>Ga0105095_10002153_pt1 | contig 10536 bp, 5 predicted proteins | sample PPLLak2March2015_2_FD_79180 | JGI IMG/M metagenome (GOLD analysis project Ga0105095, IMG submission 79180) | Freshwater sediment microbial communities from Prairie Pothole Lake near Jamestown, North Dakota, USA - PPLs Lake P8 Core (3) Depth... | ecosystem: Environmental > Aquatic > Freshwater >... | reverse complement strand
CCACCAAAAACATCAAAAAATCATTGAGAAATACCGAACATATATCCTTTTCTCCTCAGAGAGCTACGACAATCAGACTGAACACTATTTTGCAGAATCCGAACTTCGGCAGGCTATTCAAAAAAGTCTGGCAAAACTTTCGCCCCGTTGTCGTGAGATTTTTGAATTGAGTCGTTTTAATGGCTTGTCGAACCAGGAGATATCCGTGCAACTGGGAATCACTAAACGAACTGTCGAATTGCAGATAAGCAAATCACTGAAAGTCCTCAGAAGGGAACTTATTGAATATCTTCCGCTTTTTCTGGTTGCATGGTTGATCGGATGAAAAGGTGCAATCTTCGGACTTCCGACCGATTAGTTTATTAAAGTCAAAAAAATCATCTAATGGATATGTGTGCAATTGACTTTAGTCGTCTTAACACTGAACAGGCGAAATCCTATTGTTACGTTAATGAATTCAGATTAATAATATGAAGTTAAATTTTAGTGAACTTGAAAAGTTGTTGCCCGGCGATTTGTCAGGCGATTTGACTGATAAAGACCGGGCAAAGATTGATGAATGGAGAAAGGCGTCCCCTGAGAACGAAGCGTTGTACTGCGAAAACCTGAAAGTATGGGAAGCCCTGCACCTTCTACATGAAATGGAACAGTTCAATTCTTTCGAGGCATTGAAAAAAGTCAATAAAAGATTATCCCAATCCTATTTTTCAAAATGGCGTATTAATATTCAGCGTGCTGCCGCAATATTGTTGCTTCCGTTGTTGATCTATTCCGGTTATATTACAATACGAAATCTTTCCTTGAAAAAATTGCCGGATAAACATTTTGTGATGGAAACTATCACTTCCCGGCAGGGAATGGTGACTCATTTTTCGCTAGCTGACGGTACAAAGGTCTGGCTTAATTCAGGTTCCGAATTACAATTCCCAACACGTTTTTACGGAGATATGAGAGAAGTTAAACTAAGAGGAGAAGCATTTTTCGGGGTGGTAAAAAATGAAAAACAACCTTTCAGGGTAAATGCGAAGGAACTTAAAATTGATGTTTTAGGTACTTCTTTCAATGTTATAAGTTATGATGACGAAACACAGTCGGAAGTAATACTTATTGATGGAATGGTAAAATTATCCGTAGAAAAAGAGCAGGCAAAAGAAGAATACGGCACATTGCATCCCGGGCAAAGAGCTGTTTTTAATGAAGAATCTAAAAAAGTATATACTGAAGAGGTTGAAGTTGACAAATACATCGCATGGCGCGATGGCATTCTGCTTTTCCATGATGATCCAATGGAAGATGTTTGTCGAAGGTTGAGCCGTTGGTTTAATGTTGAGATTGTTTTCAATGATCCTGAGATAAAAAGCTATATCTATAAGGCAACATTCCGGAACGAAAACCTGGACCAAGTGTTAAACTTATTAAAACTATCGGCGCCAATCGATTACCGGATTATAGAGAGCAAACAGCTGCATGACAATGAATTTACGAAACGAAAAATTTACCTCATGAAGAAGAAGATCTAAAAAAACCGGGAATGATGTTTACCCACATCAGTCCCGGAATAAAACCGATTATCTTTTGATTCTAAAGATAACCGTGATTAATAGTCACTAACAACTAAAAACCATTTTAAAGTTATGAAAAAAAACTCATGTCTAATGAGGAGATGTGAAAAAAATGCATATCTCCGAAAAATCTGGATGATAATGAAGCTAACGATGGTTCTATTCTTTTTGGCTATCACCCAAATGATGGCAAATGAAGCTTACTCCCAGACTACTAAAATGACCATGCATATTAAAGATGTAACAGTCAAAGAGGTGTTAAACAAGATCGAGGAAAACAGTGAATTCTACTTCCTCTACAACGGCAAGCTTGTAGATGTAAATAGGAGAGTTTCGTTAGAAGTTAATGATCAACAGATCAACGAAATACTCAGCACCCTCTTCCAGGAAACCGAGGTGTGTTATACTGTTGTTGATAAGCAAATTGTTTTGACCGACAAAGCTAATCAGGATAGTTTTAAACAGCTTGGCGATCAACAGCAACAACTCGTAACCGGTAAGATCACCGATGCCTCTACTAGGGAAATAATGCCCGGAGTAAACATTAAGATTAAAGATACAAATATTGGTACAATTGCCGATGCCGAAGGTAAGTACTCATTATCGGTAACAGACAGGAATGCAATCCTGATATTCTCATTTATCGGGTATGTTACCAAGGAAATTCCTATAGCTGGTAGGACAACAGTTGATGTTGCGTTGGTTGGTGAAGTGAAAGCTCTTGATGAAGTAGTAGTTGTTGGTTATGGTACAGTGAAAAAAAGTGATTTGACGGGTGCTGTTTCAACAATAAATGAAGAACAACTGGAAGGCAGACCAACTGCAAGAACAACTGAGTTATTACAGGGTATTGCTCCCGGCCTACAGATTACCAGGCAAAATGCCGGAAGAATAAGAGGTGCCAATTCTACTATTACTATCAGGGGGATTACTTCCCGAAGTGCTCCTGGTACTTTGGTTGTTATAGACGGTATTGCTCAAAAGGATAATAATTCGTATGCTCTGGATAATATTAATCCTGATGATATTGAGTCTATCAGTATATTAAAAGATGCCCAGGCAGCAATTTATGGTGCAAGGGCTGCCGGGGGAGTAATTCTTGTTACTACGAAAAAAGGAAGAACAGACAAACCCACCATTAATTTCTCTTCAACCTATACTATCCAGAGTCCTTCACTTTTGAGAAAATCCACAAATATTCTACAGCTGGTGGAAATGATGAATGAAGGATTTGTTAATGACGGTCAGCTCGTAAATATGTATTCTCATATTCAACAGTATATTGATGAAAATAATTTAACCATGGAAAAGATAAGAAAGAATGACGGTCAATACATGGTCCGTTGGCCTTTCGATAATAGTGCAAACATTGTATTTGGTCATTACGATTGGAATGAGATTATGTATGGAACTGCTCCGCTAAAAAATTATAATATATCAGTTTCAGGAAAAACAGATAAATTAAATTATTATAATTCCATAGGATATGTTGACCAGAAATCCATGTTAAATTATGGTACAAATGAGAATAAGAGGTTATTTGTCAGACTAAAGAATGATTTTAACATAACAAATTATCTAACTATAAAAACCAATTTTGGTTTCGAAAGGCAAAAGGTCATTGAACCTAATGCATATCAATCAGTTGAACAATGGGCAAGTGTCCCATGGCCAGTGCATATGCCATTCACCCCAAATGGAAATCTTTACAATTTTGGGACAATTCCCAATTTAATTGGTATAGCTGAACATTCGGGTGATCTTACCGATCTGTATTACCGTTTGAGGAGTCAGTTAGGTCTGGTGCTTACTCCTTTTAAAAATTTTACACTCACAGGAGAGTTCTCAACCAATTTTGATATTTTGGAAAACAGATGGGCAAATATAGGCTTTGATATGTATAATGAGAACGATTTATTTTCCTGGAATTTCAACAATAACAGGAATAGTGCAGGTGCGCAAATGAATCGTTCGAGGTATACCATTGGGAACATATATGCCAATTATATTTATACTTTTCTGGAAAACCACCGTCTAAATTTTATGGCAGGTTATTCTCATGAAGAGGAAGATGTGTCAATCTTTTCTGCTGAGCGGCAACTGGGTCTGATCAGTGCTGAATTACCTACTTTTGGTCTGGGAAGTTCAGATTTGCAGTTCAATTCGGAATCAAAGACCGACAGATCGCTGAATTCATTCTTTTCGAGGATTGAATACAATTTTATGAACAGGTATTTATCTGAGTTAACCTTTCGATATGATGGATCGTCAAAATTTGCAGAAGGCTACAAATGGTCCCCATTTTTTGGAATTTCCGGAGCCTGGGTTATTTCCAATGAGAAATTCATGAAGAGTCTGACCAAGTATATTGATTTTTTCAAAATCAGGGCATCCTGGGGGCAACTGGGTAATGAAGCAAGTATTGGTTTGTATGATTACATTGCACAGATAAATATTGGAGGTAGTTATCCAATGGGCAACCAGCTTTCACCTGTCAGGATGCAAAGTGCTGTTTTGGGCCCCATGGCAAGTCAAACCAGAAGTTGGGAGACTATTGAATCCACAAACCTTGGTTTTGATTTTTCTACCCTGAAACAAAGATTATCCGGTTCTTTTGATGTGTTTATAAAAGACAATGCCAGCATGTTTTATATCAGTGAATTTCCACAAGTGCTGGGTGTTACCGCTCCAAGTATAAACGGGGCACATGTTCAAACAAAAGGATGGGAAATTGTGCTTGGATGGAAAGATAAAATTGGTAACCTCAGTTATTTTGCCAATATGAATTTAAGTGATAATACAAGCATGGTTATTGAACTTGCCGACTCAAGGATTCCTGCACTTGGCCTGAATAATTTTGTTGAGGGTTATTCTATAGGTTCTTATTTTGGATACCGGTTTGACGGGCTCATTCAAAACGAAACCGAATTAGGAGCATACAAATCGAGTTTTACTTCAGGAATCCCAAATAACCTTAAATTAGGTGATGCACGATTCAAAGATCTGGATGGAGATGGCAGACTAAGACCCCAATTATATGAGTTAAACCCCGATGGACAGCCCACTCCTAATTCCGGAGATATTGAACATCTTGGAGATGCAGGGCAGCATTACTTATTTGGGATCAATTTGGGATTAAACTGGAGAAATTTCGATTTCAGCGTTTTCTTTAACGGGGTATTAAAATGGGAAGTGAGAGAAACCAATACAGCTAGTGTTGGAAACGTTATTGCACCTTTAGAATATATGTATGATCAGAGATGGACTCCTGAAAATAAAGATGGACCACATCCTCGTTTATCACAGGACTTCGGGATTATAATATATAATTATTACAATTTTTCAGATGCTCCTTACATGTTATATGACAGCAGATATATACGGTTGAAAAACCTTCAGATAGGATATACAATTCCTGCAAATGTTATTAACAGGATAAATATTGAAAATCTACGGGTCTACTTTAGCGGGAGTGATATCTGGGAATTACACAATTTACCCGGGACACAGGATCCTGAAAAGCCATTCACAGATAGGCTGTATAATCCTCTGCCATACCCTCGTAATTATTCATTTGGAATCAGTTTAACTTTTTAATCATGAGAGTAATGAAAAAACTAATTATATATCTTGGACTTTTTCTTTTAACCGGAATAATCCTTATTTCATGTGAAAAAGACTTAAACCTTGCCCCCCAGGACAAGTACTCTGAAGCTACATTTTTCAAAACGCCCGATCAGTTTAAACTTTTTGCGACACAGCTCTATTCTCAGTTACCTACGTTTAGCGGGATGCTTACCCGCGAAACTTACTCCGATATCGTAATAGCCTGGAGTCCCAGCACGATTAGTAATGGTAGTTACAGTCCAACTCCGAATAGTGATTTATGGAGTAATTCCTATTCCATTATTCGTAATACAACTTATCTGGTACAAAAAGTTGAAACTGCAGACCAGGGGATAAAAGATCAGGTTGCAGTGTACGGTGGAGAAGCCAAACTGTTCAGAGCTATGGCATATTTTCATTTGCTCAGGGATTTTGGAGGTGTTCCTATAATTGATAAGGTTCTGGACTTAGATGATAACGACTTGTTGTATGGATCAAGGGATACCCGGGAGAGTGTAGTTGAATACATCCTTGAGGATATAAATGATGCTGTTGACTTACTCCCACCTGAGTCCGACATTGCAGCCAATGACAAAGGACGTGTCAGTAAAGAAGTTGCATTGGCTTTCAAAGCCAGGGTAACTCTTTTTGAAGGAACCTGGAGGAAGTTTCGTAATCAGGATGGTAATACATTTCTTGACCTGGCTATAAGCGCCTCTGATCAGGTCATAAGTGGTGGTCAATATCAGCTTTTTGACAGGAGAGATTTGTTGGGCGACCAGAGTTACAGATATTCCTTTATTCTTGATATTATTCAAACTAATTCTGCAAACCTAACAAAAATCAATCAGACGGAATATATTTTATCCAACCGTTATCACAGGGATATCAGACCAACAACAGGCATTTCAGCCGGTCACCTTTCTCCAAGCGCAACACAACAATTTGTTGATTTATTTTTGTGCACTGACGGATTGCCTATTGATAAATCTCCGTTATTTCAGGGAAGATTAACAACCACCAGTGAATACGAGAACAGGGATTTGAGAATGACGAATGTTCTGCAGTTGCCATTCTCAAGATTCTGGGCTCAAACGCCTTCTGAATATAGAAGGAACTGGGCTGATCCTGATGCCGGCGGAAACATATTTGATGTCAATTTTGGGAATACAACCAGGACGGGTTTTTATCCGGTGAAATTCAGACCTGAAACTGCTCCTCCTTCCGGGATAGATTATCCCGTTATACGTTATGCAGAAGTACTGTTAATAAACGCAGAAGCTTTGTATGAAAAAAACGGAGCTATTACAGATGCGCAATTGGATGCCACTATTAATAAACTAAGAGAAAGAGCAGGGATTCCAAAACTTACCAATGCATTTGCCACATTACATGGACTTGATCAGAGAACAGAAATCAGAAGGGAACGTACAATTGAATTATTCCTTGAAGGTTTCAGATTTGATGACTTGCGAAGATGGAAAACAGCAGAGGTTGAAATGCCAAAAGCGATTAAAGGTGTTTTATGGTCAGGTACGGAATATGCAACAGATCCTCGATGGAGTGCGATAAGTTTTCCTTTGGATACGGATGGACACATTATAGTTGAACCTGTAAGCCAAAGAAGGTTTGAAGAAAAACATTACCTTATGCCACTCCCAACCCGGCAAATCATATTAAATCCAAAACTGGAACAAAACCCCAATTGGGATTAAAACAGGATCTGTATTTGTTTACATTGGAGAGAGTCAATCCTCTCCAATGTATCCTTAACTTATCTTTGTTGAGATGTGTGATTTTGTATGCTGCCACTTAAAGCAATAGCTTTTGTTTAATTTGACTTAATAATCTTGAACCAAGTACTATGAAAAGAATAAAAAAGAATATTAACAGTTTAATATCCATTATTTTGCTAGTTGAAAGTCTTTTCAACAATATAAACGCACAGGAATTATACAGAGCACCTGATAAAAATACATATACCAAGTGGATCAGTCCGGAAAATCCTGACGGTAAAAAAGGAGAAGGAGGTAAACTGAATAAAGGTGCTAAAGGCAATCCTTTCTATATTATTGCTCCTGGTGAAAAACAAATTTTACTCGATCTTGAAGGAACCGGGATTATTAAACGAATGTGGATGAGTGGGACTCTTGCTGCGAATGCGGAGCAGCGCAGAGCTGTCAGAATTGATATGTACTGGGATGGGGCAAGAAAACCCGCTGTTTCTGCACCTATAGGAGACTTTTTTGGTATTGGTCTTGGCTTATTGGCTCCCTTTGACAGTGACCTTTTTTCCAATCCGGAAGGACGCTCCTTTAACTTCACAATTCCCATGCCTTTCAGAAAATCAGCTAAAATTGAAATAACAAATGAATCCTCAAGTTATGTCCTTTTTTGGTATGATATTAATCTGATTACTCTTAATAAGCTGGAAAAAAATACTATGTATTTTCATACCTATTGGAATCGCAATCCAAAAACCAAAATAGGTGTAGATTATGAGATATTGCCTGAACTAAAAGGTAGGGGAAGATATATTGGGACCAATATTAGCGTTATTGGAGATACTTCTTATAATGGCACCTGGTTTGGTGAAGGAGAAGTAAAAATATTTCTGGATGGAGACAAAGAGTTCCCGACTTTAATAGGTACAGGTACGGAGGACTATATCGGATCAGGTTGGGGACAGGGTCAATATACCAAAAAATATTATGGATCGGTTATTTCTGATAAGAAAAGTGATCTTTATGCGTTTTATCGTTATCATACGGAAGATCCGGTATATTTTCATGAAATGATACGGGTCACTATCCAGCAAATGGGAGCTGGTACCAGAGAGAAAATAAGAGAGATGGTTCGAAATCGTGCTGAATTAATACCAGTTTGGATTGTTGACAGTAAAGGAGAGAGCGCTGTTACCAATATGAAAGAAAAAGCGCCGGAAATAATCCGGTTGCTCGACATGAAAAATGTTCCGGACCTTTTTAGTGATGAGTTTCCAAACGGTGCTACCGGTTTCTACAGGAGTGATGATGTATCAGCAACTGCTTATTTCTACCTCGATAAACCGGAAAGTGATTTGCCTGAACTTCCTCCGGTAACTCTCAGACTTATTAATATGAAGGAGAGAGTATGGAAGAAGAGCGAGGGTTTTAACCTGTACTAAATTAAATCAACATAAGTAATTTAAACTAATTTTCGAATAAGATGCATACATCAGCTTCATTAATGACATTATATGGGTTTTTCACAAATTTCCTTGCATGCTGGTTATATGAACCTGTATTTATTTTAAAGTATGCTTGCATTGATAATTTAAGAAAACTATTGCTGTTGACTATGGGTAGTATCTTTATCCTTTTTACTGCACAATCACAACCAGTCAGGAGGCCAGTAAATATTAGCCATGGCTTTGATTCAGAGAGAATTCAGAGATTAGATCAGGTCATTAACAATGCAATCACTAATGGTGAAATCCCCGGCGCAGTCATATTAATAATGCATAATGGTCAGGTAGCATACCATAAAAGTTTTGGTTATTCAGACATTGCCTCAAAAAAAATGATGGAGCTTAACTCTATTTTTAGAATTGCTTCTATGACAAAAGCAATAACAACTATTGGTGTAATGATCTTATATGAACGTGGACATTTTTTATTGAACGACCCGATTTCAAAATACATTCCGGAATTTAAAAATCCACAGATACTGATAGAAGCAGACTCTACAGGCAATATTATTAAAACCGAACCCTCAAAAAAGGAGATTCGTATCATCGATTTGCTTACACATACATCAGGTTTAAGCTATAAATTTATACCTAACCAGCTTCAAAAAGTATATGAACGCGATGGAATCCTTGATGCGATAACCGAAAAGGATATTACTTTGGCAGAACAGATGAAAAAACTATCCCGTCTGCCCCTTTTATTTGAACCAAGTTCAAAATATCACTACGGATTGAGTATTGATCTTCTTGGATATCTATGTGAAGTTATTAGTAAAAAATCACTTGACCAGTTTTTAAAAGATGAAATATTTTCTCCTCTTAAGATGTTCGATACACATTTTTATTTACCACCGGCCAAAGAGGACAGATTAGTCAAATTATACTCATGGATTGATAGTAAAGGCCTCATTGAAGCTAAAGGCAATGAATCTTCCATAAAAATTGATAATGTACGGTTTCCTGTTGAAGGCGCCAGAACATACTTTTCTGGTGGAGGAGGCTTATCTTCCACTGTTCATGATTATAGCCGTTTAACTCAGATGATGCTAAATCAAGGTGAGTTGGATGGAATAAGATTGCTTGGCAGGAAAACTGTTGAGCTTATGATTACCCCCAGGGTGGATGTTAATAATGACAAAATACCAGAATTAGGTCTCGGAGGTCTTCAAATTATAAATAATATTGCTGATCTAGGAGAATTAGGATCTAACGGCGCATACATGGGGGGTGGAGCTTTTTATGGAACCTATCTTATTGATCCAAAGGAGAACCTCACTATGGTTTTCATGTCACAGATAATGCCAGCGAAAACAGACGTTGCTAATAAGTTTCGCATAATGGTTTATCAAGCATTGGTGAATTAATATTTACTAAGTAGGTAAAGTACTTCTTCGGTTAGCTGCATTTTGTTTCCCATGTTTTCTATGACCAACGACTCCCCCAGATGTCGATGAAGTCGGAAACAAACGTGGCTTACTACATAAGCCGGATCTCCTGACCACATCCGGCCACGTCAGATTATATTTTATATACATAACATAATAACAAGCATTTCACCCTTTAAACAGGCAAATTCTTCCTATATTTTACCTGGAAAATAGATTTAATAACTCAAAACAACCAGCTTTTTCAATTAATGTAACAACTTGTATACTCTATGAGAAGTATTAAAAACTATCTTTTATGTACAGGCCTGGCTTGGTGGTGTTCAGGTTTTGCACAGGATAAACCGGATCTGCCTCTTATTGATATTTCAGGAGAAACCGACCGGCATGTGATAATTGCGGGCGGTACTGAAAATATTTATCAGGGTCATCCGACTACGTTACTGCTGGCAGATGGGAAAACAATGTTCTGCGTCTGGAGCATAGGACATGGCGGACCAGCCGGACCGATGGCAGTCAGCAGGGATGGAGGACTAACCTGGAAAAGGATGGATGATAACTTGCCTCCTGGTTTTAAAAATCATGAAAACTGTCCGAGTATCTACAGGATGATGGATATGATGACCGGAAAGATCAGGCTTTGGGTTTTTTCAGCACGATCCGCTATGCCCCGGATAATGAGTGAAGACGGTGGCAAAACCTGGATTGAGAAAACACCTCTGGGTTTTGAATGTGTAATGACATTCAGTAGTGT
>Ga0105095_10002149_pt1 | contig 10559 bp, 9 predicted proteins | sample PPLLak2March2015_2_FD_79180 | JGI IMG/M metagenome (GOLD analysis project Ga0105095, IMG submission 79180) | Freshwater sediment microbial communities from Prairie Pothole Lake near Jamestown, North Dakota, USA - PPLs Lake P8 Core (3) Depth... | ecosystem: Environmental > Aquatic > Freshwater >... | reverse complement strand
TATCCCTCGCCGTGTGACCGCCCTCCCCGGACACGGGCTCGCCGGCCACGAACGCCGCCTCGTCGCCCGCCAGGCAGAGGTTGGCGGCGGCGATATCGTCCGGCTGGCCAAAGCGGCCGAGCGGGGAGCGTTTAAGCACTGCGTCCGCCCAGGCGGGGTCCGCGCGCAACTCGGCGGTCATCGGCGTTTCGATCACCCCCGGGCACACGCAGTTCACGCGGACCCGCGGCGCCCACTCGAGCGCCATCTGCCGGGTGAGGTTCACGATCGCGCCCTTGGACGCGGCGTAGGACGACGAGGTGGCACCGCCGACCAGCCCGAAGATGGACGCGAGGTTCGTGATTGAGGCGGCCCCGCTCGCGGCGAGCGCCGGCAGCGCCGCGCGCGAGGCGAGGTAGGTTCCGGTGAGGTTGATGTCCACGACGCGTTGCCACTCGGACAGCGCGGGCGTCGGGTCTCGTCGCTCCGGCCGCACGCCCGCCGAGTTCACCAGCGTCGTCAGCCGCCCGAAGCGCGCGAGCGTCTCCGCCACGATGCGCGCACATGCGGCCTCGTCGGTGACGTCCGCCACCATCGCGATCGCTTCGCCGCCGTGCGCAGTGATTGTGCGCGCTGTCTCAGTTGCAGCGTCGCCGGCCGCGTCGACGCACACGACCTGCGCCCCCTCGGCGCCGAAACGCAGCGCCGTCGCGCGGCCAATCCCCGAACCCGCTCCCGTGACCAGCGCGACCTTCTCCCTCAACCGCATTGGCGGCTCCCTCTCGTCAGACCGTCACTTATGCTCGAGGATTCTACCCCGTGGGTGGACCACGATGTCAGTTGCCGCTGAAAGGGCTCCGTGCCGCGGATGCGCACCGCAGATACGGCGGCGACACAGTCTGCGAGATCCCTGCGCTGGATGAGGCCTCAAAGCGGAAACGCCCTGGTGTCGAAGGCGTTTCGGCTGCAGAATTGCCGGACTGCCTGTCGGGCGGGAGGCCTTCATGAAGATCACATTGCTGGCGGCCACCGTGGTTTGCAGCGTTTGCCTGGCGTTGTGCATGCCTGCTGCGCTCGCGGCCGAAGCCGCCGATATCGTCATCGAAGCGATCACTAAACCTTGCATGGCCGGCACTTTCCTGCGAGGTGCAGCTGGCTTGCGCTTTCAGACATGCAAGGATGGGCCTATCGGGTCGGTGCGGGTCGGCTCGCTGGCCGGCGAGGAACTGATCTACCTCCGGCAGGAGAGCGGCGATCTCGTAATCAGCGTGCAGTCGCGCGCCTTGACTCTGCGCCTGCCCAGGCGCGAGCTCGAGGAAGCGAGCACGTTGACGTCACCGCGGCTCGCCTTCACTAGATTGAATGCCGCGACACAGGTGTGGGGTGACACGACCGCGATCGCCGAGCTCGGGCGGACTCCCGAGTACGCCTTGCTTCCCGAATTGTCGTATCAGTTGGGGCAGCTTGGCATCACCGGGCGCGCATACCCGCCGAGCCTTCTGCTGCATGCGATCGCCCTGGGGGCGGCCGAGCAACTGGGCATCGACCCCGACAAGCCTGATGTCTTCTACCGCGTCGAACTGCCCCCGGAGCTGGACGCGGCCGGCGTCGACCTCTTGAAGACGCTATGGCCCGACGCGTGCGATCTGCCCGAGCCCGAGCTCCCGGATGTCGAACGGCCAGCCACTTGTCCCGACGCCTGCGAAGCGTATCCGAACCGAGACCAGAACTGCTATGGAATGTGTGGGCCGGGATGCGACCGGTGCTGGAACTGGGTCTGCGGAGATTGCTGTTACCACGGGTTCTGCGCCGTGCACGACGAGCTTCTGCGGGCTTGCGAGGACAGCACCAACCCCATCGCCTGCCTGAATGTACTGCCGTGGTATTTCATTCTGGGAGGTTGCGATGAATTGCTGTTCAAGCGGCCGCCCTGGTAACTGAGGTGCTCTGCGCCCTCTCAAAGAAGCTCCGCCGAAGCGCTTGATTGCGCGACTGGTGAGACGCCAACACCACACCACGCCGGCGCCTGCGGTGCACGAGGCGCCCGAGCTCGTGCGCGGCCACTGCTTTGCGTTCGTTCCCGTCGAGGAATACGAAGATGCCCAGGCTGCAGACCATCCGGGCATTCCAGTGGTTTGAGCCGCAGGTAAAGGCTTGCGGTCAGGGGTCGCAGCGAGCTTTGGCGTCTTTGACCACCCGGTCGATCTCCTTGTGGTCGATCTGGGTGAGGCCGAACGGGGCGTGCTTGAGAAACAGATCCGGGCTGATGATGTTTCCCGCTTCGATATGCTCCGGATAGACCTTGATCGCATCCAGCGTCTTGCCCTGCTGTAGCCCCTGTGCGGTCGTCGCGATCACCACTGCGACAGCAGGGAACATCTTCGCCAACGCCACGTACTCCTGGCCCGAGCAAGGTAGCGAGATCGGCACCACTACGCCGGACGCGAAGACGATAACCGTAGGAGCCGCAAGATAGCTCTGAAACTCCCCCCGCATCAGAACCTCGCCGCTGGGCGTTGGGATCTCCATCCGCACGCGGAAAATCGAAGTCCCGGCAATCAGGGGTGTGGCCGGCTTCAGTTTCAGCCGCTCGATCGCCACGTCGACCGGATGCGCGGGCATGTCCCCCGTTCCGAGCTCAGCGCCGCGGAATGCCTTCCTGAGCTGCCCATCGAACAGTTCGAGGTATGCGCTATCGGGGATGTCGGGCCCTTGCTTGTCCCCAGCCTTGCGCACGTCGAAAGCGACGGTGCCAACTTCGAAAGCACGTCCCCTTAGCTCGCTCTGGATGACCGACGCGCTGGGCACGATGGCGTCGGTCTGCTTGGACGCCTTGAGCAGCGTCGTAACGCTGTTGCTGGCGCAGCCTGAAAGCAGTGCCAGCAGCATAACGTAGCGCATGGTGCGCAGCGAGGTTGGGCTGTCAACGGAATCGGTCGTGCAGGACATGTCTCAGTTTCCTCTGTGTGCTGCGTGCGCGCGTTCGCCCGAGGCCCGTCGCGCAGGGGTGCTCGACCCTCGATTCCAGGCCCGTTGCCCTCGGCCAGAACACAGCAGGCGCGGGGCGCCCACTCCGCCACTTGGACCAGCACACCCCCGGCGGTAGGGCCCATGGTGGCAAGCGGCATGATGTGCATCGCCACGCGGCACCGCCTTGACCTGGGTCAACCCGTCCTGGAGCAGGTCGGCTACGTTGCGCATGACAGGCGGATTCCTGGGGACGACCCCGTTGGCGGTCGCGCCTCGCCACGCTCAAGCCGCAGTACGAACCACCCCGTCGCCTCCGCGCCACCCCTCATTGGCAGGGGGAGCGGAAACTCCCCTCCTCTCCGAGGAGGGGGCCACACCGCCGGCGGGGTGGTGTGGAGGGCTGCGACCCGATTCTGCACGGCTCAATATGGGCACTCGACTTGGTCACGTAAGCCGCACTCGCCGCTTCGCGATTGCCGACCAGTATTCGTTGCCGCACGCGCGCAATGGACGCCTGTGGACCGGCATGGTAATTTCAGCCTCTCTTCTTCCTCACCTGTCATCTACTCGCTGCCGCTCGTCGCGGTGGGGCTCGATTGACTGCTGCTCGACTGGCTGCCCACCGCGCTGACCTGTGCCGGAGACGCGATCGCCTGAACACGCGGCGGGCAGGCCGTCTGCTGCCGAAAGCACGGGCCACATGACCTTGGCCCGCATCATCGCGATCGCAGTCCTGACCCACATGGCGTTCGTGTCCGCGCGCATGACTGGTTCCCTTTACGCACTGGCGAATAATGAGTCGACCTTTACCGTCGGCGTCATGATGGCGCTGTTCGCGTTGGTGCCGATGCTGATCGCCGTGCGCGCCGGCCGCTGGCTCGACGCGGTCGGGCCGTGGCGTCCGACCGTGACCGGCATTCTGCTGATGCTGGGGGGCCTGATATTGCCGGCGGCCTTTCCCTATGCCACTGCAGACGTCGCGCCCCTGCTCGTATCGGCGGCGCTGGTCGGCACCGGCTCGACCTTGGCGATGCTGTCGGTCCAGCAGGTGGTGGGCGAGCGCGCCGATCCGAACCACCGGGCGGCCGCGTTCTCCTGGCTGGCTCTGGGCGCATCGATCTCCGGCTTCTTCGGTCCGGTAGCGAGCGGTATGCTGATCGACTCGTTCGGACATCGCGTCACGTTCGCCGTCCTGGTCGCTGTGGTGCTGCTCGCTCTGGGGCTCACATGGGCCAACCGCGCGCTGCTGCCGGCCCGCGATGGCACGGTGACCGGTCCCGAGCCCTTGCACCCGTTCGAACTGCTGAAGCACGCCGAGCTGCGGCGTGTGCTAATTGCCTCCGCACTGATCTCGATGTCCTGGGACCTGCAGACCTTCATGGTGCCTGTGCACGGCATTCGAGTGGGTCTGTCGGCATCGCAGATCGGCTTCGTGCTGGGCAGCTTCTCGGTCGCGACCTTCACGATTCGCCTCGCGATGCCCTGGCTGTCGCGCCAGTTCAGCGAGTGGCAGGTGCTGACCTATACGTTGTTCAGCACGACTGTCGCCTTCGTGCTGTTCCCCTTCTTCTCCTCGCTCGCGCCGCTGATACTGGTCGCCTTCCTGCTCGGGCTCGGCCTGGGCGCTGCGCAGCCCAACGTGATGTCGCTGCTGCACTCACGCTCGCCGGAAGGCCGGGTCGGCGAAGCCCTGGGGCTACGCACGACGGTCATGAACAGCAGCCATGTCGTGCTGCCGCTGGTGTTCGGCGCCTTCGGCTCCGTGCTGGGTATTGTGGCGATGTTCTGGGCGATGGCTGCGCTCGCCGGCGCCGGCGGCACGGCTGCTGTTCGATGGCGGAGAGAGCACTAGCCTGCACATGGGTCCGCATCCGCGAGCTTTTTCGCCCAGCGCGAAGCTGACGGATGCCATGCCGGCATCCTAGAGAGCCACGGTATCGGGCGAATTTCGGCCGTCCCACGCTTTGTTGTCCGCGCTCAGGAGCTGGCTCGACGAACGAGACCGGCGGCACCGCCGCACCTCTCGCGATCGGATCGCGCTTGCCCTGGCTGGGCGCTATGCTTGCAAGCCGGCCTTGCTGCCGGCCGAGCCCGACCCACATCAATATGCTGGGACAGAACACTCATGGAGGAGGCCACCCGGATGGACGCACAGGTTTCGCCCGAGTTCCAACGAAGAACGATCCTGAAGGTCTCGTGGCGGCTGCTGCCCTTGATCGTGGTGAGCTATTTGGTGGCGTATATCGACCGCACCAACGTCGCCTTCGCCGCGCTGACCATGAACGCGGACCTGGGCATCAGTGCCTATCTGTACGGCTGGGGCGCCGGCATCTTCTTCCTCGGCTACGCGTTGTTCGAGGTGCCGAGCAACATGATTCTGGAGCGGACCGGCGCACGTCTGTGGATCGCCCGCATCATGCTGACGTGGGGGATCATCTCTGGTCTGATGGCGGCAGCCACTGGGCCCTACAGCTTTCTGTTGCTGCGCTTTCTGCTGGGCGTGGCCGAGGCCGGTTTCTTCCCGGGGATGATCTTCTATCTCACCTATTGGTTTCCGGTCGCCTATCGCGCCCGCGTGTTGTCGACGCTGTTTCTGGCAGTCCCGGTCGCGAACGCGCTAGCGTCGGTGATCTCGGGCGCCATTCTGGGAATGGACGGCATCCTTGGGTTCAGAGGCTGGCAATGGGTCTTCATCATCGAGGCCATCCCGGCGATCCTGCTGGCTTTCGTGGTGCTCAGACTCATGACTGATCGCCCCGCCGCTGCGACCTGGCTCAAACCCGAGGAACGGGAGTGGCTCGAAGCCGAACTGCGTGTAGAGCGCAGCAAGGTCGAGAGTGCCGGCCGCCTGAGCCTGCTGCAGGCACTCACCGACAGGCGGGTCCTCATCCTGTCGATCATCTACATGGCCAGCGCCACTGCCAGCTACGGCATCGTGTTTTTCCTGCCGCAGATCGTCAAAGGCTTCGGCCTGTCGAATCTGATGACGGGCGTCGTTACGGCGATCCCTTATACGATCGGCGTGATCGGCCTGCTGCTCTGGGGCCATTCTTCCGACCGGCGCAAGGAGCGGCGGTGGCACCTGATCGTTGCCATGGCACTCACCGCGATCGGGCTCGCCGGCGCGGCCTGGTGGAACGGCTCGTACTGGGCAATCGCCGCCATGTCGATTGCGACGATCGGCATCTACGGGTCGAGGCCGTCCTTCTGGCCGATGCCCTCGCTGTTCCTCACCGGTGCAGCGGCGGCCGCCGGCATCGCGCTAATCAATTCGATCGGCAACCTCGGAGGCTATCTCGGCCCCTTCATCGTGGGCTGGATCAAGGACAGCACCGAGAGCTTCGAGATGGGGCTCTATTTCCTGTCTGCCTGCGCATGGTTGGCCGCCGCGATCACGTTCTTTGCAGTGCACACGACCCATGGCCGGAAAGCGCTCGAGCCCGTGACCAAGCCAGCCGAGCGGGTCTGAAGGGAAATCCGGGCAGGACGGCTCCGGGTCGTTTGCGACCCTGGGCTTACTAACTCTCGGCTTGCTGCGTGCGCTGACGCCTCCATCGTTCGTCATAGCGCCAACGACCACTGCAAGGATCCGGCACCGCTGCGTAGAGTCGCGTTTCCGAGGGCGTCCAATCGCTCTTCGAGCGTTCGCAGGCAGGCCGGATCCGCAGCGAACGTCGCGAACCCGTGCGGAATCCGGCATCCACTGAAAGGAACATTGATCATGAAGCAGCAGGACCTGAAAGCGCTTGCCAGCATGGCCGTCGATCGCGCTGTGGCCGCGCGCGAGGCCGCGGGTGTGGAGTTGACCGACGAGCAGATCGCCAGCGTGTCGGGCGGCGCCTACATCAAGGACCCGAGCTGGTACGGGATCTGGGATGTCCTCAAGGCGGCCCAACTGCCGAGCCAAGTCCAGGTTGGTGTCGTCGCGCAGCCGATCGAACGGCTCGAGGCAGGCGTGGCTGCCGGCAAGATCGCCTTCTGAGGCTTGCCATGTCCAGCGACCGCGTCCTGATGTGCCCGAGTGTGCCGCCACACTATCCGGACGCGGTCGCGTTCGGCGTCGTTACCGGTTCCGTCGATGCACCCGCGATGGTTCCCCTGATACCGGCGGTCCCCGTCACCGATGAGCTGCTCGCGATGGCCGCGCCCGTATCGCCCGGCGAAGTCTTTCGCTTTGCCGCCGGTTGCGTCAAAGGCGGGTGCCGTCACTGGGAAGACGACACGCAGCGTTGCCGGCTGGTCGCGAAGACCGTCCAGCTTGCGCCCGTCGTCGTGGAGAAGCTCAAGCCCTGCGCCATCCGTGCCGAATGCCGCTGGTGGCAGCAGGAGGGTAAGGCCGCATGCGTGCGCTGTCCGCAAGTCGCATCGAGCGATCCGTCCCGCGGTGGGGTAATGGCGTTGGCCGCAAGCGCGGAGTACGGCGAGGCAGGCTGATCGGCTTGGGCCCTGCACAACTGCGGCACGCCCAGACCCTGCAACTCTTACCGTTTGGTCAGAACGACATCGGCCTGCGTATTGCGGGGCTGCGTCACGGCAACTCCGGTGAGACGCCGCCGATCTCCTGAGATGCGCAGTCGCCCTTCGGTGTAGTAGTCGGGCTGGAACACCAGGTCGAGCCTGAACTCGACCGAATCGCCGTCGATCGAACCCTGGCCCTTCTTCCAGACCTCGCGCGAGTCGTAGTGGACCTCCTGGATCGTCAGGTCTCGGCCCGCCTGCTCCACGATCCAGTAGCTGCCGTTGGGAAGGTCCCAGGTGCCGTCCAGATCTGGGGGCCCGGAAGCGTAGTGCCAACCCGCGACACCGGCGATAGCCAGCGCCACTACAGCTGCCGCGGTGGCGAGCCAACGTCGCTTCGCTGGCTTCGGCTTCGGTTGTGGGCCAAGCGTCTCCTCGACGGTGGATGCGAGCCGTCCCATGTCGTAGTCCCAACGCGAGTCGCTGAGCTCGTGTGCCTGCCGGCGCGCCAACGACTTGAGGCCCTCCGGAAGATCGGCTTCGGCGGGCATGCGCGCGCCGTCCACCAGCACCGGAATCACGCGCACGTCGCGGCGGAGCGCAGCGCTGATTTCCTGACGCACGAAGTCGTTGGGATCGTCGAGCCGCCGGGTTCCGTCCGCGTTCCTGGCCGTCAGCCAAGTCTTGCCGATGACGGCGACGAAGACGCGGCAGCTCTGCAGGGCGTGGTCCAGGCGCCGAACGAAGTCCTCGCCCGAGGCGATATCGTCCACGTCCCGGAACACCTCGACGTCGCCGAAGCGGCGCTCGAGCTCGTCTTCGACCCGTCCCGCGAAGCCGGCGGCGTCGTCCCGGCGGTAGCTAACGAAGATGCTAGCCATAGACAACGGGATTATCACCGAAACAGCGCAGGACAGCGCGTGTACCGGCGCAGCCGATCTCGGGCAGCCGGACGAACGCGTGAAGGTCGATTTCCCTTACGTCGGGACCCGAAGTTCCAGTTTCGAGCTGGTTCAGGCAGCCACGAATAGCTGCAGCCGCTCGATGGCGCGCTCCAGCGCTCGGATCCTGGCATGCGCTTCGTCGAGCAGCTCGCGAAGGATCTCCTCCCGGCCGTTCGATTCCTCCCTGCGCGGCTCCCGCACCGTGTGGCGCCGCTCCGACGGGTAGGCACTCACGGCTACTACGGCGGGATGGGTCAGTTCTGCGCTCGGCGTCATGCTGGTCTCCGTTGGTAGGGGGCAGGCACGCTCGCCCAAGGCTTGGGCGGCGGGGGCTCCGACGACAACACCATTCTAAGCCCGCGCCCCACGCAGACTGTGCCGAATGTCTCACCCGCGATGTGACATATTCACACTTGGCGGACGAGGCGATTGCGTGGTATCTGAAGGCACTGGATGCCGACGTGATCGTAGAGTCGTTCTATCAAGGGCTGATGCATCCCGGTTCGAGCCCCTTCCGATCTTGGCTTGCGACCCGCGCACGACGCTCATCCCTCGGCAGACATCCCCGTGTTCGCGGCTTCCGCAGAAGATCAAGAGGCGGGTAGCCGGCCGGCCAAAGGAGCGTGAGCTCCCACGCACCCGGTGAGCTCGCAAGGGCAGGTCCGATGGGACGGGCGGTTGCGCACGATGCTGTAGATTGCAACTTGTAGTTGCAGATTGCAGGAAAGCGGGCTAGCATCTTCCGGTATGATCCCCCGCACCGCGCTCCCAGTCTTGCGCTCGCTTGCCGCGGACTATCCGGTGGTAACAGTCACCGGCCCACGCCAGAGCGGCAAGACCACGCTGTGTCGCGCCGCCTTCGAGGGCAAGCCCTATGTCAACCTCGAGCAGCCCGACGTGCGGGCCTTCGCCCAGGATGACCCGCGAGGTTTTCTGCGAGCCTACGCGGATGGCGCCATCCTAGACGAAATCCAGCGGGCGCCCGAGCTGCCGTCGTATCTCCAGGCGATCGTCGACGAGCAGCCCAAGCCGGGCCGCTACATCCTGACCGGGAGCGAGCAGTTCGAGGTCCTCAATCGGGTCAGCCAGTCCCTGGCGGGTCGTACCGGAGTCCTCCGACTGCTTCCGTTCAGTGTCGAGGAGATGACCGGGCGTTTTCCGATCCGTCCAGTGGAGCGTCTCATCTTGAGCGGTTTCTACCCACGGATCCACGACCGTGATCTCGATCCGACCCGCGCGCTCGGTGACTACTTCGCGACCTATGTGCAGCGCGACCTGCGGGCGCTAGTCAATATCGGCGATCTCTCCGCATTCGAGAAGTTCGTGCGGCTCGCTGCCGGCCGCTGCGGCCAGATTCTCAACCTGTCGGCCGTGGGCGCGGATGCCGGGGTGTCGCATACCACGGCCAGGAAATGGCTCTCACTCCTGGAGGCCAGCTACATCGCGTTTCAGCTGCCGCCCTACTTCTGGAATACCTCGAAGCGGCTGGTCAAGTCCCCCAAGCTCTACTTCTACGACGTGGGCCTGGCCGCCTACCTGCTCGGGATCCAGAACGAGTCTCATGTTCGGTCGCATCCGCTGCGCGGCGCGCTGTTCGAGACACTGGTCGTCGGGGAAGCGCTCAAATGGTTCTGGCATCGCGCGCGCCGCGCGGGCCTGCACTTCTACCGTGACAGCGAGGGCAACGAAGTCGATCTGCTGCTCGAGCTGGGCGACGGTGTCTACCCGATCGAGATCAAGGCGGGCGAGACCGTGAACCCCGACTTCTTCAAAGGGTTGAGAGCGTTTGCCAGGCTGTACGATCCGCCGCCGCCGAACGGTGGCGCCCTGATCTACGCGGGGGATGCGGCCCAGGCGCGTCATGGCACGGCGGTGCTCCCGATCGCCGAACTCCCGGCGCTGCTGCACACCCTCGCAGGCTGAGCGTCGATTGCTGGCGATCCGAGCGACCGATCTACGTGGACCGAGCGAGGCTCGGCGAGTCCGAACGGACCGGGTGGTACAGATGGCAGGCGACGGCTCGGCCTGGGGACACCTCCCGCAACTCCGGCACGACCGCACCGCACTCGGCCATCGCCCTGGGGCAGCGCGGGTGGAAGCGGCAGCCCGCCGGAGGGTTCATGGCACTGGGCACCTCGCCGGCGATCAGCTGCTGCGGCCGCGCCGCCTCCAGTTCGGGATCGGGCAGCGGCACCGCCGCCAGCAGCG
>Ga0105095_10002147_pt1 | contig 10564 bp, 6 predicted proteins | sample PPLLak2March2015_2_FD_79180 | JGI IMG/M metagenome (GOLD analysis project Ga0105095, IMG submission 79180) | Freshwater sediment microbial communities from Prairie Pothole Lake near Jamestown, North Dakota, USA - PPLs Lake P8 Core (3) Depth... | ecosystem: Environmental > Aquatic > Freshwater >... | reverse complement strand
CGTCAGTCGTAGCCGCGCCGGACCTCCTCCGTTGCCATGAGGTCATCGTGCGCCGACACGGTCGGCCAGGACTCGAGGTCCCGGTGTACCGCGCAGTACTTCTCCGGTACCGGGTGCGTGCCGACGACGACCGGCACCCCGTAGCGCTGCTCCACGAACGCCCGGAAGTAGTCCAGATACGGACAGGGCGGGTACCCCACCACCAGGCCTGTCGCGAGATGAATGGCCTGGGCGCCGTTGCGAATCATCTCTTCCGGGACGTACTCCACATTGCCGCCGGGGCAGCCCGCGCAGGTGGAGAAGCCGACCAGCTCAAGGGGCTGGTCCGCCGGATACCGGCTGAATGCCCCGGCCCGCTCGCGCATGGCGCGCAGACACTTGCCGGCCCCACAGGTGCGGTAGCGGTCGCAGATGATGATGCCGACCTTCATGGCCCCTCCCCGCCGGGCGCGGGCGGGACCGCGTACTGGGTGGGGGTGTCGCCCGTCAGCGCCCGGAGGAACGTGATGATTGCCGCGGTCTGGTCTTCTGAGAGCTCCCGCCCGAGCTGGTGCTTCGCCATCAGCTGCACGCCCGGTTCCAGGGTTGGCACGGCGCCGTTGTTGAAGTAGGGCGAGGTCCCCGCCACGTTGCGCAGGCTCGGGACCTTGAAGACGAGGCTGTCCGCCGGCTGCGTCGTGACCGCCATGCGGCCCGGGTCCGTCGCATCAAGCCACGGTTGGACCACGCCGATCCGCTGGAACATCCGGCCGCCGAGGTACGGGCCGTTGTGACAGCCCTGGCACCCGGTGTCCAGAAACTCCTTGAGCCCGCGCTTTTCCTCGTTGGTGAGTATGGCGGCGTCGCCTTCCAGATAGCGGTCCCAGCGGCCGGGCGTCAGCAGCTGCCGCTCGAACGCGCCGATCGCGTTCCCCACGTTGTCATACGTGAACGGATGCGCGTCGTCCGGGAAGGCGGCGGCAAAGGCCTCACGATAGCCCGGCAAGGCCGCGAGCCGCGTCATGACCTGATCCGACGACGACATCCCCATCTCGATCGGATTCAGGATCGGTCCTTTTGCCTGCTCTTCGACGTCGGCGGCGCGGCCATCCCAGAATTGGGCGATGTGTCCCGCGGCGTTGTAGACCGTCGGCGCGTTCCGGGCCCCCTGCGCGCCGGTGACCCCCGTGCTCACGGCCGTCGGTTGGGCGCCGTACGCGTCGAGCAGGTGGCAGGAGTTGCACGACTGGCTGCCGTCCGCCGACAGCTGGGTCTCGTAATACAGCCGCCATCCCAACTCGATCTTGGCCGGGGTGGCGGGGTTGCGCTCCGATGGGACGGAGGCGGGAAGCGGCGAGAATACCGCGAGCTGTGCGGGGTCGATGACGGTCTCCTGCCGCTGGCAGGCGAGCGCAACGACGAGCAGACACGGCAAGGTGAGGCGGCGCATCGGGCTCAATCCTGTTCGTGATTGCCCCAACGTGGCACAGGCGGGGTGAAGTGAACCTGAATCCTGACTGAGGAAACGCGGCGTTCGAGTCCCCTGAGAGGCAACCACCCGTTGTAGCCTGGCCGCGTGACCTGCCGCACGCTTCGGCCTGGATGAGCGTCGTCATGGGACGACAAGCGTGAGCGACGACACGGTCGCCGCGCCCGCGATCCCCAGATTCCGTGTGTGCCCACGCATCGCTCCACGTCCCACTCCCGCGTCCCGCGCGCGCGCCTGCGCGCCCTGGGGCTCGCCGGTCTGCTGGCGACCCTGTCGGTGACGCACGCGGCGGCGCAGGAGCGCAACGCCGCCATTCGCGTGCAGGTGACCGTGCTGAATGCCACGACCTCGGATGTGCTCGGCGCGCACGCCATGTCCGAGGCATCGGTGACCGCGGCCGTTGGCGCCACTCCCCCCGGGCTTGCCTGGCGGATCACCTCAGGGCGCAGTCCCGAGTTGAGCCTGCGGGCGGAGAGCATCGCGGCGGTGTCCCTCCGCGGGGCGACACGGGTTGCGATCTGTGAAGTCGTGGACGAAGCCGCGGCCAACTGCCAGGATCATCCGCTCCCGGCGTTGCGGTTGAGCGGCGGCCACGGCAGTCCGGACCTCGTGGTGCAGTTGCGACGTGGCGTCACCCCGGATGGGGAACCACCCATGCGGCTGACGCTTGCCTCCACCGCCATGTAGTTCTGCCTTCGCGACAGACCGACAACAAGACGCCCGGCCGTTTGGCCGGGCGTTCCTGTGTCTACATCTGATGACGGACCGTTCAGCGGCGGCCGTACGCATGTCCCCGGCCGCGGTGTCCGTCGTAGCGGTCATACAGCCACCGCTGGTACGCCCGCTCGAGATCCCGCTCGCGCTTGGCACGCTCGCGCTCAAACGCGCGCAACGCCTTGCGGTACTCGCGCGGCGACATATAGGACGCTCTGAGCCAGCGCAGCTCGTACGCGACCCAGGCGTCGTGCCGACGATAGGCCTCAGCGTACGGACCGTAACGCACCCAATCGCGGTGCGGGTAGTACTCGCGCACCCGATACGCCGGCTCACCGATCATGACCCGCGCGGCCACCGGGGGGGCGTTGATCCCGACGTCCACCCGGATCGCCTGCGCGGCGGTATCCCGGGCACCGAGCCCGAGAGCCAGCGCCAAGGCCATGGCTCCGACGAATTCACGTTTCATAACACCCCCCGGCACGGGACTGGCTTCTGCTGCCAATGCCGAGTATTGCACTGGTTGTGCCATGCTTGTAAATCATTGTTATAAAAGATGTTATGCTGTTACACCGTGCCCATCGCTGGCCGGTTCTGTCCTCTGGAGTGGACGCTATCTCGCCGCAGCCTGGCCAGCCGCCCGCCGCCGCACATCCGCCGTGGCGTTCAGCACGAAGACCATCTCTGACAGCGCTCCCTGATGCACCATCGCGAAGCCGGTGCCGGTGGGCGAGATGTCGTAGTTGGCGTGCGGGGAGGCGGGCTCGAACTCCGAAACGTCGAACTGCGGCGTGCGCGCGCCCACCGACAGCTCCGGACCGGGCACGATGGTCGCGGCGATCAGGTAGGGCAGATCCCGATGTTGGCCGAGGTAGTAGAGGGTACGCCCGTCCGGGCTCCAGCGCGGTTCCGTGCCGCCCCCCTGGGAAACCAGCAGTTTGGCGCCGCCGTCGGGGAAAGGCCGGACGTAGACCTCGTCGCGGCCGGTTTCGTCGGAACCGTACGCGAGCCACCGGCCGTCGGGCGACACGACGGCGAACTGCTCGTTGAAGGGTGTGGCCAGCAGGGGCGTTGCGGGTCCTTCTTCGCCCACCGAGATCACTCCCACGTCGAAGCCGCCGCCTGCGGTCATGGCCGTGAGCAGCCGCTGGCCATCCGGGGTGAACTCCAGCGTGCTGGCGCCGGCCGCCTGCGCGAAGATCGAGTCCGGCGTGCCGCTGCCGTCAGCGCGGCGCCGCCACACGCCGTTGCCGTGCACGAAGGCAACCCAGTGGCCGTCCGGTGACCAGACCGGGTCGTGCCCATCGTTCTCGAACGACAGCCGCCCTAGCGTCCGCTGGCGCAGGTCCAGCAGCCAGACGTCGCGGCTGCCCTGCTGGATGAAGTCCACCGCGACGCTCCGGCCATCCGGCGAGAAGCGCGGGCTGTGGAACCGGTGGCCCTCCGCCACGATGTCCTGCCGACCGGTCCGGTCCACGAGCGCCAGTCGAAACGGCTGCTCCGGCAGATAGACGAGCGATCCCGTGGCCGACACCGCTGCCTGCCCGCCGCCGCCCACTGCCTGCCGCACCCCGTCGGCGAGCGTCACCGCCGCGCCGACGAGCCGTCCTTCGCCCGCGTCGTAGCGGGCTCCGAGCAGCGTGCCGTTCGGCTGGTGCCAGAAGACGCACCCGTCGGCGTACCAGGCGGCCGTGGCAGCCGCGTCCACCAGCACGCGCCGGGCGCCGCTCCGCGCGTCCACCGCAAGGACCCGCCCAACCGACTGGGTCCCCGTGGCGGAGATGACCAGGACGGTGCGCTGGTCGGGCAACACCGCCTGCACGAACAGGTTCTGTTCGCCCGTGGCGCGCTCCGGCCGGGCGAGCACCGCGCGCGAGCCGTCGAGGCCGAAAGTCTCGATTTCCCCCTGGGCGTTCGCCGTCACCAGGGTAGCGTCGTCCAGCCAGACGGGTCCGGTCGCCGCCTGCACCGAGATGCCCGCGACGTTGTTCGGCGCGCTGCCGTCGAACGGGACCGGGAGCACGAACACGCCCGACGAGGTCACGTAAGCCAGACGGGAGCCGTCCGGGGAGAAGCCCGGGTAGCTCCCACCCTGCGTTCCCGTGATCCGCCGGGCCTCCAGCTCGTTCAGCCGGCGCTCGTAGAGCTGGGCACCGGTGCCGCCCGCCGCGCGGCCCACGTACACGATGGACCGCGCGTCCGGCGAGAGTGCCAGCGTGTTGACCGGTGCTCCCGTGACGCCTCGCTCGGACTCGATGGGAATCCGGAACCGCGCGACGAGCGGCTCAGGGGCGGCCCGACGCTGCGTAAGCCACGCGCCGGCGGCCGCCACCGCCGCCAGTCCCGCGGCCAGGGCCCATGGCCGCCAGTCGCGCCACCAGGCGAACACCCGGCCCGCCGCACCTCCGGCCACGGCGCCCCCGGCGGTCGTGAAATGGACGTCGGCGAGCGCTGCCCCGAATTCGGCGGCGCTCGCGAACCGGTCCGCCGGGACCTTCTCCAGCGCCTTTGCGACGGCGGCCGCCACGTTGGGTGGCACCGACTTCCGGAGGTCGGTGACCGGGCGCGCCACGTCGGTCACGATCTTCATGATGATCGCCTGGGCGCTCGCCCCCGTGTGCGGCGGCTCGCCGGTCAGCATCTCGTACAGCACGCTGCCCAGGGAGTACACGTCCGACCGGGGCGTCAGGTCCTTCTCGGCGGTGGCCTGCTCGGGGCTCATGTAGTGCGGCGTGCCGAGGCTCATGCCCGTCTCGGTCATTCGCCCGCCGGCGGCGGCACTCACGGCGAGCGCGATGCCGAAGTCGGCCACCATGGGGCGGCCGTCGTGCAGCAGGATGTTCTCGGGCTTGATGTCCCGGTGGATCACGCCGTGGCGGTGCGCGTAGTCGAGCGCATCGGCCACTTCGCGCGTGATGCGAACCGCCTCGTCGATCCCGAACTGTGTCTCCCGGTTCAGCTTGTCGCGCAGCGTCTCGCCGTCGATGAACGGCATGACGTAGTAGAGGAACCCGTCCACGACCCCCGAGTCGAACAGCGGCAGGATGTGGGGGTGCTGGAGGTTGGCGGTCGTCCGGATCTCCTGGACGAACCGGTCGGCGCCAAGCACAGCGGCCAGCTCGGGCTTCAGGACCTTGAGGGCGACCTGGCGGTCGTGCTTGAGGTCGTGCGCGAGATACACGGTCGCCATGCCGCCCTGGCCGAGCTCGCGGTCGAGGCGGTAGCGGTCGGCGAGGGCGGCAGACAGGCGCTCAGTCGTGGTGCTCATGACCGTTCCCCCCCGCTCACTTCGGCACCAGGCGCTCGAGTTCCCGGAACCAGTTCGTCACCACGATCACCTGTCGTGGCTCGGTGCCCGGCGGGCGGCGCAGCATGAGGAACCGCTCCCCGTCCGGCGTGACCGCGTAGTTCGAGCCGAACGTGCTGGTCACGTAGGCGCCGGCGAACAGCTCGACCGGGGTGCCAAGCTCGCCCGCCGTGGGGTCGAGGGCCACGGCCATCATCCGCTGCCCGCTGCGGTAGACCAGCTCCCGGCCAGCGCGGGTCCAGAACGGGTCGTCGCCACCGTCGGCCGAGACCTGCCGGCGTCCCCGCGTCACCCCCGGATAGGGACTCACGTACACCTCGCGCCGGCCGGACTCGTCGGAGACGTACGCGAGCCATCGGCCGTCGGGGGACACCCGCGGTGACCGAAGGTTTCCGGCGTCGGAGGTCAGGAGCCCCTGGGCGCCGCCGCTCCCGTCGAGGGCCAGGGTCCAAACCTGGGAATAGGGGAGGAAGTTGTGTGCGAACAGCAGCGTACCGCCGTCCGGCGTGATGCTAGCTGGATGCTTGTCGTACGAGGATGAGAGCAGCACGGTGGCGGAGGTGCTTCCGTCCGTGGGCCGCACGTACAGATCGAAGACCGGTTGCTCCGACTCGAACACGACGCGCTGGCCGTCGGGTGTGAACAGGGGTGCGAAATCATTGGCGCCCCCGCTCGTGATCGGCGAGCGTGTCCCACGCGCCAGGTCCAGCACCCACACGTCCCGGGTTTCTCCAGGCGGGGCGATGGAGAGCGCGACCTGCCGCCCGCCCGGCGCCAGTGCGGGGTTGTCGAACCGGCCCGGCGTCGTGATCGGCGCGCCCACCGCGCCGCGCCGCGTGACCCAGACCAGCTCGAGGTTCGCGGTGAACGACGAGGCGGCGATGTACGCCAGGGTCCCGTTGTCGGACACCGCGAATCCCGCGCGCCCGTCTTCCGCCTGGAGGGCAACGTCCTCGATCACGGGAACGGGCTGGCCGGTGAGCGCGAGCCGCCGCAGGTCGAAGGGCGCGGCAAAGAGCGCCTCGTTGCGCACGTACAGGACGTAGCCGGCGGAGACGTACCGGCCCGACACGCCGCCGTCGAGGATCACCGTGCGTTCGCCCGTCTTCAGGGAGACCACCTCGATGCGGGCGCGTTCGATCGGCGTGCTGAACGCCGTGAACAATACGTGCTCACCGTCGGGCAGGACCTGTGGCCACCAGTGGGCCAGCTCGCCCCGCGCCGAGTCGGGCGTCGTGAGCCGTTCCGGAGTGCCGCCGCCGGCCGAGACCTTCCACAAGCCGCTCAGGTAGTCCGGGGTGTAGATGATCGTGCCGTCGTCGGTCCAGTCGCCGCCCGCCCAGTTGCTTTCGGTGACATCGACGGCCGGTCCGCCGTTGAGGGGGACTTTGCGCATCTTGTTGCCCGCCCCGAACGCCACCCACGTGCCGTCGGGCGACAGGAACTGCCGGTTCCCGTCCTCACTGCCCGGCACGGCCGCGAAGTCCAGCTGGTCGAGCGACCGTTGCAACAGGCGGTTCCGGCCATCCTGCTCGGCCGACACGACGATGCGGCTCCCGTCGCGCGAGAGCGCGAGCGTCGGGTAGCTGAGGGCCGCGTCGCGCGGCAGCTGCAGGACGGCGCGCACCACGTCCCCCGCGGGCGCCGCCGGCCGCCGCCACAGGGATGCGCCGAGGATCGCAATGGCCAGCCCGGCGGCCGCCAGCAGCGTCCAGGGAAGGACGGCGGACCGGCGGGCGGCCGGGCCGCCGGCCCGGACCTCCCGACCGCCCGTCCGCCCCTCCGCCCGTCCCGTGCCCTGCAGCGCGTCCCCGAACTCGGCCGCGGTCGCAAACCGGTCCGCGGGCAGCTTCTCGAGGGCCTTGTGCACGGCGTCGGCGACATGGGGCGGCACGGCACGCCGCTGGTCGGTGACCGGCGCTGCCTCCTCGGTGACGAGCTTGGTGATCACGGCCTGGGCGGTAGGGCCCGTGTGGGGCGGGGCCCCGGTCAGCATCTCGTACAGCACGCAGCCGAGGGCGTACACGTCGGTGCGCGCGTCGAGTTCGCGGTCGCCGGTCGCCTGTTCGGGACTCATGTAGTGGGGCGTGCCCAGGGACAGGCCGGTCTCGGTGAGCCGCGAGCCGCCGGCATTGCGGACCGCCAGTGCGATCCCGAAGTCCGCGACGAGCGCCCGCCCGTCGTGCAGCAGGATGTTCTCCGGCTTGATGTCGCGGTGGATCACGCCATGCCGGTGGGCGTAATCGAGCGCGCCGGCCACCTCCGAGGCGATCCGGACCGCCTCGGGCACGGGGAGCTGCTTCTCGCGCTCGAGCCGCTGCCGCAGCGTCTCTCCCTCCACGAGCGGCATGACGTAGAACAGCAGGCCATCCGCGCTTCCGGAGTCGAACAGGGGGAGGATGTGGGGATGCTGGAGGTTGGCGGTGACCTTGATCTCCTGCAGGAACCGATCGCCGCCGAGAATCGCACCCAGCTCGGGCCGGAGCAGCTTGAGGGCGACCTGACGATCATGCCTCAGGTCGTGGGCCAGGTATACGGTGGCCATGCCGCCAGCCCCCAGCTCCCGCTCCACGCGGTAGCGGTCGGCCAGGGCGGCGGCGAGGCGCTGCGTGATCGTCACCTCGCCACCTTCGCCTTCAACTCTACGAAGAGATTCTGCACGAGGATCAGCTCGCCCACGCCGGTCGCGGTCGCACCCGCGGATTCGATCGTGAGGAACCGCCGGTCATCCGGGGCCACGTCATACAGGTCTTGGCCCAGCCCCGAGAAGGAGAAGAGCGTTTGCGCGCGACCGGCCGCGAAGGTGGGTGTGGTCTGGACCTGCACCGCGATCAGGTCGCCCACGCGGCCCTCGGCGCGGCTGACGTAGAACAGCTCCCGGCCGCTGTGCGCCCAGCGTGGAGCGTAGCCGCCGTTCGCGGATACCTGCCAGCGGGCCTCGGCCACGTTGGGGTACGGACGCACGTACACCTGGTCCGATCCCGACTCGTTCGATACGTACGCCAGCCACCGCCCGTCCGGCGAGACGGCAGGGTTGGATTCGGCGAACCGGGTCGCCAGCAGCGGGCTGGGTCCGCTGTCAGCCCCGAGCCGCATGGTGAGCAGGTCTCCCCCGCCGGTCTCCCCACTGTTGGTGCGCATCACGAGCGAGCGGCCGTCGGGAGACGCCGTGACTTCGACGATGCCCCGGGTCTCGCGGGCCAGCAGCTCGGTGGACCCGGTGCCGTCGGCTCGCTTGTGGTAGATCGCCTCGCGCAGTATCGCCTGAGACCGCTCGACGGCTGTCGGATCGGGCTGCGCGGCGAACAGCACGGAGCGGCTGTCCGGCGTCCAGGTCGGGCGACGGGCAGGGGCGTCGAAGGTCAACCGCGAGACCGGCCCCGCATCGAGCTGCTTGATCCAGATGGCCGAGCCGGAACCGCCGGTGGTGTTGATGGCGGAAAACGCCAGCTGCTTTCCGTCCGGAGAGAGGGCAAGGGCATCGACGAAGAACTCCCCCGTCCAGTTCGGGTCCACCGGCTGCGTCGCCCCGTCACGGCCCCGCCAGACGAAACGTGCCCCCACGCGGGGCGCCCCGCTCGTGTACACGGCGGTGCCCCTCCGCGAGACAGCGAGATCCACGGAACCAAAGAACCCGACTCCCACCCCCTCGACGAGCGGCGTCGCGGGTCCCGTCAGTTCGAGCTGGTTCGGGTCGAACGGCGCGGCCAGCAGCTTTCCGTCGGCGGTGACGTAGAGGAGGTGGCCGGAGGCGGCGTAGCGGCCCATCACCGCGCGCACGAGCGCGCGCCGCTCGCCTGACCGCAGGTCGATGACCATGAGGTTGTACTGACGTTCGTCCTCGCCGGCATGACGCAGGCGGTAGAGCACCCCTCTGCCGTTGGGCAGCGCCTCCGGCCATGCCACGCCCACTTCACGAGCGGCGGTATCCAGCGCGGCCACCACTTCGCGCGGACCGTCCCCGGCCTTGATCCGCTGCAGGCCGTCGCCCGCGTCGAAGTAGATCCAGTCGTCCGGACCCCAGGCGGTCCCGCCACCCGACACGGCGGAATCCACGAGCGTGATGGGCGGGGCGCCATTGGTCGCCACGACCTGCAGGCGAAAGGGCCCCGTGCCCAGGAACGCGATGCGCTGGCCGTCCGGCGAAAACGTCGGTGACGTGGCCCCCTCGGTGCCCGGGAGGGGGGTCGCATGCAGCTGGTCCCACTCCCGAATCATGAGCCGGTTGATGCCATCAGCTGCTGCGACATAGACCATGCGGCGCCCGTCCGGGGACAGGGCAACGCGGGGTCCGCCCGTCGCGCCGAGCGCCTCATTCGTGGGGAGGGCAAGGCTGAAACGACTGACTGGCTTCTCGACGGGACGGAGCGCGAACCAGAAGGCGGCGGCCGTTGCGAGCACCGTGGTGGCGGCGAGGATGGGGACCGCGGCGGAACGGCGGAAGGGCGGAACGGCGGCACGAGCGGCGGTCCCCACGGTCAGCGTGAATTGGGGGTTGGTGAGGGCGTCGGCGAATCGGGCGGCGGTGGGGAAACGGTCGGCCGGACTCTTGGCGAGCGCCTTCTGGACCGCGGCGTCTACGTTGGGCGGCACGAGGTCGCGCGTCTGACTGATGGGCGACGGCCGCTCGGAGAGGATCTTGGCGACGATCGCCTGGACGCTCTTACCGCTGTGGGGCGGCTCGCCGGTGAGCATCTCGTAGACCACGGCCCCGAGCGAGTAGATGTCGCTCCGGGCGTCCAGCTCGCGGTCGCCCGTTGCCTGCTCCGGGCTCATGTAGTGCGGCGTGCCGAGCGAGAGGCCCGTCTCCGTCAGCCGGGAGCCGCCGGCCTGGCTCACGGCCAAAGCGATCCCGAAATCGGCGACGATGGCCTGGCCGCCCTGGAACAGGATGTTCTCCGGCTTGATGTCGCGGTGCACCACCTTGCGCTCGTGGGCAAACTGCAGCGCCGCGCCGATCTCCCGGGCGATCGCCACGGCGTCCTCCACGCTCAGCTGCTTCTCGCGGTCGAGCCTGTCGCGGAGCGTCTCCCCCTCGACGAAGGGCATCACGTAGTAGAGGAGCGTGTCCGCCT
>Ga0105095_10002146_pt1 | contig 10567 bp, 8 predicted proteins | sample PPLLak2March2015_2_FD_79180 | JGI IMG/M metagenome (GOLD analysis project Ga0105095, IMG submission 79180) | Freshwater sediment microbial communities from Prairie Pothole Lake near Jamestown, North Dakota, USA - PPLs Lake P8 Core (3) Depth... | ecosystem: Environmental > Aquatic > Freshwater >... | reverse complement strand
GCCACCGGCGTACTTGGCGGCCTGGCTGTGGTCGCAGACGGCAAGGTAGCTGTACCCCCGCCCGCGCGCCAGGTCGGAAAGGCCGGAGAGAGTGACATGGCCGTCGCTCCAATCGGAATGGACGTGAAGGTCGCCGCGGATGTCGCCATAGCCGACGATTTCCGGGAGCTGTCCTTTGAGGGCCAGCTCGATCTCGCCCCGGTCCTCCCGCATCTCGGGGGGGAAGAGGGGGAGGCCCAGGGCCGCGTAGACTTCTTCCTCAGTCCGCCCGGCAATTTTTTTGGCCCCCCGGAAGACTCCGTACTCGGATATCTTCAGCCCCTTGTCTTTGGCCATTCCACGGAGCTTGATGCTGTGGGCCTTGGAGCCGGTGAAGTATTGGAGGGCGGCCCCGAACTCGGAATCGTCGACGATCCTGAGGTCGACCTGCCGCTCTCCGGCTTCAGAGGCGACGACGACCGAACCCTTGGTTGTGCCCTCCGCCAAAATCCTGGTCGCTTTCGGATGGGAAGCGAAAAAGCGGGTGATGGCGGCGCCGTCACGGCCGCTGGCCAGGATGTCGATATCTCCGACCGTTTCCTTCATCCGGCGCAGCGACCCGGCTGTCGAGATGCGCTTGATCCCGGGGGCATTCTTGAGGTAGGCGAGGACTTCGTCGGCCAGAGTGAGAGCGACATAGATCGGCACTCGCTCCTGCGCTTTCTCGTAGCTCTCAATCCCCTTGAGGATGTTGCCCACCCGTTTGTCGCCCATCCCCGGGAGTGCGGCCAGGGAGCCGTCCCGGATGACCTTCTTTAAGTCCTCGATGTTTCGGACGCCCAGCTCCCTGTGGGCCAGCTGGACGGTCTTGGCGCCGAGGCTCCGGACTTCCAAGAGCTCCAGGAGGCTCTCCGGAATTCCAGAAAGCGCCTCCTCGTACTTCTTCATCTTACCGGTCTTCAGGTATTCCTCGATCTTGGGGGCGATGCCGCTTCCGATCCCGGGGACTGTCTGCAGTTTTTTTTCATCAGCCAGGGATTTGACGTCTTCGCCGAGGTCCTCCAGAATAGCAGCCGCTTTGCGGTAGGCGAGGACCTTGAAAGCCACCTCGCCCTTGATTTCCAGGGCATCGGCGATCCTGTGAAAGAGCGCCGCGATCTCCTTGTTCTTCATCGGTCCGGCGGAACACAGTTCGCGTTCCGCCTCTATTCTATATCCGGCGCGCCTTTCGGACAATGCCTGACGTCAGGGACCCGGAAGTCGTCTCCCCTCCAGCCCGTTGACTTTTCTGCTCCCGGCTTCTATGGTAGGTCAGGCATGAGAGTTGTCCTGGCCGGTTACAACGTAGACAAGGAGGTCATTGACGAGCTGAAGCGGCACTCTCCGGACCGGGATGATGTGACCCCGGAGACGCTCTCGGCTTCCTACGCCCGGATCTCACGCGACCCCCGGCCGGCCGACGAACTGCGTCGCCTGGCCCGCCGGGAGGTAGAGCGGGTGCGGCGTTCCAACCAAGCCATCATCTTCAAAATGGGGCACCACTCGGTCGCCGAGCACGCCGTCTTCAATTTTGACATCATCGGGGTGAGCCGCCTGGCCCTGGAAGAAATAGAGAAATTCCGGCTCTGTTCTTACACCGAAAAATCCCAGCGCTATATCAAGCTGGGCGATGATTTCGTCATCCCTGCGGAGATCAGGATGGCCGGGCTGGAAAGGGCGTTTGTGCGGACCGTCCGGGAGCAGAACTCGCTCTATCATAGTCTATATGAAAAACTGAAGCCCTACCTATATAATAAATATGGAGAGCTTGCCGGGAACCCCAAGAACCACCCCCTGCTTGAGGGCTGGGCCAAGGAGGATGCCCGGTACGTGGTCAGCCTGGCCACAGAAGGGCAGGTCGGCCTGACCATCAATGCCCGGAACCTGGAATTCCTGATCAGGCGCTTCGCCGCCAAGAGGCTTGAGGAGCTCCGGCGGCTGAACGAGCAGATCTGTGCGCTGGCCAGGGAGGTGGCTCCTTCGGTCATCCTCTTCATCGAGGCGACCGATTTCGATGCCCGGACGCAGGAAGAACTCGAAGACGCCACCCGGCCTCTTTTTGTAGCTCAGGGAACGGCGGGACAGAGGAGAGTTCCTCGACGGCCGGCCGGGGAGGGGGAGGAGGCCGTGGCCCTGGCCGGGGCGACGGCCGATGGCGATGACAAAATACTGGCGGCGCTCCTCCATACTTCGACCAGGTCGCCATACAGCCTTTGTCTGAAGCGAGTGCGCTGGCTGACCCCGGACCAAAAAAAGGAGATCATCAAGACGGCGCTGCGGCACATGGAGTTTTTTGATTTCCCGCCGCGCGAGTTTGAGTATGCCGACCTGACCTTTTCGCTTCTCGTCTCGGCCTCTTGCTTTGCCCAGCTCAAGCGCCACCGGATGGCCACTCTGACCTCCCAGGACTACGACCCGGCGCTCGGGGTGACCACGCCGCCGACGATCGAAGCCGTCGGCGCCGGCCGTGATTTTCGAGAGCTCATCGCCCGGACCAACGAAACATACACCGCCCTCCTGCCCAAGGCCGGTCCGGCCGCCACCTACGTCCTGACGAACGCCCATCGCCGCCGCGTCCTCCTCAAGGTCAATGTCCGGGAGCTCTATCACGTCTCCCGATTGCGGGAAGACCCCTCAGCCCAGTGGGAAATCCGCGAAGCCGCCGGCCGGATGTCCGAGCTGGCCAGGAAGGAAATGCCCCTGAGCTGTATGCTTCTTGGCGGCAAGGACAGGTACCCCGCCCTGTATCAAAAGATTTTTGGGAAACTGCCGAAAACGACCCCCTTTTCCGGCCCGAAATAGGAATTCTGGCCAACCGGGGAGAAAGCGGAAGGTCAGTCCTTCTTTTTCCGGGTCTTATAGAACTTCCGCTTCCCGATCTTTATGATATGCTCAGGTTGCTCGGCCAAGTCCACTCTCATGTTGATATCGTCAACGCGCCGACCGTCCAGATAAACGCCCCCTTGCTGGATCAAGCGTTTGGCTTCGCCGCGAGACGACACTCCGGCTTTCTCAACCAGCAAAGTCACGATTTCTTTGATCCGGACCGTGTCTTCATCCGAAATCTCCAGGACATTCTGGTCCAAGTCCGCCGGGACCTCCTTGTGCCTGTGCACCCTGTCAAATTCCTGGGCGGCCTCCTCGGCTTCTTTCCGGCTCCAGAAACCCTCGACGATCGACCTGGCCAGGCCCGCCTTGAGGTCTCTCGGGTTGATTTTCGCTTCTTCTGCCTCCCGCTTCCAGGCCGCGACCTGAGACGTCGGCACGTCAGTCAGGAGCTCATAGTACCGGTACATCAGCGGGTCACTGATGGACATGATCTTGCCGAAGATCTCCTTGGCCGGCTCAGTGATGCCGACATAGTTGTCCAGCGACTTGCTCATCTTCTCAACGCCGTCGAGCCCCTCCAGCAGCGGCATCGTCATGACGACCTGCGGTTCCTGCTGAAACTCCCGCTGGATGTCGCGGCCGACCAACAGGTTGAATTTCTGGTCTGTTCCCCCAAGCTCCACGTCGGCCCGCAGCTCCACCGAGTCATACGCCTGCATCAGCGGGTAGAGGATTTCGTGGACTGAGATCGGGATGCCCTGCTTCAACCTTTTGGTGAAATCGTCCCGCTCGAGCAGCCGGGCAACCGTGTGCTTGGCGGCGAGACGGATGATCTCAAAGCTGGTGAGCTTCCCCAGCCAGCGGGAGTTGAAATCAATGATGGTCTTTTCCCGGCTGAGGATCTTATAGATCTGGGCCTTGTACGTTTCCGCGTTTTGGAGGATCTCTTCGTGTGTCATGGCCGGTCGCGTCGCCGACCTTCCCGAGGGGTCGCCGATGAGGCCGGTGAAATCGCCGATGAGGAAAATGACATCATGGCCGAAGTCCTGGAAATGCCTCATCTTCCGGAGAAGGACGGCATGGCCAAGATGGATGTCCGGGGCCGTGGGGTCGAAGCCCACCTTCACCGTGAGCGGCTTCTTGTCCCGGAGCGAGCGCGCAATCTTGGCCCGGAGCTCATCCTCCTGAATAAGCTCGACGCATCCTTTGCGAAGAAAGGCCAGCTGCTCCTCGACGGCCTTGCTCATGCTTCCCTGATAAACACCCGTCTTCCGCGGACTTCCAGCCGGCCCTCAAAGAAGAGCCGGACGGCCTCGGGATAGATCTTGTGCTCTTCGATGAGGATCCGGGCGGCGAGGGAATCCTCTGTATCGTCCTGCCGGACGGGCACAACGGCCTGGATGATGATCGGCCCCATATCGACGTCCTCAGCGACGAAATGCACCGTCGCGCCTGAAAACTTGACGCCCCAGTCGATGGCCTTTTGCTGGACATGAAGTCCCGGGAAAGCGGGGAGAAGGGCGGGATGGATGTTCATACAACGGCTCTTGAATTCGCGGCAGAAATAGGAGGACAGGATCCGCATGTAACCGGCCAGGCAGACCAGGTCCACGTCGCGCTTCCGGACCTGCCGGACAGCCTGCTTATCGTAGTCTTCCCGGTTGGGGAAAAGCTTGGGGTTCAGATAGAACGTCTCCAGCCCCCTCTCCCGGGCGGTCAGAAGTCCCGGCGCTGTCTCAACGTTGCTGAAGACGAGTGCGATCGCGGCGTTGATCTTTCCCGCGGTGATGGCGTCGTGGATGGCCCGGAAATTGGACCCCCGGCCGGAGAGGAAGACGGCAATCCTCCCTGTTTTCTTGGGGCTGACAAAAATCTCCTCTGCCATGGCCTGACCCTCTCTGGACGAATTCAGAATTTCAGGAGCAAACCTATTTTAATCGAATAGCCGCTGAAATCAACCACCGTCTCGCGGACGTTCCGGACATCGGCGCCGGCGGGCTCCTCGGGAAGGACATTCATCGTGGGACGCCAGTAGCCGGACTGGGGAAGGTATTCCTCATAGGAATAGAGAGTCCCTTTCTGCTCCAGCCGGTTCTCCCCGGTTAAACCATCCACTCGGCCGGATCGGGCCGCGGCCTCGACAAAGAAACCCAGCGACTGGTCGAAGGAATAGCTGAGGCCGAGTCCGCCGAGATAGGTCAACCCGCGGGTCCCAGCGTTATCATAAGCAAGATAAATGAATTTGTTGTCCCCGACATTCCTCTGCGCTTCCCTGGATACGTACCTGGCCTGGATCGCACCAACTCCGGCCCGGAGATAGGCGCCCATTTTTTTTCCGAGAGGAAGGTTGAAATAGCCGGATACCAGAAGGGGAAATGCGCTGACCTTGGTCGGACGGGCCCGTTCCTCCAAAGTGCCAGCCTGTTCGACCGTCAGGAGAGTCGCCTCCTCATCCAAGGACGCGTAGGCATATCCGGCGCTCAACCCCAGCTTGAGCCAACGGGAAAACGAGAGGACCAGTTCGGCTTCAAATTCCATCCCGAGGCGAAGCCGTCCGACTTCTCCGCCGGCGAATTGCGCTGCGAGATCGACATCGGACTCTCGCTTCAGCCCTTCCCGCCAGCCGGCCAGAGCGTCATTGATCTCGCCCAGGTTCATCTTCCACAGGCCGGACGAAAGCCTCATCTGGATATCGAGTCCGCGTGATGGCGAAGGGAGAAGGAGAAGGATTGCGCCCAAGCCGGCGAGAATCAATCCTTTTCTCATGCTCGGCGCGTCCACCTTTTACCGGTTACCGGACCGATAGCGCTTCGGGGAGGGCGTTTTTCCAGGCCTCGAAAAGGGATTGGACGGATTGGCGAACGATTTCCCGGCCGCCTTGCCTGATGACCAGATCTTTCCCTCCTGTCTCGCCGATCACTTTCGCCGTTACGCCCTTTTTTGCTGCCAAGCTGAGGAGCTTGGGAAGGCGGGTCTTGGAAGTGCTGAGCACGATTCGAGACTGGGTCTCGCCAAAAAGCAGGGCATCCGGCCGGATCCTGTCATCCAGGTCGAGGACGCAGCCGATGCCCGCGCTGCCCAGGATACAGCTTTCGGCGGCGCAGACAGCCAGCCCTCCTTCGGAGAGATCGTGGGCCGACTCGGCAAGACCGGCGGCGATCGCTTCGATACAGACCTCCTGGGCGGCTTTCTCCGTTTCCAGGTCGATCGTGGGAGGCCGGCCCTTCTCCAGACCGAAGGTTACCCGAAGGTACTCCGACCCGCCGAGCTCTTCCCTGTTCTCCCCCAAGAGCACCACGGAGTCGCCTTCCTGCTTGAACCCGGGGTCGACTCTCCGTTCCAGATCATCGACGAGCCCGACGACCCCGAGCACCGGCGTCGGGTAGACGGAAACCCCCTCGGTGTCGTTGTAGAAGCTGACGTTTCCTCCTGTGACGGGGATCTCGAAGATGCGGCACGCTTCAGCCATGCCCTCGATGATCTTCTTGAACTGCCACATGATCTCCGGCTTTTCGGGGTTGCCGAAGTTCAGGCAGTTGGTGACGCCGATCGGCCTCGCGCCCACACAGGCCAGATTGCGGCAGGCTTCAGCCACGGCGATAGCCCCGCCGGTGCGGGGGTCGAGATAGCAGTAGAGTGCATTGCCGTCCAGAGTCATGGCGAGGCCGTTCTTCTGGCCCTTGATCCTGAGGACCGCGGCGTCCGCTCCAGGCAGGAGGGCTGTGTTTGTCTGGACCATATGGTCATACTGCCGGAAAATCCATTTCTTGCTGGCGATCGTTGGAGAGGCGATGACCTTGAGAAGGGCGGCGCTGAAATGTCCGGCCAAGGGAGGAAGGTCGAGCTCTTGGACGGCCCGGAGATAGGCCGGTTTCCGGCTGGCCCGGCGGTAGACAGGGCAGAGGTTGACGACGGCATCCACGGGTACATCCACAACTGTCTCGCCGCGGAAGCTCACCCGGAGGTTACGGCCGGCAGTGACCTGGCCGATATCAACCGCATCCAGGTCCCACTTGGCGAAGACTCTCTGGACCTCGCCCACATTCTCCTTCTTGGCCACGAGGAGCATCCTCTCCTGGGATTCCGAGAGCATGATCTCGTACGGCGTCATGCCCTCTTCCCGCTGGGGGACGAGGTCGAGGTTGATGGAGATGCCCGTGCCCGATTTGGCGGGCATCTCAGCCGTGGAACAAGTCAGGCCGGCCGCTCCCATGTCCTGGATCCCGACGATCAGGCCCCTATCCATGACCTCGAGGCAGGCCTCCAGGAGGAGCTTTTCCTTGAAAGGATCCCCAACCTGGACGTTCGGTCTCTTATGTTCCGTCTCCTTCCCGAACTCTGCCGAGGCCATGGTGGCTCCATGGATGCCGTCGCGGCCGGTCTTTGAGCCGACGTAGAGGACCGGGTTCCCGACGCCTTCGGCCTTGGCATAGAAAATCTTGTCTTTTTCTGCCAGCCCCAGGCAGAAGACGTTGACCAGGGGATTCTTGGAGTAGCAGTTATTGAAATAGACCTCGCCCCCGACTGTGGGAACGCCGATGGAGTTGCCGTAGGAGGAGATCCCGGCGACGACGCCGTCCATGATGGCCCTGTTCCTCGGATCGTCGACCGGGCCGAAGCGCAGGGAATCCAGCAGGGCGATGGGCCGGGCGCCCATGGTGAAGATATCCCGGAGGATCCCGCCGATTCCTGTCGCCGCTCCTTGGAAGGGCTCGATGAAGGAGGGGTGGTTGTGGGATTCGATCTTGAAGACAACGGCCAGGCCGCCGCCGATGTCGATGATGCCGGCGTTTTCACCTGGCCCTTGGATGACGTGTTTCCCTTTCGTGGGGAGTTTCTTCAGGAACGCCTTGGAGCTCTTGTAGCTGCAGTGCTCCGACCACATCAGGGAAAAGATGCCCAGCTCGGTGATGTTTGGCTCCCGCCCGATGAGGGAGACAATCCTTTCGTACTCCTCGGGCGTCAGGTTGTGGTCGGAGAGCAGCTTGGGGTCGATCATGTTTGAATTAGGGATTCGAATATCAGCCGGCCATCTTCGGAACCGAGCAGGACCTCCGAGGCTCTCTCCGGATGCGGCATCATTCCCAGGACATTGCCGTGCCTGTTGATCAGCCCGGCAATTGAAGCCGCCGACCCGTTCACGTTAGCCTCCTCGGTAGGCTCTCCGTTCTCATCGACATAGCGAAGAACGACCTGGCCGTGTTCTTCCAGGCCGTTCAGAGTTTCCGCCGGAGCGAAGTATTGACCGTCATAGTGGGCGATCGGGATGCGCAGGACCTGGCCGCGCCGGCATCGGCGGGTGAACCGTGTCTCCGGATTGTCAACGCGAAGATGGACGAACTGACACAGGAATTTGAGGTTCTTGTTCCGCAGCATCGCCCCCGGAAGCAGCCCCAGCTCCAAGAGCACCTGGAAACCGTTGCAGATCCCCAGGACCAAGCCTCCCCGTTCGGCGAATTCGCGCACTGCCTCCATGAGGGGGGAGAACCGGGCGATTGCGCCCGCCCTCAGGTAATCCCCGTAAGCGAACCCGCCCGGGAGGACGACGCAATCGACGGCCTGGAGGTCGCGGTCCTTGTGCCAAAGATAAACGGTTTTCTGATAGAGAACATCCTTGAGAACGAAAAGAGTGTCATGATCGCAGTTCGAACCGGGGAAGACGACGACACCGAACTTCAATGGGCTAAGCCTTCTTTGCCTCTTCTAGGATCTCCCAGGTGAACTTTTCGATGATCGGGTTGGCCAGGACCCTGCCGGCGATCTCGGGGATGGCCCGGCGGGCTTGCTCTTCCGTGATACCCTCCATGGCGATCTCAAAGACCTTTCCCTGCCGGACATCCGTAATGAACCTGTAGCCGAGGGTGAGGAGCGCGTTCTTCACCGTCTGCCCCTGGGGGTCGAGGACGCTTTCCTTAAAGGAAACAAGGATCCTAACTCGCATGCCCGAGAACCCTTTCGAAGACATGATCGATATTTTCGAGGTAGGGGGTGAGGCTGAAACAGGCCTCTATCTCCTCCGGCGAAAGCACGGCCAGGACGTCCTTGTCCGCCAATAAGAGCTCCTTGAGGTCCAGCTTCTCTGCCCAGACGCGAAGGCTCGACCGTTGGACAAGCTCATAGGCTCGGGGACGGGGGATATTTTTTTCGGTCAGGGCGAGGAGGACCCGCTGGCTGAAGATAAGGCCCCGCGTTGCCTCGATATTCTGTTTCATCCGGTCTTCACGGACGACCCAGCTCTTTATAATTTCCGTAAACTCGGAGAGAAGGTAATCGGCCAGGATGAAAGAATCGGGAAAGATGATCCGCTCGGCCGAGGAGTGGGAGATGTCGCGTTCGTGCCAGAGGGGGATGTCCTCCAAGGCCACAAGCAGGTTTCCGCGGAGGATCCGAGAGAGGCCGGATATCCTTTCGGCACGCACGGGGTTTTTCTTGTGGGGCATGGAGGAAGAACCCTTTTGACCGCTGGTGAACGGCTCTTCGAGCTCCAGGACCTCGGTCTTCTGGAGGTGACGGAGCTCGGTGGCGAACTTGTCCAGGCTCGCGCCGAGAAGCGCTAGGGCAAAGAGCACCTCGGCGTGCCGGTCACGCTGCAACACCTGGGTAGAGACCTTGGCCGGTTTGAGCCCCAACCGGCGGAGGGCGATCTCTTCTACCCGGGGTTCGAGATGGATGTATGTTCCGACCGACCCGGAGATCCGGCCGACGCTCGCGACCTCGAGCGCCCGCTCCAGCCTGGCCTCGTGCCGGCCGATCTCTTCGTACCAGACAAGGAGTTTGACCCCGAAGGTGATGGGCTCGGCGTGGACACCGTGTGTCCTTCCCATCATGATCGTTTTCTTGTGGCGGAGGGCCTGTTCCTTGATCATGCCCTTGAGCGCAATCAGGTCGCGGAGCACCTTTTCCAGCGACTCCTTGATGAGCAGCGACAGGGCGGTATCGACGATGTCGTAGGAGGTCAGCCCTTTGTGGATGTAGAGGGCGTCCTTGCCGACGTGTTCGCCCACCGCCTCCAGGAAGGCGATGACGTCATGCTTGACGGTCCGCTCGATCTCCTCGATCCGGGAGACTGAAAAAGCGGCCTTTTCCTTGATCCTTTGGAGGGAGACGGCTGGAATCCGGCCCAGCTCGGCCCAAGCCTCACAGACGGCCAGCTCGACGTCCAGCCATTTCCGGTATCTGTTCTGGTCGGACCAGATGGCCCCCATTTCGGGCCGGGTGTACCTCTTGATCATCGCAGATTCCAAGAAACGAGGTCAAATCATAACAGGGATAAAATCCCTTGTCAATTTCAAGAAAGCGCGTGAACAACTTGAGAATGTGGGCGCTCCGACCTTTCCGGAGACGCCTTCCTTCGAGGTCGCTGCCCCATTCCCAAGTTGTCCCCTATATGGATAAAGGGGGGCCCTGGCAATAAACCTGCCTCTCTTGACAAGAAGAGAGGTTTCCTCTAGTATATTGCGGGTAGAGATTCAAGTTCTCTTTTTGTCCCAATTACAAGCCATTCATTAGAGCCGGTAAAGAGAAAGTATATTCATCAATTTGCTCAGGACTTTCTCTTTTCCTTGAGGCGAGACGCGCCGTATAAATGCTTTCTTGGAGAGTCATCTGCGCCAGCGTAGCTCAGTTGGTAGAGCGGCTGATTTGTAATCAGCGGGTCGGGGGTTCGAATCCCTTCGCTGGCTTTGGCTCGGGAACGGACCCCATGAAGACCTCGCTTTTT
>Ga0105095_10002144_pt1 | contig 10575 bp, 10 predicted proteins | sample PPLLak2March2015_2_FD_79180 | JGI IMG/M metagenome (GOLD analysis project Ga0105095, IMG submission 79180) | Freshwater sediment microbial communities from Prairie Pothole Lake near Jamestown, North Dakota, USA - PPLs Lake P8 Core (3) Depth... | ecosystem: Environmental > Aquatic > Freshwater >... | reverse complement strand
TTCGTGCCGCCGAACGGGCGCACGTGATTCCGGCGTGCGCCCCGGGCGGGAACTAGGGTGGGGGTGAGAAATGCCGACGAAGAATTCAGGATTGTGTGTAATCTGATTTTCCCCCTCCCCCCAACCCCCTCCCGCGAGGGGAGGGGGTGACATAGTTTTGAGGCAGGCACTCATTGCGTTTCCTCCGCCGGCAATGGCAGGGCGCCTTCGGCGAGTTGCAACGCGGCCTGTCCGACTTCCAGGTTCACGCGCGAGACCAGCTCCTCGCTGCGCGCGTCGGTGTAGGAGCGTTCCGCTTGCAGCAGATCGATGAGCAGCGTGCGGCCCTGGCCATAGCGCTGTTTGACGAGGCGCACGTTTTCTTTCGCGCGCTCGGCGTTGTCGGCGGCGGTGGCGTGCCGCGCCCGCGACTCGCGCAGGTTCTCCCGCGCTTCGCGCACGTCGTGGCGCACCGTCTGTTCCAGCGACTGCACGCGCCACTGCGCCCCGCGTTCCTCGGCCAGGGCCGTGGTGATTTCGCCCTGGTGCCGGCCGCCGGCGTAGAGGTCGAGGCTGACCACCCCCATGACGCTGGAGGAGTGTTCGTCGAAACCGGGGTTGTCGTCGAAGCGGTTGTGGGTGGCAATGAAGTCCACGCTGGGCTTGTGCACCGCGCGCGCCGCCAGCACCCGCGCTTTGGCGGCCTGGTGCATGGCGCGCGCCGCCGCCAGGTCCTGGCGGTTCGCCAGCGCGCGCGTTTCGATCTCCGCGGGATTGGCGTTGTCGGCGGCCGTGCCGAAAGCGGCGGGCGCCAGCGTGATCTCGGCCTCGAGCGGCAGGCCCATGACGAGTTTCAATTGATTGCGCGCCGACTCGAGACGAGTCGCGGCCTGTTCACGCTGTGACTGCACCGCCGCGAGATTGACCTCGGCGGTGAGCTTGTCGGAAACAACGATGCGCCCTTCGCGCGCGAGCTGCGCCGTGGTGCGCGCATGATCCTGCGCGGCCTTGACGGCGTCGTCGGCGATGGCGAGTCCTTCCTGCGCCGCCTGCACATTCAGCCAGGCGCGCAGGGTCTGGAAGGCGGTGCGCTCGCGCGCGCGCTCATATTGCAACCGGGCATAATTCTCCATCTCTTCGGCGCTCGTCAGCGAAGCCGAGACCCGACCGCCGGCGTACACCGGCAGGCGCAGCGCCAGTTGCGTCATGTGCAGGTCGCTGGTGCCCGGATGGTTCAGGCGCGCGGGATCGAAGTCGGGGGTGGTGACGCTGCGCGTGTTGAGCTTGTCGGCGAAGGCATCGAGCGGGTTGTTGCTGGAACGCACGCTGTAGGAGAGCCCGAGGCTTGGGAGACGAGCGCCTTGCGCCGCCTGGGTGCGGCCGCCGGCGGCCGCGACCTGTTCGCGCATGGCGAACAGGTCGGGATTGTGCGCCAACGCGTGACGCACCGCCTGTTCCCGGTCGAAACTTTCGGCCGCCACCTGAGTGCCGAGGCCAAGCATCAGGCCCAGGGCGGCGGTCCGGATAATCCGGTGTGACATGCGACTCTCCAGGGTTATCGATCCGGCACCAAAAACTGAGTAGGGCTATTCGTATACGCTGCCTTCGTTTCAGTTCAAAAAACACTTGTGCCGGATCGATAACAAAATCTCTTAAGATTGTCTAAATTATTGCGGCGGCAAGGCAGCCTGTTTTCGATGTCACGACCCTGTTGACCGAGTTCTGCACTTCAGATGGTTCCTTGCCGCCGCAATAATTTGTTTCCTCCTCTCCCCGGTGATGAGTCTTTGCAGCGAATGGCAGGATTAATACGGCTACGGGCGTCAAAAATCAATGACACCCGTCAAAAATCAGAACGGCTTGACCACGACCAGAATGACCGTGACCACGAAAATCACGGTCGGAAACTCGTTGAACCAGCGGTACCAAACGTGGTCATGGCGGTTGCGGTCGTATTTGAAGTCGATCATCAGCTTGGCGCAGTAAACGTGGTAGGCGATCAGCAGCAGGACGAGCGCGAGCTTGGCATGCAGCCAGCCACCGGCGAAGCCGTAACCGAGCCACAGCCACAGCCCGAAAACGAGGGTGAGGATCCCGCCCGGGGTCATGATGCCGAAGAACAGCTTGCGCTCCATCACCTTGAAACGTTCGATGCCTTCGCGGTCGGTGGCCGACGCCATGCTGTGGTACACGAACAGGCGCGGCAGGTAGAACAGCCCGGCGAACCAGGTGACCATGAAAATGATGTGCAGGGATTTGATCCAGAGCATGGTGGTTGTCTTTGGCGGCGATGCGGATCAGGCGCCGGGATCTTTCAGGTAGCGCGAGATGATACGCCGGGCCTTGGCCATGTCCAGACGACCGGTGTAGGTGAGCTCGGTTTTTCCGTTGGGCGCGATGATGAACGCGGTCGGCACGTAGGGCACGCCGCCGAAGGCGCTGGTGACCTTGCCTTGCACGTCGATCGCAATGGGATAGGGAACGTTATGACGCTTTACAAAGTCCTGCACCTGTAGCGGTGGATCGTAGGGCATGGCCACCGCGATCAGCTCGAATCCCTGAGGATGCAAGTCGCGGTAGAGCTGGATCAGATCGGGCAGCTCTTCCACGCAGGGCGGGCAGGTGGTGGCCCAGAAACTCACCAGCACCGGGCGGCCGCGCAGCGATTGCAAGGTAACTTTGCTGCCATCCATCAGGGTGAATTCGGTTTCCGGCGGCACGCGCGGGGCCGGCGGGAACAGCCAGGTCGCGGCCCAGGCCAGCAGCGCCGCGACGCCGAGGATGACCAGCAGCTTGGTATGTTTTTTCAGTTGTTTCAAATGAACAGCTCCAGAAGATTATTCAAAAAACGCCGGCCTTGCGGCGTCGGGCGGATGCTCTGCGCGTCCCACTCGATCAGCCCGCGGGTTTCGGCCTGCGCCAGTTCCGGTTCGCAGGCCGAGATCGGAATCCCCGCGCGCTCCTGAAACAGCGGCGAAGGAAAGCCGTCCACCAGGCGCAGCGCATTCAGCATGAACTCCGCCACGGCGTCGTGACGCGAGAGTTTCTGCTCGCCGCCGATGCCTTGTGATGTTCCGGCGTTGCGTAAATAGTCGTTCGGCTGTTTAACTTTCCACAGCCGCGTGATGCTGCTGGCATCGGTGATCTTGGCGTGCGCGCCGGCGCCGATGCCGAGGTAGTCCCCGAACTTCCAGTAATTCAGATTATGCCGGCATTCGTAACCCGGTTTGGCATAGGCCGAGACCTCGTATTGCCGGTAACCGGCCGCGGCCAGTTCTGTTTGCAGTTGACTTTGCATGTTCCAGGTGCTGTCGTCGTCGGGCAGTGTCGGCGGGCGCGCGTGGAACAGCGTGTTCGGCTCGATCGTGAGCTGATAGGCGGAAAGGTGCGTGGGGCGTAGTTGAATCGCGGTGCGCATGTCGGAGAGCGCCTGTTCCACGGTCTGTCCGGGCAGCCCGAACATGAGGTCGAGATTGAAATTATCGAACCCCGCCGCACGCGCCGCCTCGACCGCGCGCAACGCCTCGTCGCGCCCGTGGATGCGCCCGAGCGCTTTCAGTTTTTCATCCTCGAAGCTCTGGATGCCGATGGACAGGCGATTGATCCCGGCTTCCCGGAAACCCCTGAAGTGTTCCTCGTCCACGGTGCCGGGATTGGCCTCGAGCGTGATTTCGATATTTTGGTCGAGCGGCAGGCGCGCGCGAATCCCGGACAGCAGGCGATCGATGGCCTCGGGTGAAAACAGGCTCGGCGTGCCGCCGCCGATGAAAATGCTGTGCACGATCCGCCCCCACGCGCGCGGCAGGTCCTGCTCCAGGTCGCGCAGCAGCGCTTCGATATATTCCTGCTCCGGAATTTTTTCCCGCGCCTCGTGCGAATTGAAATCGCAATACGGACACTTGCGCACGCACCAAGGGATGTGCACGTAGAGCGATAGCGGCGGAAGTGTGGTGAAGTTCAGCATGCGCGGAAACAGGCGGAGAGAAAGCCGCGATTATATCAGTGGAGTGTAGGTTGGGGTGAGCGAAGCGAACCCAACATGCCGATACACAATGTTGGGGTTCGGCGCGTCGCGCCTCACCCCAACCCAACCTACATTGCTATGTCCGCGGGCTGGGCGCGATTACTACTTTCGGCCGCGCGATGCTGACCAGCATGACGCCTATCAGGATCACCACCATGCCCGCGAGCTGATTGGCATTGAGCGTTTCCTGCAATACCAGCCAGCCGAGCACCACGGCCACGAGCGGATTGACGTAGGCATAGGTCCCGAGCGCGGCGGGACTGACTTCGTGCAGCAGCCAGATGTAGGCGGCGTAGGCGAAGCAGGAACCGAAAACGATCAGGAAGGCGAGCGCCGCCATGGCCTCCGCCGACCAGCTCCAGCGCGCGGCCTCGCCGAGGGGAAAACCGATTCCACAGAAGACAATCCCCGCGACCAGTGACTGCATGGCCGCGACCATGAGCGGCGGGGTGGTCAGCCGGCCGCGCTTGGCGATCATGGAGCCGGCGGCCCACAGCGGGCAGGCCGCCAGCACCGCGAGCTGCGCCCCGAAGTGTTCCAGCGAAAATCCCTTTTCCGGCAGCATCAGCATGGCGACGCCGAAGAATCCGACGGAGAGCCCGAGCACGGTGCGTGTTCCCAGCTTCTGGCCGTGCTCACCCAATGTCCCAAAGCCCGCCAGCCACAGCGCCGTGGTGGCGACGATCAGCGCCGCTTGGTTCGACGGCACCCACTGTTCACCCCATACCACCAGCCCGTTGGCGCCCACCAGCATGAACAGCGCCGTGATCGCGATGGTGCGCCATTCGCGCAAGTGGGTGGGAAATTTCTGCCCGCTCAGGCGCGCGTACAGCGCAAGCAGGATCCCGGCAACGACGAACCGCGACCCGGCAAACAGCGCCGGCGGCAATTGCTGCACACCGACGCGGATCGCCAGATACGTCGAACCCCAGATGATGTACACCGCCGCGAAGGCGATGATGACTTTGGTGCGCCACGCAGCGTCATGAACCATTTTGTTATTTTACTTTTTTATGAATTGCCCGCGTGTCTATTTATGTTTTCACGAGATACACGGTCGCTTATTTCGCGCGGAAGACGCCCCTGACAAGCCGGATCTGGCCTTCCTGAAGACTGCGCCGCGCGTTTCCGGCTTTTTGCGCGAGATTGTCGATGAACACCGCCAAGGTCAGCGGACTCGGCGCGGTGTCCGCGGTAGTCCTGCTCAAATGAGCGTCGCTGGTATCCTCGAAGACTTCAGCGATGAATTCACTCTCGCCGAGAATCGAGCGCATCTCTTCGGTTGAAGCCAGGAAACTGTCGGCAGGGTCGGTGGCCCACGGAAGCGGAAAATAGGACGTCGCCGTTTCCCCGGCGGCCATCTCCTGGAAGGCGAACCGGCCGCCCGGCTTGAGAACCCGGTGGATCTCCGAGTAGAGCAGCCGCTTGTTTTCGATGTTCATGCCGACGTTTTGCATCCAGGCGGCATCAAATGAATCGTCGGGAAAAGGCAAGTCGAGCGCACTTGCTTCGTGCACATGGATTCGGTCATCGAGGCCGGTCAGCCGATTCAGCAATACCGCGCCTGCGCAGTAATCGGGCGATAGCTCGATGCAGTCGACGCGGCAGCCGACTGCGGAAGCGAGCATACGGGCGGAACCGGCCAGCCCCGCGCCAATATCGAGAACGCGATCTGCGGCCTGAATCTGCGCCAGCTCCAGCAAGTCGAGTGAAGCGCGGAATCCGCCGGTGTGAAAATGGTCAAGCGCCCCCAGCTGCTCTGGCGACAGGCGCTGCTCGGGATTCAATCCGGCCGCGCGCACGGCCGCCAGGATTCGCGCCTCGATGTCGCGGGCCGAATAGTGTGCTTCCAGACCAGCCATAAACAATGAACCTCGTTAGAAATAAGCATTTCCCAGTGACTCACCGACTGGCAACCAGTTTTGCGGAGAGGACATTAGAGATGTGTATGCCCCAAGGCGGAAACCAGCGCCCTCAACGCCTGCCCCCGATGACTCAGTTTATTCTTCACTTCCGACGGCAATTCAGCCGAGGAGCAATTGTGCGTAGGCACAAAGAAGATCGGATCGTAACCAAAGCCATTCGCGCCACGCGGCTCCAGCAGAATGTGACCTTCCCAGGTGCCCTGACAGATGATCGGGGTCGGATCGAACTCGTGCCGCAGGTACACCATCAGGCACTGGAAACGCGCGGTGCGCTCGGCCTCCGGGATGCCGGCAAGGTCATCGAGCAGTTTTCGCAGGTTCTGCTCGTCGCTGGCACTCTTGCCGGCGTAGCGCGCGGAATAAATCCCCGGCGCGCCGTTGAGATAGTCCACTTCGATGCCGGAATCGTCGGCGATGGCGGGCAGGCCGGTGTGGCGCGTGGCGTTGCGCGCTTTCAGCAGGGCGTTTTCGACGAAGGTCAGGCCGGTTTCTTCCGCATCCACAACCTTGAAGTCGGATTGCGGCACGACGGTGAGATGCAGCCCCGCGAGCATCTGATTGATCTCGCGCACCTTGCCGGGGTTACTGCTTGCCAGGACGACTTGTTTTGTCATATGAATTCTGGAACGCAGAAATTACTTCTGTAGGTTGGGGTAAGGCGCGAAGCGCCGAACCCCAACATTCATCGACCGTGTGTTGGAGTTCGCTTCGCTCACCCCAACCTACACATGAAATATTAAATCCCCAGCGCTTTTTTCTGCTGCGCGATGAGTTCGCGGATGCCGGCCTGCGCGAGCTTGGTCATCGCCAGCATTTCGTCGAGGGAGAAAGTCTTGCTTTCGGCGGTGCCCTGGATTTCGATGAAGCCGCCGCTGTCGTCCATCACGAAATTCATGTCGGTGCCGGCGTTGGAATCCTCGGCGTAGTCGAGGTCCAGCACCGCCTCGCCGCCGAAGATACCGCAGGAGACGGAGGCGACCAGATGACGCAGCGGATCGTTGGTGATCAGTCCGCGCTTGCGCACGTGGTTGATGGCGTCCACCAGCGCCACGCAACCGCCGGTGATGGAGGCGGTGCGGGTGCCGCCGTCGGCCTGGATCACGTCGCAGTCCACGGTGAAGCTGCGCTCGCCCAGCTGTTTCATGTCCACCGCCGCGCGCAGGGCGCGGCCGATCAGGCGCTGGATTTCCATGGTGCGCCCGCCCTGTTTGCCCTGGGCCGCCTCGCGCGCCATGCGGCTGCCGGTGGAGCGCGGCAGCATTCCGTATTCGGCCGTTACCCAGCCTTGGCCCTTGCCCTTGAGGAAGTTCGGCACCTTTTCGTCGACACTGACGTTGCACACCACGCGCGTCTCGCCGAACTCGATCAGCACCGAGCCTTCGGCGTGCCGGGTGTAATTTCGGGTGATCCGGATGTCGCGTAACTGGTCGGGTTTACGTCCGCTGGGCCGCATGAAATTCCTTGTAAGATTTTGGAACGCAGATTATTGCGGCGGCATGAATCTGTTTGAACATGCTCACCGGTTCTTATTCTATCGACTCGGGGTATTGAAGTCGCCAAGCCGCCGCAATAATCGAAAATCTTAATGAATTTTGTTATTGACCCGGCCCTACCTTGTCGCGATAGCACGTGCACCAACCACAGGACCTGCCTCAGTTCAAGGAAGACTGTGCCGGGTCAATAACGCTGATGAATAAAAGAATGATGAACGCAGATAAAACAAAAAGAAAGTGATTATTATTGATTCAAGCCAATCTGCGTTAATCTTCATAAATATCCGCGTTCATCTGCGGGTATCTTTTATATTTTTATTTGGCCTCGTGCTTCTTCAGAAAATCCTCGATCTCCTGGATGCGGTCTTGCAGCGGCTTGTCGGGCTTGTCCCTGGCTTCCGCGGCAGCGGCCGCCGGTTGGCGGAGCGGGGCCGGCCGTTTGGCGACCTGCGGCAGATGATGCCGCGCCTCCTGGCGCAGCATGGCCTCGTCGATCTGCGCCGCGGTGTTGCCCTGTAGCGGCGGGCTTTTGGTCACCGCGTCTTCCCAGCGCAGGCACACGGCGCTGACGTTGTCGCAACCGTGCTTCATCTTGCGCACCGCGGCGAACAGCATTTCCTCCAGGCCTTCATCCAGCGCCGACGTCTTCAGGTAGCGCGTGATCTCCTCCGGCGCGAACGCCTCCCACAGGCCGTCGGTGCAGGCGAGCAGCATGTCGCCGGGTTGCAGCAGGGTTTCCTCACCCACGCTGATGGTGGGCTTGACCCCGCCGCCGAGGCAGTTGAGCAGGTGGCTCTTCTGTGGGTGATCCAACATTTCCTGTTCCGTGAGCAGGCCGCCCTGGTGCATTTCCTCGATGGCGGTGTGGTCCTGGGTGCGCAGCAGCACGTGATTCTGGCGGATGAGATAAAGCCGGCTGTCGCCCACATGCGCCCAGTAGGCGTAACCGTTCTGTACCAGGCAGACGACGCAGGTGGTGCGCGGTTCGATCGGGGGCGTGTTCGCCTGGCCGCGCGCGATGATGGCGTGGTGCGCCTGCAGGATGCCGAGCGCGAGGAACGCCGACGGCCGCTGGATCACGGGCTGGCGCAGCGACTGGAAACTGTGCATCAGCGTCTGTACCAGCACCTCCGCCGCCACCTCGCCGCCGCGATGTCCGCCGAGACCGTCGGCCACGGCCATGAGCACGGCGTTGTCGCGCTCGGCGTAACCGACGCGGTCCTCGTTGTGCGGGCGCGCGCCGCGCAGGCTGTATTGGGTGATTTGATATTTCATCGTCGTGCTATCCGCCCCACGGCAGTTTCTGCTTCAGGCGCTCGATCAGCGGTTCCGGCTCCGGTGGTGCGGAAGGCGGCCTGTTGAGGGCTTCGAGCAGGGCGTCCACGTTCTGCGGGCGCGAGATCTGGTCCATCTGCAGGCACCAGTCGATGGCCTCGAGCAGCTCGCGCGAATAATACGAGGCAAACTGGCGCACCGCCGGCTTGTAGCTGTCCTTCTCGGCGCGCTTGGTGGCGGTAGGCGGGGCCTTGCCGCACAGGCAGGCCCACATGGTGGCGCCCACCGCGTAGATATCGGTCCACGGGCCGATGTGCCCGCGCGTGTGCTGTTCGAGGGGCGCGAAGCCGCGCGTCAGCGTGTGCGGCAGCGCGCGCCGTTCATTGACGAAGGACGATTGCGCGGCGCCGAAATCGAGCAGCAGTGGCGAACCGCCCGGCCGCAGGTACACGTTGGCCGGCTTGATGTCGAGGTGCAGCAGGTGGTTGTTGTGCAGCTCGCGCAGCCCGTCCAGCAACTTGGGGAAAACCGTGCGGATGAATTTTTCCGTCATGCGGCCGTTGTGGCGCTTGATGTACCAGCGCAGGTCTTTGCCGTCCTCATAGTTCATCACCATGTACACGGTGTTGTTCTCGCGGAAGAAATCCACCACGCGCACGATGTTCGGATGATTGATTTTCGACAGCGCCATGGCCTCGTCGAAGAAGCGCTTCATGCCGGTGTTGAAGGTGCTGGCGGTCTGGTGCGACAGGCTCTCAACGGTCTCGCCGTCGACGCGCGCGGCCTGCTTGTCCGGCAGGTATTCCTTGATCACCACCCACTGGCCGGTCTGGCCGTTGCGTGCCAGGTAGACAATGCTGAAACCGCCACCGCCGATGGTCTTGGCGATGCTGTACTGGTGCAGTTGGTAGCCCTCGGGCAGGGCGTTCTCGATCTTCATGACTTCCGGTTTGTTCCTGGCCGGCGGGCGGGCCCCGCGCTCGGCGTTTCCATCTCTACAGAGTATATATGCCCGGATTCAACCGGCAGGGACCGGGTTTCACCGTTTAATGAATAGGGTTACCATCCGTGCCGCCCATGAAAGCCGGAAAATCCCCGTCCCCGACCGCCAGCATGACCGCCTTCGCCCGGCACGAGGCGGGCACGCCCTGGGGCGCGCTCACCTGGGAGCTGCGCTCGGTCAATCACCGCTATCTCGACATCGCCCTGCGCCTGCCGGAGGAGCTGCGTTCGCTGGAACCGCGCTGCCGGGAACTGATCAACGCCTGCCTCGCCCGCGGCAAGGTAGATGGCACCCTGCGCTTCCAGCCGAACGAGGCCGCGGCCGGGCCGATCGAGATGAATGCGGACCAGGTGCAGCGCCTGCTCGCCGCCGCCGACCAGCTGCGCAGCCATACGCCGGATGTCGCGGCCCTGCGCGCCATCGACGTGCTGCGCTGGCCGGGCGTTATCAAGGCGGCAGCGCTGGACGTCGAGAGCCTGGGTGCGGCGGCCCTCGAATCGTTGGCGGCCGCACTCGCGGAGCTGGCCGCCACGCGCAACCGCGAAGGCGCGCGCCTGCAGGAGTTCATGCTGGCGCGCCTGCAGTCCATGGACGAGGAGGTGGCCAAGGCCAAGGTGCTGTTGCCGGAGGCGACACGGCTGTTCCGCGAACGGCTGGAGGCGCGTCTGAAGGAGCTCAAACAGCAACTTGACCCTGCGCGCCTGGAACAGGAGATCGTGCTGTTCGCGCAAAAGGCGGATGTCACCGAGGAGATCGACCGGCTCACGGCGCACTTCGCCGAAATCCGCCGCGTGTTCACCCAGCCCGGCCCCGCCGGCCGACGCCTCGACTTTCTGATGCAGGAACTCAACCGCGAGGCCAACACCCTGTCGTCCA
>Ga0105095_10002143_pt1 | contig 10576 bp, 8 predicted proteins | sample PPLLak2March2015_2_FD_79180 | JGI IMG/M metagenome (GOLD analysis project Ga0105095, IMG submission 79180) | Freshwater sediment microbial communities from Prairie Pothole Lake near Jamestown, North Dakota, USA - PPLs Lake P8 Core (3) Depth... | ecosystem: Environmental > Aquatic > Freshwater >... | reverse complement strand
GTCCCGTTGCGCCGAAGAAGTCCGGGCCGAGCAGGCTCCTTCTCGCCTGCGGCGCGCTGGCCTTGCTGGCGATCTGCGGCTGCGCCGCGGTCGCGGTGGTCGGGGTGATCACGGGTTCGGGAGGCATTGCAGCGACGATCAACCAACTGCTAGATCGGGCTGCGGGGGCGCCGTACACCTTGGACGACCTGGCCCTGGCGCTGGCCGTGCCTCCGGTCGACGAGCGCGCCGAGATCCTGGAGGACTTCGGACGGCCTGACGAGTTCGACGTTGCCATCGTGCAGGTCAAGGGCGGGCAGGTGCGCCGCGAATCCTGGCGCTACTACCGCCTGGGTACGCAAGTTGACTTCGTCGACGGCGTCATCGTGTGGACCGTCGATCTCGAAGCACCGGCCGGACAGACGATCTTCCCGGCCTGGTATGACCCGACCGATTTCGAGACCGGGATGACGATTTCAGAGGCCACTGCGCTGCTTGCCTCCGCCTCTCCGGCCGGGAGCGTGCCCGAGGCGATCGACCTGACTGAGGGCGGGGAGGAGTTGGCCGGCAGCGCTCACCTGGCCGGCGACCAGATCAGCGTGGGATTCGAAAACGGTATCCTGGTCTATGTCGAGACACTGGGGATGACGCTGGAGTAGGGCTACTGCCTTCCCCTTATGTCCCGAGGTCCTCGGAGCTTCGGAAGTTGGGGGGAAAGACCTCGGAGGTCCGTGAGGCAGACCCCGGACAGAGAGACAGGCGATGAAGCGAACCGATATCATGCGAGCAGCATTGGCAGCGGTCGTGAGTGTAGTGCTGGCCGGAGAAATGGCTCCGCCGGCGGCGGCGCAGGTGCCGCTGGCCAATGCCGGGCTGGGGCTGTTCCGGGTGATCAACGCATTCAACCGGCGCAATCGAACCTATCAGACGGCGCGAGACACGCAGCGCGACTTCAACGCGTACTACAACTCGCTTCAGGACACGGCCCGCGCCCAACTCATCTCGGGCGAGCTGACCAGTCTGCGGCAGGGCGAAGGGGGCCTGGAGACTGTGCGCATGGGCGCCTACGTCCGGCTGACTGCGGCGCTTGAGGCCGAGCAAGCGGCGATCACACGGGCGATCGATGCCGAGACAAACCAGGCCCGGCGTGATTTCAACGGGACTCTGGTGCGCCAGTTGCAGGAGGTGGTCGTCCAGCTGCCGGGGGCGCAGCAGATCCTGGGTGAGGTGCGCACGGTGATCGCCAACGTGCGCGCGACGGTCATCGCGCTGCAGGCGGCGGCCGCCTCCAATCAGCCGCTGGATGTCCTCACTCAACGGTTAGCGGAGCAAGTGAGCAGCTCGTCGATCGTGCAGGACCGTGTCCGCGAACTGGGGTCGATGCTCGGGCCGGATCTGGACCGGGCCCTGGGCGGCGCGCTGACGCAGGTCAACAACACCATCCAGGACGTCAACCGGGAGGCGAACCAGGCAGTCGAGCTGCTGGATGGGATGGACGCCCAGGTGGCGGCGCTGGACCTCTCGCAGGCGGAGCCGGCCGGTGGAGACACGCCTGTCGGTCCGCTCAATATCCGGCTGACCGATCGCGCCACGGCCACCCTGGATGTGGCCTCGCAAGCGCTGGCATTCCTCACGCTGATGCAAAGCCCGGGAGGAACGACGCGCGAACAGTTGTATCAGCAGATCCGCACCGAACTGCTCAACCAGCGCAACGCCAGCTTGCTGAACGCGGCCATGCATGTGTCCGCCGTGGAATGCCGCGAAGTCGGGGTGGGTGAGTATGAAACCGTCGCCGCGTGGCTGGGCGAGGCGGTACAGACGCCGGCTGAAGGTGAGCAGGTGAAGTACTACGTTTGCTCCGAACGGGCGACAGGCGAGCCGCTCTCCGTCTGGATGGGGCGGGTAGACCTACCGCTGCCCGAGTCCGGGGGACTCCAGGCGGAGCCGATCGGAGGCGAAGAGGTCGCCGAGCCCGACGCCCCGCCGGCGCAGGCTGAGCATCTGACGCTGGAGCAGGTCGACGCGGCTCAGTACCTCAGCTTCTCTGCGGCGGTGACCCAGACCTTCTCGAACCCCCAGGAGTCGGCCTGCTACTCGGACATCACGTTGGTGAACACGCATCCCAGCCTGCGGCTGTTGGTGACTTGCGAGACCTACGATTTGATTCGGGAAAGGGCGCCCTTGGATGCCCACTCCTTCGGGATGGACCCGGGTGAGGTCAACGTGTATGGCGGAAGCTGGCACATGACCGATGGGGCGCTGTGGCATGAGCGCTACACGGTCCGCTGCGTGGCCTATACGGCCCTGAGCGAAGAAGGCACGATTCAGCCGGGGACGCAGTGGATCCGCGATTCGTACCCTGACGCTTATGCGCTCCTGAACTCAGGGCTGACGGCTGTTGTTCCTCCAAATCCCTGCGCCCGATGAACCTGCCCGACTCATGGATCGCTCTCCGACTTCCGAAGTCACTCGGACTTCGGGAGTGGGGGGAAGGGTCCTTTGACAGCGGTTGATGATCTCCGTATAATGCACCCATGATGGCACCACGACTCCCGGTCCCGCCTGCGTGCGTTACCCTGACCTGCCGGTCTGGCTGAGGTCGTGAGCGGCGCGTGCTCCGTCGGCTTCCCAGATCAGTGGGGAGCCGACTTTCTTTTTGCGTGAGCGAGGACGTCCTATGGACCTCAAGCAACTGACGGCCGAGATGCACCGCTTCGTCGAAGCGAAAGGCTGGTATGCGTCCGACTCCCCCAAGCCGCAGACGCCGCGCAACCTGGCCACCTCGCTGGCCGTCGAAGCGGCCGAGGTCCTCGAGCTCTACCAGTGGTCGGAGCGAGGAGGTCCGTCCGAGGCGTTGGCCAGCGAATTGGCGGACGTAACCCTGTACCTCCTGCAGCTGGCCAGCCTGAGCGGAATCGACCTCGAGCGGGCGGTGCTCGAGAAGCTGCGTGCCAACTACGCACGCAGCTGGGAGTAGGCGTGCGGATTCTGGCGCTCTCCGACCGCGTGGTGGATTTGCTCTACGGACCGGGTCTGGTGCGGGCAATCGGACCGGTCGATCTGATCATCGGCTGCGGCGACTTGCCGCCCGAGTACCTCGAGTATGTGGTCACCCAGTACAACGCGCCGCTGCTCTTCGTCCCCGGCAACCATGACGCCGATGATCTGAGCGTGCCCGGCGGGGAATCGATCGACGGACGCGTGGTGACAGTGCGCGGCGTGCGCGTTGCCGGGCTGGGCGGCTCGCGCCGCTACAAACCCGTTGGCCGCCACCAGTATTCCGAATCGGAGATGCTCGGCCGTGTGGCCCGCTTGGGGCCGAAGCTGGTCCTGCCGCGGCTGCGCCGCGGCCGAGGGGTGGACGTGTTCGTCACCCATGCACCGCCGCTTCACATCCACGATGCCCCTGACCTGACGCACACGGGCTTCACCGCCTTCCGCAGCTTCCTGAGCGCCTTCCGGCCGCGGCTGATGCTCCACGGCCACGTGCACGTCCAGCGCAATCTGGAGACGACCAGCACTCGCTTCCTCGACACCGAGGTGATCAACGTCTACCCTTACCGCCGCATCGATGTGGAGCCCGGCCGATGACTGACTCCGGTTCCAAAGCCGCTTCCGACTTCGACTCCGCACTGCTCAGGGGCCTGTTCGAGCGCCTGGTGGCCGCGCTTTCCGGCCAGCCGCACCGGCTCTTGCCCTATGATGAGGTGCGCGAGCGGCTGCACCTGGGCGGCCCTGTCTATCGCGGCGTTGAGGCCGTCCCGCTGGCGAGGATCATCGGCAGCGTTGACCGCTACCGCGACTTCGACCGTCACTTCCTTCCGACACAATCGCGCACCGCCGACCGCTGGCGGCGCGTCAGCCGGGCCTGGTACGACGATGTCAGCCTGCCGCCGGTGCTGCTCTACAAGGTCGGCGAGGTATACTTCGTCGTCGACGGCAACCACCGCGTTTCCGTGGCTCGGGCCCAGGGCCAGGCCTACATCGACGCCGAGGTGCGCGAGTGCACTGCCCGGGTGCCCGTCACCGCCGACACACAGCCGGAAGATCTGGAGAGGCTGGGGGAGCGCGTCGAGTTCCTGGAACGCACGCAGCTCGACCGGGTGCGCCCAGGCAATCACGTCGAAACGACCCTGCTGGGCGGACACGACCGCCTGATCGAACACATCGCCGTCCACCGCTACTTCATGGGGATCGACCAGGGCCGCGAGGTTTCCGAGGAGGAGGCCGTCGGGCACTGGTACGATCAGGTGTATCTCCCGGTGGCCGAGGTGGTCGAGAAGTCCGGCATCCTGCTGGACTTTCCCACCCGGAAGGTATCCGACGTGTACCTGTGGGTCATGGACCACCTGCACTACCTGCGCAGTGACGAGGCGACGGCGCACGTCGGCTTGACCGACGCGGCCGATGATTTCGTCGAGCGGCTCGAAGAGGGCGATCGGCCATGACGGACGTGTCTTCACGGGACGACGCCCCGGTCAGCCCCTGGCCGTTCAGCCGAGGCGATCTGACAGCCGGGCTGCGGCGGCATCTGGGCGACGCCTCGATCCAGGTCACGGCGGTCGAACCCCTGACGATGTCCTCGCGGCGGCCGTCCATCGGCCGGGTGCGGGCCTTGAGGGTCGAAGCGCAGACACAGCGCGGCCCGCTGTCGCTGCGGCTGGTGGTCAAGGAGCCACAGGGGACGACGCGCACCGGCCTGGCGGGGGCGGGCCGGCGTGAGGTGGGCGTGTATCAGTCCCTGGCGGCACAGCTGCCGCTCTCCACACCGGCGCTCATCGCTGCCGACGCGCACGGCGACTGGCTGCTGTTGGAGGCGATCTCCTCCGGGCGTGACCCGTCGCGCTGGGAGGCGGCGGATTATCAGCAGGCCATCGAGGCGCTCGTCCTCCTGCACGATCGCTTCTGGGGGTTGGGGGACGATCTGGCCGCCTTCCCGTGGCTCAGTCGGCCGCTGGAGGCCGACTTCGAGGTGCACGTCACCGCCGCGGCGCAGGCCATCGAGCGCATCGTGCGTATGGGTGAGCCGGAGATTCTGGCCGGCGCCCCCGAGCGGCTGGTCGTGCTGGCACGGCTGACCCAGGCGGCCGATCGGGTGGTCGCGCCGCTGCGCGGCGAACCGAGCACGCTGCTGCACGGCGACTACTGGCCGGGCAACATCGCCGTGCTGCGCAACCGCAGCCAGGTCGTCTACGACTGGCAGCTGGCGGCCGTCGGACCGGGGGTGCTTGATCTGCTCGTCTTCGTCAGCAAGAGCCAGTGGTGGTTTGGCGACCTGCCGGTCAGTGCGGAGGCCATCGTCCGGCTGTACCGGGAGGGGATCGCACGCGGCACTGGCAAGGTGTGGGATGATGCCGCCTGGCAGCTGCTGTGGGATCACGCTTTGATGTGGCGGTTCTTGCAGGAGTGGGTCGATCTGCTGGCAGCGTCGCCCAACCCTGTGCTGCTGACGCAGGCCGAACAACTTGACCGGGTCTGGCTGCGCCCGGTGAGCGAAGCCGTCGAACGGCGGCTGGGTGCGGCCGGGCTCCCGTCGAAGCCCGTCGAGCAAACACCGGCCTGACACCAGAGAACGACATCCATCGGAGCGAGGACACAGCATGTCAGAGGAACGTTTGCCAACCCGGTCGGAGAACTTCTCGGAGTGGTACAACCAGCTCGTGATCAAGGCGGATCTGGCGGATTACGCGCCCGTCCGCGGTTGCATGGTGGTCAAGCCCTACGGTTGGGCGTTGTGGGAGAACATCACTTCCTGGCTGGATAGGGAATTCAAGGCGACGGGGCACGTCAACGCGGCCTTTCCGACACTGATCCCCATGTCGTTCTTCGAAAAGGAAAGGGAACACGTCGAGGGCTTCTCACCCCAGCTGGCCGTGGTCACGCACGGTGGCGGGGAGAAGCTGGAGGAGCCCCTGGTCGTTCGCCCAACCTCCGAAGCCATCATCGGATACATGTACGCCAAATGGATCAAGTCCTGGCGGGACCTGCCGGTGCTGATCGTCCAATGGGGATCGGTGCTGCGTTGGGAGCTGCGCACTCGGCTCTTCTTGCGCACGGCGGAGTTCTACTGGCACGAGGGGCACACCGCCCACGCGACCGCCGAGGAAGCCAGGCAGGAGATGTTCAGCATCCTCGACATCTATGAGCACTTCTGCCACGAGCAGGCGGCCCTCCCGGTCATCAAGGGCAGGAAGAGCGAGAGCGAGAAGTTCGCCGGCGCTCAGATCACCACCTCGATCGAAGCGATGATGCAGGATAAGCGCGCCCTTCAGTCTGGGACGTCGCACTACTTCGGACAGAACTTCGCCAAAGCGTTCGAGATCCAATACCTGGACAAGGACAACCGACTTCAGTTCTGCGAGACCACCTCATGGGCCATTTCCTCCCGCATCATCGGCGCCATCATCATGGCTCACGGTGACGACCAGGGGCTGGTGCTCCCCCCGCGCCTGGCTCCCCACCAAAGTGTGATCGTCCCGATCTACAAGACCGATGCGGAGAAGGGCACGGTGATGGAGACGGCTCAACGGATCTCCACGCAATTGCGTGCCGCCGGCGTGCGTGTCAAGACGGATGACCGCGACAACGTCAGCTCCGGCTTCAAGTTCAATGACTGGGAAATGCGCGGGGTTCCCGTGCGGATCGAGATCGGCCCGAAGGACGTCGCCGCGGGCGCCGTCACGCTGGCGCGCCGGGATCGACCGGGAAGGGCCGGCAAGCGCAGCGTGCCGCAGGCCGGGCTGGCACAGGCCGTCGCTGATGAGTTGGCCGATATCCAGGCTTCGCTCTTCTCCCGGGCATTGGACTTCCAGCGGGCGAATACGCACCAGCCGCGCGACTACGAGGACTTCCGCCGGATCGTGGAAGACGGCTGGGCCGATGCCTGGTGGTGCGGCGAGGCGGCCTGCGAGGCCAGTATCAAGGAAGACACCAAGGCGACCACGCGCTGCATTCCGCTTGATCAGCCTGGAGGCGAGGGGCGCTGCATCAAGTGCGGCAAGCCGGCGCATGAGCGGGCCATCTTCGCCCGGGCCTACTGATCTGGGGGCGGGGCAGGAGCGCATATGCCGGCCATCGACCCGGCCCGGCTGCGGCGGCAGATCGAGGAGCTTCGGGATTCGGCCGGCGAACCTGCCCGGCTGCGCGCGCGTATCCTGGAGATCTTCGAGTTCTACCGAGACCGCACCCGCCGGCCGACGGCCGCGGCGCGTGCCGCCGACCCCGGCCGCCGGAGCCTGGGGGTGCCCCGTCCCGTCTTGCGTGCACTCTCGCGAGGATTGGACGAATTCCTGGTACCCGAGGTCGATCTCCGCATCGCTCTGGCCGGCGAGTTGTGGGGCACCGGCCTGGCCGAAGCGCAGCACCTGGCAGCCTGCGTGGCCGGCACGCTGGCCGATGGGGCAGCCGCCGAGTGGGCGGCGGGGCTGGCCGGCGGATGCGACAGCCGGGCGGCCCTGAAGGACCTGGCCGAAGAGGGGCTCAGCGCGCTGCGCGTGCAGCACCCCGAACGCACGCTGCAGATCATCGAGCAATGGATGCGCTCGGGAGACCCTCGGACGCGCGCCCTGGCGTACTATGCCGCCGTGCCCCTGGTTGCCGACGACGAGGCCGAAGCCTTGCCGCAGGTCCTGCGCATGCTGGAGAGCACGCTTGCGGACGCCGGCGGATTCGCTCAGCCGGCGCTGCAGCGGCTGGTCGAAGCCCTTGCCCGGCGCAGCCCGCCCGAGGCCGCCCGGCTGCTGATCGATGAGCTCGGACGGGCCGTGGCGGGAATCGATGAGCTGGTCCGGCTGAGCGCTCCGGCGTTCCCGCCCTTCCAGCGCGCCCGACTCGAGCGAACCTTGTCGGCCCTCCGGCGGACTGGTATAATCCCGCCATCTTGATGACTAGACCGGCGGGCGCGCCGACACGGAGTCACGTGCCGGCGCCCGCATCCCGGATCGCTCCCGGGAGCGAGGCCCCGGCTGCCCGCTGGGCGACCTGCGAGGAGCAGACGTCATGTCGCTGAGCAAAGACGAGAAATCCCAGTTGATGGGCGAGTACCATCGCCACGACGGCGATACCGGATCGCCCGAAGTCCAGGTAGCCCTCCTGACGCGCCGTATAGAACAGCTGACCGAACACCTGCGCGCCCACTCGCACGACGAGTCGTCGCGGCGCGGCCTGCTCAAGCTCGTCGGCCAGCGGCGACGCCACCTGGCGTATCTCAAACGCAAGGACCCTTCGGGCTACCTGACCCTGACCGAGCGGCTGGCCATTCGCCGCAAGTAGTCGCCCGGATCACCGGTCGAGACGCCGGTCGGGGCAGGAACGCCAAATGCTGCAGCCGCCCTGGTGGCGTTCTCCCATTGGGTGAGATAGAATCGGCGGTCATTCATCCTGAATGCCCCGCTGGGTCGGGAATTGGAGCCCGGCTGCCAGCCGCGTCGACCGGCGCTGGCGGCCGATCCCCAGTCCCTGACCCGCGCGGGCTCTTGGCGCGGAGGGTATTCCCATGCCAGACGTGAAACAGTTCCAGGTGGTGGTGGATGGCAAGCCCATCACCATCGAGACCGGCAAGCTCGCCGGCCAGGCGGGCGGTGCGGTCACCGTCCGTCAGGCCGACACCTTGCTGCTCGGGACGGCTACGATGGGCCGTTCCCTCCGGGAAGGGATCGACTTCTTCCCCTTGTCCGTCGACTACGAGGAGCGCCTCTACGCCGGCGGACGCATTCCCGGGTCCTTCTTCCGGCGCGAAGGGCGCCCTTCGGAGGCGGCTATCCTCATCGCTCGCCTGACCGATCGGCCCATCCGGCCGCTGTTCCCCAAGGACCTGCGCAATGAGGTGCAGGTGATCGTCTACGCCCTCTCGTCCGATGGGGAGACCCCGATCGACGTGCTGTCGATCCTATCGGCTTCGACGGCGTTGACGATCTCGGATATCCCCTTCGCCGGTCCGATCGGCGCGCTGCGTGTGGGGCGGGTGGACGGTCAGTTCGTCTTCAACCCCTCCTACGCGCAGATGGAACGCTCCGAGATGGATCTGCGCGTGGCCGGCACGCGCGACGCGGTGCTGATGGTCGAATGCGACGCCCAACAGCTAGACGAGAAGATCCTGGTCGCCGCGGTCGAGGCGGCCCATCACGCCATGCAGCCGTTGATCGACGTGCAGGAGGAGATGCGCTCTGCGCTGGGTAAGCCCAAGCGCGAGTATCCGCCCTTCGGTCTGGCCGCCGGCGCGCTCGAAGCCGTCGACGGCTGGCTGAGTGCGCGCCTGAAAGACCTGCTGGCCAGCTCGCACGCCAAGACCGAACTCGGGTTGGCGGTGGAAGACCTGGCGACGCAGGCCGTTGCGGCGCTCACACCCGACGGGCGCTTCGACGAAGACGCTGTACGGGAAGCCTTCAGCCGATCCTACCGCGCCGCCGTGCGGGAGCGCATCCTCAAGGACGGCGTCCGGCCGGACGGGCGCGGTCATGCCGACCTGCGCCCGATCAGCGCCGAGGTAGACATCAGCCCGCGCGCCCACGGCTCGGGACTGTTCACGCGCGGCGAGACTCAGGTGCTCACACTGGCCACGCTGGGGACGCCGCGTGAGCGCCAGGAACTCGACGGCCTGTCGCCGGTCGAGGAGAAGCGCTACATGCACCACTACAACTTCCCGCCCTTCTCGGTCGGGGAAGTCAGGCCGCTGCGCGGCGCCTCGCGCCGCGAGATCGGGCACGGCGCGCTGGCCGAGCGGGCGCTCGCCCCGGTCCTGCCCAGCGCTGAAACGTTCCCCTACACCATGCGCCTGGTGTCCGAGGTGCTGTCTTCAAATGGATCGACCTCGATGGCGTCCGTGTGCGGGTCGACGCTGGCGCTGCTCGATACCGGCGTACCCATCACCGCACCGGTGGCCGGCATCGCCATGGGCCTCGTCAAAGAAGGCGACCAGGCGGCCGTGCTGACCGATATTCAGGGCGTGGAAGACCATCTAGGCGACATGGACTTCAAGGTCGCCGGCACCCGCATGGGCGTGACCGCCCTGCAGATGGATATCAAGATCAAGGGCATCAGCCCCGACCTGATGGCGCGTGCCCTGGATCAGGCGCGCCAGGCCCGGCTGCAGATCCTGGATAAGATCGAGGCCTGCATCCCGACGCCGCGCGCCGAGCTCAAGCCGCACGCCCCGCGCATGACCGTGCTGAAGATCGATCCGGAGAAGATCGGCGCGGTCATCGGACCGGGCGGCAAGATCATCCGCGGCATACAGGAGAAGACCGGGGTCCGCATCGACATCGAAGACGACGGGACCGTGTTCATCGCCGCCACCGACGGCCCCAGCGCCGACCAGGCGCGTGAGATGATCCAGGGCCTGACGGAAGAGGCCGTCATCGGGCGCATCTACACGGGCCGCGTGGTGCGCACGACGGACTTCGGCGCCTTCGTCGAGATCCTGCCCAACGTCGACGGGATGGTGCACATCTCGCAGCTCGACAGCGAACGCGTCGAGAAAGTCGAGGACGTCGTGCGCGTGGGCGACGAAGTCACCGTGATGGTCGTCAACATCGACAATGACGGACGCATCCGGCTTTCACGCCAGGCCGTGTTGGAGGGCTGGACCGCCGAGGAAGCG
>Ga0105095_10002142_pt1 | contig 10576 bp, 9 predicted proteins | sample PPLLak2March2015_2_FD_79180 | JGI IMG/M metagenome (GOLD analysis project Ga0105095, IMG submission 79180) | Freshwater sediment microbial communities from Prairie Pothole Lake near Jamestown, North Dakota, USA - PPLs Lake P8 Core (3) Depth... | ecosystem: Environmental > Aquatic > Freshwater >... | reverse complement strand
GGGATGACGCGACACAGCATACACCTGCGGGCATCAGAACATTGCGCGCACGCCAATCGCCGGACGCAGGACGACCGAGTCGAGCCCGAGGGCCCAGCTCGGTACGGTGGTGTCATCACTGCGCCGCACGAAGTGGACGCGCATCTGCGGCACGATGGCAACGTGTCGGGCGATCATGATCTCCACATCAGCCCCGGCCAGAGCTGCGAGCGTCCATCGCGACAAGGAGTACTCGTCGGAATAGGGTCCGAACACGGGAGGAAATGTGGGAAAGGGCCCCACCTGATCGCGGCGGCGCTGGCGCGTGTTCTCCTGGACAACGCCACCGCCACCGACGATGCCCAGCCGTACACGACGCGAACCGGCAATCGCGCGGACCAAGCCCGAGATGATCATGTCGCGATGCCGGCTCTCATGCTGGAATACGCGCGCGTGATCGGTCTGCTGGACCGCCGTGAAACGGTCCGGGAAACTCAGCTCGACGCCGAGTGCAATGCGCCGCGTCAGAAGTCCGCCGGCTTCCACGGTGGCGCCGATCGCGGTGCCTCCCGCTCCTGTTTTGGGGAGCGACGGGGCGGTACCCTGCCGGTGCGAGCCTTGGGTCGACAGCATGCCCGCCCCGCCCACGTACACACCGCCATCCTGCGCATCGGCGCTGGGAATTCCGAGAGCGCCAACAACCACCACGGCCGCGAGCGAACGCGCGAGGTGGAACGTCACCCGTTATCGATTGTACGCGTAACGCCCTCTACCGGACGCTATTGTACGAATTCTGCCTACCAGGGCATCTGGCGATTGGTGAACTTCCGCCCCATCTCGGCCGCTTCCTGACTGGCGGGCCCCACCCTGACTCCTTCTTTAATCGAAGCAATGATGTTGGACGGGTTCATGCCCTCGAGGAAGAACACCTTGTTCGCCTTGGTCGCGGCAAACACCTTGTTGCGTGCGGCCAGCATCTCCGGCGAATTCCGCGCGCCTGCGCCCATGATGCCGAGCGACAACGACATGTCTCCGGGGCCCCACTCGGCAAACGCGATGCCGGGGACCTTCAGGTTGGCTTCCGCGTTCGCCAATGCGTACTTGTCTTCGAGTTTCAGTCCGAGCAGCAGCTCGCCATCGGGATTGAGCGGCCACGTATCGGCCTTCCGGTTGTACTCTTCCGCCGTCACGCCCCAAACCTGCGAGGCAGTCGCAGACCCGTGAGCACCTCGGCGTCCTTCGCCCAGGTTCGGGCCGACTCCCTGCTTGTGAATCGGCAGTCTGACCGCTTCGACAAACGCCCTCACCGCCCGGGGATCGTCGGCATGGCACAACAGAATGCCGTGGACGCCGGTGGCGAGCACCTGGTGAAACATCCACGCGTTGGCGCGCACCGTCGCTTCGTCGGTGCCGTTCACCGGCACGTTCACGATAACGGCCGGCGTGCGGTGTCCGCTCTTGGCCGGGCCGCCTGCGGCGAGACCCTTCATGTATTCGGCGAGCCCTCTGACGTCGAACGGCGCGTGCTCCATGTCGTAGCTGAGATAGTCGGCATACGTCTGGGCATCCTTCTTTCCCTGCTCGAATGTGCCCGCCGTGCCTGAGTGCGAACCCGTGTAGTAGATCGGCTGATCCTGCGACAGCAGCTCGATCGCACGGTTGATGCGCTTCGGCTTCATCTGACCTTGCGTAACGCCGCCGCTGAGCACAAGCGCTACGCCGACAACGAGGCAACCCAACGTCGTATTTCTGTTCCGCATCACGTCCTCCTGTTTTTCGCCGAAACCCTGCCGGCTGGCTGCAGTGGGCTATGCGCGCGTGTGGATGGCCTAATCCTATCGCAGCGAGAACCCGCTCGCGCAAAGACGCGTTGAAATCGTTGTCGTCGCGCGCCATGTCGTGCTATTACCGTCACATGAAGATGCTGCTTGCGTTCGCCCTGCTCGCTCAGACGGCTCGTCCTGCCCCCGCGCTGAATCCGGCCGACTTCCCACAACTCAAGAAGCTGGCTGAAAACGTGTTCGTGTGGAGCGATGTGCACCCGTCCGGCCTCTATACGACGAACGATCTGATCGTGATCACCACCGACGGTGTACTCGTTGCGGACGGGCAGAAGGACGCAGCAACGACGAAGAAGATGATCGACGGGATTTCGGCCATCACGCGTCAGCCGATTAAAGTGGTGGTGATGGGATCGGAGCACGGCGATCACACCGGAGGCAATGCATCGTTCTCATCCGGCGTCACGATGATCAAGAGCCCGCTGCCGGAAGGCCGGCAGAAGACGCTGAAGCTCGGCGGCACGGAGATCCAGGTGCTGGATCGCGGCCGCGCACATACCGGGACCGACCTCGAGGTGTACCTGCCTAGGGAAAAGGTCCTGTTCACGAGCGAGGCCTTTTCCCACCACATCTTCCCGAACATGCGTGCCGCCGTGCCCGCGGAATGGCTGCAGACGGTGAAGAACCTCGGGCAAGTCGATGCGAACACGATTGTCCCCGGTCACGGTTTCATCGAAGACGGCCCGGCGATGAAGGCATCGCTTGCGGAGTTCGAAAAGGCGCTCGAACACATCATCGCGGAAGCGACGCGCCTGAACAAAGCGGGCATCAGTGCTGAAGCTGCGGTCAGACAAGCCAACTGGGGTCCGTACGCGTCGCGGACGGCCAGCGAGCGGAACGCACCAGTTGCCATTCAACGCGTCTACGACGCGCTCGCCGGGAAATTGAGGTAGGCGCTACTTTCTACTTTTCACTTTTCTACTTTTCACTTCCGATCTGCCCCCTCACCCGTGGCACAACCTCTGTGCCGTACAGCTCAATGCTCTTCATCAGGAGGTCGTGCGGCAGTGTGCCGTTACTGTACTTGAGATCGAAGCGTGATACGCGAAGGGCTTTCACCGTGTTGACGATCTTCGTGGCCACCGTCTCGGGAGCGCCAACGTAGAGCGCGCCGTCCGGTCCCGCTTCGCGCTCGAAGTCGTCGCGCCCTCGTGGCGGCCAGCCTCGCTCGCGGCCGATCCGGTTCATCATGGCGGAATAGTGCGGCCAGAGCTCCTCTTTCGCCTGCTCGTCGGTCTCGGCAACGTGCCCGGGAGAATGAACGCCGACTGGCTGCGACGGCTTGCCGAATTCATTCAGCGCGCGGTCGTACAAATCCACATAGGGGACGAAACGCTGCGCGCTGCCGCCGATGATGGCGAGGGTCAGCGGCAGGCCATATCGTGCGGCGCGTATCACCGATTGCGGACTGCCTCCTACGCCAATCCACGTGCGCAGCCGACCGCTCTCGATCTGCGGATACACGGTCTGATTCGTCAACCCGCTGCGAGTTCTGCCTGACCACGTGACGGGCTGCTCTTCGACGAGCTTGACGAACAGATCGAGTTTCTCCTCGAACAGCATCTCGTACTGAGAAAGGTCGTAGCCAAAGAGCGGATACGACTCGGTGAACGAACCTCGGCCGAGGATGACTTCCGCCCGTCCATTCGACAAGGCATCGAGCGTCGAGAACCGCTCGAACACCCGCACCGGATCGTCCGTGCTCAAGACCGTCACAGCCGAGCCGAGAAGGATCCGCTCTGTCCTGGCGGCGATAGCTGCCAGCACGACCTCCGGAGCAGACACGGCGAAGTCCGGGCGATGATGCTCGCCCACGTCGAAGCAGTCGAGGCCGACCTGCTCGGCGAGCACCCCCTCGGCCACGACGTTGCGGAGCGCCTGCGCCTGCGTTACCAGCCGGCCGTCGCCATCGAACACGACATCGCCAAACGTATCGAGACCCAGTTGGAGCATGCGCCGGTTCCCTCACTGTCATTGCCTTTACAGACGATCAGAAGGCCATAAGCTTCTGATCTTCTCATCTTCTGTTTCTAAGCCACGTCAGCGTTTCCTCGGTCGTTCTCGACGGCACGTATTCGCAGCCGACCCAACCGTCGTAATTCGCGCGCTCGAGGGTCTCGAACACCAACGTATAGTCGATGCCGCCGGTGCCCGGCTCGTGGCGGCCGGGATCGTCGGCGATCTGCACATGGGCAATGTGTTTCATGCTCTGCTGGAGGGACGAGACGAGGTCGTCTTCCATGATGTGCGCGTGGTAGACGTCGAACTGTAGATAGAGATTGTCGGAGGCAACCTCCTGGATGATCTCTACGGCCCGCCGCGATGTTTGAAGGAAGAACCCGGGAGTATCGCGCGTGTTGAGCGGCTCGACGAGCAGCCTGATGCCGGCGTCCTTCAAACTGCGGGCCGCGAACCGCAGGTTTCCGACGAAGGTCTCATGCAATTTGTCGTGAGCCACCGTCGCAGGTGCGATGCCGGCCAGGCAATTCACCCGCGTGCATCCCAGCGCCGTCGCATACTCAATCCCTCGACCGAGTCCGTCCTGGAACTCGCCGACGCGATCGGGCAAGCACGCGATGCCCCTGTCGCCCTTCCCCCAATCGCCCGGCGGCAGGTTGTGAAGCACCAGAACGAGCTGGTATCGCTGAAGTTGCTCGGCCAGCTCGTCCACCTTGTATGGATATGGAAACTGGCACTCGACCGCGCGAAACCCTGCCTTCGATGCGCGGGCAAACCGTTCAAGGAAATCGACTTCCGTGAACAGCATCGAGAGATTGGCGGCAAACGACAGCATTGACGTGCGACTAGTCTACGACGCGCGCAGGAAGAAGAACTACCAGCGGCGCGCAGGTCGTATCGCCACACAGCCCGAGAGTGGCGGCGTGTGAGTACTGGAATGACTGAAAAAGCGGTCGGACTCTCCACTCGATGGTTGGCTGGAATGGAAGGCGGCGACATGGCTCAAGTCGCCGTACCGACCGTATCCGATGGTGGCGCCACGCTTACCGAGCTCGTCGAGCACGAGCTTGTCGAATCCCGGGGGCTCGACATTCATTCTGAAGCCCAAATACACGACGACACGCCCTGTCGTCTTGAACAGCGCATCCATCTGCGCCTTGTAGCGCGCACAGCGCTTCCTGTGCGTCTCGTGCGAGATCTCGAAGATCGGACTGTCGTCGAGGTACGCTCCGCGATGCGAGCCGGATATGTCCATGCCGCTGTACCACCACAAACCCGGCAATCCGAAATGTGTCGTGAGCACGGGATCTCCTGACTGGCGGAGGCCCTGTACTCGTCGAACAGCTTTGCGGTCGTTCAGCCCATAGTTGTTGTCTGCACTTCTCGCCGCGAGCTCGTTCTTCCCGTTGCCCACGATGTCGAGCGACACAATGCCGACGACGAAGGCCACGATAATCGCGCCGGCCCTGCTCAGCAGAGTCGAACGCCTGCGGCTCTGAAAGGCGAGCCAGAACGCGGCATCGGCGCACATCGCGAGCCCAACATAGAGGGCAGGCACGCTCCACAAGCCGAGGCGCTCGAATGGAGGAACAATCCGGAAAACGCCTAGGGCAAGCGCCGAGACGGGCACCGCCGCAAATGCCACACCCGTCAGTCCGTATCTCGCAGTCGCGTAAACAAAACCCGCGATCGTACTCCCCCAGAACATCACCCACCGAGCCGTTCCGACCGGCTTCACGGAAAAGCTCTGAAACCAGTGTTGCACCCATCGCAGCGTTTCGACCACCCCATCGGATACAGGTGGAAATGCAAAACTCCAATAATTCCTGAGGTAGTCGTTGCCGAGCGCGTAACGGAGTGCCAGGGTGTAGTGCGCTGCAAACGAAATCAGCCAGACGATTCCCGGCGCGGCGCCCCTTGCCGCCTCGCGCACGCCGTGTTGTTGCCAGGTTCTGCCGACCAACAGCGCAGCACATGCAGGGGCTACGAACGTGGCGCCATTCGAAAGCCATGACCCGACGGCTGCGGCCATCCACCACACGGCTGTGCGCCGGATGACGCGGTCGCGGCTGTCAGCTTCCGCAGCCCAGGCAGCGAGCGCCGGAAGCAGCAGCGCCCAGCAGGTATCTGCCGAGTAGTGTTTCAGCTCGAGGGTGAAGAAGACCATCCAGGGCGCGATCGAACAGAGCGCGGCGAGGATGACAGCGCCGACCGGAGTCATCCATCGGCGGCCCACCCACACGGCCACTGCGAGCGTGCCGATGCCGAACAGAACCGGCAGCGCACGCGCGGCCTGCTCGCTCGTCCCAAACGTCTGCAGTGCGACACGCTCGAGTGCCAGCCATCCGAGCGGCGCTGTTTGATCGAGCCACAGCGGTCCGGCGAGATCGCCAAACGACCTCCAGCGTGCGTTGAGCGCGATCATTTCCTCGTCTACCCAGAGCGGCCTGGCGAGGCGGCACCAATAGACGAGGATGCCGGCGCCCGCCAGCGCGATGGCATTCGCCAGCCAGTGATAGGGTTTTTTTCCAGACATCTGCAGACGCAATAGACAACGGCGTCATCGACATTGTGACTGTCGAACGATGTCTGCGTTCGTCCGGTACCGGACGTTTCTGAAGCGCGATTAGCGGCCCGGCTCCATGTGCCGACATGGAGTTCGACGTCGATGATGTGGCTTGTGGCCGTCCGGCGGCGAAGCGTGAACGTGCCGCTGCCGCCGCGACAGTCGTGCCCGCGTGGCGTGTTCGAAGGGCTCGCGCCCGCGCTGACCTACGACGCGCGCTCCTCGACTGGATGCCAGGAGTATCCGCACGCGCGGCAGTGGCACATCGTGACGATCTTTTCGCCCGTGAGCACCTGTTCCACACTGACGTGGTGGTCTGTTCCACACCGCGGGCAACGATGCGCCGTGCATTGCTCCTTCGCGCGATGACGATTTGATTCTCCGTCGGCCATCGCTATATGTTACTTCGGCTCACACGACCGCCATGTTTCTGTCATCGCGCGCAGGCGAATGGCTCCTCGGGCTGGGCGGCCCTTGTGTTATAGTCCGCCGCCGTGTCAACCCGAACCTTGCGATGCGTGCTGTTCCTCTTCGTCGGCGCCGCGTGGCTTGGCGTCCGCGTCTGGGGCGCTCCGCCCGCCCAAGCCGCACCAACGACAGTCCTGGAATCCTCCGCCCTGCGAATTGAAATCACCGCGGCCCCCTACTCGTATGCGGTCATCGAAAAGACCACGGGCCATGTCCTGTTGCGACAATCCCAGACGACATTCACCGTTGGAACCGCGCGCTCCGCGACCACCGCGGCAATCGGCAACAAGACCGCGACCACTCTCGATGCAACCTTGAGGTTCTCGGAATCCTCCGAGACGGGACATGCACGGTGGACGTTCGTCAATCCAGCCGTGGTGCAGGTCAAGTTGACTTACGACAAGGGCTCGCCGACGAGCATTACGGAAGCGTTTCTCGATCAGGGCGAGCACAACTACGGTCTCTGGGAGTACTCGTACTACGGCACCGGCGGCGCACTCGACAACCGCGGCGCCAACAACCACCCACTGCTCGGGCTTTCCGGGCCTGCGGTCGGCAGCGGCGACCCGAGCGGCCGCGCGCCGTTCTACGTCACGTCACTCAAGTACGGCGTCTATGCAGACACGCTTGCGTCCGGCCGCGCCACGATCGCGGTGAACGATCGTACGAGCTTTACCTTTGACACGCCTGCGCTGACCTATAACGTGATCTATGGACCTTCGTATGCGCAGGTGCTCGCGCGCTACAACCAGTTGGCGGGCGGTTCCCTGATGCCGCCGCTCTGGGCCTTCGATCCGATCTGGTGGCGCGACGATCATCACGCCGACCTGGACGCGAATGGCGTCACCAGCGCACAGGCGCTTGTGAAGAAGGATGCGGACAACCTGCAGCGTCTTCAGCTTCCGGCTTCGGGGATGTGGCTCGACCGGCCCTGGGGAAGTGGCGGCGGCGGTCTCGGCGGCTGGGGCAACTTCGATTTCGATTCCGGGCCGACGGGTTTTCCCGACCCGGAGGGGATGATGAAGGACCTGGCGAGCCGGAACATGTATCTGCTCGGCTGGATCGCCAATCACGCGAACAACGGGATGCTCACTGATCCGATTTTCGCCCCGGCCATTTTCAGCGCCGCGAACGGGTTTGCCGGCGACTTCACGACGACGCCGGGGCTGGATCTGCGCCGCCCCGAGGTGTTCGCGCACTTCAAGAATCAGTTGCGCGACAATTTCGTCAAACGGGGCATGCGCGGCTTCAAGATCGACCGTGGCGAGCAGGGGGAGGTGCCGGTCGCGCTGCAGAACGAGCTGGCGGTCCTGACCGCGAAGGCGGCCTACGACGCCACGTCCGACGTTCTGGGAACCGAAGGCTTCACGTTCGGCAGGAATGTCTACGACCGCGCCCGCAAGTACGTCGGCGTCTGGAACGGCGATTCCGACTCCACGTTCGAGGGCATGTCCGACTCGCTGAAGCAGATCCTGCGGCTCGGCGCGATCATGTATTCGATGGTCGGATCCGATACCGGCGGATACGGCCGCGCCCCGAACGCCGAGCTCTTTGCGCGATGGCTTGCGCTGAGCGCGCACTCTCCGATGATGGAAATCCTGCTGGGCCCGAATCGCACGATTTGGAACGACTACAACACGGGCCCGAACGCCAACCCCCGGCTCCCAGCCATCGCCCGCACATTCGCCCAGGAGCACCACGATCTCATTCCGTACGCGCGATCGATGGTGTACGCGTCGACACAGACTGGCATGCCGGCAATGCGGATGATGCCGTTCTCGTTTCCAAACGATCCCGCTGTGGCCGACATGTTCGACGAGTACATGTTCGGCGATGCGCTGCTCGTCGCGCCAATCCTCGCCGCGGGAGCCACGAGCCGATCGGTCTACCTCCCTGCAGGCACGTGGATCGATTACAACGACAAGATGACGCGGCATGCCGGGCCGGCCACGATCACCGTCACCGCACCGCTCGACGTGATTCCACGCTTCGTGAAAGCGGGCGCGATCATCCCGCGCGGCGACATTTTGAAGTCGAACAACAACTGGACGTCGAACTGGGCGCCATCTCTCCGCATCGAGTTCTATCCGGCCACCGGCGTGGCAAGCCGCTTCGAGTACTACACCGGAACGAGCGTAGTGGCGATGACGGGCTCCCAGTCGAACGCGACGGTGCGCTGGCAGGCCGGTAACCTGGGAATCAACGGCGCGATCGAAGTGCACAGCATCGATCGCTTCACGCTGGTGAGACGCAACAATCAGACGCTCGCCAGCGGAGACTTCCAGTACAACGCCACCACGCATGTGATGACTATTCCCCTAAGCGGCGCGACCACGGTGGAGATCGTTCGTTGACCCGCCGGGCAGTCGCTATACTGATTCGCATGTGGTGCATCATTCTTCCGATCGTGGCAGCGTCGACCTCCCTGTTCGCCCAGACGCCCGCCGCGACCGATGAAACGGCAGTGAGGTCGCTCATCCAGCGCTATATCGACGCGCGCGACGCGCGTGATGAACGCACGATTGCCGCGTTGCTGACCTCAGACGCGGACCAATACACGACAGGCGGCGACTGGAGGCGGGGGCGAACGGCGGTCGTGGGTGGCACCGCCAGATCCTCGAAGCAGAATCCCGGCGATCGAGACATCGACATTCGGTCGGTCCGATTCATCACGCCCGACGTGGCCATCGCTGACGGCCACTACGCGATCGCCGGCAGCGACGTCCGTCGCTGGACGACGATCGTGCTCAGGCGCGAGGCTGGCGAGTGGCGCATCTCGGCGATCAGAAATATGGCGCCGAGGTAAGAGTTATTGTCCTCCCCTGCCCGAGGGCGCTCCACCCGGCGCGCCTGTTCCCGCGCCGCGACCGCGGTTCGGGTTCTTGGGATTGTTGCCGATCGGGTTGCCCTTTTCGTCGACTTCGGTCTGAACGCTGTTGACCGGCCCGTACCCCATCAGTTGGACGATGACCTCGTTATCGTCCATCGAGCCGTCGTAGTGATGCAGGCCGGCGGGATGGAACATGAAGCCACCCGCCTTGATCGGCACCATCTTGTCGGGCCTGAAGACATCGCCTTCTCCGGTGTACCACGTGCCCTTGATGACCATGGCCCACCGATCTTTGTCGTGGTAATGAGGCCGGCTCGTCTGGTGCGGACCGAATCGATTGCGATAGATGTAGAAGCCTTCTCTCGACGAGTCGCCGTAAATCTTGAGAGGAGCCACCATTTCTTCCGGCTGCAGTCGCATCCTCTTCCCATCGAGCAGCGGCGGTGCGGCTCCGCCTCCACCCTGACCGAGCGCGCGATTTCCGAAGCCGCCGGCGAGCACGGCCAAGAGGGCGCAGCATATCCACTTTGAAACACGCGACACGTTCATGACTTCCTCCTTCATGTGTCAGGAGGCAGAATTATAGCCGTCGGTGGGTCCATGGGTGATCTGAGCGAGATGACAGACACCGGCACTTCGGCGTCGGGCATCGCGGTAGACGACCAGGGACACATCTATGCCGCGGATGTGGTTTCAACAACCTCAGGAAATACACCAAGGTTCAATAGGACGACTCGGCGGCGACAACGAAGTCCGCGATCGCTTTAGCGGTTTCCTTCGGATGCGTAAGAGGGAAAAAGTGGGTAGCTCCCGGAATCTGTATCATTGGGATCTGGCTATTCCAGTGCCCCATCACGTCTACGGTCTCCTTACTCATCTTCACGGTGTTCTCCGCGTAGATGACCTGGACGGGCATCGTCATCGACTTCACGG
>Ga0105095_10002140_pt1 | contig 10583 bp, 9 predicted proteins | sample PPLLak2March2015_2_FD_79180 | JGI IMG/M metagenome (GOLD analysis project Ga0105095, IMG submission 79180) | Freshwater sediment microbial communities from Prairie Pothole Lake near Jamestown, North Dakota, USA - PPLs Lake P8 Core (3) Depth... | ecosystem: Environmental > Aquatic > Freshwater >... | reverse complement strand
TACTCTTCCCCCCCGGCATCGAACAGGACTTTTGAGGTCTTCCACCGTGCATCCGGGGAAAGAGTTGCGAGGAAACGCCGCAGAACAAGCTCGTATATCCTGAAGGCATCGTCCCCGAGAGCCTCCCGTGTCGCAGGGCCGGTCGGGTGGATGGGCGGGTGGTCGGTCGAGGATTTCTTGCCCCGGGTCGGGACAGCCCTGCGGTTTGCCATCACCCATTCCACGTCTTTTTTAAAGGGAGAGGCGCGGATGGTCTTTAAGATTCCTTCGAGATCCAGGGAGGCCGGGTAGACCGTGTTGTCCGTTCTCGGGTAGGATATGAAACCGTTCATGTACAGGTCTTCTGCAACCCGCATCGCGTTTGCCGCAGAGAAACCGAGGCGGGCTGCGGCGACGATGTAGGTTGTCGTATCGAAAGGAGAGGGTGCACGGTCCTGTTTTTCGCCGAATTTAACATCGGTGACCATAAGCGGGGCTTTCGTGCGGTCACGGGCGAGTTCTGCTTCACCTTTTTCATGGAAACGCCCATGCGTGTGCCGTGCCTCGATCCGCTCGCCATTCTTTTCGGTGTCCAGCGAGAGCTGCCAGTATTTTTCCGGTATAAAGGCCTCGATCTCCTTCTCCCGGTCAACGATCATGCCGAGTGTCGGGCTCTGCACCCTCCCGACCGAGAGGATGTTCTGACCTCCCCTGCGGGCTGCAAGGGAGATGAACCGGGTAAGGGATGCGCCCCACATCAGGTCGATGGACTGCCGTGCTTCACCGGCAGCTGCCAGGGCAAAATCGAGTTCCGTGGTATGGGAAAATGCATGTTTTATCTCCTGCGGGGTAATCGCGGAGAAACGGGCCCGGTCAACAGGTACCTTTGCATTCACGGCACGCACCAGCTCGAATGCCTCTTTGCCGATGAGTTCTCCCTCCGTGTCAAAATCGGTCGCGATGGTAACCCGGTCAGCCTGTTTTGCCAGTTTCTGGAGAAGGGCGACAATCTTTCGTTCGGTGGGGATCTTGATGGTCTTTGCATCGATCAGGCTCCGCGGGGTAGACTCCTCGCTGCGCCAGTTCTTGTAGCCGGGCTCGAAATCGATCTCCACCACATGGCCACGCAGACCAACCGTCGTAGTGTCACCAAAGGTATACGTGGATACACCGGTGTCCTTGTGCTCGGTGATCTTCTTTCCATCACTCAGGATCTCGGCAATGCGGCGGGCCGATATGTTCTTTTCCGCAACAATCAGGTGCACCGGTGTCACGCCTCCTTTTTGAGTTCTTCGGCAAGCAGGCGGTTCACTTCAGCAGGATCGGCACATCCCCGGGTCTTTTTCATGACCTGGCCGACGAGGAAATTGAATGCCCCCTTCTTTCCCTTCCGGAAATCTTCCACCGCCCCGGGATTGGCAGTGAGCGCTTCGGTTATAGCAGTCAGGATCGGGTTAGATTGACTTGTTAGGGAAGGTTCTACTCCGGATTTTGCATCAATTTCATATCCCAAGCCCAATGGAATAGTGACTGAAACCTTCCTCAGGTTCAGCCGGTCTACAATGGCGAGCGGTTTTTCGCAAGGCTGGTTGTTCAGGTGCTGGTCGAGCATGACCCGCAGCACCTCGATCCCGCTGGTATCGGTAATTACCCCTTCACGGATAAGCCCGATGAGACCGGTAAATGTTGCCGGGTCCACCGCATCAATACTCATGTCCCGGTAATTCAGCTCACCGATGAGCGTATCGGAAATCCACGTGTCAGCGAGCGTCGCAAGCCCGGCCGGGTCAGGCCTGACAACCTGCTCGTAGAAATTCGCCAGCCGCAGGTCGCCGGTCAGCGTGCGGGCATGGTTGAGGGAACACCCGTACTGGGCGATGAACCGCTCCCGCCGGGCATCCGGAAGCTCGGGGAGGACGATCCCTTCCACCCATGACTGGACGTGGAGCGGGCGGAGGTCCGGCTCGGGGAAATAGCGGTAGTCATGCTCCTGCTCCTTTGAACGGGAGGACTGGGTGACGCCCCGCGCCTCAAGGAAGTGTCGGGTCTCCCGCTCGACCTTCTGCCCGCGGCGGAGCTGGCTCTTCTGGCGGGTGATCTCGAAGGTGAGGGCCTTTTCCACGCCCTTGTAGGAGGTGATATTCTTGACTTCCACACGCTCGCTTCCCAGGATAGAGATGTTGGCGTCAACCCTCAGTGAGCCTTCCTTCTCGGAGTCAAAGACGCTGAGATACTCAAGCGTCGCACGGAGCTTATTCAGGAATTTTCTCGCCTCCCTGGGAGAACGCATATCCGGCTCGCTCACGATCTCGATGAGAGGGATACCGGCACGGTTGTAGTCGACCAGCGAGTACCTGCCCCGCTCGGCATTTCCCATGTGCACGAGCCTGCCGGGGTCCTCTTCTACGTGGACACGGGTGATCCGGATGCGCTTCTCGCCACCCTCGTCTCCCTCGATCTCAAGATACCCGCCCTCTGCCAGCGGTTTGTCGTACTGGGTAATCTGGTATGCCTTGTCGAGGTCCGGGTAGAAGTAGTTCTTCCGCGAGAACTCCGATTCCTGGAGCACGGTGCAGTTCAGTGCCTTTGCCACCCGCATCGCGTATTCTATTGCCCGCTTGTTGAGCACCGGCATGGTGCCGGGCAGCCCGAGGCAGACAGGACAGACGTGGGTGTTGGGACCGTCAGCCCGGTAATCGGTGGAGCAGCCGCAGAACAGTTTGCTTTTCGTGTCGAGCTGGCAGTGGACCTCGAGACCGACAATGACCTGTCCCTCAGCCATCAGATACACCCCTGTTCATAGGCATACGCAACATCGATCACGCGTTCATCCTCCCACGGCCTGCCCATAATCTGCAGCCCGACCGGCATGCCCTCAGCCGTTCCGCAGGGAACGGAAATCGCGGGGATGCCGGCAAGGTTGACCGGGACGGTGAGGATATCGGTAAGGTACATGGAAAGCGGGTCGCTTTTCTCCCCCAGCCGGAACGCAACCGTGGGCATCGTAGGCCCCGCGATCACATCCACGTCTGCAAAGACGCGGGCAAAGTCCTTTTTCACATTCTCGCGGGCAACCTGCGCCTTGGCATAGTACTTCCCGTAATAACCCGACGAGAGTGCAAAGGTCCCGAGCATGATGCGGCGGCGCACTTCCGTACCGAAATTCGCCCTGCGCACCTCCTGGTAAGCCTCGTGCCAGGACTTTTTCGCATCTGCTGCCGGACCGTAGCGCACGCCGTCAAAGCGTGCGAGGTTGGAGCTTGCCTCGCAGGTGCAGATCACGTAGTACGCGGCAAGGGCATACTCCATCGAGGGAATGCTGCAGGGAATGGTCGTGGCGCCGAGTTCTTCGAGCCTCCCGACAGCCTTGTTCACGACCGCCGCTACCTCCGGATTAACACCGCTCCCGAAATATTCCTGCGGGATGCCTATCCGTAAGCCCTGGATATCAGCACAGGGGGTATGGGCATAGGGCCGGTCATATGAGGTTGAGTCACGGCGGTCATAACCGGCAATAACCTGCATGAGGACCGAAACATCGTCCACGGTCCGGCCCATGGGCCCGATCTGCTCCAGTGAGTTTGCGTAGGCGATCAGCCCGTACCGCGAGACCCGCCCGTAGGTCGGTTTCAGCCCGACGATCCCGCAGAATGCGGCAGGACAGCGGATCGAACCCCCGGTGTCGGTGCCGAGTGCCATCCGCACCATACCGCCGGCAATCGCTGCGGCGCTGCCTCCCGATGACCCGCCCGGCACGCGTCCGGTATCACAGGGGTTGAGGGTGGGGCCGAACGCAGAATTCTCGGTAGTGGTCCCCATGCCGAACTCGTCCATGTTGGTCTTGCCGACTATCGCCGCTCCCGATCCTTTAAGGAGCTGGACAACATGGGCATCGTATGGCGGGATGTAGCCTTTCAGGATTTTTGAGGCACAGGTCGTCTCGATACCCTGTGTCGAGATATTATCCTTGACGGCAACGGCAATACCGCCGAGCTTTCCTGACCCGTGCGTAACTTTTTTACAGGTGGTAAGGAAGGCATTGTACCGGTCTTCCGGTTCAAAACAGCACTCGTTGTCTCCCACTACATCACCCGTGGCGCTTTGATAAACCCGTCTTCCTGTGCCGCAACGTTCCGCAGCACTTCCTCGCGGGGGAGGGAGGGTTCTGTCTCATCTTCCCGCATGACATTGCAGAGATCGCGGGTGACTGCAGTATCTCCCGAGACCCGGTCAAGCACGTCAAAGTATTCAAGGATTGCATTGAACTGGTGAGTAAACGTACCCAGTTCTCCGGTATTGATGCCGACGTCGGCAAGTTCTGCGATATGGTATACTTCCTGTTCAGTGGCCATGTTCCACCCTGATAATGTGGTCTATGTAATCTTGTATGGACGTTTTATAACCATTTTTACGGGCAAGCTTCTGCAGCTCCTTCCAGATGCCGCTCCCGTACTGCATCGCTTTCTTCTCGTACCAGGCAAATTCTGCAGGGATATGACGTTCTGCGACCTGCCGGAGCGGGATCTTCCGCCGTCCCCCCTGCACCTTTGCTTCGGCCGGGATCGCACGTGCAGCGCGCACTACGCGCACGTCCATGTACGGCATGGAAAGATACACGCCATGGAGTGCCGCCACGGCCTGGTCACGTTCAGCCTGGAGTTCAAGCCCCAGGAAATCGCGCTCGAGATCCTCTTCAAGGGTAGTCGTATTCATATACCGGGTATACCCCCCGAACAGTTCATCTGCCCCCTGCCCGGTGATGACCCGCCGGTATCCCTGCTGTCCTGCACAGCGTGCAATAAAGTACTGGGTCAGGGCGATACTGGTACTGACCGGGTCCTTCACCGGGATTACTCCGATGACCTGCGGGAGGGCAGTCCCGATCTCCTTTGGCGTGATGGTCACGCAGGTAAGGGAAAGCCCGAGCTCATCGGCGGCATGGCGTGCCTGCCCGAGGTCGTGGGAACCCTCAAGCCCGACTGCCACGCACTCACGCCCGGCGAGACGGGCGACAAGTGTCGAGTCAACGCCTCCCGAAAGTGCAGTTACGCCTTCGTCGCTCCGCAATTGTACCGCTGCCATAATCGCCTCTTCAAGCGGCAGGCCGGGAACAGGAGGATTGATTGCCCCTTTCACCTCACCGTCACAGATGAGGGTCCCTTTCGGGCAGTTGCCCGGCATGATCCCGAAGTGGTCGCGGGCCCGGCACCCTGACCCGGCAAAGAAAAATTCCCCGCCGAACCGGAGGATCTCATGAGGGCGGTTAATCAGGACGGATTCGACATCCTTCAGGGAAAGTCGCTGGCCGTCAACCTCGACCCATCCGGAAAGTTTTATAGTACTCATGGGTAACTCATCATTCTTTGATTGTCCTTCTTCAATACTCCTGCGATTGTACGGTATCCCTGGGGTGCAGTCCTGACGCACCATGACCGGAGGTTCCCTCGCCGGAAATGGATATGAATAATTATTCCGCTCAGACCCTGATGATCCTGGCATCCGATGTGATGTGGGATTGACGCCCTGTCGCTATGTACAATGACCCCGACACCTCTCCAGGGGTCGCTCGCCCGTGGCGTATGAGGGACGTAAAAATTCCTGAAAACCACTCTGCTCCAAGACGTCCTGGAGGCCTTGAGACGGATACACTAGTACGATGATTTTCCCGGAAGGGCCTGTTAAGATACTCCCTGTGGCTGGGTCTGATATCTTTTCCCTGACCGTCATGACATTTTTTTAATTAACGGTGCTGATCATGGGAATATCGCCAATGGAGTAAGCCACCATTTACAACGCCTCCATCAACGTTCCGGGTATTAAAGAGCAACATTGCCGCAATTTTATCCCGGTTACAGTCTTAAAGAAAAAGAATCCGGGAGACGCGAAAAAAGGCTGCAAATACATACGGCATGCGGATTTTCTTTCACTGCCAGCTCCCGCACTTCAATGGACGGATGTCGCAGGCATTATCATTAACCGTACGAAGAGCGGGATGAGAACACAGACCGGACAGGTGAAACAGATCCGGACAGCTGAACCTGCATTTCCGGAGGGGGTCCGGTCACCCCATCTTTTTTTTTAGTTGTAAAGTTAATAATTCAGAGCGCCGGGATAACTTTGTCCGGCCCGTACTAAGGACTTAATATATCAGAGCGCAACTTCATCATTACCGAATCGTGCGAGGGTAGGAAAGCCCGGCCAACTCCGATGGACTTAAGATCCATTCCTGCAGAGGTTCATGCGTTCGAATCGCATCCCTCGCATTTTTTACCTATCCTTGTCAGGTTTTCCCCTTTGAGGTAATTCACCAGATCCCTGCAGGCATTGAAACCATGTTCAGCAGAGTTTACCTGTTTAAAAACACTGCCGGTCTCTTAGAATTATACCCTGTAAGATTAACACTGAAACCGTGATTATCCCTGGATGATCTGCTGCAATGACAAAAAACCTGGTCTTGAAGATGAGAACAAACATTCATCGAACCATCAGGAATCCCGTGAAGCAGGGCTGCCAGTACTCCTCAAGGGAGCACGCAATTCCGGGCACACGACACTGCAGAGAGTAAAAAAGGTTATTGTTCCTTCGTCCTCTTGATAAGGAAGACGGCTCCAAGCAATCCTATGATGAAGGTTGCGGGGAGGACCACTGAGGGGAATTCCGGTATATTGCTGCCGGCAACCCATGTCTTGAAGGCATTGTTTGTTTCGAGATGCGTCTGTGCAACCTGGTCAGGCTGGTCAACCGGTTCATCCCAGGTGGCAATTATCGTATCCGTACCCGGAGAAGAACTGGAGTAACTCCATGTCGCAACACCGAATTCATTCGTAACCGCTGTTCCGGTCAGACCGGCATTGGGACCAGCGGTAATGGTAAAGGTGACCTCCTGGCCGGAAAGGGGTTCTCCCGTGTCAAAAATAAATGTTGCAGTCAGTGTATGAGTCTGGCCCACGGTATTCGTTGCAGAGGTCGGTACCAGGCTGCTTCCAGATACCAGACTGGAGCCTTCGATGAATACATTGGAATCATATAGTTCATCGCCAGCGTCTGCTATTGCCAGCTTCATGTGGTGCTTCACATTCGGAGTCATCTGCGCAGTCGCGGCGAATACTGTCGTAAGACCGTCCATTTCTGTATCGAGGAATGGCCCACCGTCATCTAGATCATTGTTGACATAAAACTCAGGATGAGATGGGGTACCGACACCGAAGGGGTTGCCATTGTTGACATTATTGATCGCTACCGGTATGGTTGTTCCGGGGATGAGCGCGATATTCTGACCGTCCACAAAGAAACCAAACACATCATTATATTCACTGTCCACATACTCATTGTATTCGTCAGAAGTGAATACGTAGTTAAACTGGATGATGCCGGCCGCAGGAACGAAATCAAATTCGAGAATGCAGGCATCGTGGGTGGGGAAACCCGGAATCAATGCGTCCAGCTCCGGATCACCGGGCTGATTGAAATCCGCAGTTATGTCATCGAGTGTATTTGGACCGATAACATTGGCTATATCACCGCTACTGATAATGACACCCTGGGTAATTCCGATTATACCGTCACCACCGGCAAATGTCCCCGCGCAATTACCGGCTCCCGTAAATTGAGCGTCCGATATAGTGACGCCAGATCCAACCAGACTTTGGGCAAGAGAATCCGCGTCTGTCATATATACAGTCGATAGAGGATTTAATTGTATAACGAAATCCTGCGCGATCGCTTCTTTTTGCTGACCTACACGCTCTGCAGAAGCAACACCAGTACAAAGCATAATCAGGATCAGGACAACCCCAATTACTTTGGTTTTTTCAAATACCGTTCTTAGAACAAATCCTGACATAAGACACCCCCAGCTATATGGGAATGGTTTAGTGATACATCTTCTACTTTATAAAAGGATGCTATTCGCCGGTGCATGGCATCATGTCTGACAGAAGGGGAGGGGAAAGTTGTTGAAACACAATCCGGATTCAGCCAGAAAAATGTCGTTAATATTAATGCACATTATTATATATTTATAAAAGGATATAATGCACCGGTGCCAAACCCTCTTGCACTCCTTCGGCAGCCTCATGATGAACATAGATGTCTTCCCTAACCATCATCTAAATCGGGTGCATCTCTCAAGATAAGAAAAAACTCAAGATAAGAAAAAACCGAAATACAATTCGAACTTACATTTCCGTTATCCGTTCCAAAATCGCTTTAAGGGGAAACTGATTGATAAGATTTTTCTGAAAGGGAAGACGTTTGTATGAAGATACATTCAGCCGGATGTATGATATCGGAACGGTAAGGGTTTATAGGTGATAATCGTGCGCGGGAAGGAAAATCCGGTCAACTCCGATGGACATAAGATTCATTCCTGCAGAGGTTCGTGCGTTCGGATCGCATCCTTCGCATCATATCCCAATAGGAAATTATAATCTTTTTGATGATTTAGTGGAGATCCAGATAACCAGATCTCGTGGTGAATGAATGTTATGGGATATTAGTATACCTGGTTAGTACGGAACTCTCTTCCTTCTCATATATCAGAACAGGAATTAAGCAACCTGAAGGTTAAATTTAATTATAGTATAGTTATGATATAGTACCTTCAATAATGTATCAATATATAATAGAATCTATTGATGCCTATGCAATGCACCATTGCCTGCTAGTTAGGTTTATATTATAGAGTGCATATATGGATGTGTCCTTAGGAGGAATGCTAACCATGAGAAAAATGTGGATACTTGCTGCTTTGGTCGTACTGCTCATCGTCAGTCCGGTCATTGCAGAAACGCCGACAACCGAACTCACAGTCAACGGAGAACCGGTGAACCTGGAAGGTAACCTGGCCGTCACTGTACAAGGTTCAGGTAACGATGTGAAACAGATCTATGAGCTTACAGCCCCTATCAAAACTGCCGACTATGAAATCGTGAATGTTATCATAAATTACAAAGAAGATCCCTCTATCAGCTATGCCATTGCTATTATTGATACGGGAGCCCCAAGCTCGTTTGCATTTGCCTTTAGTTCGCCAATGAACCCGGTAATTGCCGGTCCGAACCTGGTCCGCAGCTCCATGTCTCTCAGCACCACCGATGGTGGCACTGACGGGGTTGTAGTTACCTCTGTTGCACCACCAGCGGGAATTCCGGTCGATTCTGACGGTATAACAGAACTGCAGGTGACAACGGTATCCGATGCGTCTGTCCGGAATAACATCGGCCTCGATCTGGGAGGACCCGGAATAACCTTGCCCAATCCCCCTGAGTCAAGCACCTGGGGACCATTCAGTGAGGGAGTAGTTCCAGGGCCTGTATCAGCAATTGGCTGGGACAACATTCAGGTGAATGTGAATTTCCAGGGAAGTGGCGGGGAAGATCTTATTACCCTGAACGGTCGCAGCACTATTGAACTGCCGCCGCCAGTCCCCGAATTCCCGACCATGGCCCTTCCGGTAGCATTAATCATCGGAATGCTCGGAGCTGTCCTCTTCATACAGAAAACAAAAGAGCAATAGATTATCATTTTTTCAATTTTTTTTTTATGAGTGCCATTTCTAAAATAGCTGTCATAGTCTGCCCGTAGTATATCCGGAACATTCTGAACTGATTCTCTGAATGAGCAAGGTACGGTATCCGGAAATACGACGACAAAAGACAAAATCAGCGTTTTAAGCGATTTCTTTATATATCAGACTAATGCAGGGGTTGCCTACAGTGTTCTCCTGCAGCCCCTTAAACGGGCCGGGTCAGGTTGAAGTTCGCAGATGAGGGCCTTCTGACTCGTATGGGTTCTGCCTAATCGTATGAACATAGAAAAAAAGAGAGGAAGTATGATCCCATCCAGAATTCTACACCTTTGCAATCCCTCTAGGAAAATATCCGGACTCCCGGGGGACTACCACTGTTTATTAAGAGCACGAAAAAGAATTGGTTTTTTCGTTTTTTCAATGCTTTGCATCAATGCCTTGCGTATAATTAATAATGAACAGCGATAAGTTACAATTAATTCGGAGGAATGCTAACCATGAAAAAAATGTGGATACTTATTGCTTTGGTCGTACTGCTATTGGTCAGTCCGGTCATTGCAGAAATGCCGACAACCGAACTAACTGTCAACGGAGCACCTGTGGATCTGGAGGACAGCCTGGTCGTTACTATACAAGGTTCAGGTAGCGATGTGAAACAGATCTATGAGCTTACAGCCCCTATCAAAACTGCCGACTATGAAATAGTGAACGTTATTATAAATTACAAAGAAGATCCCTCTATCAGCTATGCCATTGCCATTATTGATACAGGGGCCCCAAGCTCGTTTGCATTTACCTTAAATTCGCCAATGATCCCGGCAATTGCCGGTCCGAACCTGGTCCGCAGCTCCATGTCCCTCAGCACCACCGATGGTGGCACTGACGGGGTTGTAATTACCTCTCTTGCACCACCAGCGGGAGTTCCGGTCGATTCTGACGGAGTAACAGAACTGCAGGTAACCACGGTTTCCGATGCATCTGTCCGTAATAACATCGGCCTCGATCTGGGAGGACCCGGAATAACCTTGCCCAATCCCCCCGAGTCAAGCACCTGGGGACCTTTCAGTGAGGGAGT
>Ga0105095_10002135_pt1 | contig 10612 bp, 5 predicted proteins | sample PPLLak2March2015_2_FD_79180 | JGI IMG/M metagenome (GOLD analysis project Ga0105095, IMG submission 79180) | Freshwater sediment microbial communities from Prairie Pothole Lake near Jamestown, North Dakota, USA - PPLs Lake P8 Core (3) Depth... | ecosystem: Environmental > Aquatic > Freshwater >... | reverse complement strand
CCTCTGACAGCGTCGAGGCGCGGGCGCGCGAAGTGCTCGTCCTCTTTTCGCTCCGCGGTCCCCTGGAAGTGCGGGTCGCGGAGCCCGACGTCCGCATCACCCTTTCGGGACCCGCGAGCGACAGGGAAGCGGCTCTCCCCGGAGTCATCCTCGGCGCCCGTATCGCGATCGCGAACGGGGCCTTTCGCATCGAGTGGCCGCAGGAGAACCGGGCTCTCGAGCTCTCGTCCATCGACGCCGGCCTCGTTCCCGAGGGAGCGTTTTCCCGCGCGACGCTGGACGCCGCCGCGGGCCGGCTTCGAGACGGGGACCTCGACGTCACTTTCGGCCCCGCGAACGCTCGCCTCCGTCTGGGTGCGACCGAGATCCAGATCGAGGAGGCGCGGGTCTCGAAGGACGGGTCTTTCCTCAGCGCATCGGGAAGGCTCGCCCCCCTCTCCCCTCTCGGCGCCGAGCTCCGGTTCGAGCATTCGATCGAGGGCTCGCTCCTCTCGGCGCTCGACCCGAGGATCGCGGTCGAGGGCGTTCTCGAGGGGGAGGGAGCTCTCCGGCGCCGCGCGGGGTCGGTGGACGAGGGCGAAGGCGTTCTCCGGACCGGGAGCGTCTCGGTGAGCTCCGTCGGTCCGTTCGCGGGCGAGGCCTCGTGGCGCTTCGCCGGGGACCGGGCGAGCGCCGACGTCTCGTTCGAGAGCCTGGACACAGCCCGCCTGGCTCCGCTCTCGAGCGGCATTTCCGGGCGGCTCGAGCTCTCGCTCGAGAACCTCGATTTCGAGAATGCCCGGGGCGAGGGCCTCATTTCCCTCCGTCCTTCCGCGAAAGCGCGTCTACCGGGCATTCCCGTCAGCGGAGACGTCGCGATTCGGCTGGAATCGCAGGAGATCGCGTTTACCGCCGAGAGGCTCATCGTTCCCGGCGCGGAGATCTCGGCCTCGGGAACGATCGGTGAGTCTCTCGACGCCCGGTTCCGCGCGCGGACGAACGACCTCGGCGAGGTCGCGCCGCTTCTCGCGGCGGTGGGATTCCCGCCTTCGCCGATTCCCCTGAGAGGTCCTCTCGATCTCGAGGGGACGGTCGAAGGTCCGCTTCGCGCGCCCACGATCGACGCGCGAGTCGAGAGCGACGGCCTCGGCATCGGATCGGCGACCTTCGCGGTCACCGGCCGGGCCGCCTTACGGGGGTCTCGAGGCGAGATCTTCGACCTGACGTTCCGCGGTGCGGATGCCGGGTCGATCGTCGTCGACGGCGCTCTCCCCACCGGGCCCGGCGGCGGAGCCTTCGATCTCGACGCAAGAATCGAGAGCCTCCCTCTCTCCGGACTTGTGACGGCGATCGAGTCCGGAACGCTCGACGCGTCCCTCGCGGTCTCGGGTGAGCTCTCGCGACCGGAAGTCCTGGCATCGTTCACCGCTTCCGGGCTCCGGACCGCGAACGGTCTCCGCGCCGACGCGCGCGGTGAGGCGCGAAGCCGGGGACTCTCGGGCGACGCCGAGGTTCGCGTCGAGAACCTGTCCTTCCAGGGGAAGGAGCTCCCGGGAATGACGATCGCCGTCGAGTCCGACGGCGGTTCGGCCCGGCTCTCGACGCGGCTCGACGACGGCCCCGAGATCCTAACCGCCGAGGTGACCTTGAGCGCCCCCTACGACCTCGAAGCGGAAATACCCATCGGGAACCTTCCCTTCGCTACTTTCCGGGAGTTCTTCCCGGCGCTGGTCGATGCGGGAATGGAGCTCGAGGTCTCGGGGTGGGCTCGTGTTCGAGGCTCTCTCTCCGAGATCGAGAAGCTTCGCTACCGCGTGGACACCGAGCAGGTCCTCGCCGTGTACCGCGGGATCGCGCTCGGCGCCACTTCGCCCTTCGTCATCGAAGGAACCCGCGAAGGATTCTCGGTCTCCGATCTGACGCTCGTCGGCGAGGACACCGCGATTGGAATCGACGGCGTCGTCCCTCTTTCCCGGGACGGAAGCGTCGTGCTCCATGCGCGCGGGGCGTCGAGGCTCGAGCTCCTGAGACCGTGGTTCCCGGAGCTCGATCTCGCGGGGCGGGCGAACGTCGACGTTCGCGTGGAGGGGGCTCTCCCCGACCCGTGGCTTCGCGGGGAGCTGAGCCTCGAGGGGGCGAGCGCGCGCTTCGGGGAGATTCGGGTCGAGAACGTCGAGGCTGAAGCCGATTGGAGCGACCAGGCTCTCGTGCTGGAAGCGTTGTCGGGGGAAACGCTCGGCGGGAGATTTCGGGTCTCGGGTGAGCTCCCGCCCCAGATCCTCGACGCCTCGACGCCCGTTCGGCTCCGCTTCGAGGCGACGGATTTGCAGCCGCTGAGCCTGGTCGGCCCTCTCGAAGAGGCGGACCTTCGGATCGCCGTCGACGGCGAGCTTCAGGGCTCGGGCACGGATCTGTCTCTTTGGCAGGGTGGAGGATCGATTCGAAGCGTGCGCTTCGGGATGAGGGGCTTCGAGATCGCGAACGAGGCGCCGGGCTCGTGGTCTTTCGAGAACGGGAGGCTCCTCGTGTCCGATTTCCGCATCGCGAGCGGCGAGACCCGCCTCGTCCTCGAGTCGGAAGTGCGGCCGTTTCCCGGTCCGCTCACCTTCCGCGCCCGCGCTTCGGGCCGGTTGGACCATGAGTTCTCGAGGCTCTTTCTGCAGGATCTCGGCCTGACTTTGAGCGGTGTCACCGACCTGGACCTGCGCGCCGAAAAGAACGGAGACGAGCCGATCGAGCTGGCAGGACGAGGCGCGTTCACGAACGCACGCCTCGTCGTGCGGGAGCCCCCGATCGCATTCACGAACGTGGCGGGAGAAATCGCGCTCTCGGGGAGCACTATAACCGTCACCCGGCTGACGGCGGACGCCGGCGGCGGGAAGGTCGAGGCCGAGGGATCGCTCAGCCTCGATGGCTTCTCGCTTGGTGACGTCGACCTGCGCGCCAGCGCCCGATCCGTCCGTCTCAACTACCCCGAAGGCCTGCGCAGCGAAGTAAACGGCGATTTCCGGCTGCGAGGCGATCCGGATCGTCTGCGGCTCACGGGAGACGTGGACCTGGCGCGGGCGCTCCTGAGCCGGGACATCAGCGTCGAATCCGAGCTCCTGCAGTCCCTGTCCCACGTGAGCACTGCCTCCGCGCCGAGTCCCTTCGCCTCGAAGGTCGATCTCGAGCTCCGCATTGTCGCGGCGGAAGCGTTCCGCATCGACAACAACCTCGCCCGAATGGAAGCCTCGGTGAACCTGACGGCGTCCGGCACAGTCGCCGCGCCGGAGCTCTCCGGCATCGCCTCGGTTCGGCCAGGCGGCCGGTTTCGCTTCGGAGGAAACGAGTATCGGGTCGAGACCGGTCGCATCCTGCTTCGCGACTACCCCGTGGGTCCTCCCGAGCTCGACATCACCGCGCGCACGTCGGTCGGACAGTACGACATCCGCCTGGTGTTGCGAGGGCCGACCGACAACCTCTCGACCGAGCTCACCTCGGAGAGCCATCCCGAGCTGTCGCGGGGCGACGTCGCCTCGCTCCTCATCACCGGAAGGACCCTGGGGGAGATCTCGAGCGCGAGCCGCGACATCGTCTCGAACCGCATGGTCTCGTACCTCGGAGCGAGCCTCGCGGATCTCGCGAAGCTCGGGATCGGCGAAGCGCTTCCCTTCGAGATCGTCACCGTCGAGCCCTCCCTCATCGCGGGCGAGGCCGACCCCGGGGCCCGCTTCACCATCGGAGCGCGCTTCAACAATTCCCTGTCGCTCGTGTACTCCATCGGCCTCGACAACGCCGAGAACCAGATCTGGGTAATCGACTACGAGCTTCCGCGGCGCACCCGGACTCAGGTCGTGCGGGACGAGGACAACGAGTACACGCTGGGACTTTCCCAGGAGATCCGGTTCGACGTCCGCGATCGCTCGAGGGCCACGGCTCGGAAGGAAACGATCTCCGACGTGATCGTCAGGTTCGAGGACGGCACACCCGGCGCGACGGAAGAGGATCTGCGGGACCTCCTTTCCTCGAAGCCCGGCGATGAGTTCGATTACTGGAAGATCTGGGAGAAGGCGGAAAAGGCTCGCCGGGAGCTGCGCTCGCGGGGATATCTGGAAGCCATCGTGGACGTGGCCACCGAGGCGGGGGAGAACGGGGGCATTGGCGTCGAGTACCGCATCCGCGTCGGACCCAAGGTGGGTTTCGCGTTCCCAGAAGACGAGCCCGACCGGTCACTGAGAGAAGCCCTCGAGAACGCCTGGACGGGAGACGCGAGCGACTCCTTCCTCACCGTCGACCTCGCGAGCCTCGCTACCGGGAAGCTCTTCGAGGAAGGATACTTCACGGCGACCGCCGAGATCACCACGGAGAGAAGCGATCGGGAGCTCCTGGTGAAGGTATTTCTGGAGCGCGGGCCTCGGGGAAGAAACGTCGTGGTCGACGTCACCGGTAACGAAGCCGTGGAGGATTCCCTTCTCCTCGAGACGCTCCCGAAGCCGCGCTCGGCGGCGTTTCACGATCTCCTCACCACGAAGCGATCGCGCTTGAAGCAGATCGTGGGCCTTCAGTACGCGTCCTTGGGCTACGTCTCCGCTTCCATCTCCGATCCGGAGATTGCGTTCGACGAGAGGACGGGGAACTACCGGGTCACGGTCCCGGTAGTAGAGGGCCCCCGCTTCCGCGTTGGGCGTATCGAGCTCGAGGGGGTGCCCCCCGAGGACGAGGCGGAGCTCCGCTCGAGGTTCTCGCTCCAGGAAGGCGAGCCCTTTCGAGTCCAGTCCTTCGCCCAGGATCGCGCGGCGGCGGCCTCGTTCTATCGCGAGCGCGGGTTCGTCGACGTCGAGGTGGAGGCGACGATCATGGAGCGGGAAGAGATTCCCGAGCTTGGAGTGAGGCTCGTGGTGAGACCCGGGGCGCGGGTCATCGTGGCGGACGTCGAGGTTCGCGGTAACGACACCACCCGCGAGAGCGTCATCCGGAGGGAAGTCAAGTTGACGCCCGGCGCGCCCCTCAGCGCCTCGGCGTTGAGAGAGACGGAGAGAGGTCTGTACGAGCTCGGTATCTTCCAGTCAGCGGAGGTGGTGGTGGAAGAGCCGCAAGAAGCCACGACCGAGGGCTTGGAGCCCTCGGTCCGCGGGGTCCGCGTCGCCGTCGTCGAGACCCAGGATCTCGAGCTCGACTACGGCGGGCGCGCTTCGACCGACGGGTTCTTCGAGGTGCTCACCGAGCTCCGGGCGCCGAACCTGTTCGGACGGGCTCAGCACGCCGGCGTCCGGGCGCTCGTCGGGAGCGAGAGGAAGATCTTTCGCTTCTCGTACCACAGCCCCTACCTGTCCCGGTATCGGCTGGACACGGATTTCTGGGTCGAGCGAAGCATCGAGCGCGAAGCGATCGAGCCCCTCCCCTTCACCGATCGAATCTGGACGTTCACCGCCCAGCAGGGCCGCCCGGTCACCGCGAAGATCGATGCCCTGTGGAGCTACACCTTCCGGCGGATCGTCACCGATTTCGAAACCCCCGATTTCGACGCCCCCCTCACCACGAAGCGAAGCATCGTCAGCGCATCACTCATCGGGGACCACCGGGACAACTTGCTCCTCCCGAAGCGGGGGCGCCTCTGGTTGCTCACGGGCCAGGCCGCTCCCGAGTTCCTGGGGTCCGACCTGAGGTATACAAAGATCTTCGCGCAGCTCTTCACCTACGTTCCCCTGGGCAGAAGCATCGTCTGGGCCTCGGGCTACCGCGTCGGCGCGGCGAACAGCTTCGGCGAGCCGCTTCGTCCCGAAGACGGTTTCCGCGCGGGCGGACCCAATTCGGTTCGTGGCTTCGAGCAGGACGCTCTCGGTCCAATCGATATCGTCCCGCTGGGAGGCGGCGGGCTCGCCGTCTTCAACCAGGAGATCCGGTTTCCCCTTGGGTGGCGGTTCCGGGGCGCCGGCTTCTATGACGCCGGCAACGCGTTCGAGAACGCCTCGGATATCCGGTTGTCGGAGCTGAGGCAAAACGTAGGCGTCGGACTCCGGTTGGAGCTCCCGTTCGGCCTCATCCGCCTGGACTGGGCCGCCGTGGTGAATCCGCGGCCGGACGAGAAGGCCTGGCGTCTGATCTTCAGCCTCGGGGACGCCTTCTAGCCGTTCAGATCTTCGAGAGATACGACCGCACCGCGGGCGCCTCGGGGGCGTCGGGAGCGAGCTCCAGGAACTGTCGAAGGTGAAGGACGGAGAGCTCCTTCTTGCCGGTCTGGTTATATGCCATGCCCAGGTTGTAGTGGGCGTAGGCATGACCCGGTGCGAGCTTCGTAGCTCTATCGAGCTCGGGTATGGCCCGACCGAGGTCCTTCATCTTTACGTAGGCGAGCCCGACGCCAAAATGGGGCTCGGCGTAATTGTCGTCCAGGCAGATCGCTTTCTTCAAGGGATCGAGAGCGCCTCCCGGGTCGCCCGCGTGGATTCGCGCGAGCCCGAGGTAAGTGAGGAGCTCTTTGTTCTCGGGCGACCCCTCGACCTCGGCCGTTAGTGCGCTCGCCGCCTCGGCGTGCTTGCCCTGCTTGTAGAGCTCGAGGCCCGGCGTTTGCGCCCAGGCCAGAATCGGCATCGTGAGGGTGATCCCAATCCAGGCAATGTGTTTCATCGACTCAATCCTCCCGCTCTGTCTCCGAAAGGAGACGTTTCGGAGCTCTCCGGAGCTCCCTGCCTTTATTGTAGGCACGACCCGTGCCAGATGACGGGTGCTCGAAATCACCTTGAATTACGTGAAAGTCGCGATTTCCGGAAGCCCTTTCCTGGTAATTTTGGGCACGCGAGCACCTTTTTTGGGGTAGCCCACAACGAGGATGAGAAGTGCACTCTCGTGGCTCGGCCGTCCGAGGATCTCGCTCAAAAACCCCATCGGGCTCGGCGTGTGGGTGAGCGAGACGAGTCCGGCGTTGTGGACGGCCGAGATCAACAGCCCTGTCGCGATGCCCACGGATTCGGTCACGTAATAATGTTTGACCTTGCTCCCGTCCGCGCGGATGCTGTGGTTTTGCGCAAAGATGACGATGAGGCAGGGTGCTTCTTCCAGAAAGGGCTTGTGCTCGTCGGTCCCGAGAGGCGAAAGCGCTTCGAGCCACTCGTCCGGAGCGCGCCCTCCGTAGAACTCCCTCTCCTCGGCTTCGGCCGCCTCGCGGATTTTTCTCTTCAGCGCGCGGTCGGCCACGACCACGAAGTGCCAGGGCTGCTGGTTCGCCCCGCTCGGGGCGGTGCCCGCGGTGAGAAGACAGTGTTCCAGGATTTCCCGCGAGACGGGTCTCTCGGAGAACTCGCGGACGGTTCGGCGTGTTCGGAGCTGCCGGTAGAGGTCCGCGGCGCGCCGCTTCATCTCCTCGACGGGCAGCTCTTCGTACTCGGAAAGCGGAATGAGCTCGGGCTGAGACATAGGTGAAAGCTACTCCGTGGGGACGGGCGTAATCTCGGAGACCGCGTAGGCGGAGCCATCGACTTCGATCCGGAATTTCACCCGCATTCCCTTCTCGACTCCGGAGAGGATCGACGCATCCTTCACCAGGAAGGTCATGGTCATCGCCCCCATGAACCCGGGGATTTCCCGGTGGTCGAGGGTTACCTGATCGCCCCCGATGTGGACGACGAGCCCGACGCCTTCGTAAACCTTCGGACCGCGGTCCTGCTCGGGGGGCGCGCAGGAGAGCGTGAGAACGGAGAGGAAGACGAGCCATCTCATCGCAGTACGCAGATCGCGATCGCGCTCGAGATCCCCTCCGCGCGCAGAGCGCTTGCCCCCGCGAGAAAGCCCTGGGGATCGTTGTCGACGTCGGTGTTTCCCGGAGGACGCGCGTACAAGACCCGCGAGTGAAACACGTCCCACTCCGTGAAGAACGGTGGAGTCGAAGTCCCGGAGCCGAGCATGTGCGAAGGGCGGTGCCCGCCGAGAGGGTGGTAGAGACCGAGCACGTGTCCGAGCTCGTGATAGATGACGGGGGTCTCCTCGATGGACCGCAGGACGACGACGCTCGCGTTTCCTCCCACTCCCCGGGTGATGCCCGAAGCCGCCCCCGAGGTGCGGGAGATCTCGACCGGATCCCAGCGAACGACGACCGTTCCCGGTGTCAGGTCGGCGGGAGGCTCGACTCCGAGCTCGACCTGGTTTCCCGACAGGCGACGACTGGTGAGAAGAGGCAGCACCGCCGCGATGGCCGATACCACCGTCGAGACCGAGCTCTCCGGGATCTCGCGACCGCTTCCCGTCTCGGGCCGGCGGTCCACGTAGAATCGAGGCTCCACCGTCCAGGGGTTGAGGGGCTTGAGGCTCCCACCCCCGGCGCCGTCGCGCGCGATCTCGCGGTAGAAGTCGAGGCTCCAGAGAGAGCCGGTCTCGATGACGTCCAGCGTGGGGTTTTCGGCGCTCGAACCGAGAAAGCTCCGGCGGGTGACGTGGCCGCTCGCGGTCACGGTCACGGGGATGACGGCGGCGCTCGCCGGGAGCTGGAAGTTCCCGGAGGCGTCGGTCCGAACGCTCCCGAAGGAAGATTCGATCACGGCTCCGGAAACGGGTGAGCGGCTCACCGTCTCGAGAAGCCGGCCGCTCAGGGCGGCGGCTCCAGCGGTCGCGGTAGACGAGGGCCCCGCGGGCGGTGACGACGATCCATCGCACCCGCCTTGAGTGACGACGGCGGCGAGTGCGATGGCGAGAACGCGAGCCCGGCTCATCCGGGGGACATTCTATTCTTTCGCAGCTCGCTCTCGAAGAGCTCCCCGAGCGCGCCGTCTCCCCTCGCCTCCACGATCTTCCGAACCCTCTCGCGGAGCTCGTCTCCGTAGAGAAAGGGACCGAGCGCGCAAAGCGCTCCGCGGGCCGTCTCGCTGCTTTCGGCCGCTAGCAGGGAGGCGAGAAACTCGGTCGCGGGCTCCGTCCGGAGGAGCGCCATCGCCACCAGGAGCACCCGGCGGAGGGATCTCCCTCGCGCGCGCTCCCAGCTTCGCTTCAGGATCTCGAGAGCCTGCGGGTGGCGCGACTCGCCGAGCGCGAGCGCCGCTGCCTCGGCGATCGTCTCGTCATCGGAGTCGAGAAACCGCGCGACGAACGATGCTGCCTCCGCCGGAGGCTCGAGCAACAGGAACGAGCGGAAGCACTCCGACAGCACCTCGACGTCGGGATCTCCCTGAAGAATCTTCAGACGGAGGAGAAGCGCACCCTCGGGGCGGCCGAGGCCCGCGAGCGCCCTCGCCGCTCCGAGCCTCGCGAGCTTCTCGCGGTCCGCGAGCACGTCGACGAGATGGGCCAGCACCCGGGGCTGGTCGCAGCCGACGAGACCAATCGCCGAGAGACCCCGAAGCCACGCGGCCGTGTCCTCCGAGCCGCCCCACACCGGCTCCATCTGTACGTGGTGGAGACCCGCGAGGAAAACGTCGGGGTCCGGTTGCTCCAGCCGTGTGAGCGTTTCCACGATCGCCGTCTTCGCGAGACATCCCTTGTCCTTCGAGGGATCCGCGAGAAACCTTTGGAACGCGGCGACGAGCTCCGGCACCAGAGGCGCCGCTCCGAGCTCTCCCGCGAGCTCCGCGGCCCTCGCGACCACGATGGAAACGCGATCGGCGAGGCCTTTTCGCAGAATCGCGAGAGACGCCTCCGACCCCGGGGACTCACGGGCATCGTTCAGCCGGGAGCGCTTCTCCTCGACGGGATCCTTTCGAGGAGACACCGACGGGCCTTCAGGCGGTCGCCGGCGGCACCTCGAGGCCGGGCATGGGCCGCGCGGTGAACACCCGACGGCAGGGCTTCGCGATCCATCGGGCCCATTGCCGGGCTCGATTTCGCGCGCTGTCGGTGGCGAGACCGGTATTGGCGTACATCTGCGGAAAGAGCTTGGAGATGAGGACGTAGGCCAGGCGGTCGCGAAGCTTCGTCGTGCAGGACGAGCGCTTCCAGACCGCGGGCAGGCGATAGAAACGGTTCCACACGTCGAGCGTGCGATTCCGGATCTCCTCGGGGGTCATCGCCGGGTGAGGGAGATAGAGCTTGGGCCGCCGATTCCGGGGGATGAGCCAGAAGCGATTCAGGGGAATCCCGTCGACATTGGCCCCCTGCTCGTCGATCGATTTCTCCCAGCCCTGAAAATCCACCGTTCCCGGGAACGGGGTCAGCGTGACGAACTGCGCGAAGTCGATCCCCGCTTCCTGCGCCAGCGCCGCGGTGGCGGCGAAGGTTTCGGGACGATCCGTCGGGAGCCCGAAGATGAAGGAGCCGAGGATATGGACGTCGTTCTCCACGAACTTGCGCAGCTTCTCGACGAGGTTGTCCCCGGAGCTGTTGAAGTCCTTGTACACCGCCTTCAGTCCCTCGGCGGTCACGGACTCGATTCCCACGAGGGCTCCTTTCACCCTCGCCCGCTTCATCGCCTGGAGGTACTCGGGATCGTCCGCCGCCTCCATGGTGATCTGGGTGAGGAAGACCATGTCGTGGGGAAGCTTCGAGAGGCGCTCCATGAGCTCGAACCGCTCGTTTCGAACGGAGGTGAGCTCCTGGAGTTTGTGGGTATCGTTCCTTTTGGCCGCGAGCTCGAGATCGTGCTTCGTCACCGGATAGAAGTTGTCGTCGGCGAGAAGGATGAAGCGAAACACCATACGGCGGTGCTGGACTACTTCCTCCACGATGACGT
>Ga0105095_10002134_pt1 | contig 10614 bp, 1 predicted proteins | sample PPLLak2March2015_2_FD_79180 | JGI IMG/M metagenome (GOLD analysis project Ga0105095, IMG submission 79180) | Freshwater sediment microbial communities from Prairie Pothole Lake near Jamestown, North Dakota, USA - PPLs Lake P8 Core (3) Depth... | ecosystem: Environmental > Aquatic > Freshwater >... | reverse complement strand
CTGTCCGGGGAGATGACGATGTGATCAAGCGCCCCGGGGTTGACGGTCAGGCTGGCGGTGTCGGTCAGTGCGGAATAGGTACCGGTGACCGTCCAGGTTCCAGCAGTCTGCGAGGTATAGACATTGGTGGTCCAGCTGCCGCCCGCTCCCGCCTCGACGATTGAGAAAGTGGTGTCGCCGGTGACGTCAGCAATGGCGTTATCGAATTGGTCGAAGGACTGAGCGGTGTAGGTCTGGGTGTTGCCGGCAGTGACAGCAGCAGTGTCCGGCGAGATCACAATGTGGTGCAGCGGGCCGGTGTTGACGGTCAGGCTGGCGGTATCGCTGAATCCGTTGTAGGCGCCGGTGACCGTCCACGTGCCAGCCTTGGCTGAAGTGTAGATATTGGCGGCCCAGCTGCCGCCAGCGCCCACATCTATGGAGAATACGGTACTGGTAGTGACGTCGACATAGTTGCTGAGATTATCGTAGGCCAGAGCGGTATAGGCTTGAGTACCACCAGCTGTGACAGTACTAGTGTCCGGTGATATGACGATGCCGATGTAGTCTGACGCTCCGACGGTCAGGCTGGCAGTGTCGGTGTATGTGGCAAGGTAGGTGCCGGTGACCGTCCAGGTGCCGGCGACGGCCGAGGTATAGACGTTGGAGGCCCAGCTGCCGCCAGCGCCGGCGTCAATGGTGAAGGTCGTATCACCGGTAACGTCGGCAATGGGGTTGTTGAACTGGTCGAAGGACTGAGCGGCGTAGGTCTGGCTGTTGCCAGCCTGGATGGCGGCGCTGTCTGGGGAGATGACGATGTAATCCAGTGCTCCGGCGTTGACGGTGAGGCTGGCGGAATCGGAGACTCCGCTGTAGGTGCCGGTGACGGTCCAGGTGCCGGCGACGGCTGAGGTGTAGACGTTAGCGGCCCAAGTGCCGTCGGCCCCGCTGTCTATGGTGAAGGCGGTGCTGGAGGTGACATCGCCGCGGCTATTGCTGAACTGGTCGAACGCCTCAGCACTGTAGCTTTGGGTGCCACCGGCTGCGATGGTACTGGTGTCCGGGGAGATGACGACGTGGTGCAGTGCACCGGGGCCAACGGTCAGACTGGCAGTGTCGGTGAGCCCAACGTAAGTGCCGGTGACGGTCCAGGTTCCGGCGCTAGCCGAAGTATAGATGGTGCCGTTCCAGCCGCCGCCTGCAGCCGGTGTGATGCTGAAGACGGTGTAGCTGCTTATGTCGGAAATAGGGTTGTTGAACTGGTCGAACGACTGTGCGGTGTAAGTCTGACTGGCGCCGGCGGTGATGGTAGCGGTGTCTGGAGAGATGACGATGTGGTCCAGTGCCCCGGCGTTGACAGTCAGGCTGGCAGTGTCGCTGTACGTAAGGTAAGTGCCGGTGACCGTCCAGGTGCCGGCAAGTTGCGAAGTGTAGATGTTGGCGGCCCAACTCCCGCCGGCCCCGGCCTCAATGGAGAAGCCGGTGCTGCCAGTGACGTCGGCGATGGGGTTGTTGAACTGGTCGAAGGACTGGGCGGTGTAGGTCTGGGTGTTGGCGGCAACGATGATGGCGCTGTCTGGAGAGATGACGATGTGGTGCAATACTCCGGCGTTGACAGTCAAGCTGGCGGTATCGGCGATGGCACCGTAGGTGCCGGTGACGGTCCAGGTGCCAGCCGTCTGTGAGGTATAGACATTGGCAGCCCAGCTGCCGCCTGCGGCGGGTGTGATGCTGAAGAGTGTACTGCCAGTGACATCGCCCAAGGCGTTGTTGGCCTGGTCGAAAGCCTCAGCGGTGTAGCTCTGAGTAGCGCCCGCGGAAATGGTACTGGTGTCTGGCGAGATGACGATGTGGTGCAGTGTGCCGGCGTTGACAGTCAGGCTGGCGGTGTCGGTGAGCCCAAGGTAGGTGCCGGTGACGGTCCAAGTGCCGGTGTTGGCTGAAGTATAGACATTGGCGGCCCAGCTGCCGCCGGCTCCGGCGTCTATGGAGAAGGCGGTACTGGTGGTGACATCGGCGATGAGGTTGTCGAACTGGTCCATGCACTGGGCAGAATAAGCCTGGGAGTTGCCGGACGTGATGGTGGCAGTGTCTGGTGAGATGATGATGTGGTGCAGCCCACCGGCGTTGACCGTCAGGCTGGCCGCATCCGTGAATCCGGAGTAGGAGCCGGTGACGGTCCAAGTGCCGGCGTAGGCGGAGGTGTAGATATTGGCGGCCCAACTGCCGCCCGCGCCAAGCGTGATGCTGAAGGTCGTGCCGCCGGTGACGTCGCCCAGGGTGTTATTGAACTGGTCGAAGGATTCAGCGGTGTAGGTCTGGGTATTGCCGGCGGTGATGGTGCTGGTATCTGGTGAGACGACGATGTGGTCCAAGGCCGCGGCGGAGACCGTCAAGCTGGCCGTGTCCGTGAGTGCGCCATAGATACCAGTGACGGTCCAGGTTCCGGCCTTCTCGGAAGTGTAGACATTGGCAGCCCAACTGCCGCCTGCGCCCGTGCCTATGGAGAAGACGGTGCTGGCGGTGACGTCGCCGAGTGTGTTGTTGGCTTGGTCGAAGGCCTCAGCTGTATAGGTCTGACTATTGCCAGCCGTGATGGCGCTGGCATCTGGAGAGATGACAATGTGGCCTGCCGATCCGACGCTGACCGTCAGGCTGGCAGTGTCGGCGTATGTTGTGAGGTAGGTGCCGGTGACGGTCCAAGTGCCAGCGTTAGCGGAGGTGTAGACGTTGGCGGACCAACTGCCGCCGGCCCCGGCATCTATGGAAAAACTGGTGCTGCCAGTGACGTTGGCGATGGGGTTGTTGAACTGGTCGAAGGACTGAGCCGTGTAGGTCTGGGTGTCGCCGGCAATGATGGTAATGCTGTCCGGGGAGATGGCGATGTGATGGAGCGCCCCGGCATTGACAGTGAGCGTGGCGGTATCGGAGACGGTCGAGTAGGTGCCAGTGACCGTCCACGTTCCGGCCGTCTGGGATGTATAAACGTTGGTAGCCCAGGAGCCTCCGGCACCGGAATCGATCGAGAAGGCGGTACTGGAAGTGACATCGCCCAAGGTATTGTCGAACTCGTCGAAAGCCTCAGCGGCGTAGGCCTGGGTGTTTCCGGCCGCGATGGTGCTAGTGTCAGGGGAAACAACGATGTGATGGAGCGCCCCGGCATTGACGGTGAGCGTGGCGGTATCAGCAAGTCCGCTATAGGTGCCGGTGACCGTCCACATTCCGGCAGTCTGTGAAGTGTAAGTGTTTGTGTCCCAGGAACCCCCGGCGCCGGAATCGATGGAAAAGGCGGTGCTGGAAGTGACATCGGCGACGGGGTTATCGAACTGATCGAAGGACTGGGCGGTGTAGGACTGAGTACTGCCGGCAGTGATGGTACTGGTATCCGGGGAGATGGTGATGTGGTGCAGGGCGTCGGGGTCAACGGTCAGGTCAAGGTCATGGCCTGTGCTGCCGGAGGAATCGACGGTCCCGTCACTGACGTCAACGGTTGTGGTTTCACTCCTGTATGCCACCAACGTGGTAGCTGTAGCATTGTCCGAGACGCCGTTAGTGAAAGTGACGGAGACAGGAGTGCCGATAGTTGAGCCGCCAACGGTAGGAATCTGGCCCCCCGGTGCTTGGCTGGGGCCGAAGAAGGTGAGAGACTTCAGCCCATTGTAGTTGAGTGCTATGTCACCAAAAGTGTCCCTGGCCCTGATCGTAAGCACGTTGCTACCGCCGGCAGTCATCGTCCCGTCGCCGATGACCTCGAGGTGATCCAGCGGTGCGTAATACACTATGGCCGAGAGGTACTCAAGATAGAAGACCTTGCCCGCTTCATCTGAATTGCAGGTGATTCTTACCCGGAAGTTGCTGTCACTGAGCTCTGCTGGAATCCAGGAATGCCCCCAGACGTCGCTCGAACCGCCGAGATAGGCCGTGCGCTCGACAGTAGACTCAACATTGTCGGTGACCGGGGAGGTCCAGTTGGAGCCTCCATCCCAGGATAGTTCCGCACTGATGCTGCTCGTCCCGTTGTCGCTGTCCAGGTACCAGTCCAGTCGCACCTGGATGCCCTTGACGGTGCCATCCAGTGGCACCGGGAGACCAAAATCGTAGAACAAGTGGCTGTCACCCAGGCCGCCGTGGTTTTCGGCAGATACGTTGTCATCGGTATAGGCGTATTGGGGGTTGATTTCGAGACCGTCGCCTCCGGTGCCGGAAGTGGTGGCGTTGTCCGATCCTGGGCTGCGCCAGCCCGTGTCGTCTGCCTGGATACGATTGGCTGTGAACAGCAAGGAAAGCGCCGCTGTCAGTCCTGCTATCAGCACGAAGAGAAGCAGCAGTGCAAGCGCCCTGGATCGCCCGTGGTTCCTCTGCATTTTACAGAGCGTAAGTATACCATGCGAGCGCAAATTTCTGACAGCTTAATCCTGCTTTCGTCACGTAGTGTTGAAAGGGACAACTGCTTGTTGGACACTTCGGACTTTTGACGATTGACGGAAGGCGCCAACGAATGGTGGATGAGACGAGTTGGTGAAGCGCTTTCCAGGTGAGGTGCTGAGACCTACCACGGAAACGAACGTATGCCTGCGCCGACCTGGATAACGCGGCTGGGTCTGCCGGTGCCCGCGGCTACCCGGCGTCTGGATCGTTCTTGGTACCTGCCTCCAGGGTGAAGCTGAAGGTGGCGCCGTGGCCTGGCTCAGACTCCACCCAGATGCGGCCACCGTGTGCCTCAACCAGTCTGCGGCATACCAGCAAACCCAGCCCGGCTCCCTTGGTGTGATCCAGCATGGAGTTTCCGAGCTGCTGGAATGGCTTGAACAGCTTGGCTTGATCCTCCACAGAGATGCCGGGGCCCTGGTCGCTGACCGAGATGACCAAGTGACCCGCATCGCGTTTAGCAGAGACGGTTATCTCGCTGCCTTCCGGCGAGTACTTCACGCTGTTCTCCAGAAGGTTGTACAGTATTCGCTCCAGCCTCAGTTGATCCGCGGAGACCGGGGGTAGCTTCTTGGGCAGGTCCGCGATGAACTTGTGTTTGGATGACTGACGCTGGACGCTCCCTATCACTTTGTGGACTGCCTTGGCCATGTTGATCGGCTCGACGTGCAGGAGCAGGCGGTTGGACTGAGCCCTGGACAGTTCGAGCAGATTGCCAACAAGATGGGATAACTGGTCGGCTTCCAGAGCGGCATCCTCGAGGAGCTGGCGCGTCTCCTTCTGCGAAAGCCGTGGTCCCTCAGAGAGGGCGGTGTTTAGAGCTCCTATGATGACGGTCAGAGGACTGCGGAGCTCGTGGGACACCAAACCCACGAACTCGTCCTTCATCTCATCTATCTTCCGTCGGTCAGCGACGTCTCGGAAGTAGATGATGGTCTGGATGTCAGCCGTGCTTGGCTCGGCAAGCCTGACCAATTTCGCCCAGACCGGCAACAACTGTCCGTCGTGACGCAGTATCTCCGTCTCCACCTCCACGAACTCCCCCCGGCCCAAGTGGTCGTGGTAATACGGCTCGGCATCGAGGTCCTTCTTGGTCCCCAGCAGCCTTGCCTCCCTGCCGCATAGCTGCTTCCTGTCGTATCCCATCATTGTACAGAGGCCCGTGTTGCAGTCGGTGATGATCCCCCGTCCGTCAATGGACAATACGCCATCGGGCGAGGCTTCCACCAGGGTGCGGTACTTGTCCTCGGAGAGGCGCAGGGAGTCTTCCATCAACTTCCTTTGGGTGATATCCCTGGTGACACCTACAAGCCCGAGAGGTGTTCCATCTACATCTCGGAGGAAAGCCACCTTCTCTTCGACCCACACTTCGGAGCCATCTTTGTGCCGCAACTGCACTTCCAGGGTCCAATGATCTGGCGGCGCATCCTGCTGCCGAGTCACGCTGGCCTGCTGTTTGGCCAGAACCTTCATGCCGCGCTCAAAGGAATCCGGCGTGAGCAGATCTCCCACGGTCATCTGGCCGAGTTCCTCCGTGCTGAAGCCCACCAGCCGCGTTGCGGATGGGCTCATGTAGGTGATGTTGGTCTGCATGTCGGTGGTCCAGATTACGTCTGTGATGTTCTCAGCCAGCAGCCTGTAACGTTTCTCACTCTCCCTCAGGGCCAGGTCCATTCTCTTTCGCTCCAGGGCGTTGGAGAACATCTCAGCGACGAGCCTGAGGAGCGCAATCGTCTCCTCGTCCCAGGTCCTCTTGTTGTGTATCGAGCTGAGGCCTAAGAAGCCGATGGCATTGCCCTCCCGGACCATTGGGACCACGATTACCGACTGCACTCCCTGCCTTCGCAATAGGGCCCTTTCAGCTTCCGCTGCGGCCGGCAGATCCTCCAGATCAGGTATGTGGACGCACTCCGCCTCTTTGACCTTGTTCACCAACCACGGGAAGTGGTCGGCCTGCTGCCAATCGAGTCTGCCAATGAGAGGTTCGATTCCATTGGCACACCATTCATGCGCCAAATGGATCGCGGTTTGGTCTTCATTGAATATGAACATGTAGCTACGGTCCACCCCGGTGAATCCTGAGATCGACTCCAGCGCATTCTGAATGCCCTGGTCAATGTATTCTGTGGAGATGCCTATGAATGCCGTAGAGATCTCGGTGATCAGCGTCTCCAACTGTGTGCGGCGCTCCAATTCCATCTCTGCGATGCGGCGGTCGGTGATGTCACGGGCGACTCCAAGGATGCCGATGGGGTGACCATCCGCATCCCGCAGGAAGTCAATCCTGATTTCTGCCCAGACCGTTCCTCCCTCTTTCCTCAACATCTCCAGAGTCGCGGTGCGCATTGCCTGAGGCAAATCCATCCCGGACTTGGCCTTGGCAAGTGCCCAGGTAAATGATTTGGACACGAACTCTCTCGAGGCCGGAGCCACCCAACCGTCAATATCCCGGGAGATCGTCTCTTCCTGTGAATACCCTGTCAGTTGAGTTATCGATGGGCTGACATAAGTCAGCTTCATGTCTAGGTCCGACGTGAATATGACATCTGACGCGTTCTCGGCCAGCAGACGGTAGCGGAGTTCGCTTTCCCTCTGAGCTTCCTCCGCCCGCTTGCGAGCGGTGACATCGCGGAAGTTGACTACTATGCCCCTGACCCCAGGATCCCGCAACAGGTTCCGGGCTGTCGCTTCGATTATGTGCCACGAGCCGTCCCTGTGCTTGTAGCGTACGCATACGTCCTCAGTCACCAGTCCTGGTTGGCTCTTCAGGTGCTCGAATTCGGACGCCAATGACGGCACATCATCCGGGTGGATCTGCATGTCACCCAGCGACTTCCCCAGCCATTCTTCCGGCGGATATCCTGTGGCCGTTCCCAGGGAAGGACTTTCATAGATCACACTGAAGTTCTCATCCACGATGGTAACCGCGTCCCGGGCGTTCTCTATTATGGTGCGGAAACGCTCCTCACTAGCTCTGAGCGCCTCTTCTGCCTTCTTGCGCTCCGTGATGTCGTGCAGGGTGACTACAATTCCTTCGACATCGCCACCCCGCAAGATTGCGCTGCCGGTGGCTTCCATGGTGCGCCACGAGCCGTCCCTGTGCTGAAGTCGTAGGTCATCGATCCGCCCGGGGCCAGCACCTGGATTACGCATCAACTCACCGAAAACTTCAGTCACTCTCGGCAAGTCATCCGGGTGGACGCTCTCAAATGGACGTTCGCCGATGCGTTCCTCCGGACTGAGTCCTAAGAGGCGGCTCGTGGAAGGACTCTCGTACGAAATGACCCCACTCTTGTTCAGCAGTACAATCATGTCTGAGGAGTTCTCCGCGAGTGCCCGGAACTTCTCCTCACTGGACTTCAGCGCGTCATCGGCAATCTTGCGGTCCGTGATATCTCCCAGCAAGGCCAGCGTTGCGGTCTTTCCCTCCCAATCGAACAGGACGGCGTTCACCTCTGTCCACTTCGTGTTGCCCGCCTTGTCCACGAACCTGCACTGGTAGAGTGGAGGGACTTCCTGGGCCTTTAGCCTTCGGAAGTAGTAATCGATGGCCATTTGCCTGTCGTCGGGGTGGATGAGTTCTACGAAGGGCTTGTAGAGCAACTCCTCAACTGAGTAGCCGGTAGCGTTGGCGAACCCGGGGTTGGTGAACTTCAGGATCCCGTCCTGGAGTACTGCAATGCCCTCGTTGGCATTCTCTACCACGAGGCGATATCTCTCCTCCGACTCGTGGAGCCTGGTCTCGGCCTCTTTGGCGGCAGTCATGTCTACCAGCGAAAGCAGCATCGCCGGCTGGCCTTCATACTCGATCGGCGTGCCCATGCCGGTGAGCCAGATGATGCGGCCATCCTCAGTTCTGGCCCTGATCTGAGCCGTCTTGGCCCACGTGGGGTCAGCCATGAGTTGGACGATCTGGCTGACCACCCACTCCACGTCTTCCGGCAGAACGTAGTCTAGGGGATTGGTGCCGACCATGTCAGATGGGGACTCGAAGCCGAACATTCGGGCCAGAGAACGATTAGCCAGCACCGTCTTGCCGGTCTGCCCGTCGACAACCTCCATACCCAGAAGCGTGTGCTCGAAGAGGTCCCTGTACTTGGTCTCACTCTGTCTGAGAGACTCCTCCGCCTTCTTGCGTTCAGTGACATTGCGCATTGCCCCGAGGATTCCGATTGCCCGCCCTTCCGAATCACGCATGATGGTGACAGTCGTGTCAACCCAAACCGTCGAACCGTCCTTACATTTGAGTTCCAGTTCAATCGTCCTCGATTTGGTGCTTCCTGGCTTCTGTTTCTCTCTGGCAAGCGCGTCGACAAAGGCCTCGGAGGCCACCCTGGTTGATGCCGCGGTTAATCTCATCTCTAACGTGGCGCTCATGGCTTCATCAACTGTGTAGCCCATCAGGCTAGTGATTGAGGGGCTGAGGTAGCTGGGCTTGAGGTTCATGTCGGTGACCCAGATGACGTCTGTCGTGTTTTCGGCCAGGAATCGGTAGTGCCGCTCGCTCTCTCTGAGGGCCTGTTCGGCCCTCTTCCGTTCGGTGATGTCCTGAACCCCGGCAATTGATCCGGCGTACCGGCCGTCACCGTCCAGAATGGGTGATGCACAAACACTGAGGTGAATCGTGGTGCCATCCTTCCGGACCGCCTCTGCCTCATATCGTTCTCTGATGCCCTGTCGGCGGCTCTCCAGCTCACGCCTGCCGATTTCTTTACCACGTTCATCGACCACCAGAGAGAACAGGTTCTTCCCGGTCATCTCCTCGACGGTGTAACCCATCATCTCGGCCATGCGCGGATTGACGAAGACGGCGTTAGCATCCTTGTCTAAAGCCCAGACACCTTCGTGGAGGGTCTCGACTAGCTGACGATACTTCTTCTCGCTCTGTGCCAGTGCCTCATCGGCTCTCTTGCGGTCGGTGATATCGTTCACCAGAGACATGACGGCAGGCCTTCCGTGCCAGGAAAACGGCATCTCTCGGAGTTCGGCCCATCTGGTGTTGCCATCCTTGTCGAGTCCTCTCAGGACGGTGCCAGATTGAAACCATTCGCCGTTCAGTATCCTGCTGTAACGTTCTTTCACTGTCGGCCGGTCATCGGGATGAGTCATGTCCAGGAAGGCCAGGCCTATCATGTCCTCCTTTGACAGTCCGGCACCCTCGGCACATTTCTTGTTGACATAAATGATTCTCCAGTCCTGGGTTATCACGATGGCCTCGTTGGAGTTTTCCATCAGCCGGGTGAGCAACTCCATTTCGTCAGCATCTTGGGTGGTGGTGGCGGTCTTGCCTTCCTGGCTAAGCTTGGCGCTAACCGTAATCACCACATAAGCCCCTACTCGCTCCAGGAGCTTGAGATTCCTCTGGGGTATCCTGTCTTTACGTTCGTCCCCGACGAAGACGAATCCTGCAAGTGCCTTTGGGTTCCCTATTGGTATGAGCGCCACTGACTCGAAGGCGGATCCTACGCATATCCCGAACGCCTCGTCCGCGATCTCTGTTCGGGCGGAAGCGGCCGGCTTGCGGTTGCGGAAGAAAGCCCTGCCTTCCGTGGAGCCGGCTGGCTGGAGGTTCGATGGCCCTTTCAACATGCGGCTGCAGATGCACCTCTCTGTTCCGGGGAAGGAGCCTTCTGCGATGCGCGTGAACTGGGCAGCGCTGCCGTGGGACGTCGTGCAGCCGAAGACCTCATTGTCTGCAAAGAGGATGATTCCGATGAAGTTGCACCTGGTGTATTTGCCCAGATGCGCGAGGATTTGCGAGAGATAGATCTCGACTCCACCGTCTTCTGCCGCGGCATCCAGGATAGCGGCCAGGAAGTCCCTCTCGGCCAGATCTGCTGCGGTCCGAGTGTGGATATGCAGCCGCGATGGTGCTCTTACAGGAGAAGGCTTGCTTGCCCGGCTTCGATACTTGGAGTGAATGCCCTTTGCCATGGTTCTCCCTTCCCCGGGTGGTTTCCGGCAGCCCTTCATTCACCACATGAATGGCATAGCTTGAAGGTGCGCGGAGGATCAGGACTGTGATCAGGCCTATGATATGAGTCGATTCTGATTGAGTCAAGAGGGCCTGGAATAGACGAGTGACCCCTTTGACAACTCCGTCAGAGGAGTTTATCATTGCCCATCGAAAGGGAGTGCACATGGGTGATACTCGCTTGAAACGGTTTCGCATACTGATAGTAGATGATGAGGAAAGAATCCTGCGTT
>Ga0105095_10002130_pt1 | contig 10617 bp, 10 predicted proteins | sample PPLLak2March2015_2_FD_79180 | JGI IMG/M metagenome (GOLD analysis project Ga0105095, IMG submission 79180) | Freshwater sediment microbial communities from Prairie Pothole Lake near Jamestown, North Dakota, USA - PPLs Lake P8 Core (3) Depth... | ecosystem: Environmental > Aquatic > Freshwater >... | reverse complement strand
GAGGGCGATAGATAAAGCCAGTAAAGCCGGGTTCACTTACATTTGTGCTCCTGAGCAGGAGTTTTTCATTGTTAAGGAGAATGATTCGCAGCTTCCGACTCCTATTGATTTGGCTGGCTACTTTGATTATCATCCCGGGGACCTCACTGATGAGATTCGAAGAGAGGTCTCGGATATGGCGGAGCAGTTTGGTATTGAGATTGAGATTTCTCATCATGAGGTTGCTCTTGGGCAGAATGAGATTGATTTCAAGTATGATGAGGCTTTGGTGACTGCTGATAGGACGATTACTATGCGTTTGGTGACGAAGGTGGTTGCTGCGCGGAATGGTTATGTGGCTACTTATATGCCTAAGCCTTTTGCTGGGATTAACGGTTCTGGTATGCATACTCATCAGAGTCTTTGGAGTAGGGATGTGACTGAGAACTTGTTCTTTGCTGATGATCCGAAGGCTGGTTTTCTTTCTCCGTTGGCTCGTAGTTTCATTGGTGGTCAGTTGGCTCATGGGCGTAAGATGTGTGCGGTTTTGGCTTCTTGGCCTAACTCGTATAAGCGGTTGGTTCCGGGTTATGAGGCTCCGGTTTATTTGGCGTGGGCTCATAAGAATCGTTCTCCTTTGATCAGGGTGCCTAATTTTGGTGGTAAGAAAGCTGCAGCGCGATGCGAGATTCGTTGTCCTGATGCGTCTGGTAATCCGTATCTTCAGTTCGCTGTTCTTCTCGCTACGGGACTGGATGGGATCAAGAATAATACAGATCCGGGTGAGCCCACGGAGCTTAATGTTTATCATATGGGCTATGAGGAGCGGAAGAAGAAGGGCATAGTTTCATTGCCGGAGTCTTTGAAGGAAGCGTTGGATGAGTTGGAGAGTAGTGATCTTATGCGTGCGACTCTTGGAGAGACTGCGTTCGAGAACTTTTTGGCTGAGAAACGTAAGGAGTGGGACTTGTATCGAATGCAAGTTACCGAGTGGGAAGTCAACAGATACATCAAGCGACTTTAGCTCAGGCTCTTTCGTAGGGTCCAAAGCTCTTTTTCTTTTACGATTTCCCCTTGATTTTTCTTGTCAATTCTTCAAGTGGCACAGCAGCCTGTTCCCGTTTTGTCAAGTTTCGGACAACCACTTTTCCTTCCTTCAGCTCTCTTTCGCCGACTATTACAGCATAGTCCATTTTCCGTTTGTCAGCATCCTCTAATGCTCTAGACATTTTCCTACCCATCACTTCAAACTCGGTCTCAACACCAGCTTTTCTGAGCTCCTCGGAAATCTCTAGTGCCTTTCCTTTCACCGCATCACTAATGGAAGTCACTAAAACTCTTTTTTTTCTCCCTCGTTTCTCTTGAATCGCTGTCTTCTTCATCTTGTCTTGTAGTTGCTTTGCAAGGGCAATTCTATCCAGCCCATGTGCTACGCCTACGGCTGCCGTGGGTTCTCCTTTGAATGCCTCGACGAGCTTGTTGTAACGTCCGCCACCACCCAGTGCAATGTCCAATTCTGGGATGTAGACTTCAAAAATCATTCCTGTGTAATAATCCAAACCTCTAGCGAAGGCTGGATCAACGGTTTTAATGCTGCATCCACCCTTGTTGAGTAGGTTCAGAATATCTGACAGATTCTTCAGGGCATCTGAAGCTTCCTTACAGCCTTTCACATGCTTCTCAATTTCTCCAACAATTGAAGATGGCTCGGCTGATGGAGGTTCATTCTTTTTCAGACTAATCAAACCTTCGAGTATCTTCCTACAGTCTTTGTTCTCCACAAGTCCTAGGGCCGCGTCAAATTCCTTTTTGTCCATTTTCTGCAGCACGGCGTTTTGTCTCTGTTCATTTATACCATATTGACTTAGTATCGCTCTCAGGATCCCTACATGGCCCAGCTTAAACTCGTAATTCCGCAAACCGGCATCTTTCATCAGTCTGTTTGTGAGAAGGACCACTTCAGCGTCGGCTTCCGGCATGTTTGAACCTATTAATTCAAAATTGGATTGCCAAAACTCTCTGTAACGGCCACGTTGAGGTTCATCATACCTGTAAACACTGCCGACACTGAAAATCCTCAAAGGTTTCGGTTCGTTCTTTAGGGGGGTCGTAATCAAACGTGCTATTGAGGCTGTAAATTCTGGACGCAGAACAATCTTTCGTTGTCCCAAATCTTCAAAAACAAACATGCGCGAACGAATTTCTTCGCCAGATTTAGCATTCAGAAGTTCATATGATTCGACAACTGGGGTTATTATTTGCCTATACCCATAAAGCGAAGCGACTCTTTTTGCTTTGGCTATAATCTCCTCCAAACCCTCAGCTTCTTCAGGCAAGAGATCTCTCATTCCGCGAACACTCTGGAAGTCATTCATGTCCATTTTCACTTCCTATTTGAAAGTAAGTTGAGAGACTGAATAGTAAACTATTTCTCCCCTTCGGTTCATAACAGCAAGGATTAACTCTTTCTTCTGCATTTGACTCCGTTGCAAAGCGCTTGTTATGTCTTCAATAGGTACTGGTTTGCCCTCTTGCGTGCTGAGAATCAAGTATGACGCCGTGTCTTTCCCATAACTACCCCGCTCGTAGATACGAAAGTCTATTCCTGCTCCGAAACCTTCCCTAACCACGTAGCCTCTGCTCCTAAGATCTCGGTAAACCAAATAGTTGATCCATGCGTTCTCGTCTGCCTTCTCATATGCTCGGAGAAGATCCTGAAAATTCACGCTTTCTCCTTTTTCATCTTTGACTTCGAGCATTCCTTTATCCGACAGATAAAGCGCTTCATAAAAAGCAAGGGTGAAAACTTCATTCGCAACGGTGCCATATCCCCGTTGGGAAAGCGCGTCGATGCTACTCTGTTCAGATATTCTTACGCCTTCCTTCAATAGGACTCCGTGAGTTTTGAGTTCCATAACTTCTTGACTTGTTTTGTTCTCGCTCATAGGACCGATCAACCAAAGTTCAAACTGCTTAACTCTTTAACGATATACCCTTCTTTCTCTATAAAAATGGCTCGTAGAATCAGAGTCTAGTGGTTATCCCGATGTTAATGAATCCGGAAGTATCCCTTCTCAGTATGGTCTCGAGGCGGTTTTGGCAAAATTTAAGAATTATTTGACCCTAATTCAGTTTGGTATCTCCCACACAATCTAGGATGATGAGCTTTGACTTTGGATCATTTCATCCTTCCTAAAGAGATTATTATTGACTCTTCAGGGTGGAGTGACCTATTGCTGGGAGTCGTGATCGGGGCACTGAAACCTCCAGATCGTCGATATATGGAACGCAGAATTGCCACATCATCGTTTCAACCTCCTCATTTCAAAAACAAGAAGTACTTGGAGGATGCTGTGAGAATCGCCGACGAGATAATCGGGGTCATGCAGCCCGATGAAAAAACTCACTTTAAGGTTTGCTCAAGTTACGTTCTATCTAGCTTGCCGAAGCATCTGCAAAACCAGGGATTCAGGGTTGAGAAAGTTGAAACAACAGGGGAATTGCAGGATATGGTTGAACGAGGTTATGTTAGATGGTGCGTTGAAGTTGGAGTGCCTGAAGAACTTTTGAACGACAAACGACGTTTCTGGACGCTGCTAGAATGGGTTGCTGAGATGCCCCATCTGAGAGAGATTCTCGTAAAGACTGGCTGGGCAAGCTGGGAGAGAAAGTGGCGAGAAGAGATTTTTAAGAAACCCTTAGACTTGCCTTGATAAGAAATTGAAAACCTGCCACTCATGATACCTTTTCAGAAGCTGGGTTCATTTTTGTAGTCCATTCCTAAGTGCGAGATGTCGTTATGCTTCTGACCATTCTTCATTACTATTCTCAACGATTTCTACTGTTTGTTGTCCTCAGTTTCTGTTACATTGTCTTGAATCGCGCAAAATCTTCTTTGTAGTAGATACCTTTTTCGGAAATAATCGCGGTCACATATTTTAGTGGGGTGATGTCAAAGGCAGGATTTAGTACGTCAATGTCTGGAGTAGCGATAGGTTGAGCGCATATATGGGTTACTTCTGTAGATTTTCTCTCTTCAATGACAACTTCGGCGGATGAGTGCGCCAAGTCGAAAGTGGATTTGGGTGCTGCCACATAGAAGGGCACTTTGTGCTCGTGGGCTAAAACTGCGACTGTGAAAGTACCGATCTTATTTATGACAGCGTCTTGGACTATGCGGTCGGCGCCTACCACGACCTTGTTAACCAATTTTTTGCTTAGGACATAACCGACCATGTTATCCGTAATCAATGTAACGGGTATCCCGTCGCGCTTAAGTTCATACGTCGTCAGTCTTGCTCCCTGCAACAGTGGGCGCGTTTCTGTGGCGATGACCTTTACTCTTTTGCCCTGCATCCAAGCTGTTCGCACTACGCTTAGGGCGGTGCCATATTCAACTGTGGCTAGTTCTCCTGCGTTGCAATGTGTCAGTATGACGTCGCCGTCATCGATGAGTGCGGAACCGTTTTCGCCTATGGCTCGATTTGCATCTGCGTCTTCATCTGCTATTCTTTGAGCTTCATTGACTACGAGTTGCCTCAATTCTTCGATGCTTCCATGATAGTTTCTTGATTTGTTTAGAATTCTGTCTATTGCCCAGAAGAGGTTAACTGCTGTGGGTCTTGTGCTCTTCAGCGTAACTGCCGTATTCTCCAATTCGGCTTGCATTTCTGATAAGCTTCTAGCTTCAGAATGGTGAGCGGTCAGAGCCATTCCAAAGGCTGCGGCTGCTCCAAGCAGGGGGGCTCCCCTGATCCTTAGGCTTTTAATTGCTTCTGCCAAAGTGTCAATCGTTTCTATTCTCAAGGTTACTGTTTCATGTGGCAGCCTAGTCTGATCAATCGTGACCACGGTTCCGTCCTGCCATTCAATAGTTCGCATAAATGGTTACCTCAAGCGCGATTAGTCTGCACAATAGATTTGGCTCTGGTTAGGTTTAAGATTTCCGCAGCACCTTGAGTTTGCGGTATTTCGAGCGCTCTTCCTACTCAAAAGGTGATTTGAGGTATGTTACGACTTCAACTGGTGAGTCGCTACCGAATTTTAGTCTTTTCTTCCACTCATCCCCGACGGCTATGAGCGAGAAGATGCCGGAGACTTCAGCTTTTGACTTTTTGACAAGATTGACAAGTGCCTCTTGAGTATCGCCACTCTTGATCATGTCATCTACGATTAGAACGCTGTCTCGTTTCTTAATTGCTTCTTTCGGAATGAAAAGGGTGACTGTCACTCCAGAATCTTTCCCAAGAATGTAGGTTTCGTCCAAGAAAGTTTTCACTCCAACTTCCTTGTTCCTCTTCGCCACGATCAAATTTACACCCAATGCGTTACCTACCATCGTAGCGAGTGGGACGCCGTCAACCGCCGCGGTCAAGATTTTTGTCACACGCTTTCCCGCAAAGTTTGCTAGAGCATGGTTAGCGGCTTGTTGCAGAATATTGTAGTCCCCTACTATCTCAGTGTTGTCGAAGTATCCTGTTTCGTCAAATTTGATTCTGCTTCGAAGTTCATTTTCTAATCCAACGAGTTTTGTCAGCACTCGCCAAAGCTGTTTAGCTCTTGTTGTGTTTGGGAGAACATGGCCTTTGGCGTATCTGCTCAGAACCGTTACGGGTAAGCCTGTTTTGGAGGCTAACTCTCGATATGTAATATTTCGTTTGTATTTGGCGGTTCTTAGAAGTTCGATGGTCATCAAACGTAGTTTCAAATCTTCGGCATGAGTGCTCATCATTAATCCTCTTTGACACCTATGAATCAAATAATACTATATTTATTCTTTATTGAAGCTAAGCAATTTATGGTTTCCGTTAAAAAACTGTCGGTGTCTTCATTGAGCGCACGGCGGCTGATTCGACGTGTTTCTGAGTCAAGCTTTTTAAACTGAAATACAACTCCTATTGAAAAAGGAGACTTACTATTCCGATGCAAAAGGCTGTACGATGGCTCTTGGTGGCACTCTTCAGCTCGATTATTTTCATCATTAATTTCTTTGTGCCCCTTCCCATCAATTACCTCTTGATAGTGGTTGAAGCAGTCATACTGTCTCTAGCCTCTCTTTTTATTAGGAGGGCAGGCGCGACATCCGTAGGTATTGTTGGAGGATTACTATCAGCACTATCGCAACCAGCTTTCGGGCCGTTTACCTTTCTATTCACATTTCTGTTCGGATTATTGGTGGATGTTTTTTCTCATGTTTTCAGAGTCTTCACAGACGCTGATCGAGCTAATCGAAATAGGGTGATTCTAGCGATGGCATTCAGTACAGCAATCATCGGTTTCTTGAGCTATTTCGTAACCAGTTTCTACATCAGAATTATCGATCCGACCCCGATGTTGTCGGCACTTGTACTTTTCGTAGCTACAGGAAGTGGCATAAGCGCCGGTTACGCGGCAGCTTATCTATGGAACAAGTATCTCAGAAACATTAACATCACCCTCCAACCCCAAACCAAGAAGACCACCCATTTTTGAGCGCGCGCGGTAGCCTTTTCCTCAAGGGAAAGAACTCAACAGATGGATTTAAGAAAATTTTTCCTTTATCTTAGAATCCGCAACTTTGGCAATCACCGCTTTAGAAATTAGAATACATTTAACATCTCTGAGTTCTGCCAATTCTGCCTGCTTGGGATCTTGAGTTACAAGCAATAAACCATGTTTGCGTGCGTGCTCCACAACCTCTCGATCTTTTGCGCCTTTCAAACCTGCTTCCTGAGCAGTCAACACTTCATAACCGAGAGTTTCAAAGTATTCTTTCAGGCCTGCGTACATCTCATCAAGCAGGAGCTTCATTTCGGAGACACCAGTGACTCTCATTTTGTGAACTGTAAATATTTAGAAGTTTTGGAGCAGCTAATTTCTCTTGCGTCCTTTTGCTGGGCGAATCTGGAAAAGAACAAAAAGTGGGTCATCATAAACTAGTCAATAAGGACTAAAGCGAAAGACTCTGGGTTTTTTTCAAATGGAAATATAACCGAAATCCCAGCATTTTTCGCAGTTGCTTTCACATTGACCCCGACGGCGTCTTCAGAGTATCTAGCCTGTGTTGGATGGGCGCAAACTTTTTCTTCTATGTTGCATTTTTCGCATAAATAACAAGTCCCGGATACGAGACCGATTGCTAATGGATAGCCTTTGTTCATCGCCGCCTTTTCAAGATCAATAACAACGGAGAGCATGATCTGTTTGTCTTCTCTCCAAGCTGCCCAAAAATTGTGTATCTTCTTTCTTAAAGCCGGCGTGAGAGTGGGGTCGGTTTCGGATTTTGAGAGGCATTTTGTTGTTTCAGCATCCGCTTCAGCTTTGGATTTGAACTTCATAAACAGAGCGTAGCTGTATTCTCTTGCGATTTTTCTAAATTCCTCAGCAGAAGGGGTATAGGGTGGGCACATCAATGTCTTTCCGTAGTTGGAGCATCCGAGTTTACATTTTAGTACGATCCGATCTTCGATAACGATTTTGTCAGCTGGAATTATCTGTGCGACTGCAGCGCCCATGTCGAGAGCTAGTTTCTTGAGAAATGCAAATTTCTCTATTCCACTTTGGGATGGCATTAGCTTTCACTATCGCGATGCTTGATAACTGTATTCGATATAAATGTTTAGCGACTTGATGTTGAGACCCAAATGTTTAGGAGCAATCGCTTTGGAATTACACCTGCCTATGTAATCACTCGATGGAAGACCGCTAAGAATAATGGAAGATGGTTATGCTAAATGACTCCTCTGTAGATTTTGGAACACAAGAATAATATAGAGTGTCAGGAATCTGTTTTGGAGTAGAAGGTGCTGTCAGCATAAGAAGCAAGATTAGCAATATAGGCTTTGTCAATAGAATTCGAGATAACATTCTCAGTGTTAGAAGAAAAGACCTATCGCCACTATACGATGCTCTAAAAGCAGCTGACTGCGTAATCTGTGGTGGATCAGGCAGATCACTTTATTCATTAAACGCAGCTATGAGCCAAATAGCTCTTAGCCAAATAGGCTGGAGAAACAAGGTAGTGCTGACTCCAGATGACCCGGGCTTTCCAGGCAAGAATATGTACGATGCAGCAGCTGATCTGGAAAGACGCTATAAAAAGACCTTGTTGCTGATGAATTCTGGCAGCGGCTACTCAGATGATCCTCTTGTTATGGCGCAGGATCTGGCGCGATATATTGAAGAAAAGAAAACCAACAAATTTACTATGGGGTTGGTGACTTCCAGCTTAGAATCCCCACTAGCTCAAATAACGAGTCAGCATGGGCACGTGGTTCAGCTTAAGGGAAGAGGAAAATCCAAGCCTTCCTTCGAGTACAGCGAGACAGGCATGATGGGCGACATCTTTGAACTAGGTACACTTCAGCTTCTATGTATGATGATTGAAGCTATCTTCAGAAACTTGGAAGTAGAAGATGTTTTCCGCCTCTGCAAAGAAGAATTTGACAAGATAGGGGCCATAATAAACGCTAACATGGTGTCAGATACATATACACATCTCGTGGACATGCTCGAAAAGAGGACTAATGTGTTCTTAGGAGGGAAAGGGACAGCGAACGAAATAGCCAAGATGACTGGAGTGAGACTCTTCCATATTAAGAGTTTCCTTGGGGACAACGTTTTCATTACTAGAGGTGTGAACACACCTCGCCCTAGAGCTGGAGACCTCGAAGTTTTGCTGTCTTTTTCAGGTGAAACAAAACCTGTCCTTATCTGGTGCGATGTGATGAAACAGTTCAACGGCAACGTGCTCGCTATAACTGGGAAAAAAGAGTCAACGTTAGCCAAGAAGGCCGACTTGAAAATCATCTTGGAGGAAGAAGTGAAACCTGGTACACCTCGCCGATTTTATACACGAGCAGCATATGTTCTCAGTCCTTTGCCCGTTAAACTTGCTGAAAGGTTAGCGCAAAGGGGATTGCGGCTGCCAGAGTACATAATCAGCTGGTACCATTCGGTAACTCAATAGGATCAGATTCGTTCACTGGTTTTCTTCCAACCAAAACGGCTTGCCCGAGAGAAATTCAGTAAGAAACTCTGAGAACTTTTCATTGCTACTGTAGGTTTCGATGACTTCAGTGTTAACTAGAACTTCAAATTTCTTTTGAAAAGCTTTTGAGATCAGATCAGCTATCCCTGCGTTTTTGCCCCCGTTCTTTAGTGTTTCCGACAGAAGCTGCGTTACGTCTGAGTATTTTCTTCGTACTTCGACTATCCATCTTCCATCTTCAATGTATGGCCCAGAAACGACAGTGTCATTATGGACGTATTTAGAGAGGAAGTTCTCGGATTCTCTCTCCCGTTCAAGAGGGGGACCCAAGTGTTTCTTCACATTCGGAATTACCCTCTGCTCAATTTCCAGAATGAAAACGTTGATGGTTTTTTCGTCACTCCAGGCGGCATCTCTGAGGACGTTGAAATCGTTGAGTTCAACCTGTTTTCGCAAGGATCGTTTAGTTCTGTACAATTGTCCCCATAGGATGTCTGGAACGCTCTTGATTTGACCAGAAATTAAGAATATGATAGAAGCGCCAAGGTTGTCTATTTTTCTCTTGAATGTCTGTGCGGCTAACGGTTTGGTTTTTGGAGGATAGAAGAAGGTTGTCCTCGGGTTTTGAAGGTACACGCGGGCAGCAGCTATGAGTGTGTAGAGTTTCTGCGTCTGCACTGCTGAAGCCACGTTTCTTCCCTTGTCCACAGGATCCACGACAACGAGAGAGTCTGTGAAAATAAGGCGCAGTTCTCTTTCTCTGCCCTTGTAATAGTCTTCAATGTCGACAGTTAGATTTTGAGCAAACTGCGCAAACCCTCTGAGGGTTGCCAAGAACGATTCATAGTGTAAGATTAGGAGTTCACATAGGTATCCGCTGAAGCCTCCAGTCTTTATTTCCGCACCATAAGAACCGATGCCCTTGAGGAATTTCTTAAGTAGACGCACTTCACCGCGCAGGGCTTTTCCAAGATGCTTTTCTATGTAGTCTGTATGCATGGGCGTGCGGTCGGTGGCGCTTAACCATTCACCTGTTTTCACGTCGTAGCAGGGAACTATGTTCACTCTCACGCCATCTACGAACGCCTCTAAGTATGGGTGTTCGGCAAAACGCTCAGTCTGAGGCGAGCCTCGGGTAGCATTACGGGCGATTCTTAGACTTATTTCGCCGAGAAGCTTGCGTGGAATCGAAGTTGGCAAGCGCATAAAGATATCGATATCTGGGTCTTCTCTTAGCCATGTATCTTTGGCAACAGAACCTTCGATTCGTACTACGGCTTTGAGCTTTTGGGCTGTGCAAGCGGACGCTACTTTCTGCTCCAGCTGCTTTGCTAAAGCTTCTATTTTTGCTCTTTCCTGTTGTGTAGGTGTTATCTTCTTCACTATTTCCTGTTCGACAACGTCTTCCTTTTTCTGCATGAGTTTGTTTTTCCTTTCCCAATTATGGTTGTGGGCAGACCTCTTTGAGTGTTGAGTAAGTGGGTCCTTTGGAGGATAGAATGCTTCTTTTAAGGCGTAGACACTGTGCTTGAACTGTTCCGAAGTTGAAGTCTGCATTCTTCGCAACTGCCTCTGCCAGCTGGTGTCTGTTTCTTCCCGAGCGTACGCGAGCGATAGTCAGGTGCGGGCTAAAGCCTTTTGGGTCAGGCGTGAAGCCAAGCTCCTGCAGT
>Ga0105095_10002126_pt1 | contig 10625 bp, 9 predicted proteins | sample PPLLak2March2015_2_FD_79180 | JGI IMG/M metagenome (GOLD analysis project Ga0105095, IMG submission 79180) | Freshwater sediment microbial communities from Prairie Pothole Lake near Jamestown, North Dakota, USA - PPLs Lake P8 Core (3) Depth... | ecosystem: Environmental > Aquatic > Freshwater >... | reverse complement strand
TGGCGTTCTCGCGCAACCGCCACGACGCCCGAGGGGGCGACTTCGGCAGATCGCTCAACCAGGGCCGGCTGCTCGTGGCGTTCCTCACCGACCTCCGCGAGGACCTCCATCGCGGGAACGCCGAGCTGCTGCCGTGGCTGCTGGCGGGCACCCGGTACGCCGAGACGGACCTGGAGCTCGGACAGATGGTCGACCTGCTGCTCGCCGTGCCGGCGATCGCGCCCGGTGACGTCCGCAACCGCGTCCTGCCCGGACACACGGCGACGATCGGCGGCCGCAGCGTCGTCGTGCTCTCGCCGGACGCCCGAGACATGCTGCGGGACGTGGCGCGCGACGCCGTCCTCGACGATTGACGCGACCGTCTCCGGCTCAGACGGCCTCGAGGTCCGCGATGAGCTGGACCCGGATCCCTTCCAGGGAGTCCCATCGGCTGACGGCCCGCTCGTACGCGATGCCAGCCCGATACAAGGTGCGCGAGAAGAACAGGTAGTCCGGCTTCGTCTCGAACAGGTCGAGCTCGGCGACGCGGAACCCACTCGCCGCGGCGAGGCGCCGGATCGCGCGCCGGTCGTTCGCGCGGTACCGGGTCGGGAAGGTGTCGGTCTCCGCGCGCCCACGGCGCTCGTTGAACCATCGGTGGAACGACTCGGGGGTCACGATTGCTGCCAGGGCGACATAGTGCCATCGGTTCGGTGTGTGGACGATCAGGCGGGCGCCTGGCGCGAGCACCCGGCGGAGCTCGCGCATCACGGGCAGCGGCCGTTCCAGGTGCTCGAACACGTACCTCGAGAACGCCAGGTCGAACGTCCCGTCCCGGAACGGGAGCGCCGCTAGGTCGGCGACGACGGCATCGGTCAGGTTGGCGTTCCGCCCGACGGCCCCGCTCAGGTCCACACCGACGACCCGCCGCGCGATCGCCGCATAACCGTAGGGGTACCGGTCGCCCCGGCCCGCGCCGGCGTCCAGCACCACCATCCCCTCCCGGAGGTGCCGCCGGAGCGCCCGGTCGAAGCGCGCGTGCTCGTCCTCGTACCCCGGGTAGAACCGACAATCGAGGTCGTCGGTTGTCGTCACCCGACGAACCTACACCCTCGGGCAGCCGGAGAGCCTCGGCGCCCTCAGGACCGGCCGATCTCGGCGAGGAACGACGCCACCGTCCGCTCGTACACCACGGGGTCGACGTTCCACGCCTCCATGTGCGCGGCCTCCGGGACCCGAACGAACGTGACCAGGTCCGGCCTCCCCGAGCCGAGTCTCCCGCCCCGAGCTTCGCCACGGCAAGGTCCGGTCGACCCTCGGGCGACGGGTCGCCTCGCGTTCGCTTGACTACGATGCGCCTGCCCGAGGTCACCGGGGGACGAGGGATGCTTCGAGGCAGCGACGCCGATACCGACCGCGACCGCCCCGCCGCCCGGGGTTTCCTGTTCGACGCGGACGGATCGGACCAAGAGGTCGATCCGACGGCGCTCGAGGATCGGCCGCTCCACGATCGGCAGCTGCTGTGGGTCGACGCCGATGCCGCCGACCCCGTCATCGCGGCGATCGGCGACCTCCTTGGGCTCGAGGAGCGAACGATCGAGCGCCTCTCGACGCCCGCGGGCCGCCCGAGCCTCGAGGACTTCGAGGACTACTTCCACCTCAACTGCCGGTTCCTCGGCGACGACCCCGGGCGCGACCGCCCGATGGAGATCCAGTGCGTGGTCGGCCGGAACTGGGTGGTCACCACGCATCGGGACGGCGTCGATCTCATCGACGCCTTCCTCGAGCCCGTCAAGGGGGAGACCGACCTCGGCCGCGTCGAGGGACCGGTCTTCCTGGTGTTGCTCCTGGACTGGATCGTGTCCGGCTACTTCCGTGCGATCGAGCAGCTCGAGGATCGCCTGGACGAGGTCGACGAATCGCTGATCCTGCGGGGGATCCAGGCCGACGCCGAGGAGGGGCCTCTCGGGCGGCTCGTCGGGATCCGTCGGGACGTGACGATGCTCCGGCGGTCGATGTCCGCCCATCGCGAGATGTTCGCGACGCTCGCGCAGCCGGAGTTCGACAAGGTGTCGGGCTCGAGCTCGGCGGAGCGGTTCCGACTCCTATCGGAGCGGCTGGAGCGGGCGCTGGCCCAGCTCGAGAACGCCAGGCTCATGGTGATGGGGTCGCTCGATGTCCTGATGACGCGCACGGCGCAGCGTACGAACGACGTGATGAAGATCCTGACCGTGATCAACGCGGTGCTGTTGCCGGCGCTCGTCGCCGCCGCGATCCTCGGCATGAACTTCCGTCTGCCGTTCTTCCAGCGGAACGAGCTCTTCTGGGTCGTGATCGCGGCCATGGTCGCGCTCGGAGTCGGCATCTTGGCCTTCGCTCGCTCCAAGAAGTGGATCTGACGCAGCGTGTGGGCACCGCGATCCGATGGCCCGGGCCTACCCGGCATGGGCCGCAGACCCTTCCCGAAGGCACCGCGATCCGTTCCTTCTCCCGTCATGTCGATGGCGTTCCATCACCGGTGAAGGCCGGAGCGCTCAAGGATGACGAGCGCGGGGACGACACCTCGAAGAACGGACGAGAGAGGAGGACGGCGGGTGGACACGATCTCATTCCTGATCGTTGCGCTGGTTGGGTGGTTCGCGGTCGCGCTCGCCGCGGCTCGCCTCGTCGGCACGATGCTCCACGCCGCGAGCGAGCGGACCTCCACGAGCGCCTGAGCTCGGCCGCTCGCTGGGCGCCTCGCGCGACGTCGAGAGCGCGCTCGGTCCGGATCAGCGGTGTCGCCGTCGCAGCCAACGTGCCGCGCCCGAGGAACCGAGCAGGAGCACGAGACCGGGCGGGAGCACGACGATCATCCCGTTCCCGTCCCGCGGTTCGGTGACGTTCCGATCCGTCGTCGGCGACGCGCTGGCTGTCGGCGGCTCCGTCGACGTCGGCGGGGGTGTCTCGGTCGCGCTGGGCGATGGGCTCTCGGTGGGCGACGGCGAGGGGGACTCGCTAGGTGACGACGTCTCGGTTCCGCTCGGGCTCGGGGTCGGGCTCGTGGTCTCACTCGGCGTGGGGGACGGTGTCTCGGTCGCCGTGGGCGATGGGCTCTGGGTGGGCGACGGCGACGGGGACTCGCTCGGGCTCGGGGACGGCGTCTCGGTCCCGGTGGGGCTCGGGGACGGCGCCTCGGTCCCGGTGGGGCTCGGGGACGGCGCCTCGGTCTGGGTGGGGCTCGGGGACGGCGTCTCCGTATCCGTCGGCGTCGGCTCGGTCTGGGTCGGCGTCGGCGACGGCTCCTCGGACGGCGGCGGCGGCTCGGTTGGCGGCGGCGCCGGGGGCTCCCCGCTCGGGCCCGCCTCGGACTCCGGAGGCTCGGGTTCCGTGGCCCCGTTCTCGGTGGGCGGCTCGGGCGACGCGGAAACCCCCGGCGAGGGGGTCGGCTCGATCAGGAGGTCACCCAAGACGTCCCTGAGGGCGACGGCGACATCGGGGGACAGCTCTGCGATCATCGGGAAGAGGACCTCGGCGATCTCGTCCTCGAGCGGCGTCACGTCCGAACCGGCGGCCAGCAGCAGAGCGTGCTGCTCGACGATCTGCGAGGCCAGCGTGACGACCTCCTGGGGCGTCGCCTCCGGCAGCTGCTCGGCGAGCGTGGCGAGTGACGCCCACGCCAATCGCCAACGCTCCGCCACCTCCGTAGCCGGCGCCGGTCGATCCGGGGGTGGCACCTCGACGTTGGCCGCGAACACGATCCCGAGGATCAGGATAGAGGCAGCGACCGCGCCCTGGAGGCGCTCCATCCACCGACGGGATCGCTCGTCCTTCGCGTACGGTGGCGCCGGCCGTGGCGTCCAACCGGTCGAGATCGCCCCCGCCCCCGCCGCCAGCACCACCGCGAGGTCCTGCAGCCCCGCCCCCTCCTCCACCACGGCGTCGGCCGCGGTCACGAGCGACGGCGGCGTGCGCTCGCGATCTGTCGTGAGGACGACGACCATCGGATCCGGCGACCCGGCGCGGAGCCGCTCGATCACGTCGGGAGCCTCGAGCGCGACCGCCTCGTGGAGGACGACGACGTCCGGGTGGTGCTCGGCGACCGCGTCCACGGCCGCGGCGCCCGTGGAGGCCTCGCTCGCGATCGCGAACCCTTCCTGCTCGAGCAGGAAGCGCAGGAGGTCGCGCATCAGCGAGCGCGCGTCGGCGACGACGGCGGACCGGTTGGGCGGATGCGTGTTCATCGGGACCCCGAGCGCTCGAGCCTGACCCGTTTGTAGCGCAGGGCGTTCACCGGAACAAGCGCCCTGCCGGGCCATTTTCCACGTCCTATGCCTACATCACCAGGTTGGGGTGCCCCTCCTGCGTCGACCTACCGCACTCGTGGGATGTGGGGCTGCCCAGGTCCGGTCCCCGCCAGCAGCACGCCGACGTCCCAGCCCGGGGCGCGTCCACCTGCGGGCGGTGCGATCTCGGTCGCCGGCAGACCGGCCCCCGCGATCAGCCACGAGACGACCGAGTTCGAGTTCCACATCTCGCCCATCTCGAGCTGGTCCCGGCCCCAGACGAGCGTCGGCACCGACGCGGCGAGGTCGAGCAGTCGACGCGCCCGGTGCTCGTCGTCGCTCAGACGCTGCGGGCTCTCCACCGCCTCGAGGACGTCCGGGATGGCGCCGTCCCGCCACCGGCGCACCTCGTACCGGAACACGCGGAACCGCGCCATCCGAGGGCTCCCGACCGGACCCTCCACGACGACGCCGCGCGACGCGAGGTCGGCATCGGGGATGGGCCACGCTGTCTCGATGACGAAGCGCCCCTCCGGCACACGTACCTCGAGCGCGGAGTGGTACAGGTCGAACCGTGGCCGCCGCTCCCGGAACGCCTGGATCGCCTCGTAGACGCGCCCGTTCAGACGGACGAAGTGACCGCCCGCGCCGAGCGGTAGCCAGTACAGGTCGATGCCGACCTCGTTTGCGTTCGAGCCGAGCCCCGGGTCCGATCCTCCCGTTCCCGTCCGGTCACCCACGGCGGTCCCTCCCACGGCGGCGTGGTTCGATCCCCTCAGGGTCGGATGAGATGGTGCGCTCATGTTGGGCCAGAGGGCCCTGACCGCAGGGGGCGGACGCCCGGTTCGACGCGGCCGGGAGCTCTGGGCTCTCTCGTGTTCCGCGCACCGGAAGGCGGGGCCGTCTCGAGGACCACGTTCCGCACCCGGTTCCGGCTGCCGGCGGTGGAACGGGCCGGGGTTGAGCCCCTGCCTACTTCTCACCAGCTGCGCCACGCCGGGGTCGCCGTGGCGATCCAGCGGAACGTCCACCGAAGGTCATCCAAGAGTGGTGGGCCACGCGAAGATGACGACCACCATGGACGTGTACGGCCACCTCTACGACGGGGCGGAGCAGGAACTCGCGGAGGGGCTCGATCGCGATCCACACCGAGACGCTGGCCTCTCCCCAGGCGACGGTGGCCCGACTCCGCGGAGCCTCGTCCTAGAGCGAGAGACCAATCCAAGAGGGCCGGTCTCCTACCGGGGCCGGTGCTCGTGTTCCTCTATGTGAAGTCTTCGCCTCGAGAACCACGACGTAGCTCATCGCGTCCCCAGCCGGCGACCGAGAGCCCGCCATCGGCGTACGCCCCAGATCAGCAGCGCGGCGATCGCCACGACCGCCAGGAGAGCAAGCAGCGGCGCCGCGAACGCCAGCACGGTGAGCGTGGCCGACGTTCCGTCCTCGGCCAGGCTGAGGGCCGGCGTCATGACGCCCGCGGTCCCCACCGTGGAGACCGGTCGCGCGGTCGACCTTCCGGCCTGGGTCGCGAGCGCCGCCACGACGCCGATGACGGCCGCCAGGCCGGCGTCCACGTCGACCGAGCCCGCCGCGGCCATGGCGGCGATCGCTCCCGCCGTCGGCGCGACCGCGACCCCGATCCAGTGCAGCACGTGGTCGACGACCGGGACCTTGTCGCCGACGAAGTCGAGCACCCCGACGACCGCGATGACGCCCAGGACCCAGGGCTCCTCCAGCCGGTCCCACGGCGATGTGAGCGTCACGAGGTCGGTGGACCGGGACAGGATGCCGAGCAGGAGCAGCGGCAGGTAGGCGTTCAGACCGGCGGCCGTCGAGACCGCGAGCGTCGAAACGTAGCCGAGGACGACGTCCACCCCGCAAGCCTAGGCCCACGGTCGCCCGCGACGTTCGTCAGCCGATGAGTGTCTGGGACAGGAGCACGCCGAGGCCGCCGGCCCACCCGAGCATGGCGAGCGGCGCGGTCAGCCGCACCCACCTCGGCCACAGTGCGATCGCGACCCCGCCGCCCGGCCGAACGTCACGCCTTCTGCCTTTCTGCTCGCGGACTGCTCGTGCTTGGTCTGTGCTTGGTCAGGGCCCGTTTCGGGCTCCGAGATAGAGCAGACCCGCAGGCCATACCCTCTCTGACCTGCGGGCTCTCTGGTGGGCGCTAGAGGATTTGAACCTCTGACCTCTTCCACGTCAAGGAAGCGCTCTCCCCCTGAGCTAAGCGCCCGAGCTATGCGATTGTACGGACCTCGTCGGCTCTCGAGGCGGGGACCGGAATTGAACCGGTGTACAGGGTTTTGCAGACCCTTGCCTAACCACTCGGCCACCCCGCCGAAGCGGGCCCTCTCCGGGCCGACATCAGTGTACGCGGAACGCGGAGGACCCCCCTGCAGCGCGTCGATCCGCGCCATCGCACCGACGCTGAGGTGGCGACGGTCGGCCACCTGCCACTCGTCGTCCCGCTCCGGGATGCTCGCCCTCGATCGGGCGCGCCGAGAAGGTCTTCACGTCCTCGTCCAGCACCTTGCAGAGCCTGGAGGCCTCGGACCTGGAGATCCCGTCCATCCCCAGCGCCCCGCGGGTTCGGCAGGCCCGCCCCGATCAGCATGCCCTCCCGCCTCCCTCTACACATCTGGTGCGGCTCATGCGTACACATGGAGCGATGGAGGCGCACCCCATCCGTTGTGCTTGCGTCGGGATCGTGTGGCGTTAGGCCTTCGCGACGACACGGTGACCCGTTCGCCGGGCAAGCAGTTGGTCCCACGCTCGAGACATGGGCGCGATGCCGAAGCAGAGGCACGCGACAACGACCTCCATAGTGGCATCCCGAAATCGCGACTGGGCCGAGGTTCCCCTGACTGATCGCGTCTGCGGATGAGGCGGGCACCTGCGCTCCGAGTGCCAGCGCGATCACGACGAACGTGGCCGCCCGCCGCCAGGACGACGACTGTGACGCCGAATAGCAGCAGCGCAATGTCGACAGACAGCGGCACGTCTGGTCCTGCTTGTCCGACCAGCATCGCGAGCACCGCCGACACCGCGACCACGGGCACGATGCGGCCGTGGATTTCGACTCGTTGGCTAGGCGCTCGGGCGAGCAGCATCGCTGCCGGAGCAAGGACGACGAGGACATCCACGTCCAACCCAACGATCGGTGTCAGCCGAGTCGCCAGGAAGCTCGATCCTGTGACCCATCCCTCGACAGGAAGACCGATCGCTGCGAAGGAGACAGCGTGCGAGAAGCTGGCTCGAAAGTGCGGACTTTCCGCCTATCTCTCGATCTCGTAGCGCAGAAGTACCACACCGTTTTCGAACGAGGTGGCCTCGACCAGCTTCAGGTCTTGCCGATCCTCGAAGATGCGCGTTCCCTTGCCGCGTGACGCCGGGCAGACCAGCATCCGGACTTCGTCGACGACGCCGGCGTCCAGCAGGGAGTGCATGAGTTTCAAGCTCCCCCACAGCCAGAGGTCCTTGCCGCTCTGCTCCTTGAGCTCCCGGATGGTGGCGGCCGGGTCGCGCGTCACGGTCGCGGCGGCAAAGTCGCCCCAGGGGGCGTCCTCCAGCTTCGACGAGGCGACGAACTTCGTGAGGTTGTTGAGCTTCTCGCCGTACTCGCCCTGCTCGTCGGCGTACGGCCAGTAGCCCACGGATTCGGCGTAGGTATTCGCGCCGAGGATCATCGTGTCGACCGAGTCGATAAGCCCCATCACGCGTGCCTTGAACGCATCGTTGGTGGTCTCGGAGAAGGGCTCCCCTGACACGAAGCTGAGCCCGCCGTCCTCCTCCGCGGCGATGTTGTCGACGGTAACCCACTGCTGGACTATGAGTTTCCGCATGGCGCCGATTGTAACGACAACGCCGCGCGCAGCTGCCGCGGCTCCCACCGGCCCTGACCTCGGACTTCCCTGGAGCGGACGACGGGACTCGAACCCGCGACCCCCACCTTGGCAAGGTGGTGCTCTACCAACTGAGCCACGTCCGCGTGCACCCGAGTCTAGGCTCCGGTGTGCCGAGCTTCAACCGGCGCGCTTCTCGGCCGCGCTCATCGCGTGCCGGTCGAGCCGAAGCCGTCCACCCCTCGCGTCGAGTCGGGCAGCTCGTCGACGAGCACGGATCGGACCTCGGGCACGGCCACGATCACGAGCTGGGCGATCCTGTCCCCGCGCGTGACCCTCACCGGCTCGCTCCGGTCGAGATTCACGACGGCGCAGATCACCTCGCCGCGGTACCCGGCGTCGATCAGGCCAGGGGCGTTCGCGAGCGTCAGGCCCTGCCGGGAGGCCAGCCCCGAGCGCGGCAGGACGAGGCCCGCGTGGCCGTCCGGGATCGCGACGGCCAGACCGGTCGGCACCATCGCGCGCTCGCCGGGGCCGACCTCGACGTCGATCGCCGAGCGCAGGTCGAGGCCGGCGTCGCCGGGATGCGCACGCTCGGGGAGCACGGCCTCGGGGCCCAGCCGCTTGAAGGGCAGCTCCATCGCCACGGAGTCTCGCAGAACGCCAAGGGCCGGGGACGAACCCCCGGCCCTCGAGCGCATCGTCTCGTCTACGAGCAGCCGCTCGTGCTGCCGCAGCTCGGGCACACGTAGCACGAGCCGGACGGCTGCATCTTCGAGCCGCACGCGTAGCAGAGGGGCGCGTCCGCGGCCTGCCCCTGCGGCCTGCTCTCGAACTCGATCGGCTGCGGCGGTGCCGCGGCCGGCGCCGAAGTCTCGACCGTGCTCGCCGCCTCGGCCGCCGCGAGCTGCTTCCGCTCCTCGATCGAACGGATGCCGAGCGCCTCGCGCTTGTCCTCCGGCAGGTAGTCGAGCGCCAGACGCCGGAACACGTAGTCCACGAGCGAGGTCGCGAACCTGATGTCCGGGTCGTTCGTCATGCCGGACGGCTCGAACTTCATGTTGATGAACTTCGAGACGTAGGCCTCGAGCGGGACGCCGTACTGCAGGCCGATCGAGATCGCGATCGAGAACGCGTCCATGATCCCCGCGAGCGTCGAGCCCTGCTTCGACGTCTTCAGGAAGATCTCGCCGAGGCCGTCGTCCGGGTACGAGCTGGCCGTGATGTAGCCCTCGGCGTCGGCGACCTCGAACTTCGTCGTGATCGACGGGCGCGAGCGCGGGAGGCGCCTGCGGACGGGCTGCGTGTGTTCGGCGGCCGCGGGGTCGGACCGCGCACCCTTCTTCTTGTCGGCCGAGAGCGGCTGCGCGACCTTGCAGTTGTCCCGGTAGATCGCCACGGCCTTCAGGCCGAGACGCCAGGACTCGGCGAACAGCTCCTCCACCTCCTCGACCGTCACGTCCTCGGGCATGTTGACGGTCTTGCTGATCGCGCCCGAGATGAACGGCTGGGCCGCGGCCATCATCCGCACGTGGCCCATGTAGTGGATCGGCTGCGCCCCCATCGCCGTGTCGAAGACCGCGTAGTGCTCGGGCCGCAGATGCGGAGCCTCGACCACCGAGTTGTGCTCGGCGATGTACGCGACGATGTCCTCGACCTCATCCGGCTGGTAGCCGAGCCGCTCGAGGGCCCGCGGCACGGTCTGGTTCACGAACTGCATCGTGCCGCCGCCCACGAGCTTCTTCGTCTTCACGAGCGCGAGCTCCGGCTCGATGCCGGTCGTGTCGCAGTCCATCATCAGCCCGATCGTCCCGGTCGGCGCGAGCACCGTCGCCTGCGCGTTGCGGAACCCGTGCGCCTCCCCCAGCGAGACGGCCTCGTCCCACGAGTTCTTCGCCGCGGACAGGAGCGCCTCGGGCACGAGGTCGCCGTCGATCGTGTCGGCCGCCCCGCGGTGCTTGCGCATCACACGGAGCATGGCGTCGGCGTTCGGCGCGTACCCGGCGAACGGGCCCATCGCCGAGGCGATCTTCGCGCTGGTGCGATACGCGTGCCCGGTCATGAGCGCGGTGATCGCGCCCGTCCATGCTCGCCCGGCGTCGGAGTCGTACGGGAGCCCCCGCGCCATCAGCAGCGCCCCGAGGTTCGCGTAGCCGAGCCCGAGCTGACGGTAGTCGCGCGCGTTCTTCGCGATCTTCTCGGTCGGGTAGTCCGAGGGCCCGACGATGATCTCCTGTGCCATGAACACGATCTCGACGGCGTGCTTGAAGGCCGCGACGTCGAAGTTGCCCTCGCCGTCGAGGAACTTCATCAGGTTCAGCGAGGCCAGGTTGCACGCGCTGTTGTCCAGGTGCATGTACTCGCTGCACGGGTTCGATGCGTTGATCCGGCCGCTCGCCGGGGACGTGTGCCACTCGTTCACCGTCGTGTCGAACTGCATGCCCGGGTCGGCGCACTCCCACGCGGCCTGCGCGATCTGGCGCATCAGGTCGCGAGCGCGCACCGTCTCGACGACCTCATCCGTGGTGACCGTCTT
>Ga0105095_10002125_pt1 | contig 10626 bp, 6 predicted proteins | sample PPLLak2March2015_2_FD_79180 | JGI IMG/M metagenome (GOLD analysis project Ga0105095, IMG submission 79180) | Freshwater sediment microbial communities from Prairie Pothole Lake near Jamestown, North Dakota, USA - PPLs Lake P8 Core (3) Depth... | ecosystem: Environmental > Aquatic > Freshwater >... | reverse complement strand
TGACCGCGAGGGTGAGCGGCAGATAGAGGGTGAAGGTGGTGCCCTGCCCCCGGCTGCTCGCGATGTCGACGCGCCCGCCGATGGCGGCGATCTCGCTGCGGACCACGTCCATGCCCACGCCGCGGCCGGCGATCTCGGTGAGCGTCTCGGCGGTCGACAGGCCGGAAACGAAGATGAGCTGGGCGAGCTCCGCCTCCGAGGGCTCCTGCCCCGGCTGCAGCAGCCCCAGCTCGAAACCTTTCTCGCGCAAGCGCTCCAGGTCCAGGCCGGCGCCGTCGTCGGCGACGACCAGCGCGATCTCGTTCGCCTCCTGACGCAGCGTCACGCCGATGCGGCCCGACTCGGGCTTGCCGGCCGCGGCGCGCCGGGCGGGAGACTCGAGGCCGTGCACGACGGCGTTGCGCAGGATGTGCTCCAGCGGGCCGGCGATGCGCTCGAGCACGCTGCGGTCGAGCTCCACGTCGGCGCCCTCGATCTCGAGCTCGGCGCGCTTGTCGAGCTCGCGCGAGGCCTGCCGCACCACGCGGTAGAGGCGCTCGCTCAGGTTCGAGAACGGCACCGCGCGCATGCGCATCAGCTCCTGCTGCAGCCCGCGGCTGATGCGCGCCTGCTGCAGCAGCGCGGCCTCGGTCTCCCCGGCGTTCTTGATGAGCGTCTGCTGGATCGATACGACGTCGTTCAGGCTCTCGGCCATCAGGCGTGTGAGCTCCTGCAGCCGCGTGTAGCGGTCGAACTCGAGCGGGTCGTACTCGCGGGCCTTCTCCTCGACCACCGACAGGCGCGACTGCAGCTGGCTGTCGGCCTGCACCTCGACCTCGCGCAGCTGCCCGCGCAGGCGCGCGACGCTCTCGCCCAGGTCGGAGAGCGACTGCTTGACCGCGCGCAGCTCCGCCTCCATGCGCGAGCGGGCGATCGCGACCTCGCCCGATTCGTTGATCAGCTGGTCGAGCGTGTCGGCGTTCACCCGCAGCATCGCCGCGGGCGCCGCGGGTACCGCCGGCGGCGCCTCGGCCGGCGCGTCGGCCGGGGCGGCCTGCGGGGCGCGCAGGCGCTCGACGTCGACGCCCAGCCGGTCCATCTTCGCTTCCAGGTCCTCGAACAGCGCGGCAGGAAACTCGTTCGCCTCCAGCGCCGCGTCGATGCCGCTTTCCATCAGGTGCGTCAGCTCGCCGAGGCGGATGGCACCGGCCATGCGCGCGCTGCCCTTGAGCGTGTGCAGGCCGCGCTGCAGCGACTGCGCGATCAGCGCGTCGTGCGGGGCGGCCTTCCAGTCGCGCAGGTCGGAGCCGATCGCGGGCACCAGCTCCTGCGCCTCCTCGAGAAAGATCGGCAGCAGCGTCGCGTCGATGTCGTCGCGCATGACGCGCTTCTCGGGTCGCGGCGCCTCGATCACCGCGGGGCGCGGCTGGCTCAGGCGCTTCGTGAGATCGTGCAGGGCCGCCGTCGCGGCTTCGCCCGAAACGCCGGCCTCGGCGCGCGCCGCGGCGCCGACCATCGCCATCAGCCGGTCCACGGCCTTGCGCAGCACGCCCGCGTCGCCCTGCTGCGTCTGGGCGGCGAACGGGACCCAGTGCTCGACGGCGGCGGCGAGGTCGGCGATGGCGCCGAATCCCGCGGTGCGCGAGCAGCTGGCGAGCGTGTGCGCCGCCCGCATGAACTCTTCCGAGGCCTCGCTCGCGGGCGCCCAGGCGGCGAGCTGCGCATCGAGCACCGCCGCATGCTGGCCCGCTTCCTTCGCGTAGATCTCGAAGACGTCGCTCTTGGGCGGGGCCTCGGCTTCCTCCTTCAGCAGCCGCGCCGCCTCGAGGATCGGGGTGGCGTCGATCTCTCTCTTGAGGCCGCCCGCGCAGAGCTCGGCGATCCAGCCCTCGAAGGACCGGGCAGCGGTGTCGATCAGCGCGACGAGGCCGGGGGTGGCGGCCCGCTTCTCCTCGAGCCAGCCGTTGAGCACCTGCTCGACCACCCAGGCCGCCTCGCCGAGGTCCATCAGGCCGACCATGCGCCCGCTGCCCTTGAGCGTATGGAAGCCGCGGCGGATCGTCGTGAGCGCCTCGTGGCTGTCCGGGGGCATGGCGGCCTGGACGCCCGCCAGGACCTCGCCCGCTTCCTCGAGGAAGATGCCGAGGAGCTCCGCGTCCGCCTCGGGCTTCCCGGCGGCCGGCGTCGCGGGCGGCAGCGTGACGGTGATGTCGGCGGGGGCGGTCTCCGCGCTGGTGCGCGCCTTGTCGAGCCGCTCGAAGAACAGCGCGAGCGCGCTCTCGCCGGGCGCATGGCCGTGCAGGCAGGGCGTCAGGTAGAGCCCTATGCTGCTCAGCCCCTCCGCGATCCAGTCCATGTCGTGCGCGGCGAGCGAGTAGTTCGGCTGCGCACAGGCGCCGATCATCCGCTCGCACAGCTTGAGCGCCTGCGCCGCGCGCTCGAAGCCCAGCACGGTGAGCGCGCCGTGGATCTGGCGCAGCTGCGTCCCCAGCCCGGGCAGCGTGTCGCGCTTGCCCGGGTCGCGCGCGAAGGCGTCCAGCACCTGCTCGACCTGCTGCAGGTTGCTCATGATCTCCTTGGCCACCTGCGCGCGCAGCTGCAGCGCGCCGATCTGCTGGGTGAGCTCGGGGCGCAGCCCCGCGGGCGGCTCCACTGCCGCCTTGCCTGCCTCGGCATCCAGCAGCCAGCCGCCCATCAGCACGATCTGGCGGTCGAGGTCGGCGGCCGGGGCCGTGAAGTGATCGACGACGTGCTCGATCAGCAGGAACGCCGAGGCCATCTCGATCACCATGTACTGGTGCTGGCGCGGATAGGGATCGGGGAGCTTCGCGGCGACCAGCGCGATCGCGTCGAGGAGCTTGATCAGGTGCGTGTTGCCGAGCTCCCCCGCCTTGGCCTTGAACGAGGCGACCAGGTCGCGGAACTGCCCGGCGCTCTTCTTCTCGCCCGAGACGTAGCGCACCCAGGCGCTCTTCAGCGCCTCCAGCCGGGAGTGGAGGTCGTAGAGCGCGACTTCGAGGAACTGGATGTCGAACTCCGCCACGCCCGCGGGCTTTCCCGAAGCGGGAAACAGGCCGTCGAGCTGGTAGACCTGCCGGACTTCCTTGATGCGCTCGGTGACCGGGCGCGCCTTCGCGACCGCATAGAGCACTTCGCGCGCCAGCGCCTCGCCGCCTTCGGCGGTCCCGCTGGCGAGATCGCGGATCTGGAAATCGATCTTGTTGCAGATGGCCTTCGCGAAACCCAGCCACTCGGCGTCCGGCGGCTGCGGCAGGGCATCGACCAGCGCGAGGGATGCCCACCACAGGCCGCGCGGCGCCGGGAGCTCGGCCGCCACCTCGTGGAGCGCCTCGAGCGCCTGGCGCATCTCCTCCGCCCCGGCGCCCGGGTCGCGCAGCCACGCGAGCAGCCCGCGCTCGAAGTTCACCCGCTGCGTCTGCAGGAACGCCGCGCGCTCCGCCTCGGGCAGCGCCCGCGCGCCGGAGTGGGGCGGCGCGGGCACGGTGAGGTCCGGGAAGAAGAGCTCTTTCTCGCAGGGCTCCTGGCCTCCCTGCATGCGCACCAGGTCGCGGTAGGCCGGAAACAGCCGCAGCGGCACGTTCGCCTGCCCGCGTGCGAGCTCGTTGACGAACTCCTTGAGCGCGAGCACCGAGCGGTCGATGACCTCGATGGCCGCAGAGCTCGGCGCCGCGCCCTCGGGCGCGGCGAGGCTGCGCTCGAGCGCCTCGCAAAAGCGCGTCGCCCCGGTCAGGCCGACCATGCGCAGCGCCCCGCTCACCTGGTGCAGGTGCTCCGGGCAGGTCTTGAGCAGCGCCGGATCCTCGCGCACGGTCAGGTATTTCACGATGCTGCGCCGAACCGTCTCCAGCGCCTGATCCACCTCGGCGGTGATCCAGGACAGGATCGTGGTGTCGGCCATGTTCGCCATCACGCCACCTTGAAGCCGGCGACCGAGCTCTTCAGCCCGTCGGCGAGCGCGGTCAGCTTCGCCGCCGACGCAGCGGTCTTCTTCGTGCCCTCCGTCGTGAGCTGGGTGATGCCCAGGATGATCTTCATCCTGCCGGCGACCTGGGCCGCGGAGCCCGCCTGCTGCTGTGTCGCGGCCGAGATGGACGCGATCAGCTCGGCCAGCCGGTTCGACACCTGGTGGATCTCGCGCAGCGCCTGGTCGGCCTCGTCCGCGGTGCGCGTTCCCTCGACCACGCCGCGCGTGCTGCGCTCCATGGCCTCGACGGCGTCCTGGGTATCGCGCTGGATGCTCTTGACGATGGCGCCGATGTGCTTGGTCGCCTCGGCCGAGCGCTCGGCCAGCCGCTGCACCTCCTCGGCGACGACCGTGAAGCCGCGCCCCGCCTCGCCCGCGGAAGCGGCCTGGATCGCCGCGTTCAGCGCGAGCACGTTGGTCTGCTCGGTGATGTCCGAGATGAGCTGCACGATCTCGCCGATCTCCTGCGAGCTTTCGCCCAGCCGCTTGATCCGCTTGGAAGTCTCCTGGATCTGCTCGCGGATGTCGTTCATGCCGCGGATGGCGTTCTGCACCGCATCGGCGCCCTTCCCTGCCGCCTGCAGCGAGGTCTCGGCCACCTTCGCGGAGTCGTTGGCGCTCTTCGAGACCTCGGTCATCGAATGCGCCATCTGCGCCACCGACTGGCCGGTGCCCTGGATCTCGGTGGCCTGCTTCTGCGCCGCCTGCAGCAGCTGCCCGGAGATCGCCTGCGCCTCGTGGGTCGCGGAGGTCACCTGCAGGGCAGCGCCGTTGATGCCGGCCACGAGCCGTCGCAGCTCGTCGATCGTGTAGTTGATCGAGTCGGCGATCGCGCCCGTCACGTCCTCGGTCACCCGCGCGCGCACGGTGAGGTCGCCGCTCGCCAGGTTGCCGATCTCGTCGAGCAGCCGCATGATCGCTTCCTGGTTGGTGCGGTTCTGGCGCTCGCTGCCCTCGGCGCGCCGCCGGCTGTCGGCGGCGTAGACCATGCCGATCAGCATGAGGCAGAGCAGCGCGAGCACCGAGACCGCCGTCATGGCGATGAAGTTCGTGCGGCGCCCGGAGAGCTGCTGCTCGTAGCCGTTGTTCAGGGTCTCGGCGGCGGCGAGCAGCGTTTCGCTGTCGCGGAAGAGCTCGAACGTCGCGCGCTTGGCGCCCACCAGGCCCTGCTGGTTGCCCAGGATGTCGCTTACGGCGCGGTGATAGTCCTTGAACGCGACCTCGAGCTCGCCGAGCTTGCCGCGCAGCTCGGGGTCGCCTACGCGCGCGATGCGCAGCGCCGCGCTTCCCTGCAGCAGGCCCTGGAGCGTGCTGCGGAACGTATTGGTGTCCTTGCCGAGCAGGAAGGCGACCTCCGGGTCGACCACTGCCTCGGCCAGCATGGCGTTGGCGTTCTTCGCCATGCGCTGCACCAGCATCATCAGCTCCGCGGTGATGGCGTTCTGCCGCTGCGAGCCCCCGCCCTGGGCGCTGAGCGCCGCGATCTCGGCGGTCAGCTCCTGCAGCCCCGTGCTGCCGTCGTTGATCGCCCGCACCGCGTGGCCGAGCGCGACCAGGTTGCGCTCCTCGGCGAGGATGAGCCCGGCGTTGCGCTCGGAGGCGCGCCATTCCTTGTCGAGCGCCGCGAGCAAAGGACGCGTTTCGCCGGAGGTAGGGGGCAGGTCGACGCCGGCGGCGGTGCCGCCGGACTGCAGCAGCCTGACCAGCGAGGCAAACTCGGTGCGGCTCTCGCGCAGCCGCTTGAAGGCTTCGAGGTTGCCCTGCGAGGCCTGCTGGGCGGCGTTCGCGAGGCGCTGCGACAGCATGCGGATCTTGCCGGCGCTCGCGACGTACAGCGTGCCGAACGTGGCCTCCCGCGCGTCGTACGCGACGATCGCCGCGTCCAGGCCGAGAAGCAGCACCAGCATCGCCCCGAGGATCTGCATCTGCCGGCCGACGCGCAGCCGGCCGATGAGCGGCATGCCGGTGCCCTGCGCCGCCGCGGGCCGCGCCGCCGGCTGCGAAACCTCGGGCGCCGCAGCCGCGCCGTTACGTCCGAGGAAGGGAATATTGAGTTCCATGTTGATCTCCGTCTATCGCAGGAAGCGGCCCTGGCGGCCGATGATGGTCAGATCGACGAACCTCGATCCGGCGCGATTGCTCGGCGAGTAGCCGACATAGAAGCCGCCGAGATCGACGTCGCTCATGCCTTCCATCGTCGAGATGAACCGCTCGCGGGTCAGGGTCCTGCCGGTGCGCCGCAATCCTTCGACGAGCACCTTGGCCGAAAGAAAACCCTCCAGCGCGCTGAAGTTGTAGTCCGTGAACCCGGCCCTCTTGGCGAGCTGCTGGTACTCCTTGACCACAGGCACGCCGGTACCCCACGGAAACGGCACCACCTGCGAGATGGCGACGCCGACGCCCTCCTTGCCGAGCGCGTCGGCGAGCGCCTTGCTGCCCACGAACGACACGTTGTAGAAGGTCGCCCCGCTGCCCGCCCTGCGCATCTGCCGGACGAACTCGGCGATCGAGGTGTAGGCGCTGATCATCACCACCGCGTCGGGCTTCGCCGCGTGGATGGTTTTCACCGCGCTCTCGACTTTGACGGTGTTGCGCTCGACGGTGGCCTTGGTGGAGACCTGCATGTTGCGCTTCTTCATCGCGATCTCGGTGCCCGTCAGCCCCGCCAGGCCGTAGGCGTCATCCTGGTAGAAGACGGCGATGTTCTTGCCGCCGATCGACACGATCTGCTCGACGATCTTCTCCGTCTCGTCGTAGTAGCTCGCGCGCACGTGGAAGACGTAGCGGCTGAACGGCACGCGCAGGACCTCTGCGCCGGTGAACATCCCGACGAGCGGGACCTTGGCCTGGTTGACCACCGGCAGGTGTGCCACTCCCGTCGGCGTTCCGACATAGCCGAGGAGGGCAAACACCTTGTGCTCCTCGATCAGCTTCTTGCTCGCCAAGGGCGCCACTTTGGTCTCGTAACGATCGTCTTCCGTGATCAGCTCGATCTTGCGGCCGTGCACGCCGCCTTGCGCATTGACGTGCTCCAGGTAGGCCTTGATGCCGTTGCGCATCTGGATGCCGAGCTGCGCCGCGGGCCCGGAGAAAACGGCCGCCTGCCCGAGCACGACGCGGTCGTGAAAGACGCCGTTCTCGGCAAGGCCGGAAAAGGAAATTCCCGCAAGGACGGTGAGCAGCCAGGTTCTAAGCATGATGGGTCTCCTTCGCGATCAGGAAGCCACGCCGAGGAAGACGGCGTGCTGGACGAGCTGGGCCACGTCGAGCTCCCGCCAGATGCGCCCGCCGCGGTCGGCATGCAGCGCGCGTATCCAGGGCGAAGCGCTCGGCGCGTCGGCGTGCGGGGTGAGCTCGCGCGCATCGAGCAGGCCGAGCGAGCGGTCCACCAGCAGCGCGCTGCGCATGAGGAAGCGCTCCGCGAGCAGCAGCAGCCGCGCCTGCTCGCCGGCGGCGACCGGCGTGCCGCCGAAGAAGGCCGCCAGGTCGACGACGTTGTAGAGGTTGCCGCGTACGTTGACCACGCCGCGGAACCACGGGCGGGTCAGCGGAACGGCGGTGATCGCCGGCACCGGGATCAGCTCGGCGGCGTCGGCGAGATCGACGACCCACGGGTCCTGGCCGACCTGCAGGCCGAGCCTGGAGGCAGCCATGGCGCCGGCCTGCGCGCCGCGCAGCCGCTCCGCCAGCCCGCGCTGGTAGTCCCGCAGCGATACGCGCGCGGCCATTAGCCCAGCGCCTGTATCTTGGCGAGCAGGTCCGCCGGCGACACGGGCTTCACCACGTAGTCGCGCGCGCCCTGGCGCATGCCCCAGACCTTGTCGGTCTCCTGGCTCTTGCTCGTGCACAGGATGACCGGGATGTGCTTGGTGGCCTCGTCCTTGGTGAGGGTGCGGGTCGCCTGGAAGCCGTTCTGCCCCGGCATCACGACGTCCATCAGCACGAGGTCGGGCCGCAGCTGCTTGACCTTGGCGAGCGCGTCCTCGGCGCTGTCGGCGAGCGAGACCTTGTAGCCGCTCTTCGACAGCAGCTCGCTCAGATGCTGGCGATCGGTCGGCGAGTCGTCCACGACAAGAATGCTCTTGATCGGCATGTGAATCTCCTTTCCTATGCGCTGGCTGCTACGGAAGCGGGCTTGACGTACTGGTTGACGGCCTCGATGAGCCCTTCCTGCGTGAAGGGCTTGGTGAGATAGCGGTCGGAGCCGGCGAGGCGGCCGCGCGCCCGGTCGAACACGCCGTCCTTGCTCGAGAGCATGATTACCGGCGTCGACTTGAGCTGGGCGTTCTGCTTGATGAGCGCGCAGGTCTGGTAGCCGTCCAGCCTGGGCATCATGATGTCGACGAAGATCACGTGCGGCTGGTGATCGCTGATCTTGGCGAGGGCGTCGAAGCCGTCCTCGGCGAGGATCACGTCATAGCCCGCCTGGCGCAGGAAGAGCTCGGCGCTGCGCCGGATGGTGTTGCTGTCGTCGATGACCAGGACCTTGACGGGCCCCGGCGATGATGCGCTCACCGCAGCGTCCTCCCTCGAAGTTGCCGCCGAATCTGTGTGTATTTTTGTGATTTCATTCTGACCCTTATTGAAGATTCTTCATGTGGAATAATCCGCAGGACCGGAGAAAAGCACGCATGCTTCGCGACCAAAATCACGCGCGCGTTTGATCACTTTGTCCGCCTCGAAAAACGTTCTGCTCACCGATCCGATCGCAGCCGAAGGCGAGGTCGCGCTCGCGCGCGCAGCGCGCGTCATTCGCGCGCCCGACAGCAGCCCCGACACCATCCGCCGGCTCGCGCGCGACGCCGACGGCGTCATCACGCGCAGCAAGCTTCCCGACGATATCTTCGCGGCGGCGCCGCGGCTGCGCGCGGTCGTGATCCACGGCACCGGAATCGACCTCGTTCCCCTCTCCGCGGCCGCCGAGCGCGGCGCGCTCGTCGCGAACCTGCCCGGCGGCAACGCGCAGTCGGTCGCCGAATACTGCGTCATGGCGATGCTGATGCTCGCCCGCAACGTGGTCTCGATCGTCGCCTCGCTGAGATCGGGCTCGTGGGACGCGGCGCGCGCGCTCGGCGCCGGCGTGCACGAGGTCTCCGCCATGACGCTAGGGCTCGTCGGCGTCGGCGAGATCGGCAAGCGCGCCGCCAGGATCTGCCGCCAGGGGCTCGGCATGCGGGTGCTCGGCCACCAGCGCCGGCTGGATCGCATCGGCCCGGACGCCGAGCCCACCTCGCTGGACGACCTGCTGGGCGCATCCGACTTCGTCGTGGTCACATGCCCGCTCACGCCGCAGACGCACCATCTCCTGGACGCTCGAGCGCTCGCGCGCATGAAGCCCACGGCCTGGCTCGTCAACGTCGGGCGCGGCGCCGTGGTCGAGGAGCAGGCGCTCCTTGCAGCGCTGCGCGGGAAGCGCATCGCCGGCGCGATGCTCGACGTGTACGAGCACTACCGGCTCGAGCCCGGGCATCCCTTCTTCGCTCTCGAGAACATGGTCCTCACGCCCCACCTCGCCGGCATGACGCGCGAATCGCGCGCCCGCATGGGCCTCGCCGCCGCCGAGGAGATGCTGCGCATGCTCGCCGGCGAGGCCCCCAAGAACCCCGTCCATGCGCATCGCTGACGTCCGCGCCTATCCCGTCTCCTACCCGATCGCGCCGCAGAACCGCGTCGCCCTCGGGATCGGCACCGCCGTCAAGCGCGATGCGGTGCTCGTCAAGGTCATCACCGAGGCGGGCCTCGTCGGTTGGGGCGAAGCGCACCATGGCCGCGCCCACACCGCCGTCGCAAAGCTGATCGACACGACGCTGAAGCAGCTGATCATGGGAATGGATCCCCTGGATGCTTCTTCCGTGTGGGAGAAGATGTACCGCTACCAGCTCGCGAGCCACGGCATGGGCGCCGGCGCCTGCCTCGCGATCAGCGGCATCGACATGGCGCTGTGGGACATCCGGGGGAAGGCCTTGGGGCTTCCCCTATATCGCGTCCTTGGTGGAACACGCAAGGCGATCCCGGCCTACGCCGGCGGGGTCTCGCTGGGCTACCAGCCCGTCGACGCGTTGATCGAGGAAGCGAGGAAAAGCGTCGAGCAAGGCTACAAGGCGGTCAAGCTGCGCGTCGGCGACTCGGTCGGACGGGACGTCGAAAGGCTAAGGGCGGTCCGCAAGGCGTTCCGCGAGGCGCTCGTCATCCTCACCGACGCCAACATCGGCTATACGCTCGAGGACGTGCGGAAGGTCATGCCGGCGATGGACGAGCTCGGCATCGGCTGGCTGGAGGAGCCCTTCCCCGCTCCCGACTTCCGCAGCTACCGCGAGGCGGCGCGCCTTGGCCGCACACCCCTCGCGGCGGGCGAGAACCACTACACGCGCTTCGAGTTCGATCGCCTGATCGAGGACGGCGCCGTGCGCATCCTGCAGCCCGATCTCTCCAAGAGCGGCGGCATAACCGAAGCGCTGCGGATCGCGGCGCTCGCCGGGAAGGCCGGGCTGACCATCCACCCGCACAGCTCCATGACCGGCCTCAACCACGCCGCCACCATCCATTTCCTCGCGGCGATCGGCAACGGCGGCTATTTCGAGGGCGATGTCTCGAGAGCGAACAGGTTCCGCGACGAGCTGGTCGACAATCCGGGAGGAATCGATGCCGGCGGCTGCGTCTGG
>Ga0105095_10002124_pt1 | contig 10627 bp, 8 predicted proteins | sample PPLLak2March2015_2_FD_79180 | JGI IMG/M metagenome (GOLD analysis project Ga0105095, IMG submission 79180) | Freshwater sediment microbial communities from Prairie Pothole Lake near Jamestown, North Dakota, USA - PPLs Lake P8 Core (3) Depth... | ecosystem: Environmental > Aquatic > Freshwater >... | reverse complement strand
CACTTCGGCGTCGGTCAGCGTCCGCTCGGGTGAGCGGAAGGTGAGGCGAAGCGAAAGGCTGACGCGCCCATCGGGCACGCCCTTGCCATGGTAACGATCGAACTCGCGAATCGAGACGAGCGTTTCTGGCGCAACCGAACGGATAGTGCCACGAACCGTCGCCGCGGGCAAGGTGTGATCGACAACAATCGAGATGTCGCGAGCGATCGACGGGTAGCGCGGAAGCGGTTTCACTGTGAGCGGCGCAGCCGGGCGCGCGGCGGCGAGCGCGTCGAGATCCAGATCGGCGACATACACGTCTTCGTTCGACGAGAGGCCGGCCGCCGCGACGATCGCCGGCGCCAGCATTCCGACGCTGCCGATGACTCGCCCTCCGGCAGAGACCGATGCGGCGCGCCCGCGCACCAGATACGAAGGCAGCGCGCTGCCATCGAAGGTCAGTTCTGCCTGCAGCGCGTCTCCCAGCCCTTCAACGATTCCTTTCACATCGAAGAAATCAACCAGACGCCGTCCGCCGGCCCAGTGCAGTCCGCCGGCGGCGCCCGTCAGTGCGGCCGCCACCCGCCGCGACTCGCCCGCACGCGTCATGGTTGCGCCCAGCTCGAACAGCCGCACGTCGCCGCGCTCGCGATGCCGGTTGTGCGCGACAGAGGCCAGCAGCCCGGGCAGCAACGACGGTCGAAGTACCGCGAATTGCGCCGACAGAGGATTGTTAATCGGAACGATCGCGCCCTCGTCGGCAAAGAGCGCGGCAAGGCCGGCGTCAATGAAGGAAAACGTCAGCGCTTCCGAGCAGCCCGCGGCGAGCAGCACGCGGCGCACCAGCCGATCGCGTTCGATTCTCGGATCGGATGGCGGCGCCGGAGCGCTGAGCGCCGGAAACGTCGAGGGGAGCCGATTGTAGCCGTAGTGCCGCGCCACCTCTTCGATGAGATCGATTTCCCGAAGGACGTCAACGCGGAACGTTGGGACCGACACGTCCCATCCGGCGTCGTTCGGGCGAACCTGAAAGCCGAGCCCTTCGAGGATGCGCTCGGTATCGGGATCGGGAACCTCCAGGCCGAGCATGCGCTGAATGCGGGCGCGGCGCAGCTCGATCTTCCTCGGCGCGACCGCCGCCGGATATTCGTCGATGACACCGCCGCGTGCCTGACCGGCACCGATCTCTTCGAGCAGTGTGACGGCGCGCTCGATGCCCTTGACGGCTGCGTTGACGTCGGCGCCGCGCTCGAAACGCGCCGATGCCTCCGTCTTCAGCCCGAGCATCTTGCTCGTCCGGCGCACGCTCTTGGGACTGAAGAACGCGCTCTCGAGCACGATCGTGCGCGTGCTGTTGCTGACTTCCGACAGGCCTCCGCCCATCACGCCCGCGACCGCCTGAGCCCGGGTGGCATCGGCAATCACCAGCATTTCCAGATCGAGCGCGCGATCGGTGCCGTCGAGCGTCCTGATGCGCTCTCCTGGCATCGCGCGACGCACGCGGATTTCCTTGCCCGCAAGTTTTTCCAGATCGAACGCGTGCATCGGCTGTCCCAGCTCGAGCAGCACGTAATTGGTGACGTCCACGACGTTGTTGATGGGGCGTACGCCTGCGGCCTCAAGCCGCGATGCCAGCCAGGCAGGAGAGGGCCCGATGGTGACCTCGGCCACTGCGGCCGCGTAGCGCGGGCACAGGTCGGGCGCCTCGAGCCTGACGGTGACATCTTTTGTCGGCGCTTGCAGAAGCGGCTTGGGCACGAGCGGCTTCACCGGCAGCGAGTACGCCGTGCCCACCTCGCGCGCAAACCCGATGACGCTGAGCGCGTCGGGCCGGTTCGCCGTCACCTCGAAGTCGAGCACCGCGCTTGTACCGGGGTCTGACCCCCGTACAGTACGGGGGTCAGACCCCAATGGCACGATATTCGCGCGTTCGACCGACGATAGCTCGAAGCCGCGCATGGTCAGCGCCTGCCCGAGCTCTTCGGGTGATACGGTGACGTCCACGAAATCGCGGAGCCAGGAGACCAGTATTTTCATCGTTCAATCGCGCAGGGGCCCCAGGCCCCGCGCCTGTGCCTTCGCCGCCCTCGCGGCTCGGCCGTGGTTGGATCAACCCGCTGCTTCGTTCTCAAAGTGGAAATTGCTCCAGGAAGCGCAGGTCGTTCTCGTAGAACAGACGGATATCGTCCACGCCGTATTTCAGAATCGCAACGCGCTCGATGCCCATGCCAAACGCGAAGCCGCTGTAGCGCTCGGGATCGTAGCCGACCGACTCGAACACAGCCGGGTGCACCATGCCGCTGCCGCCGATTTCGAGCCAGCCCGTGCGTTTGCAGATGGGGCACCCCGCCCCATGGCAGAACACGCAGCCGATGAACACTTCGGCGCTCGGCTCGGTGTAAGGGAAGAAGCTCGGCCGAATCTGAATCTTCGTGTCGGGCTGGAACAGCTCGCGCGCGAACGCGCTGAGCGTCCCCTTGAGATCGGCCATCGTGATGTTCTCGCCGACGACGAGCCCCTCCACCTGTTGGAACATCGGCGTGTGCGTCAGGTCGAGATCGTCACGGCGATAGACCTTGCCGGGCACGATGATCCGAACGGGCGGCTCGTGGGTCTCCATGTACCTGATCTGCATCGGAGACGTGTGCGTACGCAGGAGCGTCGCGGGACGTCCCGCTCCTTGCACCTCGCCCGAGAGATAGAGCGTGTCCTGCATGTCACGCGCAGGATGCTCGGCAGGCATGTTGAGCGCCTCGAAGTTGTGGTAATCGTCCTCGACCTCAGGCCCCTCGACGACCTGGTAGCCCAGCCGCGTGAAGATGGCTTCGATCTGCTCGCGCACGATCGTGAGCGGATGGCGGTGGCCGAGCGCCGGTGTGCGTCCGGGCAGGGAGATGTCGACAGCGCCGACCGGCGCCTTGCTGGCCTCGAGCGTGGCCTTACGCTCGGCCAGCTGCTGCTCGATTTCCTGCTTCAGCTCGTTGGCCTGTTTCCCGAGGACAGGCTTGAGCTCGGGCGGCGAGGTGGCCACCGACTTCATCAGGGCGGTGACAGCGCCGCTCTTTCGTCCCAGATATTTATCGCGGAGGGTCTGGAGATCCGTCTCAGCCGATACGCGTGCGAGCTCCTGCTGGAACTCGCCGCGCAGCCGGGTAACGTCGGACTCCGTCATTCGTGGGTCGCGTCAGCTTCAGGTGGGCCGCACTTCCGCGCTATGCGGACGGCTGGGCCGACCTTGCCGTCTTCTTCGATGCGGTGGCGTGAGCCGGTATGGCCGCCAGCGCCTGCTTGGCCAGCGCGGCGAACGATGCGGGTTCGTTCACGGCCAGATCGGCCAGCATCTTCCGGTCGAGCGTCACGCCGGCCGCCTTCAAGCCGTTCATCAAGCGGCCGTAGGTGAGGCCGTGCTCGCGCGCGGCGGCGTTGATACGCACAATCCACAACGTTCTGAAATCGCGCTTCTTGCGCCGGCGTCCGACAAACGCGTACTTGAGCGCCGTGTCGACCGATTCTTTCGCGGCACGGTACAGCTTGCTCTTGTTTGCGTAATATCCTTTCGCTCGTGCGAGCAGCTTCTTCCGCTTCGCACGACGAACTGTTCCTCTTTTGACTCTCGGCATGTTGGTTCCTCTATCTAACTGGTAGCTTGTAGCCTGTAGCTGCTAGCTACGCGCTATTTATACGGCATCATCTTCGCGAGCTTCGCGGCATCGGCGGGGTGCACCACCGTGGTGCCGCGCATCCGGCGCTTCCGTTTGGACGATTTGCTCGTCAGGATGTGCTGCTTGAAGGCCTTGCTGCGCAGGAATTTTCCACCCGCGGTCTTTTTGAAGCGCTTGGCGGCGCCCCTATGCGTTTTCAGTTTGGGCATCTCGTTGTCTCCAGGCTTCAGGCTTCCGCGGATCTGTAGGTCCGCCAGCCGGAAGTCATTCTTCTGTCCTCGCCGACCCCGAGCGGGCCGGCGCGCGCCCGCTGGTCGGCTTCTTCGTCAGAATGGTGTGCATCTGATTGCCTTCCTGCCGCGGCAGCGACTCGGCAATGGCGACATCGGCCAGCTCGTCGCACAGGCGCTCGAGAATGCGCCGCCCGATTTCGGGGTGCGCCATCTCGCGGCCGCGGAAGAAGATCGTGGCCTTCACCTTGTCGCCCTCGGCCAGGAAGCGCTCGATGTGCTTCTTCTTGAACTGGTAGTCGTGCTCGTCGACCTTGGGCCTGAACTTGATTTCCTTGACGTCGATGACCTTCTGGTGCTTCTTCGCCTCGCGCGCCCGCTTTTGTTCCTGGTACTGATACTTGCCGAAATCCATGATCCGGCAGACGGGCGGAACGGCTGTCGGAGAGATCTCCACCAGGTCCAACCCCTTCTGTTTCGCGATGGCGAGGGCCTGCGGCGGCGGCATGATGCCCAGCTGCTTCCCGTCATCATCGATGACCCGAATTTCCCTTACGCGGATGCGTTCGTTGACGCGAACACGGTCGTCACGCCGCGGTCCCGATCGATCGAAAGCTATAGAACCTCCTGATGGCGCAACTACGGTTGCGCCTTACCTTTCTCGTGAACTTCCTTGCGCGCGCTGGCGATGAACGAGTCGAGCGGTTGCGATCCGAGATCGCCCGCCGAGCGGCTGCGCACGGCGATCGCGCCTTCCGTCACTTCCCGATCGCCCACGACGAGCATGTAGGGGATCTTCTGAAGCTGCGCCTCACGGATCTTATATCCGATCTTCTCCTGACGCTCGTCGACCTGCACCCGGAATCCTTCGTCGGTGAGCCGCTGCCGGACGCCCTGTGCGTACGCCACATGCCGGTCGGCAATCGGCAGCACGATGGCCTGCACGGGCGCGAGCCACAGCGGGAACGCGCCCGCGTAGTGCTCGATCATGATCGCGATGAACCGCTCGAAACTGCCGTAGATCGCCCGGTGAATGACGACCGGCATGTGCTCGGCGTTGTCTGCGCCCGTATATTTCAGCCCGAAGCGCGCCGGCAGCTGATAGTCGAGCTGAATCGTGGCGCACTGCCATTTGCGGCCAATCGCGTCGGTGACATCGAAGTCGATCTTCGGGCCGTAGAACGCGCCGTCGCCCTCGTTGATCGTGTACTTCTGCCCCGCCCGCTCGAGTGCGGCCCTGAGCTGCGCCTCTGCGGAGTCCCAGGTCGCCACTTCGCCGAGAAATTCGGGAGGACGCGTGGCCAGCTTTGCCTCGTATTGCAGGCCGAAGTCGGCATAGACGTGCTGGACGAGGCCCAGCAGCCGTTCGACTTCTTCGCCAATCTGCTCCTGCGCCACAAAGCAATGCGCATCATCCTGGGAAAACTGCCGCACGCGCGTCAGCCCCGACAGCACGCCCGAGGCTTCGTTGCGATGCAGCGGCGTCTGCTCGTGGAAGCGGAGCGGGAGGTCGCGATAGCTTCGCACCTCGCTTGCGAACACCAGCATGTGTCCCGGGCAGTTCATCGCCTTCATCCCCATCTGCTCGTTTTCCGATTCGATGAGGAACATGTTCTGGCGATAGTGCGACCAGTGCCCCGACGTTTCCCAGAGCGCCTTGTTGAAGACGAGCGGCGTCTTCACCTCGACATACCCGGAGGGGAACAGCACGCTTCGCATGTAATTTGCGAGCGTGTTGTACAGCATCGTGCCTTTGCCCAGCCAGAACGCGGCACCCGGCGCCCACGGGTGAAACAGGAACAGCCCGAGTTCGCGCCCCAGCTTGCGATGGTCGCGCTTCTTGGCTTCCTCGAGGCGCGTCAGGTGCGCCTTGAGCTCGTTCTCACTGAAGAAGGCCGTTCCGTAGATGCGCTGCATCGGCTGATTGCGCGCGTCGCCTTTCCAGTACGCGTTCGACGTGCTCAACAGCTTGAACGCCTTCAGCCTGCCGCTCGTCGGCACGTGGGGCCCGACGCAGAAGTCGACGAAGAGATCGCGATCCCTAATCGTGTAGACCGAGACTTCCTTCTGGCCCTCGGTCTTTTCCTCGATGAGCTGCACTTTGAGCGGCTCGCCGCGATCCCTGAAGAAGCGGATCGCTTCGTCGCGCGGCCACATCTGGCGCTCGTAGACATAGTCGCCCGCCGCGATTTCCTTCATCCGCTGCTCGATCGCCTCGAGATCTTCGGGCACGAACGGCCGCTCGACGACGAAATCGTAGAAGAAGCCTTCGTCGGTGGGAGGACCGATGCCGCACTGCACGCGCGGAAACAACTGCGTCACGGCCGCGGCGAGCAGATGAGCCGTGCTGTGCCGGTACACCGTCAGCGCCTCGGGATCTTTTGACGTGACCACCCGCACCTTCGCGTCTTCCTGCAGCGGGTATGCGAGATCGACGAGGCGGTCGTTCACCACTCCGGCATACGCCGCCTGCGCCAGACGCGGCGATATCGACGCGGCGATATCGCCGACAGTCGTCGTGTTGGGGACCGACTTTGTCGACCCGTCCGGAAGGGTAATGGTGAGCCGGGGCAAGGGTTGCTGGATCTGAAATCTGGAATCTAGAATCTCAAAAGTGGTAGGCGCGGGTGGAATCGAACCACTGACCTCCTGCGTGTCAAGCAGGCGCTCTAACCGCTGAGCTACGCGCCTATCGGCACATCGACAACATCGAAACGGAAAATTATAACAGATCGCGCTCTTGGCTGGGCGCCAGGGCCGCCGCTACCGCACGGCGCTCTTGAGGGCTTTGCCCGCGGTGAACCGGACGACGCGGCGTTTGGGGATCCGGATGTCGTTGCCCGTACGCGGGTTCTTTGCCACACGCGCGCGGCGCTTGGTCGTCTTGAAGGTCCCGAATCCGACGAAGGTGATGGCGTCGCCCTTCTTCAGGGCCAGAGTGATGCTGGCGAGCAGCGAGTCAACGGTTGCGGCGGCGCTGGACCTGGTCGCACCGGTATCCTGCGCGATTTTCGCGATCAACTCGTGCTTGGTCATGCTACGCCGCCTTCTTCGTGCTGAGCCTCTCGATTGCACGCTGCAGGACGGCATCCGGCGGCGCCGGCGCGCCGAATTCGCCTTCGGGCTGCTCGACGGCTACGTCGGGCTCGAGCCCCTTGGCCTGGATCTGGGCGCCACCCGGCGTGAGATAGCGCGTCGCGGTAATCCACAGCGCGCTGCCGTCGGGCAGCTTGACGATTTCCTGCACACCTGTGCGTCCAACCGTGCGTTCGCCCATGAGCTCGGCGCGCTTGTTGCCGGCCAATGCCGCCGCAAATATTTCGGCGGGGCCCGATGTCCCCGAATCGACGAGCAGCGTTACCGGCAGCGCCACGGAACCGTCGCCTTTCTGTGCGGCAATCTTTGCCTGGCCGCCGGTTCGCGATTCGCGAATAGCGATCGTGCCTGAGCCAACGAACAGCCGTGCCGCGGTGATGCCTTCGGCCAGGTCGCCGGCAGCGGTGTTTCGAATATCGACGATCAGGCGACTGGCGCCACCTTTGGCCAGCGAGGCCACCTGCGTGCGCAGTTGGTCTGCGGCACGCCGCCCGAAAGACGCGACCCGAACATAGCCAATCCCGTCGCCCTGCGTGCGGCTCTTCACTTCGATCGTCGGCGGGACTTCGCGCGTCAGCTCGATTTCGTGCGGATCGGACGCAGCGCCTCCGCGAATAATCGTTAGTTTCACCTTCGACCCCGGTGCCCCGGAGAGCAGGCGCTGTCCTTCGAACGCCGACATGTCGCGGGTCGGGCGCGAGTCGACGAGGCGCACGAAATCGCCGGGGCGGACGCCCGCTTTTGCGGCGGGAGAATCATCCCGGGCAGCTACGACGCGGAGATAGTACTGGTGCGTCAGCGTGATGCCCACATCGGCAGGGCCGGTTTGATCGCCGCTCTCCACCTGACGAACCTGCGGCGGGGTGAGATAGGCGCTGTCGGAATCGAGCCCTTCGGTGAGGCCGCGCATGGCACCGCGCATGACGCTTTCCATGTCGGGCTGCTGGACGTAGTTGCTCATGATGAGCGACACGACGTCGTGGAACACACGAAGGGTCGCGAAAGTTTCGTCGGTGCGCGCCATCGCATGGCCAAGAAGGCCGCCGATGACGGTGAACGCGATGATCGGTGCCGAAACGAGAACGGTCAGAAGCCGCGTCCGTGATGTCATGTTCGCCCTTTTGCCCCGCGCGTCCGCGGCTAACGTTTCCTCAACCATTCTAACGGATCGACCGGTTTGCCGTCGACGCGCATCTCGAAGTACATCCCGGGAATTCCCACCAGCACGCGGCCCGTCGTGCCGACGGCCTGGCCGCGCTCGATTCTGGCGCCGCGTTCCACCTGGGCGGCGCCAAGCTGGCCGTACAACGAAAATGTCTGCGCGCCGTGATCGATGATGACGAGCGTGCCATAACCCGTGAACGGCCCCGCAAAGGCGACGGTTCCGTCGTGAACCGCACGGACGGGTGATCCCTCCTCCGCGGTGAACTGCACGCCGCTCTGACCCGGTGCATTCGCCACGCCGCCGCCGCGGCGCCCGAAGGGCGTCAGCATGCGGCCCGTCACCGGCCATTCGAGGTCGCCACGAAACGGGCGAATCGGCAGCGCAGAGCCTTCGATGGAGGGGCGCGGCGCGCCGGCGCTGATCGCGCTCAGCGTCTGCTGCAACCTGGCCTGCGCGGCCTGCAGCTCGCTCGCGAGCTCGGCCGTGAGATCGCGGCGCCGATCGATCTCCGCGATGAGTTGCGCGTGTGCCTGGGCGGCGCGCTCGGCTGCCGTTCGCGCGGCCGCTGCCTGGCGTTCGAGCCTTGCCATCTCGGCCCGCCGTTTCTCGAGCGTGCCGTGCGCCGCGCGCAACTGCGTGAGGTTCTGCTGGTGCTGTTCGGCGCGATGGCGGTCGATGGCGGCCACGGCAGCCACCATGCGATAGGTGCGCCCGAACTCCTTCAGGTCGGATGCATTGAAGAGCAGCCGCACATAGCCCGCGCTGCCCAGCTTGTACAGCTCGACCATCCGCGATTCCAGGATCGGTCCGGTCGCCGCGGTCTCTTCTTCGAGCGCATCGATCTGATTGCCGATGTTGCCGAGCTCGAGCGCCAGCGTCCGTCTGTCGGCGTCGATCTGCTTGAGCTGCTCGGTCCTGAGATCGCGCTCGACTTCGAGCTTTCGCAACTCAACGAGGAGCGTCCGCTGCCGGCTCGCCAGCTCGTCCGCTTCGCGCTGCAGCGCGATGAGGCGTTCGAGCTCGGGGGCCATCATGAAATGCAGCATTCGAAATGCAGAATGCAAAATGCAGAATGCAAACCGGCGGCTCCATCCGAGCCGGTGCGTCTGGTCATCGGTAGGTGCCGCCTCTGCATTTTGACTTTTGCATTTCGAATTACACCTTACAAGTTGGTGGGCCCGCCAGGATTCGAACCTGGGACCAACCGATTATGAGCCGGCCGCTCTAACCGCTGAGCTACGGGCCCGCACCTACGTGCGGCCTTCCAAGAATGCCTTCAGCTTACGCGACCGCGAGGGGTGGCGCAGCTTGCGCAGCGCTTTGGCCTCTATCTGCCGGATGCGTTCGCGCGTGACGGCGAAGTTCTGGCCCACTTCTTCGAGCGTGTGCTCGCTGCCGTCGCCAACGCCGAACCGCATCTTGATGACCTTCTCCTCGCGCGGCGTGAGCGTCTTGAGCACCGCCTCGGTCTGTTCCTTCAGGTTCAGATTGATGACCGCCTCGGCCGGCGACACGATGTTGCGGTCCTCGATGAAATCGCCAAGATGTGAATCCTCTTCCTCGCCGATCGGGGTTTCGAGCGAGATCGGCTCCTGCGCGATCTTGAGCACCTTGCGCACCTTCGCCACCGGAATGTCCATGCGCTTGGCGATCTCTTCCGAGGTCGGCTCCCGTCCCAGCTCCTGCACGAGCGCGCGCGAGGTGCGAATGAGCTTGTTGATCGTCTCGATCATGTGGACCGGGATGCGGATGGTCCGTGCCTGGTCGGCGATCGCGCGGGTGATGGCCTGGCGGATCCACCACGTGGCGTAGGTCGAGAATTTGTAGCCACGGCGGTATTCGAACTTGTCGACCGCCTTCATCAGGCCGATGTTCCCTTCCTGAATCAGGTCGAGGAACTGCAGACCGCGGTTCGTGTACTTCTTCGCGATCGACACGACGAGGCGGAGGTTGGCTTCGACCAGCTCCTTCTTCGCCTGCTCGGCCTGTGCCTCGCCGCGCTGGATGACCTCGATCGTGCGGCGGAGGCGTTCGGGCGTCTCCTCCAGATCGTCGACCATCTGTTTGACCTGGATGCGCAGGTCCTTGAGGCGCTTCAGGAGATTCTTCTTCTCCTCTTCCTTCAGCTTGGGCGCCTTGACCTTCGTCTTCGGGTTGAGATGCCGGTCGAGATGATCGGCCTCGCGCTGGACCTTCACCACCGCGTCGACGGCGTCCTTCACTTCGTCGACCAGCCGCCGCTTCACGGTCTCGGTGAACTCGATCTCGCGGATGCGGCGCGACACCTCGACCCAGGCGCGCAGCGTCTTCAGACGGGCGCGGCGGTACTTCTTCTTGTCCTTCTTGGGAACGTCGACGAGCTTCTCGCCCATCTTCGAGTAGTTGGCGCGCGCCTTCCGGACCGCCTCGATCTGCGCGAGGACCTCGACGGCGCGCTCCTGGATCACCTCGTCGGTGATCTCCTCGTCGCTGAAGATCACCAGCTCGCGGATCGT
>Ga0105095_10002120_pt1 | contig 10633 bp, 9 predicted proteins | sample PPLLak2March2015_2_FD_79180 | JGI IMG/M metagenome (GOLD analysis project Ga0105095, IMG submission 79180) | Freshwater sediment microbial communities from Prairie Pothole Lake near Jamestown, North Dakota, USA - PPLs Lake P8 Core (3) Depth... | ecosystem: Environmental > Aquatic > Freshwater >... | reverse complement strand
AATAATTACAAACAAAATAAAAGTAATAACGGTGCCTGAGATTCTAAGTATACGTTTAAAAACAGAAGGCCGTTCTGATTGCTCTTTTTTTGTGCCAATGAACTGTTTCAGGGAAATCAGGAATAATACGGAAATAAAAATATAAGCGGGGATCATCTGCCATCTTACTCCTTCAAAAACAACATGACAAAGGACTATAACTAATGTGAAGCCCGGAAGGTAATTGAACCAGCGAAGCCCTTTCCTTATAAGCAACAAAGCAATTAAGGAAACCAAGAGAGTAACAAAGGTTAAAATTTCAAGAGGGCGCATGGTGTTGAATTTTTTGTTTGTTTATGAAATTAAATGTCAGACACAAGAGGTTTATCTATTTCATTATCAAAATTAAACCACAAACAGACTAAAAGCAAAAGATTTTTTGCTATACAAAAAATCAACTGAATTCCTCAAGAGTTTCTATTATATCAACAATATCTCTTATAAGATCAGGGTTAGATATTTCAAACCTCTTGTCTACAAATAAAAACATCAGCAGTGCGCCAGCACTGCAAGGCTTTTTCTTTGTTAAGCACCCCTGAGGAACGCGAGCGGAGCGAGCAATCCTCTTATCATAGACCTCACCCTAAATCCCTCTCCCGGGGGAGAGGGACTTAAATACCTTATATCTAGAATATTTCAGCAATAAATCAGGCGGCTGCAGGGATTTTTCCTTGGGCTGCACCCCAAAAACGGATCATGAAATAATCCTGCTTCCACAACTAAAGAAGACTCCTCATCATTTTTGATGGGGAGTTTTTCTTTTATATTCCCTGAAGTCCTGATGAAATCAAGTTTTAAAGAAAACAGATTATTAACTTTTGAGTTTAGATATTGACGTTTTTCAGTATCAAAGAACAACCTCTTCTCCATTTACTGAATACTTGGATACATAAGCCTTTTACCCTTTCATTAACTTTAAATTTGTTTCAGGTAACTTAATTACGTTCCTTTTCCTGGTAAATAATCCTTCCAATGGTATACACTCGCAACACTATTGACAATTTCTTCCAGAATATGATAGTTATCTGAATTAACCATAATAACTACTCCATTTCCATCAAAACTTCCCCTATATGTGCTTAAGAAACCTCTGTTTCCTCCATCATTACGAAAATATACTGTATTACCCTTTTTTATAATAAATACACCTAATGCTGACTTTTCTTTATAACGTGTTAAAAATGTTTTTGTCATTTCAGGAGAAAGAATCTTATTTGATTTACCTAAATATGACAACTGTATTTCAATTATGAATTTACATAAGTCGGTAGGATTTGTCCATAAACCGGCAGCAGCACACTCTGGATAGATATGATATTTCCCTATTACTTCTTTTCCCTTATTATAATAACCTGTAGCTAAAAATTGTTTTTTATCTGCGGGTGGAGGTTGTGTGAAAAAACTATTAGTCATTTCCAATGGTTTCAAGACGGTTTTCCACATAAATTCATCATATGGCTGATGAGTCAAATCCATTAATATTAACTGTGATATAGTAACCCCTCCTCCGGAATATCGAAATTTTATTCCGGGTTTTGATTGCGATCGAACTGCTGGTGTGTTTGAAGGCTTCTTGCCATCAAGAATCTGAGTTATTGACGGTATTGTATCTCCAACGGAATATCCGGGAAAACCAGTGACTGTTAATCCGGCAGTGTGACTTAAAAGATTCCGCATTGTTATCTTTTTATTCTTTGAAACTGAATCATAGGGAAATTCCCATGAAGTTAAATACTGATTAATATCTGTATTTAAATCGAGCTTCTTATTTTGAACCAGTCTTAATACGCCAACTGCATTTAATGATTTGCTAATTGAAGCTGCTTGAAAAAGTGTCAGGGGAGTAACTGGGCGATGTTCAGATGTATCAGCCCAACCATAACCTTTTGCCCATTCAATTTTATAATTATGTATGACTGCAATGCTTATACCATGTAAATTATAGTAAGACATTCGTTCTTTCAACGACCATTTTACTGAATCTTTAGCTTGAACCAGGCTCATCAGACTATTTTCAACTTGTTTTATTTTGTCTTCAACTTCTACCGGATAGAAAGTCTCTTGCGCTAATAGATATTTTACAGGATAAAGTAAAACAAACATTAAAAGGATAATAGAATTTTTTTTAATCATATTACGTAAATTTTATTTAATCTCTAAAAGACTGTATTGCATAATCGCTATTTTATCAATTGTGCGGTCCCTGTTACAGTCTTTAATGTAATTTTTGGTTTGCTATTGCCCTTGGTAAAACTATTCCTCTTATATTCACTCTTCTTACCGAAATCTGAAGAATTCCGGTAATTTTTTATATTATCCATAAAGATCTCTTCTTTGTCAAATCTATATGGAGAGATAATTCTTCCCTCGTCAGCCATAGCAATGAACTCAAAGTACCCTCTTACAGGATGACCCTTAAAACGGACCTGTGCCCTATTAAAACTGGAACCTACAAACAGATCTGATTCTGGCGGCCGGGCAAGCGAGATTTTTATAATTCCCATTCCTGTGCTGAAACTACTGTTCCCGGTAATTGTTAAACCTGTGGCCCTTATTGCTCCCCCGGCAGAACTCAGTCTGAATGAACCTTTTGAATTATGAATTTGTGCATAAAGTTGAGCCAGAAAAATGTCTATGCTTCCGTCGACATTATCAAAAACAAATCTGCCAAATCCATAGTCAGCTTTGAAAAATCCATTAAAGTCAGTAACCTCGAAATCGCTTGAACCTCCAATACATTTAATATAAGTTCCATCAGGAACACTGATTATCCAGGTCCATTCTTCAAAGTATGTTTGAGTAGGTCTCTGGCTGTCATGATTCATGATATTTTCTTTCAAATAAATTGCTTCAGGCTTTTCTTTCATTTCGAATTGCTCATCCGCCCTGGCTATGTATTGAAGCTTAATCCTTATCTCCCCTGAATTGGAACCGGAAATAATTACTTTTGTTTTCCCGAGAGTTTCTATACATAAAGTATCTTTTTGCGGGAACTTCCATGATTCTTCTTTCAATTTTTGTGAGGATAACCTTCCGGATCCTGTGTTTGATTGAATTATCAATGTAAAAGGAATAAGAAGTAATGCTTTAATAATTAATTTTCTATTAAGTGTTTTCATTTTAGTATTTTATTTCAATTTCTCTATTCATATCTCAGATTATTAACAGGATTATCACGGGTGATCTTATAAGTCATTATTCCACTTATGATCAGAAACGATCCTGCAATAACAACAATGGCAAAAAGAAATACATCAAATCCGATTTTCGTTTTGTTTACATATTTTGTGAGCCATTCGTTTAAAAGAAGATAAACCAGGGGAACTGCAAGACAGGAAGCAACTATAAAAGGAGGAATGTATTCATATAGGAATATCTTGAGGATACTATTTGTATCAGCTCCCAATATTCTTCTGATAGCCATTTCATTGACTTTTACGGTTGAAATAAGGTATGATACCGAAATAATACCCAGCAGCAGAAGGAAAAGACTTATAATTGTAGATACAGTTAATGTCTGTATAACTTTCATCTCCTTCGAATAAACATTGTTGTACTGGTCATCCATAAAAAAATAGGAAAATGGAGCTACCGGATCAATTTGTTTCCAGTTTTCACTAAGGAATTCCAAAGCCTTCTCTGACATGTTATCGGCGGTTTTGAAAAACAGCTGGAAATTGTTGGTTATGGAAGTACTGTTTACAACGAATGCCATTGAACTGGGAGTTTTGTCTGTTTTACCGAAATAGATATCTTTCACAACTCCAACAACAATCTTTTCATTTTCCCCCCAGAAACCAATTAGCTTTTTCCCAATGGCATTATCTCCGATCCTTTTAGCCAGTTGCTGATTAATAATAACAGCCGAGACTGAATCAGTGGAAAAAGTTCTGCTGAAATCCCTGCCTTCAACAATAGCAGCTCCAATCGTTTTGAAAAAATCAAAATCAACACCAAGATAGCCTGCGGATATTGCTTCATCAGGTCTCTGTGAAGGCAACCTCACCTGCGTTCTATTTGATACCGGACCCAGGGGGTAATTAGAGGCAGAGGCAATACCGGTAAACAGGGGGCTGTTCTGAACTAACTGGGATGCAATGAATCGCCTGTTTTCCGGTGAATTCGCACCTCTCAGGTAATTATTTGTAACAATCAGGTTCTTCCTTTCAAAACCTAAATCCATTGTAGTAAGGTATTTAATCTGTCTGCCGGCAATCAGCGTGGCTGCTATCAGACCCACAGAAGTAAAGAACTGAATGCCTAACATTAATCTTCTGAGGTTTATTGAATGTCTGCTTCCTGCAATTCTAAGTTCAACTATCCTTGATTTCTTCAGCTTGATTGCCTCAGGAATGGTAATATTATTCACAAGAGATGAAGAATAAAACGCAGGAATCAGAGGAATAATAAATGTTAGAATGATGAGGATTATAATTATCCTGATACCGAATAATTCATTTATACTTAATCCTCCGGATGTCAGTTCAGTTAAAGTATTCCGGAAAGAGATAACTAATAGTGAGGATAAAAATGATGCAGAAGATATATAAATCAGATTTTCAAAATAGAAACGTGCAAATACTATTTTTCTGGTCTCTCCGTATGTTTTACTTATTCCAATCCTGAAGATTTCCGAAATGTTCTTACCTAGATCAAGGATCATATAATTTCCCAAAGCAATAATCAGAATAAATAAAGCTATCCATGGAAGAAACTGGATTAACTGTATATTCCCGCTGTTAAATCCAAGATTCTGCATTATATCCCCGGAATGAAGATAAATATCTGCAACTGGTTGAAGAGTAATTTCAAAGAGGCTGTTTTCCACCTTAAAGCTTTCTGAAATTATTTTAGTAAGAATATTCTCCGTTTCATCTTTGAGCTTTTTGTCTTTCAATACAAAAAAGAAATATGTTACTTTATAATTTGCATCAGTCAGATAGACAGAAGTTTTAATGGCTTCCGTAGAAATGAGGTAGTTGATCTTAATAAAAGATTTTGCCGGTATATCCTCGAAAATACCACCTACAGTAAATTGATTGGTATTGTTGATTGTAATGATTTTACCCAGCGGATTTTCTTCCTTAAAAATCTTTTTTGCTTCTTTTTGTGAAATATAGATTTTATCAGGCGATTCCAGAAAAGAGGTCCCATCCTGGTCTATCAGTTTCCATGAAAAGACATTAAACAATCCGGGATCTGCATAAAGTACCGATTGACTAACAGGATCATTTTCGCCTGTCTTTACGGTACGGTCAAGAACAACCATCCTGATAATTTCCTCAACCTGGGGTATTTTCCCATTGAATATATCTTTTGTGTCACCTGGTAATATCGCTGATTTAACATTCTGTTCCTTGTCAGTAAGGATTAATCTGAATATTTTATCCTTCTTCTCATGATATCTGTCAAAAGAATACTCATTAATTAGTATGGTAAGAAATAATGAGAAACATATCAGACCAACAGAGAGGCTGAATACTCTGACAAAAGGATAAATACTTTTAAGTTTAATGGATCTTATACTGTCCCTGATAATAAATTTGATCATAATAATGGTTTTTACTTATTCATAATTTCTTTAGCAATATTAAAACAGGCAAAACTGCTGTACAAAAAAAATCTATGACTGGTGAGATAAATGAGATAATCTGCAAAATGTGATTGACCCGGGCATATTGAAAGACAATTTATCCCTTTAAAAGCGCGAATTAGTCGCGGTCTTACCGTTTTTCAATCCATTTGTCCTATTAATTATACCAGTTACAACAAATTTCTGGCAGGTTACCTGATTATTAATGTTATAACAATCTGATTTCTTAACTTTGATTTATATGAAAAAGAGCAGGATATACCAAATCATGTTTCATTTCTTATTCTGGTTATTGTATACCCTGGTTTTCTATGCAATAAGTACAAAATACAAGGTTAATTCAACTATACCTAATAGTACTTTAATAACAACTGCAGTACAGATCAGCCTGGTCTACTTTATAAGATATTATCTCTTCAATAAATATTACAGGAATGGGAGACCGGTTATGTTCTCCCTACTTTCTCTTTCCTCAATTCTCTATTTCATCCCCATTGTGTGGATGGTAGCTATGCTGATCTTTAATATCAATGTAACTTTTTCAATATTATTTACAGTTGATCTCCTTCTTGCTTACCTGGTTACGCTGGTCGTAGTATTTATTTCTGTTTCTGTTACGCTATTAAATGAAAAGGAAATGAAAAAGAATGAGCTGGCACATTTTGAGAAAGAAAAGAAAGAGATGGAGCTTTTTGCTCTGAAGAGCCAGATCGATTCTCACTTTCTATTCAATACCCTTAATAACATTTATGGATTAGCTTTAAGAAAGTCAGATCTTACTCCGCAGAGTGTACTTTATTTGTCAGAAATATTGAACTTTGTAATATATGAGACTAAAAACGATTTCTACCCTCTGAGCAAGGAGATCCAACTTCTTAAATATTATATTGAGCTGGAAAAAATGAGGTATGGAGACAGTTTCAGCATAGATTTCGAAGCAGATGATAAAGATAATGATTCATTTATTACACCGCTGATATTGTTTACTTTTCTGGAGAATAGTTTCAAGCATGGGGTCTTTAAAACAATGCATAATCCATGGGTAAAAATAAGGTTAAAATCGAGTGTTTCGGAAATCTTCTTTGAAATAGAAAACAGTGTGCTGGAAAATCCTGACAATGCCGGAAAGGAGGGAAATAAAGGAATAGGTCTTGAAAATATAAGAAGGCGGCTGGCTCTTTTATATCCACAGATGCATAAATTAATAACAAGAATGGATGAAAACGCTTTTTATGCAGGACTGACACTTTATAAAAACTATTAGAACCTCATTTATGAAAGTAAAATGTGTAATTATTGATGATGAGCCTATTGCAAGGGATATAATCAGAGACTATATTCTGAAAATTAATGAGCTTGAGATAATTGCAGAATTCAACAAACCAACAGAAGCATTGGTTTTTTTAAATGAGAACAAAACGGACCTCCTGTTTCTTGATATTAATATGCCTGAAATAAACGGAATAAATTTTGCAAAATCTCTGTCCGATCCACCTGCTATAATTTTTACCACTGCCTACAGGGAGTATGCTGCAAACGGATTTGAACTCCAGGCTGTTGATTACCTTGTGAAGCCAATACCGTTTGAAAGATTTCTGAAAGCTGTTAATCATTACTTTAGGTTGCATTTTAAATCAGCTGAAATGACAACTGCTGAAAGCCGTGAGAGACAAGAAGAAGAGTACATTTTATTAAAGGACAGCAAAAAAACTCATAAAGTATATTTAGGTGACATTAAGTACATTGAAAGCGACGGTGACTATATCAGGTTCTATTTGCAGAACAGTAAAATAATGGTAAGGGGAAGTCTCACATCTATGGAGGTCACATTGCCTTCTGAATTGTTTCTCAGAATACATAATTCATATATGATAAACCTGAAGAAAGTCAATGCAGTAACCTTATATTCAGTAGAGATTGATGGCACTGAATTACCAATAAGCAGAAGTCATAAGGAAAAAGTTCTAAAGATTCTCAATATAAAGTCATATTAGTTACAGTGTCTGATAATAGGTGATAAAGAAGATTACTTTAACAAGGGTAAAACATTCTCCAACTTATTGATTCCACTCATGTCCCTAATTAAACTCATGTTAGATATTTCATCACTTTCCGCTACAAAGAAAAAGCCCTGGCGCGAAAGCGCCGGGGTTTTTTATTTTTGGCCCGAACTGTGCTCTGGTGAGGGCTAAAAATAAAAAGATCCGAACAGACGCCGAAGGCGGATGCAGGGCTTTTTCTTCGGGCTGCTACCACCAAGAGGAAAAAGCCGAACGAGGTGAGGCTTAATCCTCCTTATTCATCTGCCTCATCCCCTCCCTTCACTTCGTTCAGGGTTTCCCCTTCTCCCAGGAGAGAAGGGGACTATAAAACCCATTAATACTGTGCCTCCCTATGTAAGGGTTTTCGTTATGTACTCCCAAAACTAAAAATCCCCGGAGCTGATTTCCGAGGGCAAATACCAATTTAATCCTACAATTTATGGTTTCACAAACAGTACCTATCAATCAATTGCTGTTCAACACCTGAATCCTTTGCTTTTTTAGCAATAACTTTCAGTAAAGGGGAAATCAAGGTAAAAAACCCTGGTAAGTTCATGTCAGCCATACTAGAAATAATTGCGATGTGCTGAAGCCTTTTTGGAACACCCTTTTTATTCGCCAGTCCATCTTCTGCCAATCCATACAAAATTCGCAAAGAATTTTCAAACCCTTCATGACCAGGTTTAAGTACTACTTTAAATTTAATCTCCCTGCCATTGGGGTTAAAAAAGTGATGAAGATTTTTTGGTTCAACAGTATACGTTTCACCCGGCTTCAAAATTTTCTTCTTCCTTTTTGCCAAACCTAATCCTAATTCACCGTCAATTGAAGTGAATGTTTCAGAATAACTCAAATGATAGTGCAACGGATTCCTACCCTCTGGCATTAGTGTCAATTCCGCTTCAGTAAATTGGCCATTTGTTTCTACGGAAGTTTTAATAAATGTTACAGTATCCCTGAATATTGGATTAACAATTACTCTTTTCATATGTTTAGTTTTTAATTAGTTGCATGTGATTTACATATGACAGTATAGAAATATATTCAAATAACAAATAATGATCGAAACATGTTTGATTCTCTCCTGAAATACTTCTTTAATGAAAGGACATTAATAAAGTTTAAAATTCACTTTGTTACCAAGGGAGGTTGCGATACCCAACGCAAGCACAGGGCAGAGTCCTGGTACTTTAGCCGAGAAGCTGTCACTGTGCAAGGAGGGTATTGCGCACTTTTTGCAGTCATGGTACAAGTTTTATTGAGCATTACGAGTGTCACGGGATAAACTATCTCGGAGCCAGAAATTTATCAAGGTGCAGGATTTTAATTGCTTGCAGATTCGCGCTTTGCCCAACGTAGAGGAGCGAAGTTGGGTGTCCGGGTGCAGGAGCCATTATGAATTTGTCCTGTGTGAAGCAGCAAAAGCAAAAAGTGTGACAAACAAATGACCTTTAGCAGTGTCCGTGATAGTGTTTTGTTTCTTTCAGTGAAATGAAGGATAATACACCAAATGTCTACTTAAACGAGATTTGACCAGCTTGTCAATATTAGTACTGTCCGGATAAATGCAGCTATTGGTGGGTACGGAAGGTCGAATCCCCACCAAAAGATAGTCCCTGTGACGAGAAGGATTAATGCAAGTAAGCCGCCTGCTTTATGTCCATTCCAAAGTAGCCAACCTGCATAACCTTCAATTAGGCAGATAACGAGGAATCCAACTAACATCGGAATCGAAGTGACCAGACCATGACGTTCGAATCCTCCGCCACCGTAAGCTGGAAAGCCAAATACAAAAGGTATTCCACGACCTTGAGAGAGATTATGGATTGCCATAATGCATGGCACTCCCAAGCCTATTGTCGAGATCCATAAAAGCACTGAAGCAAAACGTAATAAAATTGGGACATTCATAATCTATCTTAAATCTAAGTAACAACCCAATTCCATAAATTGTTGAAATATGGGAATAATATGCAGATTAAAGTTGCCGGAGAAATTTACCACTTGCTTCTGGAGACTCAAAGCTTAAGGCACATGCATAGCTTGCATATGTCTTAATGCAAAATTTTCTTCTTATGGTAACCAGCAGCCGAAGAAGGAGGCTGACAGGGCTTTACCTTTGATTTTTTTGGACTAGACCCCAAATAAATCATTCTTCAAATCCCATGTTCTTCAGGATAGCAAAAAATCGAGGCTAATCTCTGAACAGATTTAGGTTAGATATTTCAAACCTCTTGTATACAAAGCAAAAGCCCCTCCAATGAGGATCACGAGGATCCGCCAGTTGGTGGAAACGAATAATCCTCTCCCTCCTTTTTAAAGATCTGAGCCTGGTCGAGCGAGGGACAGAAATAAAAACACCCTATGCATTCTTGATAAGGAATCTTTATAACCAGAAAACGAGAGTATTCGCAGAAAGAAGAAAAATATAATACTTTATTTCTTGTCGTAAACCAACACCAAATTTATATCTCCCATCTGGCTTGACATTGCTGATTTCACTGTGAGAGTTTTACCGTCATCAGAAATACTCCATGCTTCTGTGGATTTCATCTCCATTTTCTCACCATTCATGTCGAAAAGGATAGTTTTAGCGAATCTAAGCTCCTTCTTATCGTCCGACCAGGTTGTAATAGTCTTAATGGAAGAATCCATCATACCCTGGTTGACTGATTCCTTACCATCAAGAGTATATTTTTCGCTTAAATTAACATCCCCCCCGTCAAAAGAAGGTCGAACAAGGTCAATGGAAATCAAACCTGCCTCCTGGTTAATTGTCATTGATGTTGCAGACATCCTTGGTCCATCACCAAGAGTACTTTTCGATTCATTCAGTGCCCATGAACCCGAAAAATTTGGTTGGGCAAATGAACTTCCCGGAAGAAGACTTAAGGATACAAATGCAAATAAAACAGGCAACGAAATATTAATAAATCGTTTACCAGAACTAAAAATCTTT
>Ga0105095_10002118_pt1 | contig 10638 bp, 7 predicted proteins | sample PPLLak2March2015_2_FD_79180 | JGI IMG/M metagenome (GOLD analysis project Ga0105095, IMG submission 79180) | Freshwater sediment microbial communities from Prairie Pothole Lake near Jamestown, North Dakota, USA - PPLs Lake P8 Core (3) Depth... | ecosystem: Environmental > Aquatic > Freshwater >... | reverse complement strand
TCGGGCAACTTTGGCTTCAACATTGCAACATGTTTCTCGATGCTTTCAAGAACATCAAACTGTGTTTCATCGCAGCCCATTGGTCTGTTCACAACAAGCTTTAAGTTTGGTTTCACAAAATAAGGCTTTAGGTAAATATTTGACGTCCGCCAAGAAGATAGGAATCATACACGCTCCAAATTGGCTCAAGAACCGAAGGCAAAAACCAAAGGACAGAAAGGCTAAGGAACCGCAACTCGAACCTTCCTTTCTCAGGATTGCGACTTTTGTCATAACTCTTATCAGCATGATCTTGGGGCTTTCAATGCTGCCTATTTTCCCGCAGCCTTTGCCAGCCGTAATAGCTTTTCTAGTGGCTTTCGTGACATACAAAAAACCGTTGTTGGGTATGCCTGTTGGCGCTCCTATTATTGCGTTAGGCTTGCTTTATCATCTATCCAGTCTGAACTTTATCGTGATGCTAGGTGAAACTTATATCCGCGAAATCGTTGTCTTCATGTTTATCTTTCTATTCGCATTGTTACCTATTGTTTTCCACCGTTACAAAGATGCCATCGCAATAAATCTAGGCATAATTGCAGCGATTCTGCTCTTCTTCGGTCAAACCTATTACTTGGCAGTGCCTTTAATCGCCACCTCAGCAGTCTTCTTCAAGAAAAAAGCTGTCCTGTCTGCAGTGTTCTATGGCATGATTTCAATGCCTCTAATGATGATGCAGTATTTGCAGCATATTTCGCAAATTCCCAGAGAAGACTGGTGGGTTGAAGCTGGCTCCAGCCCTCCTATTTACGTCTCCCTTTCACAAGTATTCAAAGGTCTAGCCGAGTCTATGAGCCAGTTTAGGTTATACGACACCTCGAAGATAGTCTGGTCCATAACTGGACAAATAACTGGCACTGCTCCTCTTGAAGAACATACGGTAGGCGAAGTTTTGTCCCATTATCTTGATTCTATCCCTGGGATAGCACTTTTCATAGTTATGGTTTTAGGTATTGTTATCTTCATCACATTTGCGGTCCGAACGTTTTTGACCAAAACCCCCGAGTTTCCAGGAGAGAGACTCCTTCCAATGTTTACAGCCGTTGTTGCTACCGCGCTGTTCTTTATTCTAATTGCAGGGCTCCAGAACGCCTTAGCTTTCAGAGCCGACGTGAACGGAACTCAGATGGCAATAGGCATTTTGGCAACCGTTCTTTTCACCGCGCCCGTGTTGCTGATAAACCCTGAACCCAAGAAGAGAGCAACGACCGGAATGATACTTACAAAGGCTCAAGAGCTTCTGGAGAAGCTGCAGGTTTTTGAATCATCCCTTGTCAATGTCAAAACGAACATTCCTATTCCCGTCAGTTCAATTGAAGGACGAATGCTGGTTATCAAAGACAGGTTAAACGACATCGTCAAGAAGACTTCAACAAGTTTCTATGACATTTCCGAATCTGATGAAGTCTTCAACGAATTGGATCATGAAATAAGCAACCAGATCCGTGACCTAATGCTTGATCTAGATATCTCAGTCTTAGAATACCAGATGAACGTAAATGGCGAATATTCAACGTGGACTGGAAAGCTCAAAGACATGGGCTTAGAAGTTAAAACGGCTGAAAAAATAGATTTCCAGAGAGATGCGCCTATTGAAGATAGAATAGGTCACATCAAAGGGATCTTGGAAGATGGCCGCCGTTTCGTCACCGAAGCTTGTAAAGAGGTTGAACAAGTCTACGAGGTCTTAAGATTATTGTATGACCCAAACCTTCCCAAGGAAGGACAAGCTACAACATTTGCATTGCAGAAGCTCAAAGAAAATGGGACTCCTTGGATCTCCATGGAAGCACTTTTCACCTCCCTTAACAACTGGCGAAAGCAATATGGAGCAGAGATTTCCATTTCCGTGCAGAACCTCAAGGATTCTTTAACTTCAATAGTCAGCCTAAGTGAGGAAAGTGAGAGATTGCAGCCTATTCTAGAAGACAAATTTCCCATACTAGAGGCTGATACCAAGAAAGCTCAAGAAATCATGACTGGTATTGAAAGCAAGTCCCTTGACGTCGTGAATATTCTGATAATAAGGGATATCTTCAAATCGTCGTTGATTGTTTCCAAAGATGTAATCTCCATTTTGTACGAGAAATTGAGGAATCAAGAAGAGACAATAGAGAATCTATTGCCAGCGAAAGACTACTTGTGGGAGAAGAACGTGGCTTTAATGGAACAAATGACTTTAGCCATGGAAATATTCTCCGATGATTCGGAGCAGGGAATGAAAAATGATTTTGAGAACCTGTCCAGATCCTTATCTTGCCTACACGAGTGCGTAGAGACCTTGCTCGTGTACAACGAGAAAAAGGAACTCCTGCTGAACTATCCGATTGCAGCGAATGCAATAGTAAGCATCATTTCTCAGAAGAAGCAGGTCTCGGCTACCGACCTTCCGTTTGAGCAGAGATTCGCAGAAGAGTATCTGAGACTATTCCACAGCCACAATTACGGCGAGTTCCGTTTTGATGAATCAAACCTGTCTCTCATGAAACGGTGAAACGTTTTTCTTGCATTTTCAATAACATTTGCTGGGAAAAGAATCACTAATCTTCTGATGATGTGAAGCATGATCAAGAGAATTGAGCAGACAGATTGAGCGAGTTGGACAACTCAAGCTGAATGGAAAGTTGAAGTGTCTCTGAAGTAGTTCTTGGCGTCGCATTGATTAGAGAGTTAGAAATTGTATTAAACCTGCACTCCTTGAATAATATGGGACTGAACGCGAATGCCGACGAATTTGCCGCCTGACGCACTGGATAAGTGGGCTGAGGTCGAGGCTGCCAGAAGTCCCCGAGAAAAAATGGAGAAGATGCAGGAGTTCCTGAAGCATGTTCCTCAGCACAAGGGTACCATGAAGTTGCGCGGCGAAATTAAGAGGAAAATAGCACTTATCCGTGATGACTTGGAAGACAAGAAGCGCAAGGGCACAGGCAAGAGTAGCGGTGGACCCAAGCTTTTCATCGAAAAAGGAAGTTCAGCGCAGGTAGTGCTGATAGGCATGACAAACGTGGGTAAGAGCTGTCTAATGAGTGCAACAACAAACTCAAAAGTGCTCGTTACCCCCACACCTTTCAGTACGCATGAACCAGTACCCGGCATAATGAATTATATGGATGTACAATTCCAGATTGTGGAAGCACCAGCCATCATGGAGGGAGCAGCCGAAGGTCGAGCGGGAGGACAGGTCGCCCTTGGCTTGGCGCGTAATGCTGACGGCGTGATTTTAATGGTTGATTTATCGCATGACCCGGTTGGGCAACTGGAGCTAGTTTTGGCTGAGCTGGAGGAAAGCCGAGTCTTAGTAAGCAAACCAAGCGGAAGAGTCGACATCGATAGACGCCACGCTGGAACAACATTGCGGGTCATTCTAATCGGCAGACTCGTCGATTGTACCGTGCGTGACGTCGAGGAATTGCTGCGAGGCTACAAAATCAACGATGCCATCGTGAGAATCAGCGGTGAAGTTTCACTCGATGAGATAGAGAACGCAATCTATGAAAACACAATCTACAAACCCGCAGTAATAGTCGCCAACAAACTAGACCTGAAGGGCGCACAAGCGAACCTGCGAGCACTCAAACAGCATGTAAACGGCAAATTACCCGTAGTTCCCATGTCGTGTGAGCGCAAAGTTGGGTTTCATGAGCTTGGCAAGGCTCTCTTTGAGGCTCTAGGAATTATTCGGGTCTATACAAAGGAACCGGGCATGAGGACACATAGTGACCACCCCTTTCCCCTTCGAAAAGGAGACACCGTCAACGAGTTGGCAAAGAATATTCATAAGGAGCTTCTGTCGAATTTCATGTTCGCGATGGTTTGGGCTAAACGGTTGCCGTTTAGTCCCAAGAAGGTTGGGATAAATTTTGTTCTGGACGACGGTGACATAATTGAGATTCACGCGAGAGTATAACCTAATCATAATGAAAATTTACTACACAAAATAGAAATATCAGAAAGAAATTGATGGGCAGTTTATCTGCTGGATTGAGCTACGCGTTCGATTTCGTTACGCTTGGCAACGCCTGCACTTTTTATGTCCTTGTTTGATGCGAGGATTAACTCGTCTGCTATCGTTTCCTGGATCGGTTTGGGGTTGTTAAGTGTTGCTGCTCTTGCACCTTCAGTTATGTGCCGTATTGCGAGGTCTATGCGGCGCTGAGGGGCAATATCTACACTCAAGTGGTAGACTACGCCTCCATAGCTTACTCGTGTGGTGTCTTCGCACGGGGCAGCATTTTCTACAGCTTTAACTAGAATTTCGATTGGGTTTTTGCCTGTTCGGAGATTTATTATGTCGAATGCCTGCTTGACAATGTTGGAAGCCTTGGCTTTCTTCCCGCTATTTTTGCCTGGCCGCATCAAACCGTTTATCAGGCGTTCGACTATGTTGACGCTTGCTTTCCGGAAACGTTGATGTTCATGGCGGCCCATGCTATGCGGAGTGGTCATGGGGGTAAGGTTCAGATAACGCTGCAGACCAATGTCTTGCACTCTAACATCCTGAAAAGTCCATTTTTGGAAAAGTTTGATCTCTTGTTTGGAACTCACTAAAATCACCTTGCAGGTTTCTGTTTCCGCCCGTAAACGAGCTCGTTTAATGATACACCGTTAATCTTAATGACCTTCCATCGGACACCAGGAATATCTCCCATGGCGCCTCCTCTTGTTCCGCCGATGCCTTCGACAAGTACTTCATCGTGCTCGTCGACCACGTTCAGCGCGCCGTCTCCTGGTAAAAAGGCTGTGATGAGCCTGCCATTCTTGATAAGTTGGGTTCTCACACATTTACGTATGGCGCTGTTCGGTTGTTTCGATTCAACGCCTACTTTCTCAAGAACTATTCCCCTTGCCTGTGGCGCGCCCTGCAGGGGGTCTACTTTCATGTCAAGCATTAACATACGACGATTATAGTAACGATCTGACCAACGAAAATTTTTTCGCTTAAGGGCCAGTTGCCTTGCGGCGAATTCGCCTCTTGGAGATTTTGAACCCATGCTACTTTTATCCTCTTGCACAGTTAGAATCACACCACTAATATTTAAACAAAACGAACCATCCAATGCGATACTTTTAGCAAACGAAAGCGAAATTTGAACAAAGGCACTTTCATAAACTAGCCGATTCCCCGACGTTTCTTCAAAAATTTTTCCGTCTCTGTCGTTCTTGTAGATCAAAACAAACGAAGTGATCAAATCAAACAGAGATCAAGCTGTGTGCTTCATAGCTTTGTTGAAACAAAAAGGTTATGATAATGCTAAGTTCGCTTTCAAGAATAGAGTGTAAAAAGAGAGTGGCATGTAACTTGCTTTTCTCTTACAGACCGAGCAGCGCTACCAGGTTGTACTGAGCGATCAGAGCAGCGAACAGCGAAGCGACCAGAGACATCACAGTGATCATTGTGTTCAAAGATGGACCAGCAGTATCCTTGAATGGGTCACCAACCGTGTCGCCTACAATCGCAGCCTTGTGGGCGTCAGATCCTTTCCCGCCATAAGCTCCAGTTTCAATGAGTTTTTTCGCGTTGTCCCACAGACCACCGGCGTTGGACATCAACAGTGCCAGCAGCAGACTAGACAGTATTGCTCCAGCCAAGAAACCGCCTAACGCGTTGATCCCGCCGATGAAACCCACAACCAGTGTAGCCGTGATTATGACGACACTTGCTGGCATCAACTCACGGATCGCTCCAACGGTGGCAATGTCAACACACTTAGCGTAGTCAGGTTTAACCCCAGGCTTGCCTTCTCTAAGACCAGGAATCTCCTTAAACTGCCTCCTGATTTCTGCGATCATCCGCTCGGCATTCTTGCCTACACCCAACATTAACATCGCTGAGAAAACTGCAGGAATTGCTACGCCGATGAGTGCACCCATCAAAACAAAGGGGTCCATTATGTCGAAGACTGCAATGTACCCAGCGTTAGAGGCAATTTCCTGAAATGCAGCAAGTAGCGAAATCACGGTCAACCCAGCAGCTCCAATTGCGAAGCCTTTGGTTATGGCTTTTGCAGTGTTTCCAGCAGCATCAAGCTGATCCGTAATCGCTATGACTTCCTCGCTCAATCCAGATTGTTCTGCAACACCCTTTGCATTGTCGACAATTGGGCCATACGCATCGTTCGAAACGGTCAACCCAACGATGGAAAGCATGCCAACGGCAGCCATTGAGATCCCGAATACGCCAAAAGTAACGCCTCCCAAAGGTTCCAACAGCTTGTAAGAAACCGCGGCAGCAATCCCGATCCCGATCAGAGGCAGAATTATACTCCGTAAACCGTACGAGAAACCAGTGATGATGTTAATCGCCGGGCCACTCTTTGAAGCCTCGGCTGTTTTAATCACGGGCGCTTTATCTTCTGATGTGAAATAGTCAGTTGTTACCCCAATTATTACGCCAGCAGTTAGTCCTATTGCGGCCGCACCCCAGACCCGCCAATCGTATCCCAAATAGTAAGTCGCTATGGCGGTCAAAACACCAAAGATGACGCAAGTCACGTAGGTACCCATGTTGAGCGCATATCCCGGATTGCCTTTCTTCCCGACTCTCACAGTAAAGGACCCAATTATTGAAGCAAAAATACCTACGCCAGCAAAAACAAGTGGGATTTGAAGATACAATGTATTGCCTCCGAATGAAAGTGCTGCGCCAAGAATCATTACGGCAACTATGCTCGCGACGTAAGAATCGAACAAGTCCGCGCCCATTCCAGCCACGTCGCCTACGTTGTCGCCAACGTTGTCGGCTATGACAGCAGGATTTCGGGGGTCATCTTCAGGCAAATCAAGCTCCACTTTTCCCACGAGGTCCGCACTGATGTCTGCTGTTTTTGTGTAAATTCCGCCACCTGCCTTAGCGAAGAGGGCGAGTGAACTGGCGCCGAAACTGAAGCCTAATACTACCTCAGGGTCACCAGTTAGCCAAAATACGATGCTTATGCCGAGCAAGCCTATCCCTACAACTGAAAAACCCATGACTGCTCCGCCTCGGAAGCCAATCGGGAATGCCTTGTTCAAGCTTTGCTGTGCCCCATTCGCAACTTTCGCGTTCGCCTTCGTTGCGATGGTCAAGCCTAGGAATCCGGCTAACGCTGAGAATGAAGAACCAAAAAGATACGCGAGTGCCAGCGAGACGTTGTTTAATGGGTTACCTGACCATATTGGTGTAGGGAGGAAGATAAGCAACAATACGGCTATGACTCCGACGAAGATCGCTAGGGTGGTGTATTCTCTTTTGAGAAAAGCTCGGGCGCCCGTTCTTATAGCGTCAGAAATTTCTCGCATTTTTTCGGTTCCGCTACTTTGTTTCTCGACGTAGCGGTAGAAATAAAGTCCGACAAGAATCGAAACGAACGCCGCTATTGGCGCTATTACCCATGGTTCTAGTGACATTACTTTCACCTTTCTAAGATATTATTGTTTGAGGGTTTAAGCAGAATTGTATGAGGTTGTTTATTAGCTTTTTTTCTGAAGTTCTGCTTTTCCAATAAAATATGTCTCGCAACATGGAACCATTTTTGTAAATCTGCATTTCTATTGTCAACTAAAGAAAAGATCCTAGGGATCGAAACAATGGCTCAAAAGTTGTTGAGTCGGCATCTTCATTTCCACGCATTACCGATCAGCATGAACACACCAATGTTTCGTATGTCGCAGAATAACCTTTATCAATATAAGGTAAAATGCACATATTGTTAAACGCAGAGCAAAGGACACTTGTAGATGAACAGATTGGGCAAATCTTTGACCATATTGGCGATCACTTTCATGCTTCTGTCATCATTTCATTTTTCCAGCGCGGCTTCCGATGCGGATATCTGGACCCCCCGGGCGCCCATGTTGACAGCCAGGGCAGGACTTGGAGTGGTAGCTGTAAACGGAAAAATCTACGCTATTGGCGGCATGAATAACAACAGCTACCTGAACGTTAACGAAGAGTATGATCCAATCACGGATAAATGGACCACAAAAACACCGATGCCGACTGCCAGAAGCGGTTTCGCCATTGTAGTTTACCAAAACAGAGTCTATGCAATCGGAGGAACTAAGGGTGACAGCACAACAGAATCCTCAGGATTTACACCGGTCACAGAAGTGTACACGCCCGCAACGGACACCTGGACCATAAAAACCCCGATGCCTATGCCCCGAGCAGACCTGTCTGCAAGTGTGGTTGATGGAAAAATCTATCTAATTGGTGGAAAAAAGTATGTGGAACATGATCCTTTCTACGAAGAAAGTGACCTAAATGAAGTTTACGATCCCGGAACTGACTCTTGGACCAACATGACCTCAATTCCCACTGCCACATTTGGCTATGCCTCCGCGGTAGTCGACAAAAGAATCTACATAATTGGAGGGGGAATTCAGTTTTGGGAGAGATGGGACTTCACTTTTGTAGAGGCCAATCAGATATACGACCCTGAAAACGACAATTGGACCATCGGCGCAACATTTGACCCACCGTTGAGCTATATGGCAGCTACAGCAACCAGCGGTATTGACGCATTCAAGAGGATATATGTAATGGGTGGATTTTTCTCGGATGGTTACAGCAATGCAACCCACGTGTACAATCCGAAGAGTAACGCGTGGGGCACCGGTTCGGCGATGCCGACCCCTCGCATATATCTGAACGTAGTCGTCTTGAATGATGTTTTATATGCGATCGGGGGATACGCTGATGAAGTTTGGTTGAGCACAAACGAGCGGTACACGCCGCCTGAATATGGAACTGTACCTCCTGAACTCAGCATTCTAACCCCAGAAGACAAATTGTATAAAGATGTCCAGTTGGCTTTCACAATAAACAAGCCGGCAGAGTGGATCGGGTACAGCATAGATGGTCAAACTAACGTGACAGTCAGTGGCAACACCACACTGGCGCAACTGGCTCAAGGTTCCCATAGAATAACAGTCTATGCTAACGACTCTCGAGGAAACGTTGGTTCATCAGGTTCCTCCAGCTTTTCTGTAGACGTAATGCCTCCCAATATTTCAATTCTGTTTCCAGAAAACAAGACATACGATTCAACCGACATCCAATCAGTTTTCACTGTTGATGAACAAGTAAAATGGATGAATTACAGTTTAGACGGAAAAGAAGGAGTATCAATTACCGGAAACGTAACTTTGCCAGCTCTGTCCGAAGGTTCGCATGAGATAACATTCTACGCCGAAGATACTGTCGGCAACCTGGGATCCTCCGAAACAGTCTATTTCAGCGTGCAGCTCTTTCCCACAACTCTCGTCATAGCCGCGGCAGCGACAATCGTTATAGTTTCCGCAGGAGGATACTTATTCATGAAACGTAGGAAATTTCGATTAAAACCCAAGAGCTAATTTCTTGAATGCGTCCACAGAGCAGAGTTGAAACAAGAAGTGTGCTGGAGCCATCGCTTGAGGGTCTAACAATGGCCTAACAGGATGCCATTATTGCGAGAACTGCTTTATCTCGTCTAAAGAGAGGATAGCTACGTCGTTCTCTCGCAAGGTTGTTTCGGCCTTGCTCAAATCGTTCACTCTAAGCACCAAGGCGAATTTGCCGTTCATGTGGGCTGCACTGGAATAAGCGTACTCAATGTTCAGACCAATATCTCCCAGAATCTTGGTGATTTTGGAAATCCCGTTCCGTGGGAGAATCACTGTCACTTCGATATTTTTTTTCGATTTAGCCAGATTGAACCCGGCATCTTCCAAAACAGTCGTGGCTTTAGCAGGATCTTCCGTTATCATTCTGATCAAACCAAATTCACCGGCGTCGGCAATGGACAAAGCAAAAATCCTTATTCGATTCTTGTCTAGTAGTCCAATCACTTCAGAAAGCGATCCAGGTTTATTATCCAAGAATACGCTTACTTGTTTGATCGTCATCTTCCTGCACAAGATTCAAGTACATTCAAACAATATTTATATTTTACACAAAAGTGGCGATGTCACCCGCACAATCCCCTTTTTCTCTAATCTGGGACGTTATGTTTTTGGCTATTGAAGTTTCTTCAAAAATCATATAGAAGGCTGTCGGCGTCCAAATTCCATCCTCAAGAAAAGCATTACTACCCTTCTAACCTAGAAGGAGGGTTCTCCTCAATCAAACTGCAAGTGCATCTACAATGCTGAGAATTTCTTTTCTCAAGTCTTCAGCGGATAATCCCTGTTTTATCCTGGTCATTTGTTCGGCAAGTTCTGTGTCTCCAAAGATGTCTTTTATCCATCGTTGGAAGTCTTTCCTTTGAAAATGGAATCTTACTGATTCTATTGGAATGATTTGTAGCTTCGCAGCAAACTCGTTGAGATTAGTTGCGGTTATTCCAGTATAGTTCCCAATGGCTGTGTAGAAATGAAAGCCGCTTTCGAATGGCACTGTCTTGAGAGACTTTACCCTGTCAGGTTTTACTAGTAGTTGCTTTTTAACTTGAACTTTTCTCGTCATGGTTGAAACACTTCCACCTTCTCATGCCACTTTCACTCTTAACTCCATGGCACGAACTTATTATTGGCGGCACATACTCTCAGTAAGACACACTACTTTTGTGAACACTATATCCTATTATTTTGCCAGTGCCATCCATTTGGAATGTTATTCTCACAAATTCAGCTTGTTTT
>Ga0105095_10002115_pt1 | contig 10646 bp, 11 predicted proteins | sample PPLLak2March2015_2_FD_79180 | JGI IMG/M metagenome (GOLD analysis project Ga0105095, IMG submission 79180) | Freshwater sediment microbial communities from Prairie Pothole Lake near Jamestown, North Dakota, USA - PPLs Lake P8 Core (3) Depth... | ecosystem: Environmental > Aquatic > Freshwater >... | reverse complement strand
TTTTTAAAAAACCGTGATGAAAAAAATCTCACTCCTTTTTGTGGCTTATATATTTTTGTTTATAAACCAGGCTAATACACAAACTTTTATCAATTATACAGAATCAACACCTACTTTAATCAACAATAAAGTATTGCAATTGCAATTGATGCAGAAGATAATAAATGGTTTGGAACTAATGGAGGAGGGGTTTCAAAATTAACTGATGGAAGCACCGGAATAACAACAATAATAAATGAAAATTATTTAAACCTTTATCCTAATCCTGTTCATAAAGTACTTCATTTCGATCTATCAAGAAAAACAGGAGTGTTGCAAGTTTTTGATATTTCGGGAAAAGATTTATTGCAAAAGCAAATTACAGAAGACAATTCTTCACTTGATGTTTCTTGTTTAGAAAATGGAATTTATGTTGTGAGAGTAATATGTGATAACAAAATATTTGTCGGGGAATTTGTAAAATATTAGATGATAAAGAACTTTGCGATTGTGCTAAGGAGCAAATTCTTTTAATGGTTACGGTGAGAATGCTATTAAAAAGTAATTTTTTATACTCAAATTTCTCATTACAACCAATCTGTTTATTTTAACCTGTTCTTTAGATCAACCTATATTCATGTTTCCTTCAGGTCGTTTTTCCATAAAATTCTTAGCAACTTGAACTATTTCGTCAATAATTTAGAAACAGGTTTTGGCCAGTTTTAAGTGATGTGGTAAAAAAGTAGGGAAACAAAAAACCCAATTATCTGAAATATTGATAATTGGGTTCTGAAATTGTCGGGGTGAGTGGACTCGAACCACCGACTCCTGGTCCCCCAGACCAGTACTCTAACCGGACTGAGCTACACCCCGAAAATTTCACAAATGTAAGAAATTGAATTTTTTTCTACAAGATTTGCGGGATAATCACTGATTTATTTACTTCTGATCTAGCAATTCCTTTAATTTGGCAAGCAAGACTCTGTTATCCAATTCCATCCTGCTCAGGCATTATCATTTGACAAAGTTATTTGGTTCTTATAGTAGGGATCTTACTTTCAGGTAGCAGGATTGAGAATGTAGATCCTTTGCCAGGTTTGCTTTCAACCAGAATCTCGCCTCTCATATTTTTAATAAGGCCGTGGACGACAGAAAGTCCTAATCCTGTTCCTTCACCAACGGGTTTAGTTGTAAAAAATGGTTCAAATATCCGTTCCATATTGTCCTGTTTCATCCCGATTCCAGTATCTTTGAAATCCGTCCGCACATATTTCCCTTTCCTGATATTTGGATATTTTTTGACAAAATCGTCATCCACTTCCTGGTTTTCCACACTGATGGAGAGAGTCCCTCCCTTTTTCCGCATGGCATAAAATGCGTTGGTGCAAATATTCAATATTACCTGATGTATATGAGATGGATCAACTAAAACAGGAGGGCATTTCTTGTCCAGTTTTGTTTTAATTGTTATTTTTTTAGGAACTGATACTTCCAGCATCCTTATCGCATCCTGTATAAAGGAACCCAGGTTGACTGCTTCTATTTTTGGTTCCATCTGCCTGCTGAACGACAGGATCTTATTGACAAGATCCTTTGCACGGTTTGATGCTTTCAGGATTTGTTCAAGGTCATGAAATGAGGGGTGATCTTTTGGGAGATCTTCCATTGTAATTTCGGTGTGGCCAATAATTGTTGCAAGAATGTTATTGAAATCATGTGCAATCCCTCCTGCAAGCGTTCCTATTGTCTCAAGGCGCTGGGCACGCTGCAGATAATTCTGGATCCTTGTTTCATCAGTAATATCACGCTGAACCGCAACATGTTTAATTATACCTCCGGTTGAATTTCTGACAGGAGATATACTTGAATACACCTCTAGTGATTTACCGTCCTTTCTTCTTATCTTCATATTGCCTCTCCAGTTATTTTCCCTCGCAATACTTCCGGATATCTGGTCATAAAATTCCTCCGGGTGCTCTTTAGTTAACATAACTTTAAAACTCTTACCAATCAATTCTTTCAGTTTATAACCTGTTACATTCAGATATGCTGTATTCACATACTCAATAATTCCTTCTGAATCTGTAATACAAACAATTTCAGCAGATTGCTCGATTGAAGTATAAAGTATTTTCTGCATTGCGTCCGCCTTTTTCTTTTCGCTGACATCATGAATGAAGTATTGGTAGAATTCATCAGTCCCCAGTTTAAAATAGGAAAGTCCTATTTCCGTATCTATTTGCGATCCATCATGTAGTTCCAGGAGCCAGTCGAATACTACAAGATTTCCATCCAGAGCTTCTTTTCTGAAGTTTACGAGTTTCTTTTCTGATGCAATTCCATCGACTTGCACTTCAGGAGAAAAATCAAGAACTGAATGATTAATAATATTCTTACTGGATTCAAGGAAAAAGTCCAGGGTTGTGGAATTACAGGTATGGATCTTTTTATCTTTTTCGAGGATAATAGCTTCAATTGAATGGTCAAACAGCATCCTGTACCTCGCTTCACTTTCGCGAAAGGCCTCCTCTGCCTGTATTCTTCTGGTTTTTTCCTGGAGTTCAAGTAAAGCTCTGCGGACGGCAGGTATCAGGCGGCTAAGCCTGTGCTTAAATACATAATCAGTCGCACCGTTTTTTAAAACTTCAATAACATTCTCTTCACCCAAAATACCTGATAGAAAAATAACGGGCACATCTGTATTTTTCTCACGTATTATGTTTAAAGCTTCAATACCTTCAAATGAGGGTACTGAGATGTTGGCAAGAATAATATCAGGTCTGAAATCCTCGAACACTCTTATAAAATCTTCTCTGTTGCGGACATGTTTAAGGTTAAATTCAATCTTCTCCTGCTCGAACAGATACCTGACTATTTCAACATCAAATTCAGAATCTTCAAGATAAATGATCTTTATTCCGTTCATAAACTTCTCTATTTGGAATCAACAATTTTAAGTTTTCAGTTTTAAGTTTTTAGTTTTCAATTTTCAGTTTTCCTGCTCTTATCCCTCAGCCCTCAGCCCTTCGCTACACCCCTGGTTTATCATCAAACAAGTCAATATGTAATCTCGGTGTGAAACGCCAGCCATTTTTTACTGCCATTTCTGCAGTCATGAAAAAAGTATTGGATAAAAATTCTCTGCTCCCTCCAAGCGGCATCAAGACAATATCTTCAGGTTCTACAAAAACAAGATGATCCAGAAAATCTCTCCTGATTTCATCAACATCTGATTGTTTTGAAATGACAAATTTGAGCTGGAAATCCTTGTACTGAAGCCTTCTTTGTATATTGTCAGGTTTATCAGCATAATATGATCCCATATCCATACAGGAGTTGATATACTTTTGCACTGCATCAATATTTCTTCGGAATTTTTTGTGATCCCGTAAATATGACCTGTCGATCGGTTTTTTCAGTTTTTTGACTTTACGATCTGTGGGTTCCGAGGAGGAAAGTTTTGGCGAAATGGAGAACATGTCGATCCAGTTGGTGAGTTCAGGGATAAAAATGGTGCCATTTGTTTCCAGAGTGACATGATATCCAAGCTTTTGCTTCAGCTGTCGTGCAAGCTGCACCAGGGCAATTGGCTGGGTAGTCGGTTCGCCCCCGGAAATCACAATATGCTTTACGAACTGACTGTTTTTATTAATTGTGCTTATGATATCTTCAATCTTCCATACTTCAGCCTCTTCCGGATAGCACGATGAATATGGTGTGTCACATATATTGATATTACCGGATTCTGTTTCCCACATGCACCTCAGGTTGCATCCGCTGATACGTATGAATAATACCGGGATGCCGGCCAGTTTTCCCTCGCCCTGAAGGGTGCCCGGGAAATCATAACCGGTTTCCGGCCTGTAACTGAGAGGTTCACCATGCTTATCCCTTGTAATCGGAAATACGCCGTTTTTTACAAGAGTGATTTCCATTAATAATGAACTGATTAATGACAAATTGTCATCTGCAAATCTACTATTACTGGGATTTTATACTATTGATTTTATTCAAAGTTATTCACAATTACATCAATGGATATTCAATGTACTTTAATAATACCTAAGTCGTAGCATTTCTTCTATTCTGGCCTGATTGTTGATTAAACTCGGAATTACAATTAAATGGATTATATTTAAATCCAGTTAAAATCCACAATTATGGAATTATTCAAACCATTGCAGGAATTAAAGGATGAGAAGAATATAACCAGGTTGGAGCAAGAGGCAGTTAAGTCAGAGGAAGAGATTGAGCGAGTGAGATGTCTTATTATCGGTTCGGGACCTGCCGGATATACTGCTGCAATTTATGCAGCCAGGGCAAATATTAAACCTGTATTGTATGAAGGATTGTTGCCAGGAGGACAATTGACGACAACAACTGAAGTTGAAAATTACCCCGGATATCCTGATGGCATTACAGGACCTGTTATGATGGAGGATTTCAGGAAACAGGCTTTAAGATTTGGAGCAGATATAAGGTGGGGAGTAGCCACGAAAGCCGATTTAACGGTGCACCCATTCAGGATTACAATTGATGAAAAAAAGACAATACTTGCTGATTCACTGGTAATTGCAACCGGAGCCACAGCAAAATACCTTGGAATGGAGTCAGAGAGGAAATTTATGGGTTTTGGAGTATCAGCCTGTGCAACTTGTGATGGTTTCTTCTATAAGGGTCAGGATGTAGCAGTTGTCGGGGGGGGAGATTCAGCCTGCGAGGAAGCACTCTATCTTTCCGGATTATGCAGAAAAGTTTATCTGATTCACAGAAGGGACGAATTGAGAGCCTCCAAAATAATGCAGGAAAGGTTAATTAATAAAGAAAATATAGAGATTCTCTGGAGTCATGTACCGAAAGAGATTACAGGAAACCAGAGTGTGGAGGGTTTAATTCTCACAAACATTAAAACCGGAAAAGAGGTAAAAATTCCAATACAGGGATTTTTCATTGCAATAGGTCACAATCCAAATTCTGAAATATTTAAAGAATACCTGGAGACAGATGAAGTCGGGTACATAAAGACAAAACCCGGCACAAGCAAAACCAGTATCGAAGGTATTTTTGCATGCGGGGATGTTCAGGATCCTCATTACCGCCAGGCTGTCACTGCTGCCGGATCAGGCTGTATTGCAGCCATTGATGCGGAAAGATGGCTAAGTGAAAATGAAATGCCTTAAGTGCCTTAAATGCCTCAACTGTGCGCAAAACCTTTAAGTCATTTAAGTCATTTGAGACATTTGAGACATTTTTTTACCATTTTGCTATCTCATTGGGATACAGACCATTGTCAAGCTTTTCTTTGACTTTAGTGAAGCAATCAACAGTGTATTTCACATCTTCCAGGCTATGGGATGCAGTTGGTATTATTCTGAGCATTATTACACCCTTTGGTACGACCGGGTAAACGACTATTGAACAAAAAATATGGTAGTTCTCTCTCAGATCGACTACGAGTTGTGTACCTTCTGTGACACCTCCTGCCATGAATATTGGAGTTACACATGATTCGGTTCTTCCAAGGTTAAAACCTTTTTCGCGCAGACCCTTTTGAAGAGCGTGGACAATGGTCCATAGTTTTTCTCTGAGCTCGGGCATGGTTTGAAGCAATTCCAGCCTTTTCAAAGCTCCAATTACTAAAGGCATTGGAAGAGATTTTGCATATATCTGAGACCTCATTGTGTATGCAAGATAATCTATAACATTTTTACTGGTTGCGACAAATGCACCAATAGACGCCATTGATTTTGCAAAGGTTGCGAAGTAAACATCAACCTGGTCCTGCACTCCGAAATGCTCACCGGTACCTGCTCCTGTTTTTCCCATTGTCCCAAAGCCATGGGCATCATCAACGAGGAGTCTGAAATTGAATTTCTTTTTCAGTTTTACAATTCCGGCCAGATTTCCCAGATCACCCACCATGCCAAATACACCCTCAGTAATCACAAGAATCCCGCCGCCAGTGGTCTCTGCCAGCTTTGTTGCCCGTTCAAGTTGTTTTTCAAGGCTTTCCATGTTGTTATGAGAAAAAACAAATCTTTTTCCCATGTGTAACCTTAATCCATCAAGAATACAGGCATGCGAATCAGAATCATAAACTACAACATCTTTACGGTCCAGTAAGGAGTCAATAATAGATACCATTCCCTGATATCCGTAATTTAAAAGGTATCCGGCTGGTTTTCCCTCGAAAGCGGCAAGTTTTTGTTCCAGTTCTTCATGTTTTACAGTCTGACCCGACATCATTCTTGCGCCCATTGGATATCCAAGACCGTACTTAATAGAAGCTTCTGCATCAGCCTTACGCACTTCCGGATGATTTGCCAGTCCCAGATAGTTGTTCAGGCTCCAGACAAGAACTTCTTTTCCCCTGTATTGCATTCTCGGGGCAATTTCTCCCTCCAGTTTTGGAAAGAAAAAATATCCATGGCCTATTGCCTGGTATTGTCCTAGAGGCCCTCTGTTTGAAACGATTTTGTCAAAAATGTCCATTTTTCAATCGATTAATAAATATTAATTCGCTCCCTGCTTTTCCAAAGCGTCAAAATTACTCAAAATTAATAATCTCCAAAATCAAAAATATTTTTTAATGTTTTTCGTTGGATAATGGCGATAAACAACTATTTTTGCACGATGTTTTTAAAAAGGCCATATATTATATTGTCTTTCATTATTTTATCTGCTGTCATACTATCCTGCAAAGGTTATGAACAAGTACTTAAAAGCCGGGATTATAAATTGAAGCTGGCAACTGCTATGGAGTATTATAACACCGAAGAATATGTCAGGGCTTCTACACTGTTCGACCAGATAGCCCCGATTTATCGAGGTACAATAAAAGCCGACACTGTGTTTTATTATCAGGCTAAAAGTTATTATATGCAGCGAGATTATATATTATCCGGTCATTATTTCAACGCGCTGGCAACTGATTATCCTAACAGTGTTTATGCTGAGGAGGCTGATTTTTTGACGGGATACTGTTATTATAAACTTTCTCCAAAACCTTCACTGGATCAGGAAAGCACTGTGAATGCCATAACCGCTTTACAGCTTTTTATGATCAAGTACCCATCCAGTCCAAGGATTAAAGATGCACAGATGCATATTGAAGAAATGCGCAATAAACTCGTTGAAAAATCATTCTTGAACGCGAAATTATATTACAATCTTGGCGATTATAAAGCATCTATAATTGCACTCAAAAACAGCCTTAATGAATTTCCTGACACAAAGTACAGGGAAGAACTGTTATTTCTGATCCTGAAATCTTCATACCTGCTTGCTGATAATAGCATATACTCTAAAAGGAAGGAACGTTTTCAGGATACAGTAGATGAATATTATACTTTTATAAGTGAATTTCCAGATAGCAAGTACATGAAAGAAGCGGAAAAAATGTACGAAGTATCAACAAATATAGCTGGCACACAAGATCAATTATAAATAAATCAAAAATATGGACTACAAAAAGTCAAAAGCACCAGTAACGACGGTGACAAAGAAGATTAATGAGCTGGATAAGGAAACAGACAATATTTATCAGAGTGTCATGATTGTTTCCAGGAGGGCAAATCAGATCAGTGTCGAAATTAAACAGGAACTGAACCGCAAACTGGAAGAGTTTGCATATTATACTGATAATCTTGAGGAGGTTTTCGAGAACAGGGAGCAGATCGAAATATCCAAGTTTTATGAAAGATTACCCAAACCCTCACTAATTGCGCTCCAGGAATTCGTTGATGATGAGATTTATTACCGGCTCGCTGAACCGGAACCCGAAAAGTAGAAATCATCTAATCATATTGCCTTATGATTAAAGGCAAAAAAATAATTCTGGGTATTACTGCAAGTATTGCAGCTTATAAATCTGCAACTACAGTACGGCTTTTACGGAAGGAAGGTGCTGAAGTAAAGGTGGTGATGACACCAATGGCCAGGGAATTCATAACACCTGTCACACTATCGACATTGAGTGGGAATCCGGTTCTTACAGAATTCTTCTCAGGATCAGACGGTAAATGGAACTCACATGTCGATCTGGGAACATGGGCAGATCTGATGGTCATCGCTCCACTTACAGCCTGTACAATGGGCAAAATGGTGAACGGAATTGCAGATAACCTTCTTGTTGCCACTTATCTTTCAGCTAGATGCCCGGTCCTTCTGGCACCTGCAATGGACCTTGATATGTATAGTCATCCTTCCACAAAAAGGAACCTTGATATTCTCAGAAAAGACGGCAATATCATTATTGAACCGGTTACCGGTGAACTCGCAAGCGGTCTTCATGGAAAAGGCCGGATGGAAGAGCCCGAAATGATTGTTAAGTTAATTAATGAGATATTTGAAGGACGAAAAACTAAAATCCCGAAAAAAAGAAGACCGGCTAGAAAATAAGAAAGTACTTGTCACAGCCGGGCCTACCCATGAAAAAATAGATCCCGTAAGGTTCTTAAGCAACCTGTCAACAGGTAAAATGGGATACGCTATTGCTGAAATTCTTGCTGAGAGGGGAGCCCTGGTCACACTTATCACCGGCCCGGTTGCACTGACTGTAAGCCATCCTGATATTAAGGTCATACAGGTTGTCACAGCTCAGGAAATGTACAATGTGTCTGTCTCAGTCTTCCCGGATTGTGAAGCAGCAATCCTGTCTGCTGCAGTATCAGATTATACTCCGGTGAGGGAATTAAAAAGTAAAATGAAACGTAAGGATGACAATGTGTTTATTGAACTCAAGCCAACTTTAGATATAGCTGCAACCCTTGGCCGGATGAAAAAGAAAAGACAGGTGCTTGTCGGATTTGCACTTGAATCTGAAAATGAAATAAGGAACGCGGCCAGAAAAATCGAAAAGAAGAATCTTGATTTCATCGTTCTGAATTCATTGAGGGAAAAAGGCGCAGGTTTTGGCACTGACACAAATCGGGTAACCATTATCGACAGGAATAATAATATTGAAGAATTTGAGTTAAAACATAAGAAAGAAGTAGCCGTTGATATTATCAACAAACTTGAAAAGTACTTTATATTATGAGAAACCGGGTCTGTTTATTAATTCTGATGTTTTTATTACCTGTCCTGAGTTATGGTCAGGAGTTGAAATGCAATATCCAGATTGTTTCACAACAGATACAGGGGACCAATAAGCAGGTCTTTCAGACTCTGCAGACTGCTGTTTATGAATTTATGAATAACCAGGTATGGAGCAACCATATTTATAGTATTGATGAGCGTATAGAATGCAATTTTTTATTCAACATAACTGAACAGCTTAGCGCTGATGAATTTAAAGGAACTCTTCAGATCCAATCCCGCAGGACAATCTATAATACTAATTATAATACTGTTATGTTCAACTATATGGATAATGATATCCATTTCCGATACGTTGAGTTTGAACCGCTTGAATTTGATGAAACGCAGTACCTGTCAAGCCTGACAGCATTGCTTGCTTTCTACTCATATATTATACTGGGACTTGATTATGACTCGTTCAGTTTTGAGGGAGGAACACCCTTTTTCCAGAAAGCCGATAATATTGTCAGCAATGCACAGAATGCACGTGAAGTAGGATGGAAGTCTTTTGAAAGTACAAGCCACAGAAACAGGTACTGGCTGATAAATGACATTCTTGATGAGAAGTACGCGCCAATCAGGGAATTTAATTACAGGTATCATCGCCTGGGACTGGACGTAATGGATTCCAAAGTTGTGGAAGGCCGTGCAGTTATTGCTGAAACATTGCTGAGTCTTCAGAAAGTTTACCGACAGAAACCTGATCCGTTTATGCAGCTTCTCAAAGTCATCATGGACGCTAAAGCGGATGAGTTTGTAAATATTTTTTCGGAATCTTTTACCGAAGAAAAAAATCGTGCTGTAACAATCCTGCGTGAAATAGATCCCTCTAACCAAACAAAATACGACAAAATTTTATCTTCTAATTAAATTTCTTGTTCTTCATCAATTTATTTAATTTTAACAGGATAAATTTCAGCAGCTGAATTATGCTTGTATCATTGCAGGTCAAGAATTACGCCCTTATCAAGGAGCTTAAAATAGGATTCAATTCGGGCTTCAGTATAATTACGGGAGAAACCGGAGCGGGTAAATCTATTTTACTGGGAGCTCTTTCACTTCTCCTTGGTCAGCGTGCAGATACCACTGTACTGATGGATAAACAAAAGAAATGTGTTGTCGAGGGTGTATTTGATATTAAAGAGTACAATCTGAAACCTTATTTTAATGAAAATGATATTGATTATGAGGAAAATACGATTATAAGGAGAGAGATCATTCCAGGTGGTAAATCCAGGGCATTCATAAATGATACTCCTGTAAGCCTCAATCAGCTCCGGGAACTTGGATTAAAACTTGTAGACATTCATTCGCAGCATGAAAACTTAAATCTTGGTAAAAACCTGTTTCAGCTTATGGTAATTGATACAGTTGCTCAGAATGGCAACCGGTTGAAACAATACACGAAATTATATACAGATTATCAAACCAGGCAAAAGGAACTTGGAGAATTAACAGAGAGAGCAAAACAAGCCCAGGCTGATCTTGATTATTTCACTTACCAGTATCAGCAGCTGGATGAAGCCAAACTGCAGCAGGGGGAGCTGAATGAACTTGAAGCGGAATCAAATACACTGAATCATGCA
>Ga0105095_10002114_pt1 | contig 10647 bp, 6 predicted proteins | sample PPLLak2March2015_2_FD_79180 | JGI IMG/M metagenome (GOLD analysis project Ga0105095, IMG submission 79180) | Freshwater sediment microbial communities from Prairie Pothole Lake near Jamestown, North Dakota, USA - PPLs Lake P8 Core (3) Depth... | ecosystem: Environmental > Aquatic > Freshwater >... | reverse complement strand
TGATGTTCAAATGAGTAGCCACCCAAAACGTTAAGATCATGGCCTTTAAACACTCTGGAATATTCTGCAAGAAATTGCATTGTTTTAAAAGCGGAACTATTTTTTATTTGTTCCAGCGTAGCCGTCGGTAAATTTATAGTGGGGGTTAACCTCTGTGATGCCCGGTAATTCCTGGTTTCGGCAATAGCAAAATTGTAACCTCCTAAAGCGGATATAACCAGGTCACTGATCGGTTTCCAGTCAAGCCTTAAATTTAATCCAGCCTTTGTAGTAGGCCGCCTGATATAACTTTTTGAAGCCAACCACGAATAGGCTGTTCCTCCTGATTCCGGTCCTTCGCCAAAGTCACCATTTGAAGCCTGTCCCAAATAAATAGCAGGAAACCTTAATGCTGTCTGTATTATCTCTTCTACCGTTTCATAACTTTTATTTGCAGTGGTAGTGGGTTCATTTGCTTCCTCCCAGGAACCTGCAATCCTGGTAGTAAGTGTTAGTTTATTACCAAGGTCATTTTCAAGGTTAAGCCTGAAGTTATAGCGTTTATAGTCATTTTTAATAACCAGTCCCCGGTCGTAAAGATATCCGGCAGAAAGGAAGTGACGGTTTGAATTTCGTCCTCCGGTGATCGACAGATCATGACCGGTCTGCATACCCTTTCTCGAAAAAGTGTGTCCCGGGAAATCAGTATTTGGAAAGTTGTCAGGATCGCTCTGCGATTTATATTTTGCAATATCTTCAGCAGAAAAAGCTTCTAAGCCAACTGCTACATTATACTCTTCGGCATATTCCCACGACTCGGCCAGATCGGGAAATTCTGTTGGAGTTGAAATCCCATAATACCCATTATAACTTACAACAGTACCCTCTTTACCTTTCTTTGTTGTAATGAGAATTACACCATTAGCTGCCCGGGCTCCATAAATTGCAGCAGATGAAGCATCCTTTAATACCGATATTGATTCAATATCATTGATATTAATTTCATCCATTGAACCCGGAATCCCGTCAATCAGGATCAACGCTGAAGGTGTAGCCCCAAATGAACCAACACCGCGAATTCTTATCTCTCCCCCGTCGAATCCTGGTTTCCCTGAACGTTGAATAACAGTAACACCAGTCATTTGGCCTGTTAATGCATTTGACACACTGGAAACAGGTCTGTTTTCAATAGTTTCAGAAGTCACTTGCGCCACCGAGCCAATTACATTAACCTTTTTCGTTGTCCCATACCCTACAACCACAACCTCCTGCAAAGCTTCAATACTCTGAACCATTTTTACATCTGCGATCCTTTGACCGGCTAATGAGATTTCCTGTGTATTATATCCTATAAATGTAAATACCAGAACAGAATTCGGGTCCGATACAGTAATTGAGTATCTTCCGGCTACATCGGATAAAGTACCAATGATTGTTCCTTTAACAACAATATTAACACCAGGTAAAGGGTCACCTTGTGCATCATCAGTTACCGTTCCTGTAACTGTAATTTGTTGCTGGGGGTCATTATTCAGGCTTTGTGTCGCGAAAATATTTGTAAAGCCTGACATGAGAATCATGATAGAAATTATTAGTTCTATCGGTAATTTTTTTACATGAGGATAATGATGTTCTCCTGAGTTAAAGATTTTTTTCATACGTTTATTTTTTTATTTTTAATTGTTACAAATCAATTTAATATGCAATAATAGTAAAATTTTACCTTGCTGTAAAAAAGTAGTGCCTATGCTTTTCTGCCTTTATTTTCAGGCGTGATTTCATCATAGGCAACAAATTTCAGGTCGCTTATACATTAATGGTTGTAACAGGTTATTGAAACTCAATATTAAGAGTCTCCTGACCCTTAACACTCACAGGTTTTATATTTTCAAAGGTTTTAAAAAGCCCGGTTTCAGGATAACCCACCTGGATTTTAAAGGTATCTTCACTAAAGACCCTGGGGATAAATTCATTGCCTTTAATTCTGACAATATACTCTGTTTCAGAGGTATGCTGGTTAATTACTTCTACAACCGGATCAGGATTCCCGTTGACTTTAAGTGTGGGCAACCATGCTTTGGCCTCTCTTCCGTAATTATCAAACTGGCTGATAGTCAGCGGCCACCCCGGAAACTGGTCCTCTTTTTGAGGATTTGTAATGTTTGCCAGGAAACGCCATGCTTCCATCTTTATGGTTCTCTGTTCCCTGTTGAGGATTATCATTCCAAATCCCGAACTTTTTATATTTGCCAGTTCATAACGGTCATTAATTGGGGAGAAGTTAACCGGATTCCCGATGGCGTATACATAATTAAGGTTTCCAAATGCATCTATATATTCCCCGGTGTTTGGGTATTTATGCTCTGGCCTGTTTACAACCGGGATTCCCATTTCATCGGGGCGGAACCACCTTGAGTAACCAACTGCAATTGCAGGAGTTACATAGCACCATCCGGCATCCCGGAATTCATCGATCCCGTAATGAACAAGTGAAGGCACATGCTGGTCGCCGGCTACATGAAAGACGAATCCCTTCCTCATAATACTGAGAGCCCTGTCCCGCGGAGATTTTGGCCAGCCTCCGGAGTCCATGTCCCCAAGAATGTAGCCATCATAGGTTCCATGGTGGGTTGCCACATTGGTAAAAAGAGTCTGGGAAAGCAATACTTTCATATCAACACTGTGCCAATCGCGGATCCATTCCTCCAGAAATCTCTCCTGTCTTTTACCTAACAGCTCCAGTTCCGGTTTATCAATCGTTTCAGGATCCTCAAGAGGTTCGAGAAGATGATCGGGACGGGTTTTCCAGGTAGCAACCCTTGTGGGACTTGATTTAAAGATCCGGTCGCTGACAATGGCGAAACTCACACGGCCATAATTTAAGCCTGTATACCAGACACTCATTCCCTGGGCAATCGGAGTAGGATCATATGGATCGGGCAGGTGGGCACAATTAGTACGGTTTACGACGTTGACAAATCTTACAGTTTGAACAAAACCCCTGGTAGGACCTTCCGGGGCAGCCATACCTTCTTCGCCCCAGAGATTGCCATGAAATACATCATGGTCATCCGGTGTGCAAATAGTCGGAATATTACGCATCAGATCTCCGAATGCCCATCCGAACATGTACCATTTACCGAGATAGCTGAGGATAGATATATCCTCCGCTTGCCGTTTGATGGGGTATCCTCCATTTTGTTCATAGATCTGGTCACCGGAAAAATATAGCAAATCAGGATCATTCAGCGCCAGGTTCTTTACCAGGGGAGAATAAGGGAAACCATAATGATACTGGCATGTCAGGGCTCCCAGTCTTAAAACAGGATTATCCGGTTCTTTCCGTATTTCACCCCCATATTCTGCAACACCGGAATTTCCCAGGGCATTTATGTAATTAAACAATATACGGTAACTCTTTGCTGAGGTGGGATCCCATTCCTGAATTTTCCAGGTAACAGTTCGTGCATCCTGATCCATTTCCACAGACTTGAACGTTGTCCAGCCTTTACGCTGTTTAACCTGAAGAACTGCTTCCTTGTTTTCGGTTGATCCCAGTGGGGGAAATTGTGCCGTAATCTTCAGGGTATTTCGGCTAAGTGTGTACATTGTCCATAACACCGGTCCAAAACGGTTCCCCTGTTGATTTTCAAATTTAGGACCACCTATTGTCACGTTGTCGAACCAGAACGTTGGACCGTTGTTCCGTGATTCAGAAGTGATGAAATTATTTACCAGTTTAACAATGCCTGTAAGATTTCCTTCAGTTTGGTCGGTCAGATCAACAACAGGATTATCTTCATTGTCGAATAGCTTCATTGACAGAGTATAGCCACTTTGTGAAGGCTGACCGGATAACTCAATCCTGAACTGATGCAGGTTGAAATTTTCTGGCAATGTTTTGGTTTTGAGTCCAATAAATACAAATCCTTTGGTATTTACTCCTGCTTTGATACCCTGTCCGAAGTAAACTGCTGCACGTACATCTTTTTCTTCTGAAGCTTCAGCACCAATCATCAGACCCGCAGAACCAGGATTTTCTCCCCCGGTCAGCAGTCCCATAGAAACTGAAATATTGAATGGTTTCCGCCTGTCGGTTAAAACATATGGTAATAATGAAACCGAGGCATTCTGAATCCGACTGTTGGTTTCCACCCTTCCGTTTTTCATCTGCCAGTCCTCCATCGGGACTGCCCAGAAATCCTCTCCTAACCAGATCCGGTCGGGAACGTTATCAAAATTATAATTCACTCCTTTCTTTTCCCGGCTGCAGGAAATGCTCAGTATTATTAATAGGCCTGTTAATACCCGGACAAACAATTTTTTCATATTAATTTAATTTGCCTATCGGCTATAATGAAAAATAAATTGCAAATCGCTTGAAAATCAATTTATCCCGAGAAATATTATTTTGGTTTGTTTTATCCAAACTTCATAAAGTTACTAAATCTTCTTTTCATTATGCCCTTAAGTCAAGTTTTAAACTTAACTTTCTGTGAGGATAAAAGTGACAACCCAACACTTATAAAAATGTCATCAAATATTAAGAAAACAATTTACAGCATCATCATATTTATCTTATTTTCAAGCAATAACATAGCACAGAAGAGTGTCAGTAATTTTGTTTTTTTTAACCTGGACCGGGACAGAATTCAGGAAGACTCTTTTTTAAACACTGAAGAATTTATTGGTGCACAACTCAAATATACCTGGAGAGAACTTGAACCTTGTAAAGATTATTATGATTTCAGCAATATCCGGAGTGACCTTAATTTCCTGGAGAGGCATGGTAAAACGCTTTTTATTCAAATCCAGGATGTAACATTCGATACTATAAGGGTTAATGTCCCGCAATACCTTCTTGAACAACCGGAGTATAATGGTGGTGTAGCCATTCAGTACCTGACAGATGATAATGACAGTATTATTAGCCAGGATGGCTATATTGCCAGAAGGTGGGATTCAGCTGTTGCACAAAGATTTTACAAGCTATTACACGAACTTGGAAAACAATTTGATGGAAAGATAGAAGGCATTAACCTTCCGGAAACTGCAGTTGGATTCGGGAACTCCGGAAAATTATTTCCTGATGGATTTACACCCGGGATTTACAGAGAGGCAATATTAAGACAAATGAAAATAGTAAAGGAGGCATTTCCGAATTCAGTCGTAATACAATACGCTAATTTTATGCCCGGAGAATGGCTGCCGTTGGATGATAATGGGTACCTGGAAAGTTTGTACCGGTTTGCTGCAGAAAATAAAATCGGAATGGGAGGACCCGACATCAAAATCTATAGAGCGGCTCAGATGAATCATAGCTATAAATTTCTGAAGAAATATTCAAATCAGATCAAAACAGGAATTGCTGTCCAATGGGGAAACTATGAAGTAACTAATCCTAAAACACAACAAGAGGTAACTGTTAAGGAGATTTATGATTTTGGATACGATGAATTAGGAGTAGATTATATTTTCTGGTGTACACAGGAACCTTATTACACGGAACATCTCATTAAATTCCTGGAAGTGAAATAACATTTACATACTAATCGCCACTAAATGAATGTAATACAGTACAAAAGCCGGGCAATCTGATCACAATCTGCCGGAGTAAATTGACCACATTAGAGTTGGTCCTTTACGGTTGGGTTAATAAACTTTTATTCCCTCAACCACCGGGCCGTTTGCAGGATATTTTTAATATATTGGGAGATGAACGCTAAACAAAATTAATGATGCAATCTCAAAAAATTAAAGTTAATAAAAGGTCATTTATCAGATGGAAGATCTATTTTGACAGATCCAGGATGTATATCGGATACATTCAATTCTTTCTAATTGGAATAGTGTTTTTACAATCCTTTAAGGACAAGCCGTGGGGTGAGTTTATCTTTAAATATGCTTTAATCTCTATACCCGTATTACTGATCCTGTTTGTTCTCCTGTCTTTGATATTGGGTTATTTCGATTCCAGACTTGGATTCCGTGAAGAGGAGCTCAGGAATCTGTCAAGATCAAATCCGGTAATGATGGAAATGTTAGATCAGCTCAGGGAAATGAATAAAAAAATAGACCAGTTAGAGGAAAAAATAAATAGCAAAGAAAATTTATAAATCACTGACACATCTCCTGTTTTCCGCACATATCGCTTAAACCATTATAATGATTTGATATTCAAATATCATTCTTCTAATTTGGGTGTTGCAAAGGTGCTTTTGCGGCGTTTCTCATGAATGATGCCGTCGTTCTGATTTGAAAACCCCTGTCCCTGACAATAAACGTCAGGGCCTGCTCCCTAAGGGGGCCTGATACACAGGTAACCAGGGAGCTACCTGATATTAATTACCTCTTCAAATATTATATTGTCCGATGAGTTACCCAGCATAATTTTGAAATTTCCCGGTTCCAGCAGATAGTTACCCTTATTGTCGTAGTAACCACAATCCTTAAGGCTTATAATCAGGTCGACAGTTTTTATCTCACCAGCCGACAGATCCACTTTCTTAAATGCTTTTAATTCCTTAACCGGCCGGGTTACTGAAGAATATTCGTCCCTGATGTATAGTTGCAGGACCTCTTTCCCTTCCCTGTTGCCTGAGTTTTTAATATCCACGCGTACTCTTAATTCTTCATCAAATTTCAGATCTTTCCTGTCAAGCCTGAAATTTGAAAATGAAAAAGTGGTGTAGCTCAGGCCATGACCAAAAGCCCAAAGAGGATCAGGAGATGAAAACACATAATCCCTTCCCGGATTACCATATGTTCCACTTTTTTTGTAAAAACCCCTGTCTGTAGGGAGATAATTGTAATAACAAGGCAAATGTCCGACACTTTGGGGGAATGATACAGGTATTTTCCCCGATGGATTTACCATCCCGAATAAAATTTCAGCTATTGATAAACCGCCCATTTCACCAGGGTACCAGGCTTCTATAACAGCCGGTATGTTTTCTTTTATCCAGGGTATTGAGAATGGTTTTCCCTGTATCAGGATTACAATAGTCGGTTTACCTGTAGCATAAACAGCTTTTACAAGTTCACCCTGTTTCCCGGTTGGATTAAGATCCGACAGATCGAAGCCTTCACCACTTGTACTATTACTGTAATCCCGTGCTAATGATGCACTTGAAGTTCCAATAACCACAATTGCAACATCGCTGATCCTGGCAGCCTTAACAGCAGCAGGAATTTCTGAATCATCTAAAGTAACAAGGTCGCATCCTTTTGCATAGTTTATTTTTAATTCATTCCCAGCCACCTGTTCTATCCCTTCTTTTACGGTGATTCCATCCAGATTATTCCTGCTCCAGGTGTAATCGCCAAACTGGACCTGGTCTGCATTAGGTCCTATTAACGCGATTGAATTCAGCTTTGATTTATCAAGTGGAAGCAGGTTATTTTCATTCTTTAGCAATACGATACTCTCATCGGCCATTCTTTTTGATAAAGCGATATGCTCAGGTAAATGGATATTATTGTCAATTTGAGTTTCATCGACGAAAGGGTGCTCAAATAATCCTGAGATAAACTTGACATACAGAATCCGTGATACTGCCTGATCAATTGATCTCATTTCAACACGTTTTAGCTTTACAAGCGTATCGAGAGCAGAATAGGCCCAGGGGGCAGGAGCCTCAAGATCGATACCTGCTTCTATTGCCATCTCTGCTGCATCCAGACGTGTCTCTGCCACTTTGTGGAAACTATTTAACATCCGGATGGCTCCCCAATCGGAGTATACATAACCCTTAAAGCCTAATCTTTTCCTTAATAAGTCTGTATATATTTCAGGATTTGCATTCAAAGCTTCTCCGTCGTACGAATTATAAGCACTCATTACGGATAAAACGTTTGCCTCCTGTATGGCAGCTTTAAAAGGCGGTAAATATGTATTGTAAAGATCATACCACCCTCCGGGAGTTGATGCAAGATTTAATCCTCCCAATGGCGCAGAATAAGTAAGAAATGGTTTAGCATTCGCAATAAGTAAAGTTCCGTCAGGTTGCTTTCCTTCCTGCAGACCCCGGATCATAGCCACTCCCATTTTTGAAGCCAGGTATGGGTCTTCTCCGTATGTCTCTTCAATCCTCCCCCATCTTAACTCACGTGCGAGATCCAGATCAGGACTCAAAACCTGTGAAGCTCCTATTGCTTTAACTTCTCTGCGGATCTGGCAGGCAACCTCCCAAACCAAATCAGTATTCCAGCTACCTGCCATTGCGATAGACTGGGGATAAATTGTGGCTCCGTTCTGGACAAGACCGTGCAACGACTCAGATAAGAAAATCGCCGGAATCCCCAAACGGGTCTCATTTACCAGGTATTGCTGTATCTTATTGACTGCAACTGTAAATTCTTTAACGCTTAAAGTAAAGCCATTGATTGAACCTACACCGTTTTTAAACTTTTCAAAAGAGAACCTTGTCGTTTGTGCCAGATTATCTTCCTTCAGGTCATCACAGGTTGCTTCTCCCATCTGAGCAATTTTTTCTTCCGGCGTCATCCTGCCCAATAAATCTTTAATTCTTTCTTCAACGGGAGCCTGAGGGTCTTTATAGACTGGAATATTATTACTGCTGCACCGGTTCAATAATATAAAAATGATGAAAAAACCTGTAATGAATATAATTTTCTTCACTTTAATAGAATTTAAGTTTTTTGAGTTGATTTATTTTAGAATCAAATTTATAAAAACGACAATAGGACCAATTTATTTAACGCCTCAATTTTAACGAGTCTTGTTCAAAGTTTTGCAATGGTAATGTAAATACTTGTTCTTCCAACCGGCTCATGGAAAGATTCCAAAATAGATTTGACTTTAGTACTATTCTGTCGTAATTTTAATGTACAAATCATAAGTTAATTTCCATTAATAACTTAAATCTGAGACAATGAAAACAATTGTTCTTTTAAGTCTGGTTATTACACTGATGATCGGTAGTTGCACCGATAATGAGAGAAAATCTCTTCAGGGAACATGGCAGATGGTTCAGATGCAAAGGGTAGATGGTACGAAAGTAACAAACTATTTTTCAGAGCGTTATAAAGTGAGTCAGATTAAAATGTGGTCTGGAAATCATTTTATGTTCGTTGGAAAATATGAGGTCGACACTACATTAAATTACAGATATGGTGTTGGGACCTATACACTTAACGGGAACCTGTATGAGGAGGATATTCTGTATCATTTCAGCAAGTCTTATGAAGGTCATAAGAATAAAATCTGGCTTGAAATAAGGAATGACACTCTTTTTCATGCTTTTCCTGTTGATGATACCGGAAAACCGACTCAGACCACTCATTGGATCGAGAAATACGTACGATTGAATTAATGCTATTACAATTTGTGTTTCCGAAATAAAATAAAGCCCACGGATCAGCCCGGGAGCTTTTTATAATCACCCTCCTCTGTTCATAAGCGCAGACGTTAGCCGTAAGCGGGATCCTGAAGGTAAACCTGCTGTCTATAAAATATCAACGGCTTTAAAAACGGCTTATAATACTGCTTATAATACTGCTTATAATACGTTGTTACAGGAGAATCTCAGGAATAAGAAAATTGTTGACTGTTCAGTACTCACCCCCTTTTATTCCCCTTTCAATCACATGTACTCACCCCCTTACAGCCCTGCAGGTGGGATGAGTACATGAAAAACAAGGCAGAGAAGGAGGCCGGGGGGATGAGTACATGCAGCCAGAGAATAGCCAATATCAAATTTTGGAAGAATCTTAATTATCTGCAAATATTTTGAAATTGACCCCGACAAAATGTAAATTTGAAACCCCCATCAATTACTCTAATTTAGTTTTCTTCTTATGAAAAACATCTATAAATATTTCTTAACGGGTTTCCTGATACTTCCCAATTTTCTTACTTCATGTGAAAAGGATCCTGTAAAAGGCACTGTTACGGATATTGAGGGGAATACTTATAAGACTATTAAGATAGGTGACCAATGGTGGATGGCAGAGAACTTACGGACAGGCCGGTACAGGAATGGTACAGACATTCCGTTGGTAACAGACAATTCAGCCTGGAGCAGTTTAACCACACCTGGTTATTGCTGGTATGAAAATGATAAATCAACATATGGACCAACTTATGGTGCATTGTATAATTGGTACACGGAAGATACTGGTAACCTATGCCCAACTGGCTGGCATGTGCCAACTGTTGCTGAATGGATAATATTAACAAATTTATTGGGGGGACTAAATGTGGCTGGAGGAAAACTTAAAGAATCCGGAACTATGCATTGGACTTCACCCAATACGGGAGCAACGAATAAAGCAGGTTTTACTGCGCTTCCAAGTGGAACCCGCAGCATCGATGGACTATTTGGCGACATTCTAATCCATACATATTGGTGGACAGCCGATGACTATGATTTAACACGTGCCTGGGCCAGATCGGCGTTTTATAATACCGCCATTATGAACCTGAATTACTTAAATAAAAGAAATGGTTGCCCGGTTCGTTGTGTCCGGGATTAGTTGGCTCACCTGTATCCACCTCCGCCTCCGCGGTGGGTGTCACCGCCCCTGGAATTACTTCTTCTGTCAGTTCGTTCAACAGACTCGTTCACAATAATGTTCCTTCCCTGAACTTCAGCATTATTAAGTTCTTTTATGGCTTTTTTTGCTTCAGCTTCATCAGGCATTTCT
>Ga0105095_10002113_pt1 | contig 10647 bp, 9 predicted proteins | sample PPLLak2March2015_2_FD_79180 | JGI IMG/M metagenome (GOLD analysis project Ga0105095, IMG submission 79180) | Freshwater sediment microbial communities from Prairie Pothole Lake near Jamestown, North Dakota, USA - PPLs Lake P8 Core (3) Depth... | ecosystem: Environmental > Aquatic > Freshwater >... | reverse complement strand
TGCGAAGAGGCAGGCCATCGTCAGGAGCGAGCAGGCGAGGCCGAGCCCCCTCGCAACGTCGGGTATGGCGAGACCCGTAAGCCATCTGCCGCCGGCGACGAGGAATATCCACAGGGGATGGGAGAAGCCTTCCACCCGTTCGCCGTCGTTGAAGGTGAGCCCCTGTCCGTCCAGCAGGCGGCTGACGTAGCGAAAAGAGATATAGGCGTCGTCGCTGACATGCGACCAGAGGAAATACTGGAGGGCGAGCGTGAGCGCGCAAGCGGCGAGGAGGGTCATGCGCGGAGTCACGTCACCGCCTCCATTCGAAGGTCATCTTGCGCCGGATTTCCCTTTCGCGCCACGCGAAGGCGGGTTCGGGCACCCGTTTTCGTCCTTAGACGCAGGAGGCATCATGGAAAAGGAAGGAAAACCGCCCATTCTGGAATTCTGGCTGACCGGGGAGCAGTGGGTCCAGTTCACCCGGGCGATGGAGATCTGCCATCGCCTGAGGGGCGGACCGGTAGGTCCCGCCGAGTGCCTCGAGCTCGTCTGCCGGAGCTACATCGAGAAGTCCCGGGCCTTGAGCCGTGAGGGGATAAGGCGGCCGCGCGCGTTCCTGTAGCAACAACCCAAAACAGGAGGACCCTCATGAAACGTCGTGAATCGCTGCGCACTCTGTTTCTGGCCGCGGCTCTGGCCGCCGCCTCGGCCGCCCCGGTCTGGGCCTCGTCCGATGAGCTGTACTATCCGGCGAGCAACTGCCACCCCTTCGACGGGGCGAGCTGGCAGGGGGGCGGAAGCTCCGGCTTCGCCTTCAACTCGGCGGCGGGCGGATGGTACAACTACGATGCCAATGACCCCCAGGCGCTCGTCTGTCCCGTGCCGTACTTCCGGAACACGAACAACCTCGAGGCGATCACGGTCCGCGTCGTCGTGGACGATCGCCACGGGTCCCGATTCACGCGAGCCTTCCTCTGCGGGAAGGACTCGACCGGCCCGAAGATCTGCGACAGCGCCGACAATTTCCCCACGATCTTCGGGACGTCGACGATCGAGCTCACGATCCAGCCGAGCTCTTCGACGCGGTTCGTGTGGATCGAGGTCGAGGTGCCGGACAACGACGACGACAACAACGCCATCACCCTGAACGGGACCAGCGGAGTCATCGGCTACCGCGTGTTCCGGGAGTAGGAGAGCCTGCGGGGCGAGGCGGGGCGACGAACCCGCCTTGCCCCCGGCACACAGCGTCGGCAGACGAGATGGGTTGCTGGTCCAGAAAACCGAGAACCACGGCCTTCCAATCGGGATGATAAATCGCGCCGACGTGGCCGACGCCGGACGCAATCCAGACCTCGTGGGCTCCGGGGTGGGCGTCGACGATCCGCCGCACCACCGACTCCGGCATTCGCCGATCGTTGCCATCCACGATCGCCAGAAGCGGCGCCCGGATGCGGGACGCCGCGACCACGGCATCCACGTCATCGGCGTCGAATCCGGCCAGCCACTCCGCGCCCAGGATGGTCAGTGGGATGAGAGGGAACCACGAGGGCAGGCCGTAGAGAAGCCGTGCGTGGTGAGCCACGGTGTCGCGATAGGTGTCGAAGGGCGCTTCGGCGATGACTGCCCGGACATCGGTGCTGTCGGCGGCGGCGAGAATCACCGCTACGGCCCCCATGGAATGGCCCATCAATATGAAGCCGCCCGAGGCGAGCCCTTCGGTCTCCAGATAGCGCATCGCCGCGCGGACGTCGTCGCTCTCATGTCCACCCAGGGTGGTGAACGTGCCTTCGCTTCGGCCGTGCCCTCGTAAATCGGGAAGAAGTACCGTGTGTCTTCGGTCGAGGAACGCCTGCGCGTGCTCCTGATAGCTCTCGAGGGTGTCGCCGAGTCCGTGGACGATGATGACCGCGGGATGCTCCGGGTTGCCGCGAGCAAGCCACGCGCCCAGGCGGAGTCCGTCGGAGTCGAACCAGACCTCCTCGTACCGGTCCGGGGTGCGGCCAGAAAGGGGCACGCGAGGAGGCTTGGTCAGAACGAAGGCGAAAACGGCGGGGAGCGCGACGAAGAACGCCCCTCCGTAGAGAGCGATACGGAGAAGGAGCCTCTGTCGCGGCGTGTACCCTAGCACTTCGTAGCCGCCATCAATCGCTCGACGGTATCCGACCACATCGACAGCTCCTGCGCGGTCGGGGCGAGCGCGGGGTCTTTCTCCAGCCTCCCGAGGACGTCGGATTGGAGATTCGACTCCATGGCTTCAGGAGGATATCAACCGCTGCAGCGGGGAGCCACCCGGCGTTCCCGGTGAAAGAAGATCCTCGCCGCCCTGCATCATTCCGTCATCGTCGCTTTACAGCTGGAAACGCTCGTGGTAACGTCCGTGCATCAACCGAAGAACAGGGAGCCAGGCATGGGCCAATCGAAGCCCGAGCAGATTTTCATCAGTTACGCCCACGAGGATGCCTCCTGGAGGGAGGAGTTCGAACGGATGCTCGCTCCCGCCTGGGAGCGTGGTCTCATCGGAGTATGGTCCGACGAGAGCGTCACCGCGGGTGAAGACTGGTCCCGGAACATCCACCGAGCGCTCGAAAGCGCTCGTATTGGACTTCTGCTGGTCACCGACCACTTCTTGAGGTCGGAGTTCATCACCCGGGTCGAGCTTACGAAGCTCCTGACGGCGGCGAAGAAGGGCGGCGTCTCGATTCGGTGGGTTCCCGTCTCTGCGTGTCTCTATCAGTACACCGACCTCAAAGGGATCCAGGCCTGTTGGGATCCCGAAAGTCCTCTCGACAAGCTCACGGAAGCCGACCGCAAGGCGGCGATCCAGAAGATCTGCATCGAGATGGTCGAGGAGATCGGCGCCGCGCCCAAGGTCAGCGTTGGCCGCAGGGAAAATCTGCGGGACCGCGTGCAGGAGCGGCTCGGTGACAAGTACGTCATCGCCGAGGAGGTCGGCACGGGGAAGTTCTCGATCGTCTACCGTGCCGAGCGGAGGCACCCGACGCGAACGGTCGGCGTGAAGGTTTTCGTCGCGTCGGAGCTCGACGACTGGGCGAGGCAGGCATTCCTCGACGGGGTCCGGCGCGCCGATGAGCTGACCAGCCCGGCGTTCATCAAGATCCTGGACCACTTCATGGACGACTCGCCGGAGTTCCTGGTGACGGAGTTCGTCGAGGGAGAGCAGCTCTCGAGCTTCATGCGCCGTTACCCGCAGGGACTCCCGCTTGGACAAGTGAAGTCCATCCTCCTCGATCTGGCGAGAGCGCTCGAGGAGGCGCACGGACTTGGTTGGCGGAGAGGGGAGATGTGCCCCTCGGACATCCTGCTCGAATCGTCGGGCCTGCCCCGGCTGTCGGCGTTCGACTTTTCGAACATGCTGCGGGAGCACGCGCACCTCGCGGGTAACTTTCTCGTGGACCGTGAGTCTCTCGCGTACATGACGCCGGAGCGGTTCTTCGGGCGGGAGGCATCCGAGCTCACCGACCAGTACTCTCTCGGGATCATCGCAACCGAGCTCCTGGGAGGGATCCGAATCCCCAGGGTGGTGAGGCCCTGCGATTTCGAGCTCAAGCGGAGCTTGTTCGCGGACCTCGAGGCCGGGAAGGGGGATTGGGCGATGCGCTCGCCCCAGTTCACGGGCGTCGTATGCCGTATGCTCCGCACCGAGCCCGAGGCCCGCTGGCCCGCGATGGAAGTGGTGCGAGACCTGTTGCGGGAGATCGAGATAGAGGAGTCGCCCGAAGAGCTCCACCGGAAGATGGCGATGACGGGCTACCTGCGCTTTCAAGCTCTCGGGGTCGAGGGGGAGCGGAGGTTCTTCACGAAGTTCTACGAGAACCTGTTCACCGTCATGCCCGAGATGGAGGTCCATTTTCAGTCGATCGATATGGAGCGACAGCACCGGATACTGAACGGCGCCATTCACACTCTCCTTACCTTTCGTCCCGATTCCCAGGCGGCAACGGAGAACCTGGACGCCCTCGCCAGGCGGCACGCGAACCTCGGGCTTACCGAGCGCCACTACGCGCTCTTTCTCGATACTCTGGTGCAGACCATCCAGGAGTTCGGGGAGAGCGACCCGGCCCAGCGCGCGGCCTGGCGGAGCGCCCTTTCGCCGGGGATCGACTTCATGTGGAAGTGTCAGCAGAAACACGAGAGCAGCCCGGCCGCGAAACCGCCGAAGACCGTGAGCAAGCGGGGGAAGCGGAGTGCTTCGCATCGACCCTCTCCGCGCCCTTGATCGCGCGCGGCCTCCGGGCGCCTTCGAAAGCGTGTCAGGCCGATGGATGGATTCCCGTCAGACAGCCGTCAGTCGGAGCACCAGAGCGTTCGGGTCGATCGCAGCGGGTAGCCGGAGCTCCGGCTCGTCCGGGCCCAACTCCGTCGTAAGGCGCAGCTCGCCTGTCATCTCGCGCACGGAGACAGAGAATCGAGAGGGCAGGTCGAACTGGATAGTTCCTTGCTTGGGATTGAGGGCGGTCACGAGAATCTCCTTGCGGTCACCGCTGGCGAGACTGAAGACCTTGAACGGTCCGTCGAAGGCCTTCACGGGCGAGCCCGCCCAACCCGCGTTGAAGCTCGATGCCCCGTGCCACGGGAAATCGCGGGTCGTGTCCCGGAATGCCTTGACCACGCCGAAGATCGGATCCCGGGTCAGCCCGGGCTCGCAGAAGAATCCCTTGTGCGTATGGAGGGTGACGCCGACCCCCGCCATCGTCGCCACCCAGACCATCGTGCCGTAGAGGCTCCAGTCCCTGGTGGAGCCCCGGTAGTTCCAGCGCTCGAATTCCTCGTCGGTCGTGAGGAAGATGTTCTCGTCGGAGCGGCCGTAGCCTCCCTTGCCCGGGTGGGATTTTCGAGAGGCATCGCGGTCCTGATAGAGATGCCACGAGCCGCGGCACCATCGGGGATTCCCTTCGACGCTCACCGTGTCCCTGGGGAAATGCACGTTCCAGTAGTCGAGCTCGCTCGACGAGTGGTAATCGAAGTACGGAGCTCCCTCTTCCGCCGGTTGCGAGCTTTTGCCGTCGATGCGCGGTGGATGTCCTCCATCGCTCGCGGTGAGAATGACCTTGGGGTGGTGCCGCCGGAGGATCTCGCCGCACTTGTTCAGGAATTGAACCCGGCCCTGGAATCCGAGAGGGGCCAGATGGTGGAAGTGATCCGTCTCGTTGCAGATCTCGAGGACGTGCTCCGGCCTCTCGGCGAAGTATCGAGATATGAACTCGAGGTAGTCCTCGACGCGGCTCCACAGAACTTCGTGTCCGCCGTGCCCGGGCGGGCGGCCCGCGCGACCCTCGGCGTCCCGGGTGAAGAGAGGCTGCATGCCTCCCCAGAAGATCGTGTACTGCGCCCGTATTCCCCGTTGGGCGAGTTGATCGAGACGCCAGCCGAGCTCCTCGAAGTGCGCTTCGTCCGGCGCCGCGTCGACGGACTTGCCCTTGTCCACTCCTTCGTCGTGGCGATAGTGGGTTCCCTGGCGGTACGGGATGACGTTCGCTTTCCCCACGGGGTTATCCCAGGTGAACGTCTGCGCGAGCCGCGCCATCTCGACGCCCGCGTCGGCGAGCTCGTCGGCTACGGTGAGAAACGCGCCCCGGCTCACGTCAGGACTCGCGGCGTAGAACAGGGAGATCCCGAGCTCGAAGCTCTTTTTTCCCGTGGAGGGCTCGAACAGCACGTTGTCCAGGACCTCTACCGGGGCAGCGGGGCGATTGCGCCGATCCTGAAACTCGGGCGACGCCCGCAGCTCTTCCCGGATCTGGTCCTCGGTCTTGACGTTCTTCCGAAAATCCTCGGCGTAGCTGCGCGCGGATTCGTCGACCCAGGCGCCTCCCGGCTCTCGCGGCCCCGGATCGCGACCGAGGAGCTCTCGGTATGCCGCGCGGACTCTGGCTTCGGCGCGGGCGTAAGCCTCGGCGGATTCGGCGAGCACTCCCTTTATCGCCGCTTCGGTGAGGTCGTGGTACATGAGGCCGATGACGTAGTCGTAGGCGCCGGCGTCGTAGGGGCTCTTGAACGGATCGCGCCCGAGAATCCGCAGATAGGCGCCTTGCACGATGACTTCCGCTTCGACTCGGCTGAGGGCCGCGACGTTTGGCATTTCTCCCGCCCTTCGATTCCGGTGATGTCAAAAGAGCTTGCGGTCCTCGAGAAGCTCCCTCGCTTCGCGGACGGCTTTGTCGTCCCGGTGGTTGAGTGCATCGGGCACGTCGAGAAAGTCGAACTTCGAGGCCTTGGCTGCGACGCTTTCGAGCAAGTCCGGCGCGGCGAATCCGTCCTTGATTTTCTTGGAGACGCTGGCCGCGACCTGCTCGCGATCCCGTGAAATGAGGTTCCTGGAGCTATTGATCGCCTGGCGGAAGTCCACCCAGATCCGATTGAGCCGTTCCTTTCTCTGCTCCTGAGTGAGCCCCTGGTCCGACAGGACGGACGCGATCTTCTCCTCGAAGGGCGCGAACTCGGGAAATCCCCGCCAATCGTGCCGCGTCTCGCGGCGCTCGATCTCGATGACCATGTAGTCGTGGGCGTTGTAGGGCTCGGCGCTCCCGGGTCGATCGCCTGTGACCAGCCGTCCGTTGTCGAACCAGAGGCGCGAACGGTCGACCTCCGTGGGCGCGGCGTCTATCCCCACGTGGAAGCCCGCCTTCAGGGGGTTGCCGGAGAAGAAAGAATCCCGCACTCCGAGCTCGAGCCGCGTCTCGTTCAATCCCAGGACGCTTTCGACGCCCTTCTTCACGGCGCCCGCGATCTCGTCGGCGCCGCCGAGCCCCAGACCGGGAATGGAGGCGAGCGTCGAGAGCGTGTCCACCAATGCTTTCGCCGCGTCTCCTCCCGGGACGGAGTAAAGACCCACGAGCACGTCGAGATCCTCTCCGAGAAACGGTGTGGGCCCGGCGAGGCGATAGTTGAAACCCGCGATCCGATCGAGGTTCGCGTCGCTGATATCCCGGAGCTGGCCGGGGCCGGCGAGGCTGTGCGTCTCCTCCCCCTGGTACTTGGTGAAGCCGTGCAGGAGCGGGTAGTACTTCTGCCAGAGCTTGCGGGTTCGCTGAAGATACAACTCGCTCATCCGCACGACGAAATAGGCATCGTCCGGCTCGATGAGCGCACCCGAAGGGCTGCCCGTCACGTGGTCGTCCGGGATGCGCACCCAGGTTTTCTTCGGAGCGTTGTTTCTGAAGATCTCGAGGAAGCCCATGAGCTAAGCCCCTTTCTTGTAAACGGCGGAAGAGCAGTCTGCTGTCCGACGAGCCCGAAGCGCGGGTTTTTCCACAATCATGCGAGCTCTCCGAGGAGGGCGGCGAATCGGTCCGCAATCGGCTTGAACGTTCCGTCGAGCCTGCGAATTCCGTAGTGGTCCAGGGGGTCCTTCGGGTCCGGGCCGGAGTTGAGCTGGTACCAGACCACGGCTTTCACCCGGGGAAGCCCTGCCCAGAAGCGCAGCTCGGCTTCCATGCAGGCCGATACCTCCTCTTCGGTCATTCGAACTTCCAGATCGGGCAGAAACAGGCGGCGCACCCGGTCCGGCCCCTCGGTTCGGCCGGTTTCCGTGACCCAGACATCCGCGTCTTCAACCAACCGGAAGAGCTCCTGGATCTCCTCGTCGCGTGTCTCGAATCCCGGATGCGGGCTCGTGGAGTCCCGGCCATTCGGATAGCGATGCACCGCTACCGCGGCGCCGGCGGGGAGTCCCGGGGACAGCATCTTGCGCAGATAGGTCAGGCCCCGTTGGTTCAGATTGGAGACCGAAGGCGTGAGGACGACGGAGCGATCGGTGAATTCGCGAACGACCGCGTAACATTCGGCAAAGGTCTCTCCGAGCAGCTTCGGGTTGTCCTTCCAGGAGTCGACTCCGAGATCGGGCTCGTTTCCGATCTCGAGCGCCGGAGGCTCCGGCCGGTCGAAATACGAGAAGTCGCCCAGTTTCTCGCAGACGTCCGCCACGTGCTGCCTGAGGCTGTCCCTGGTCCACGGGGCGCCGGTCGTACTCGGGTGCTCCCGGGTCATGCGGCCGCCGGCGATGAGGAACAGCGGATGAAGACGCTCGTAGTCGGCGAGCTCTTCCAGGAGCTGCCGGCAGAGGTCGTGGTCGTCGGGGAGGTCCTGGCGAATCCCCTGGAAGCCGAGGGAGGCGATTCTGTCGAGGAGCTCCCGTCCGATCGAACCTCCGGCAGTCGGAATGTAACCGAGGTTGAGGTAAAGCTTCATCCCGCAGCTCGTCCTCGCGATGAACGGAACCCCGACGAGAGTATCGCGCCCTCCGGGGCCGCCACAACGTCCTCCCCCCGGGCGAAGATGGTGACGATTGTATGCGGGTCAGAGAGGCAACGTCACCTGCAAGCGGGGGAGACACGTTCAGACGCGGCGCCGGATTATGACCCGGTGCTTTTCGGTGTCGAAGGAGTACTCGAACCCGAGCTCACGCACCAGGATCTCGACGTCTCCGCGCACGATGTCCCGCCTCCCGTCCACGCCATCGAAGAGCTCGGCGTCGATGTCGATGACCTCCCCGAATACGACCACTTCCGGAGGGATCGCGGGCTCGACCCGGGGCGCGCCATCGATCTCACCCTTGCGAACCAGTTTCATGAACCGGTCCCAGGGGAAGTTCGTCCCCGGGTCCCTCCTGCGAGCGGGATCCAGGAAGGCGTGGGTGCAGACGTATCGGATCGGATAGAGGCCGCGCCAGTACTGGACCCAGCGAGCCGCTTCCCCGACCTGCCAGTCGCTGAAGGAGTCGTCGTCTTGAACCGTGTTCACGATCTCGATCCCCAGGCTGCGCGAGTTGGTGTCGTCCTGGCCGTCCGCAGGGAACAGTACGCCTCGCCGCACGTGCCAGGCCTTATCCTCGTTCCGGACCATGCGAATGGACTGGGGAGGCTCGCCAACCCGTTCGTCGTCCGGGACGATGACGTGGGCGCTCGCGCCGCTTTTGGGATTCGTGAACCAGCTCACGGCGCCCTCTGTCGTCGACCCCGCGGTGGCGTGAATCACGACGGTATCGATCGGCGCGTACTCGCGCGGTCCCCGATTCGGCGACTCGACGAATACGTGAGGCGGTAGGGGGACGCTCCTTGCGGGAGAGTCCCCGAGATCCTCCAGTTTCCTAAGGGCATCGGCGATGGGCATGGTTGGTCTCCCGTGATCGCCTCCTGTTGCACGGCGCGTGCCATTCGGTCGGGTGGAGTTGTCCCACGGAAAAGGCCGTCGGGAGGCCCGTCGGGACCGGCGGCAGTGTAGCCAGCGCCGCTACAGTGCGGGGGAGGTTGGGCTCAACGACGGACGGTCAAGAGCGGGTGGCCCGGTCCTTCGTGCCTGGCAAGAATCTCGAGCGTTCCATCCGCCACGTAGCCGGGGCTCTTCGCTCGTTGCTTTTCGAGACGCTCGCGTTTCGGCTGGATCTCCGCGGCCGCGTAGACCGTAACCCGGACGCCGCGCTCCAGCGCCTCCTCGATCTCGACTCCGGAGATCGCGCCGCCCTTGAAGTAGATCATCTCGCCACCGGTCCTCCTGGCCACGTCGACCATGAGCGACCGGCCTTCTTGCTGGACTTCCCAGACGTCCACTTCGGTGTCGACGAAGACCAGGTAGTCCTGTCGGGCGATTCCGTCCGGATAGAGAGCCGCCTCCCGGGAAACGATGCCGGCGGTCTTCACGTCCGAGAGGCCAGCCGCGCGAGCGGAGGCCCGAATCCAATCGTATGCTTCGCCGATGCCGTCCTTCGTGCCGCCGATGACGTACAGAAGCCGGTCTCCGTTCCGGCGAACGATCTCATCGACGTGGCCGTGAATTACCTCCGGGTCCTGGTATCCGAGACCCGAATACCCTCCGAGAACCATTACTCGACGCCCGGCGGCCTCACGCAGCAGCGAGTCGTAGGAAAGTATCTTTGGATCGCGGCCCGCGTGGGCGCGCAGGTACTCCTCGTACTTGCCGTCTCGTTCCGCGCGGGTCATCGGAGGCATCGAGGCTTCGAGCGCAGAGTGTCGTCCAGATGGCTCCCCCGAAGCAACCGGGGAGAAGTGTAGTACCCTTGGCTACGCTTTCCGCGCGCGAAGCCGTGGTTCGTGCGAAGCGTGAAGTCGTGCTCGTGGGCTGCGACTGGCATGCGACGTGCTCTGGCATGCGACGTGCTCTGGCATGCGACGTGCTAATGAACAGGCAAGGAGACCTTCATGGCAAAGAAAAGCTCTCGCAAGAAATTGCTTCGTAGGTCATGTGGGGCGATGGCCGCCCACATGATGCTCCTCGAGAAATTTCCGTCGTTTCGAGCGAGTCAAATGCGGCTCGAAGGCGTAACGGCTCGAGGCCTGGAGTCGGTCTCCGACATAAGGAAGGCGAAGCTCGTCACGATCAAGACGGTCGTGAACGTGGTCTACAGGACCGACGAAGAGAACGTCGGAAACGCCCAAATACGAAGTCAAATCCTCGCTTTGAACAAGGACTTCCGGGCGACGAACCCTGACCGGAGCAAGACTCCGCTCCCGTGGAAGGGGCTGGTAACGGACGCGCACATAAAGTTCAAGCTCGTGAAGACCACACGTACCAAGACCACGAAGAACGGCTTCAGCTTCGATGACGGCGTCAAGAAAGCGTCGACGGGGGGTATCGCGCCGTACAAGCCAACGAGCCATCTGAATCTATGGGTGTGCGCGCTGACGGGCG
>Ga0105095_10002109_pt1 | contig 10653 bp, 9 predicted proteins | sample PPLLak2March2015_2_FD_79180 | JGI IMG/M metagenome (GOLD analysis project Ga0105095, IMG submission 79180) | Freshwater sediment microbial communities from Prairie Pothole Lake near Jamestown, North Dakota, USA - PPLs Lake P8 Core (3) Depth... | ecosystem: Environmental > Aquatic > Freshwater >... | reverse complement strand
AACCTTCCTGATCTGGACTGGAAAAGTAAACACACTTTACCAGCTGGTTTCTGACCAGGAAATTATACTGGCAGGTACTGATAGTGGATTGGTTTCCCTGGATGTTTCTTCCGAAAATTACACTCATGTTCCTGTGGCCGGAAACTTTTTACTGCCGGTACGGGATATCCTCGAGACAAATGATGATGCCTTATGGATAAGTTGCGGCAATTCAGAATTATTCCGGGCTTCAACTGCAAATGGACTGTCGGGCAATCTGGAATTTACAGGTTATGATACAGCAAACGGTCTTCCTCATAAAAGTAGCTTGATAAGCTTAGAAAGTATCGATAATAAATTGCTCTTATCCACAAATGCGGGATTTTATTATTTTGATGAAGCCGAAAACAGGTTCTTTCCTTATTCGCCTCTTAAAATGCCTGCAATTCAGGGCAAAGAGTTGATAACAGCGCCACTTTTAAAAGATACTGAAAATAATTTATGGCTGAAAATTACTCAACAGGGATCTAATAAGACAGAAATCTGGAAAGCCGAATACTGCAGTGCTGACAGCTTTAAATTTTCTCCTGTCAATATTAATTTTTTTATGGACAGGACAGTGCGTTCAATGTATGCAGAAACGGATAGTATATTATGGATTGGCGCAGAAGATCAGCTTGTACGCTTTGATTCCCGAACAGCCACTGCCTATCCATATGATTTTAATGCAGTTATCTTCGATGTAATTGTTAATGACGAATATCATATTCTTCCTGATTCTGCACGGTCAAACAAGATCACAGGACAGAAGCCGGTAAAAATAAGATTCTCGCAAAATACGGTTCGCTTTAACTATGTCTCACCTTCATATTCAGTTGAAGGAAAAGGATTTTATCAGTATTTTCTTAATGGATACAATAGCGGCTGGTCAGATTGGACCAATAAGGATTTTACAGTTTTCAGCGATCTTCATCCCGGGACTTATACTTTTAATGTCAGGAGCCAGAGTATATCCGGCAAAATTTCCCCTGCGGATGAATTCATTTTCCATATCTCAGTTCCTGTATTATTGAAATGGTGGTCAATTCTGATATATTTCCTGATTATTCTTGGCATAATATATTTCCTTCACAGATTGAAAATCTTCAATGACCTACAGAAAAGATACAAGATGGAAGAGATTATCAGGGAAAGGACTGAAACCCTTCTGAAAGAAAAGGAAAAATCTGAGAACCTCATTGCTAATATATTACCCAAAGATACAGCCGATGAGCTGAAATCTACAGGAAAGGCTACATCGAGCAAATTCAAAATGGTAACTGTTCTATTCGCTGATATACAGGGATTCACGAAAATTGCTGAGCAGATGAATCCTGAAAAGTTGATAGATGAGCTTGATAAGTTCTATTTCCAGTTTGATACAGTAGTCGAAAAATACAACATTGAAAAAATTAAAACAATCGGAGATGCTTATATGGCCGCCGGAGGAATACCAATAAAGAACAGGACAAATCCGGTGGAGGTTGTACTGGCTGCCCTTCAGATGCAGCATTACATGAAAGAATTGAAAAAGACTAAAAACGATATCTGGGATCTGAGGATCGGTATACATACCGGATCAGTCATTGCAGGGGTTGTCGGCCAGAAGAAATTTTCATATGACATCTGGGGTGATACTGTTAATACTGCAAGCAGGATGGAATCTTCCGGGGAAATTGGAAAAGTTAATATTTCTGCAACTACATACGAGCTGGTAAAGGATTTTTTCCAGTGCCAGTACAGAGGTAAGATGCCTGTTAAATATAAAGGGGATATTGAAATGTATTTTGTGACAGGTATTAAACCTAAATTCCAGGCTGACAATGAACTGACACCAAATGATGACTTTAATATTAAATTGCAGGGTTTCAGGTTATTGGATCTCGAGGAATTCATTATACAGAAGCTTAAAAACGAACTCCCGGAAACGCTTTATTTTCATAACTCACAGCATACATCTCATGTCCATTACCAGGCAGAACTGCTCGGAAGATCAGAAAATATAACACCCACAGAGCTTCTGTTAATCCGTTCAGCTGCCCTCTGTCATGATATCGGTTATATCGATACTGTTGAAGGTCATGAACAGAGGTCTGTGGAGATGGCCCGGAAAATACTTCCTATGTTCGGGTACACCGAAGTCCAGATAATTGAGATCAGTAAACTTATTCTTTCAACCCGGATGCCATCCAATCCTGCAAATCTTATGGAAAAAATTATCATTGATGCAAATTTTGACCATATCGGGCGTGTTGATTTTCTGATTGAGTCTGACAGACTATTCCAGGAATACAGAACTCTTGGAAAAACCAGTTCCAAAAAAGAATGGAATGATCTGCAGATTAATTTCCTTAAAAAATTCGATTTTTTTACAGCAGCTGGACAAAGAATGCGAGAGGTAACCAGAGAACAACAAATCGAAAATATAATCAAATTTTCATAAAGCAGGGGGCTATGTTGTTTTAAATTGACTGTTTTGGGTTTTATGATTAATTTTACTGACTATCTTTAATGGTAACAATGTTTTGATCCAGACAGACTTTAAACCTTAAACTTGCAACTTGCAACAATGCAGTATAATCAATAACTTAAAAATTAAAAAATATTCTTATGGCCTTAGATATAGATTGGAAGAATCTTCCTTTTGGATACAGCCCTACAGATTACAATGTGCGGTGTCAATACAGAGATGGGAAATGGGGTGAAATGGAAATCTCTTCATCTGAATTCATTCCTCTCCATATGGCTGCCACAAGCCTTCATTATGGACAGGAAGCATTCGAAGGAATGAAAGCATATATGGGTAAAGACGGGAAAATAAGGATATTCCGATGGAAGGACAATTCACAGCGGCTGGCATCCAGCGCAAAAGGAGTCAAAATGGCTGTTGTCCCCGATGAATTATTTCATCAGGCGATCATTAAATCTATCATGTTAAATAAACGATTTATTCCACCTTATGGGACCGGGGCTACCTTATATATTCGTCCATTATTGATTGGAACTGGAGCTGAAGTAGGCGTAAAACCTGGCAAAGAATACTTGTTCGTCGTTTTTGTTGCCCCTGTCGGACCTTACTTTAAAGAAGGCTTTAAACCGGTTGATATGATGATCTGCCGGGGATATGATCGTGCCGCTCCTCTGGGTACAGGCAATATCAAAGTGGGAGGAAATTATGCAGCCAGTCTTATCTCACTTGAGATGGGTCATGAGAAGGGATTTTCTTCTGTTATTTATCTTGATGCCAGAGAGAAAAAATATATTGATGAATGCGGTCCTGCTAATTTTTTCGCTATAAAGGGTAACAGTTACATTACACCTGATTCTGTATCAATCCTTCCATCAATCACCAATAAAAGCCTGATGACCCTTGCCAGCGATATGGGCATGAAAGTTGAAAAGAGGCAGGTACCTGAGGAAGAATTGGCAGATTTTGAAGAAACAGGCGCCTGCGGCACAGCAGCTGTAATTACACCTATCAGGAAAATAGTTGATCCCGACATGAACAAGGTTTTTGAATATTGCAAAGATGGCAAGCCCGGACCAGTTACTACCATACTATTTAACAAACTTACTGCCATTCAGTTTGGAGACGAACCCGATAATCATGGATGGATTGAAATCGTGGGATAATTAAATAGCATAATCCCGAAATTTATATCTTTGCAGTCTCAAAAAACGCTACATGAAAAAAAGGGAGAGTGGTATAAGCAGAAGTAAATTAAGAAGTTCATACCTTACCTCCATAATCAGTATCTCCCTGGTCCTATTTTTGTTAGGTTTGATTGGATTGCTCTTACTGAATGCCAGGAAGTTATCGGATCATGTAAAGGAAAATATCGGCTTTTCTATTTTCCTTAAAGAAAATATCCGGGAAGTTGATATAATAAGGCTACAAAAAAGACTTGATGCCATGCCTTACGTGAAATCGACTGATTATATTACCAAAGAAGAAGCTGCAAAAGATTATCAGCAGGAACTGGGTGAAGATTTTACGGAATTCCTTGGCTATAATCCACTACCTGCCTCTATTGAAGTCAGGTTCCTGGCGCGCTATGCAAATCCCGACAATATTGCCCGTATTGAAAAGGAAATACTTACTTATGAAGAGGTAAGTGAAGTCTTTTACCAAAAATCCCTTATTCACCTTGTAAATGATAATATCCGGAAAATCAGTCTGATAATTTTGGCATTCAGCGGATTATTATTCCTGATAGCTCTGGCTCTAATTAATAATACCATAAGGCTTTCGGTCTATTCCAAAAGATTCCTAATCAAAACAATGCAACTTGTTGGCGCTACAAAAGCATTTATTCGCAGGCCTTTTCTTGCAAAAAGTGCATCTCATGGCATATATGCTGCTATAATTGCGTTGTTATCACTGTCGGCAGTAATATTTTTTGCTCAACAGGAATTACCAGGAATTGTAGGTTTCAGCGATCCTGAGATCCTGGCAGTTCTTTTTGTTGGTGTAATAATACTTGGCATAATATTCAACTGGATCTCCACTTTTTTTGCGGTCAACAAATACCTCAGAATGAGATCCGATGATTTATATTATTAATCACGATAAATTCATGGCAAAAAAGAAAACAGAACAGGAAAAAAAGCCGGACTTCCCCTTGCAAAAAGAGAATTATATTCTTCTTATAATAGGATTTGTAATTATTATCATCGGATTTCTTCTGATGATCGGGGGAAAAGCGGAAAATCCAAATGAATTTAATCCTAAAATTTTCAGTTTCAGAAGAATTACCCTTGCACCAATTATTGTACTGGCAGGTTTTATCTTCGAGATCTGGGCAATTATGAAAAAGCCCAGAGAAACCGAAGAATAAAGGAAGAACGATGAATTGGTTTGAAGCCTTAATTCTGGGTATTGTTCAGGGACTGACAGAATTCCTTCCTGTTAGCAGCAGCGGACATCTCGAGCTTGGAAAAGCTATATTCAATCTCAGTACAGAAAATGATATGACTTTTGCTGTTGTGGTTCATGGAGCAACTGTTCTCAGTACTATTGTTGTCTTTGCTAAGGAATTGCGCGGCTTGCTCGTGAACACTTTTTCCTTTAAGTGGAACAGCTCTAAAAAATATGTACTTAAACTTCTCCTTTCTATGATTCCTGTTATCATTGTCGGGCTTTTCTTCAGAGATTTTGTTGAGCAATTTTTTACAGGCAATGTCATATTCGTGGGCAGTATGTTGATCATTACAGCAGGTTTACTGATACTGACCAGCTTTGCAAAAGACAAAGGCAGGGAGATTTCCTTCCTTGATTCTTTCATCATCGGGATTGCTCAGGCAATAGCCGTCCTTCCTGGTATATCACGATCGGGTGCAACAATTTCAACCGGTTTGCTTCTGGGTAATAAAAAAGATGAAATGGCCAGGTTCTCATTTTTAATGGTACTGATTCCAATTATAGGTGTCAATTCCCTGGACATTATTTCCGGTGATCTTACTGCAGACAATTCAGTATCTTATTTCCCATTAGTAGTTGGATTCCTGTCAGCATTCATAACCGGATTATTTGCCTGCAGCTGGATGATCAGACTTGTGAAAAAGGGAAAACTGATTTATTTCGGCCTGTATTGTCTTGTGATTGGGATAATAGCTATTATAATGGGAATCTGATCTATGACTGACCTCAATAAACAGACTGATTTTTTAAAAGGATCAGTTCTGCTGATAGATAAGCCATTTGAATGGACATCCTTTGATGTCGTGAAAAAGGTAAGATTTTTGCTGCAAAAAAAATTCAGATACAAATGGCTCAAAGTCGGACACGCCGGGACTCTGGATCCGCTGGCGACCGGGCTAATGATCCTTTGTACCGGAAATGCGACAAAAGATATAACCAGATACCTGTCAATGGAAAAAGAATATATTGCCACAATCTGCTTAGGTAAATCAACTCCCTCTTTTGATCTTGAGACCCAGCCGGATCAGGCTTTCCCAATCGACCATATTACACGCGAACTGATACTGAAAACACTGCCTCAGTTTAAAGGCAAAATAAATCAAATCCCCCCCGTTTTTTCGGCTAAGCACCTCAATGGGAAACGGGCTTATGATTATGCCAGAAAAGGGAAAGAGGTTGAACTTCAGGCCAATACAGTATTTATAAGGGAAATAGAACTGATCGAATTTAATAAGCCTGTCGTAGTTCTCAGGATCAAGTGTGGAAAAGGTACTTATATCAGGTCTCTGGCAAGGGATTTTGGATTAGCGCTCAATAGCGGGGCACACCTTATTGCACTGAAAAGGATTTCGATAGGAGACTTTAGGGTCTTGGATGCATTAACAATGAAAAATTTTGAAGAAAAAATAAAATTTATGTAACCTATTGAAATTTATTCCGTATAAAGGCAACCGTTAAAATATATTCTTTAATATTTCACATATGAAGTTATCCCAGTTTAAATATCATTTACCGGAAGATCTGATCGCCAAATACCCTTCTGAAAACAGAGATGAATCAAGATTAATGGTCCTTCACAGGGATACTGAAGAAATTGAACATAGAATATTTAAGGATATCCTGGAATATTTTGATGATCAGGATGTACTTGCATTCAATAATACCAAGGTTTTTCCTGCTCGTCTTTATGGTAACAAGGAGAAAACCGGGGCCGAAATAGAAGTTTTTCTTCTCAGGGAGCTGAACAGGGAGCAGCGCCTTTGGGATGTGCTTGTTGACCCTGCAAGAAAAATAAGGATCGGCAATAAATTATATTTCGGCGAAGATGATCTGCTCGTAGCTGAGGTTATAGATAATACAACCTCCCGCGGAAGGACACTTCGCTTCCTGTATGACGGAGATTATGATGATTTTAAGAAAACCCTATACAGTCTGGGTGAAACTCCTCTTCCAAAATTTATTAAACGAAGCGTTGAACCTGAAGATAAGGAAAGATACCAGACAGTTTATGCTGAACATGAAGGCGCGGTTGCTGCTCCGACCGCAGGAATGCACTTCAGTAAACAATTACTTAAAAGGCTGGAAATCAGAGGCTGTGAATTTGCATTTATTACATTGCATATTGGTTTAGGTAACTTCCGGACTGTTGATGTGGAGGATCTTACCAAACATAAAATGGATTCGGAACGGATTATCATTGATGAAGAAGCGGTAAAAATTGTGAACGCAGCCAAAGACCGTAAAAATAAGATTTGCGCCGTTGGCACGACTGTCACAAGAACACTTGAAAGCTCAGTTTCTACAACCGGATACCTTAAGGCTTTCGATGGTTGGACCAATAAGTTTATTTTTCCGCCATATGACTTTAAGATCCCCGATATGATGGTCTCTAATTTTCATCTCCCTCTATCTACGCTTCTTATGATGGTTGCCGCTTTCGCCGGCTATAAATTTCTGCTCGATAGCTATAAACTTGCAATTAAGGAAAAATACAGATTCGGAACATACGGTGATGCGATGCTCGTAATCTAGCGTGAAGCGTGAGTCGTGAAGCGTGAGTCGTGAAGCGTGAAGCGTGAAGCGTGAAGCGTGAAGCGTGAAGCGTGAAGCGTGAAGCGAAAACCTTGAAGAATGAACAGTGAACAGTGAACAGTGAACAGCATGACAGAACAGCTGAAAATATCTTGAAATAATGCCGATTATTAATTCCATCGTTTCATGGCTGAATATCAAAAGGTTGCATCAGATCGACCTTTTTATGAAATATCCTTTTGATGTTCAGAAAGATACTTTATTCAGATTACTTGAAAGAGCTGGTAACACTGTTATAGGAAAAGAACTTGGCTTCAGTGAAATCAGGACCATTGATCAGTTTCAGAGACAGGTACCTGTTCATTCATATGATGAGCTGAAACATTATGTATCCAGAATTATGAAGGGTGAACAAAATCTTCTCTGGCCGAGTGAAATAAAATGGTTTGCAAAATCCTCAGGGACTACCAGCGATAAAAGCAAATTTATTCCTGTGAGCATAGAAGCCCTTGAAGAATGTCATTTCCGTGGTGGAAAGGATACTATCGCTATTTATTCAAGGAATAATCCAAATTCTAAAGTGCTTACCGGTAAAGCACTTACGCTTGGCGGAAGTCATAAGATAAGCAGTTACAGTAATCAATCTTATTACGGTGATCTTTCTGCAATCCTGATAGAGAATCTCCCATTCTGGGCACAATTTATCCGAACACCCAGCCAGGAGATTGCACTTCTCGATGAATGGGAAGAAAAAATGGACCTGATCACAAAGGAAACCGTTCATGATAATGTCACCAGTATTGCAGGTGTTCCTTCGTGGAATCTGGTTCTGATTAACCACATCCTTGAATATACGGGTAAAAAGAATCTTCTGGAAGTATGGCCGAATCTTGAATTATTCACTCACGGAGGTGTAAATTTTACTCCATATCGCAAGCACTTTAAACAGGTCATTCCTTCTGAAACTATGAACTACATGGAAACCTATAATGCTTCGGAAGGATTCTTTGCACTCCAGGATGATCCTTCCCGGGATGATATGCTGTTAATGCTGGATTATGGCGTCTTCTATGAATTTATTCCTGTTTCTGAGATTGAATCACCACAACCAAAGGTATGTACTGTTGCAGATGTCGAACCAGACGTGAATTACGCTATGCTGATCACAACCAACGGAGGCTTGTGGCGTTATCTGATCGGAGATACTGTATTTTTTACATCTCTTTATCCGCATAAAATTAAAATATCGGGACGGACTAAACATTTTATAAATGCTTTCGGAGAGGAAATCATTATCGACAATGCTGAAAATGCCCTGCGGATTGCCTGCGAGAAAACCAACTCAACCATACATGAATACACGGCAGCGCCGATATATATGACAAATATTACCAAAGGCTCCCATGAATGGATTATTGAATTTGAAAATGAACCGGAAGATTTAGAGTATTTCACAGCAGTTCTGGATAATGCATTATGCGCGATAAATTCGGATTACGAAGCTAAACGCTATAAAAATATCACTCTTGATATGCCGACTGTACGGAAAGCCGATAAAGGTACGTTCTATAAATGGCTAAGCATTAAGGGAAAACTTGGCGGGCAGAATAAGGTGCCCCGGCTTTCTAATGATCGTAAATATGTTGAGGAGATCCTGAATATTGTAAAATGAAGTTCCTTCAGATTATTTTTTACATCCTGATATTATCTGTGGTATCGGCCAATGCCCAGTCAGAATTTCAATTTCTGGGCAAGCTTAATACAGAATGCAGTCAGTTTACCATAGATCCGCTTGGCAACATTTACATTATCTGCGGCCAGAACATAAGGAAATATGACAATAACCTTGTGAAAATTGGTGATTATTCTAATGTTTACCTTGGGAATATTTCGTTTGCTGATGTCTCCGATCCTCTGAGGATTTTACTTTACTACAGAGAATTTAATCAGGCAGTCTGGCTTGATAATTTTTTACAGGAACTCAGAAGTCCTGTAAGACTTGATGATCTGGGTATTGACCAGGCTTTACTTATGTGTTCATCAAACCTTGGTGGTTTCTGGATTTTCGATCAGCTCAACAACCAGTTGCAATATTTCGATAAAAATCTTAAAAAAATCCATGAAAGCATCAGCCTTAATTCTCTGATAGGTGAAATAAAACCCTCTTCCGTTGTGGAAAAAAACCGGATGGTATATCTATATTTCCCTGGTGCAGGAGTCTTTACTTTTGATCAGTTTGCAACATACAGCAGGACATTGCCTGTATATCCCGATAATTTATTCCAGGTTACCGATGAAAGCATATATTATCTGCAGAATAGATCATTTAACAGATATGATCTTAGTACTTCCAGGGAGGAAAATGTAATATTGCCCGATACAGTCTCATTGATGACGGTTCTTATCCGGGCAGAATATATCTATATCCACAAAAAAGATGGTGTTTTCATTTATAAGTCCTCCTCACTTTATCAATGAAAGAATCATCCTAAAGATTATTTTTGTACATTAGTGATCACGCATTAAACAAATTTCATATGCATATTGCAGTTGCAGGAAATATAGGCTCAGGAAAAACAACTTTAACTTCGTTATTGTCCAGGCACTTTAAATGGGATCCACATTATGAGGATGTGGATGAAAATCCATATCTCAATGATTTTTACCAGGATATGCAAAGGTGGTCTTTTAACCTTCAGATTTATTTTCTGAACAGCCGGTTTAACCAGATCATTGATATTCAGAAATCAGGAAGGGATGTAATCCAGGACAGGACAATCTATGAAGACGCTTATATTTTTGCGCCAAACCTGCATTCAATGGGATTGATGTCGACACGGGACTTTGAGAATTATTTTACCCTGTTTAACCTTATCAGTTCCCTGATTGATCCTCCGGACCTGATAATTTATTTACGGGCATCTATACCAACCCTGGTTAACCAGATTCAGAATCGCGGAAGAAAATATGAAAGCAGCATCCGGCTTGATTACCTTAAACGCCTGAATGAAAGATATGAAGCTTGGGTGGAATCATTCAAGCTGGGCAAAATGCTGATTGTAGACGCAGATAATTATAATTTTCCTGACAGTGCGGAAGATCTGAGTGTGGTCATTGATAAGATCAATGCGGAACTTCACGGATTATTTAAATAGTTTCCTCTACCCTGAATGTTTAAGGTT
>Ga0105095_10002104_pt1 | contig 10660 bp, 6 predicted proteins | sample PPLLak2March2015_2_FD_79180 | JGI IMG/M metagenome (GOLD analysis project Ga0105095, IMG submission 79180) | Freshwater sediment microbial communities from Prairie Pothole Lake near Jamestown, North Dakota, USA - PPLs Lake P8 Core (3) Depth... | ecosystem: Environmental > Aquatic > Freshwater >... | reverse complement strand
TCTCTGCTGATCTGGGGCTGGTGGGTTGGCGAAAGTCTTTCGCTCTCAGTGGGCTCCATCACCCATCCAACTGCCATGGGATGGGCCACGCTTGGGTGGCCGATCCTGCTGGTGGGTCTGGCGATGTGGCTGGCCTCAGACGGCGACCCCGTGCGTGCTTTGGCGGCCGGGATGATTGCGGCACCCTACCTGCAACCGTACCATATGGTTCTGCTCCTTCCCGCCCTGGGACGCGTCAGCGGATGGAGACGATGGCTGCTCTGGGGATGGGCTTGGGTGCTGGGCCTGGTCCCGGCGTTCATGGGCTTCGCCCGCTATCTCGCCCTTGGATTTCCAGTCGCAGTCTGGATCCTGACTCGCCGGGAAACGCCCCCCGAGGCCTACCCATGATCGCAGACCCAACATCAGCTGCTGCTGGCACGACAGAGGAGCCGGCGTGAGCTTCCGACGATTGACGACCGCGATCGCTTTCCTGTCCGTCTTCGCCATGGCCGTCCGCGTCTCGGCCGATACGGATACCTGGTGGCATCTGCGGGCGGGGTCGTGGATCCTCGAACATGGGCAGATCCTGCGCCAGGACATGTTCTCGCTGACGCGCGCGGGCCAGGCGTGGATCTACCCCGGTTGGCTGGCGCAGATCGCGCTCTACGTCTCATTTGACGCTCTGGGCTACGCCGGTCTGAATCTGCTCACGGCCGGGGCGGTTGTCCTGGCGCTGGCGTTTGTCTGGCGTGTACTGGAAGGGCCGGTCCTGCTGCGCGCATTCGTCCTGCTCCTGGCGGCGACGACCTCGGCCGTCTACTGGTCCGCCCGACCGCAGATCTTCTCTTTCGTTCTCAGCGCGGTTTTCCTGTGGGCGCTGGAAGGAGCCAGGCGGGGACATGCCAAACGCCTATATGTGCTCCCGGCCGTCATGGCAGTATGGGTCAACCTGCACGGCGGCTTCGCCATCGGCTTTCTGTTGATCGGCGTGTACCTCGCCGGACAGGTCGCCGAGCTGGCCATCGCCGTGGTGCTCAAGAAGGAGGGACTCGGTCCAGCGTGGCGGGGTCAGCGCAGCGCCCTCCTGGGGCTCGGCGGATTGCTGCTCGCCTGTGCGTTGGCGGTGTGCCTGAATCCGAATGGCGCGGCGATGCTTGCGTATCCGTTCAAGACCGTGTCGATCGGCGTCCTGCAGGACTACATCCAGGAGTGGCAATCGCCCAACTTCCACCGGCTGGAACCGCAGCCGTTCGTGTGGATGCTCTTCCTGACGGCGCTGGCGATGGCCGGGTCGACGCTGCGCAAGGCGCCGCACGAGTGGCTGGGACTCTTCGGCTTCGCTTACTTGGGCCTGATCGCCGGCCGCAATATCGCCGTCTTCGCGCTCGTGGCTGCGCCGATCCTGGCACGCCATGCGGCCTCGGCGCTCGGACCGATCCTGCACTCGGTGTCGGCCGGCCCGCAGGTCCCCGATCGCTGGGCCCGGGCCATTAATATCGGCCTCCTGACGCTGGCTGTGTTGGCTGCGGCCGCCAAGGCTGCCATCCCGCTGTCGGCAGAAGTGAACACGGAAGCGCTGGCCGAGCGGCTGCCGCTGGAGGCGGTCGCCTTCATCGAACGCGAACAGCCGATGGGTCCGCTGTTCAATTCCTACAACTGGGGAGGCTACGTCCTCTGGGCGCTCTATCCGGAATACCCGTCGTTCGTCGACGGGCGGACGGATCTCTTCGATGACGAGATCCTGCAGCAATACCTGACGGCCTGGCGCGCCGCAGAAGGCTGGGAGTCGGTCATCGCTGAATGGGACATCCGCCTGGCGCTGCTCGAGCCCGATGCGCCGCTGGTGCGAGCGCTCGAGTCCGTCGGCTGGGCGCGAACGTATTCCGACGAGCAGGCCGTGGTGCTCGAGCGCGGGGGGCGGCCGTGAGGATCCGGGACGCATGACGCAGCCAGGCGCAGAACCCGGCCGGCGGCAGGCCGCACCAACGTCCGGAATGGAACGGCTCCGGTCGTGGGGTCGGGGCTTGTCTGCAGATCCAGCCGTCCGAGTCGGCCTGGCGGCCTTCCTCGGGCTGCGGATCGTGACCGCGCTGTGGGCGGTCGCCGCCCGACAGCTTGTGCATCCCGCGCCGTTCGTCCCCGATCCGGTGCTGCGGCCCTACCTGGGCGTGGCCGTCGAAACGAATCCGCTGCTCGAACCGTGGCAGCGCTGGGACACGCTGCATTATCAGGCGATCGCTGAGCGCGGATACGGCGCATTCGACTCGGCCCTCTTCACGCCGCCGCTCTACCCGGCCCTGATCCAACTTGCGGCGAATGCGCTGGGGGGCCGGTCGCTTTTGGCCGGCATCTTGGTATCCAATGCCGCCTGTCTGCTCGGCCTGATCGTGCTCGCCCGACTCGCGTTCTTCGAAACGAATGACGGCGCCGCCGCCCGCCGTAGTGTGCTTTACATGGTCTCCTTCCCGGCCGCCTTCTTCCTCGTGGCGGCGTACGCCGAATCGCTGTTCATGTTGGCAGCCGGCCTGGTGCTGCTGCACGCACGCCGCGAGCAATGGTTGAGGGCCGGATTGTGGGCCGGCATTGCCGCCATGACGCGCTCGACCGGCGTGCTCCTCTTGCTGCCGCTCGCGTACCAGGTTCTCGTCAGCCGACGCAGCCTGGCGGCCTGGGCAAGCCTGGCCATCGCTTCAGCCGGCGCCCTGGCGTTCCCGACCTACGTCTGGCTGGCCCTCGGACTCCCGCCTTGGCAGCCGCTGGTTGTGCTGGGTCAGCGCGCCGGAGGCGGCTTTGCGGTTCCCGGATGGAACCTGGTTCAGGCGATCCGCCAGGTCTTCGCCGGCGAGTTCTATCCGGCGGACCTGCTCGACATCGCTGCACTGGTGATCTTCGCCGGCCTGCTTGTGCCGGTCTGGCGCCGCCTGCCGCGGATTCACGGCGTCTACACGCTGGCATTCATGGGCCTGTACCTCGTCAGGCTGCCGGGCGATCAACCTCTTCTGGCGACCGTGCGCTACGTCCTGGCGCTGCTGCCGGCGTTCATCATCTTGGGCAGCTTCGGGCAGGATCGGCGCCTCCACCGGCTGATCCTGTACCCTTGTTGGGCTGGGCTGATGTTCATGTCCGGCCAGTTCGCCATCTGGGGTTGGGTAGGCTGAGCGGAAGGCCGGCGCGGTGAGGCAATGAGGACACAGATCGTGGAGCGGCGGATGGCGGATCCTCAGACGGGCGAAATCGCATGAGCGCCTTCCTCGCTCCCTGGCGCGGCCGCCTGATCGTCGTCGCGCTGGTGATGCTTCTGGTGGCGGTCACGGCCGCCAACTACCAGTTCGCGCTCCGGGCGCCCGGGGGCAATTCTTTCCTCTCGGGCTGGATGGCAGTGCGAGTCTGGCTGGTCGATGGCGGAAGCCCCTATGACCCGGCTGTCGAAGAAGAGGCTCAGGCGCTGCTGTACGGCAGGCAGGCGAGCCAGGCCGGCGGAGAGGACCCTCTCGCCTTCCCGCTGCCGCTCCCGGCAACCGTGCTCTACATGCCGTTCGCCCTGGCGCCCTACCCGTTGGCGCGGGCGCTTTGGATGACCCTGCTCGAGGTCAGCTTGCCCCTGCTCGCCCTGCTGGGGATGCGTCTGGCGAGCTGGAGGCCATCGCCGGGCATCACGCTGGCTGTGCTGCTTTTCTCGATCGCCTGGTATCACGGCGTGGTGTCGATCGTCGATGGCGATCTGGCTCCTTTGGAGGGGTTGCTCATCGGCGGTTGGCTGTGGGCCGACACTCGTCGGCGTGACGTGCTGGCCGCGTTGCTGCTGGCGGGCTCGACCATCAGGCCGGAGATCGTCTGGCTCTTGATTCCGCTGGCGATCGCCTCGGCCGCGCGGTCCCGCCGATGGGTGTTCCTGGCGGTGTTGCTGGGTACGCTGTCAGCCGTGCTGGCCGTCTCCTTGCTCCTGCAGCCGGGCTGGCCGCTCCCCTGGCTGTGGCGGCTGCTTGAAACGCAAGAGGCGGTGGGACTCGAACCGGGCGTCATGGTCGTCACCGGGGGCACCAGCCAATTCTCGAACATCGCGGCGCTGGCCCTCGGAGGGATTCTCGCCCTGTACGCCGGTTGGGAGTGGGTGCGGGCGCGCCGCCTGCACGAGCGGGGCCTGATCTGGGCCACGCAGATTGTCCTGCTGGTCTCGCTTTGGATTGCACCGCAGCGGAGCACGGCGGCCTTCGTCGTCCTGATCCCGGCCTTTGTACTCCTGTGGGGCGCTTGGGACGAACGCCGCGCAAGGCGCTCCAGCCTGCTGATCGGCGCGCTGCTGGTGCTGGTCACCGCCATCTCGTGGGGGCTGTACCTGGCGACTGCAGCCCAGGCTGCCGAGAGTCCACTGCTGCTGTTCCCAATTCCATCGCTGGCCTTGTTCGGACTGTGGTGGATCCGCCGGTGGGCGACCCGCCCGACGCTGCCGACCTTGGAGCCGGGATAGACCATGGGGAGCGACACTCCGCAATCGGCGGAACGCGGCTGGCTGCTCGTCGGGTTGTTGACGCTGGTGGCCCTGGCCGTGCGGCTGGTAGACCTCGGCAGCCAGGGGCTTTGGTACGATGAAGCGTACAGCGTCTTCATCGCTCGCCTGCCAGTGGCCGAAGCTTGGCGCGCGCTGGTCGCCGACGGTGTCCACCCTCCGCTCTATTACTTCCTGCTGAGAGGCGTGGTCCTCCTTGGGGACTCCGAATTTGCCCTGCGACTTCCGTCCGCCATCGCCGGTGCCCTGACCGTCCCCCTCGTTTTCGCCATCGGTCGTTTGCTGGTCGGCCCGCGTGCCGGACTTGCGGCGGCCGGCCTGCTGGCGATCGCGCCGTTCCATGTCTGGCAGTCTCGCGAGGCGCGCATGTACGCCCTCCTCGGCCTGGCGTGGGTCGCGTGCCTTCTCACATACCTGTTGCTGCTCCGTCGCAGGTCCCCGGCAGTGGCCATCGCCTTCGTGTTGGCGCACGCCGCAGCCTATCTAGTTCACTACTTTGCCCTCTTCCTTCCGCTGCTCGAACTACTCGATCTGATCGTCCACTTCCGCAAACGGGCCTCCATCCTACGCCTGTGGACGGGGCTGCAGGCGATCAGTGCCTTGCCGATCTTGGCGTGGGCGCTCGTATTGGCGCAGAGGGATGCACAGATCTTCGGCATCGGCTGGGTGCCGCGCCCGCAGGCGGCGGACCTGGTCTGGACACTGGTCAATTTCACGATCGGGCTGGTCGGGGACATGCGGACTTGGGCATGGATCGCCTTTGCCGGCTGCCTCGCCCTGGCCGTTCTGGGCGCGTCCGTGCGCTGGACCGATCCGGAGGGCAGGCCACTCGTCGTGGCCTGGGCATTCATGCCGATCGTGGTTGCGTATCTTCTCTCGCTCCGCCGACCGGTGTACATGGATCGCTTCCTGCTGGGGAGCCTGCCGGGGTTGCTGCTTCTGGTTGCGAAGGGCTGGTCGGGCCTGTCGAGCCGCCTTCGCATACTGGCCGGTGCGGGGCTCGCCGCGGCGGTACTCGCAGCGATGGTCATTCTGGTGTTCGTGCCCGGATCGCAGCGAGAGCAATGGCGAGAGGCGGCGCAGCACCTTCAAACGGCGGGCTCCGGAGAGGCGATCGTCGTCCGAAGCCTGCAGATCGTGGTGCCGCTCAGCTTTTACTACCGGGGCGACCTGCCCCTGGAGGCTCTCGAGGTCAACCGCCGGGTCGAATCGCTCGAGGATCTGGCGGCGGGGCATACCGGGGTGTGGCTTGTGTACTGGAACGCCGCGGCAGACGCCCACCGGGTCGACGCCAGTCCGCCGTTCGATCCGTCGGACGAAGGTGATCCGATCGCCGCCCGGTGGATCACGGGCGCAGGTCCGCGGCTGATCGAGCGCAGCGACTTCGTGGGTGTCACACTGTTCCACTTTGAGGCTCCGTGATGAGTCTGCCTGATCGGCTATGGCGGCGCTGGGATTGGACCGGGTGGTCCAGCAGCCGCCATGCCTGGCTGGCCGTCCTGGGCTTGGCCCTGCTCCCCCGCATCCTGCTGCTGGCTTCGCGGCCGGTCTGGTACGACGAAGCGTTCGCGGGTTTGTTCTCCGCCAGAGGGCCGTCCGCCATGCTCTACGGAACGCTGGCGCAGGAAGCCGGCGTGGCCGCCGACGTCCACCCGATCCTGTACTACATGCTGCTTTGGATGTGGCAGTTGCTCTTGGGGAACTCGCCGCTGGCGATCCGCTCGCTATCGGTGCTGCTCGGCCTGGCAGTTGTCGTCCTTGGGATGCGCCTGGCCGGCGAATTGTGGGGGCCGAAGACCGCGTTCACGGCGGGCGTTCTCCTGGCGCTCTCCCCCTTTCAGGTCCACTACGCGCAGGAGGCGCGCATGTACGCCCTCCTGGCCGCGCTCTTGTTGGCCGCCACCCTGGTCTACCATCGGGCGAGGCGCGGGACAGGCTGGGGCGCGTGGCTGTTGTTCGCGTTCCTCGCCGCGGCAGCGCAGTATGCACACAACCTGGCCTTCGTCTACCTGGTGCCTCTGGCGATGACCTCGCTGGTGACCGGCCGGCGTTCGATCGCTGCCACGGCGGCCGCGGCCCTGGCGGCCGGACTCCTGTACCTGCCGTGGCTGATGCGCATCCCCTCCCAGATCGCCCGGGTGGAGTGGGCGTACTGGATCGCGCGCCCCGGTCCGCAGGAGTTGGTGCGCACGCTGCTCGTCTATTGGTGCGGGCTTCCGATCCCGGATTGGAGCCTGCCCTTGGCTCTGGCCGGTGGGCTGTCGGCCGTTGTGGTCGCCGGCCTGTCCACGGTCCGGTCGCTGCGAGAGCAAGTGGAGGGTGCGCACCTCGCCGCCTGGGCGGCCTGGCTTGCCGGCGCGCCGGTGCTGCTGATGTTCGCAGTCTCTCAGTGGCGCCCGGTCTACCTCGATCGCGCGCTTCTCCCGGCCGGGGCGATGTTCATGCTCTGGATCGCCTGGGCTCTCGGCTCCGTCAGAGAGACTAGGCTTCTGAAGGGCACTGCCTGGGCCGGCCTGGTGATCGTCACTCTCATCGGGTTGTTCGGCTTCTACACCTATCGCGGCTTCCCGTACGCTCCCTTCGGAGAACTTGACGCCCTGCTGCGAGATAGGCGCGCAGCCGGCGAAGTCATCCTGCACAGCAACAAGATCACCGCGCTGCCTGCCGTCTTCGTCGGCCCGGATCTTGAACACCGCTTCCTGGCCGATCCGCCCCGATCGGCTTCGGATACCTTGGCGCCCGCGACCCAGCAGGCTCTTGGTCTGGCGGCCTCCCCCGACGCGAATTCGGCGACTGCCGCGGCAAGCGGTGTCTGGTTCGTTTTGTTCGACCGCGAGATCGAGGACTACCGGGCGGAAGGGTTCGCTGCCCACCCGGCGCTCGAGTGGCTTGGTGCTCACTTCCGCCTGACGGACACTGTATCGCTGGGCGACCTGTCCGTCTATCATTTCGTCCGATAGGGGAGCTCGGCGAATGACCCGTCGCAGGCACTGTCTCGCCCGCATCGCTGCCGGAGTGTGCCTCGCCTGGCTGGCGGCGATCGTCGCGGCCTACTACCTGCTGCATAAACCCGTGGGGCTGCCGCTGGCGGGCGCGCTGTTGCGCGCGGCACGCGACCTCGGGGTAGGGGCCCTGCTGCTCTGCCTTGCCGGCGGGCTGGGGAAGCGCCTCCTGCGGCAGGCTCACCCGGACCCGCTGGGTGCGCTCGCTCTGCAGGCCGCGCTTGGCTTCGGTTGCCTGGCGTTGGTCTTGCTCGGTCTGGGGGTGTTCGGCCTGCTGACCCGCCCCATCCTCTGGATCGCGGCCGCAGCCCTGCTCATCTGGCTCCGCGAGGACTTGCGGGGTTGGCTGGTGCAGGGGAAAGCCCTGGCGGATTGCCTTCGGGCGGGCGGCCGCTTCGCCGGCTGGATCGCCGCATTCGCGTTGCTCATCGCCGCCTCGGCGCTGATCGAGGCGCTGGCGCCAGCAGTCCACTTCGACGCCCTGGTCTATCATCTGGCTTTGCCGTTGGACTTCCTCGAAACGGGCACGCTGCGCTTCGAGGGCGGGAATCCCTATTGGGGGATGCCGCTCAGCGCGGAGCTGCTCTACACCTGGGCGATTGCATTGGGATCGACCGAAGCTGCTGCAGTCCTCGGGTGGTGCTTTGGGGTCGTGGCGCTGCTGGGCGTTCTTGGTTTGGTCCGGTCGTACGGCCCGCGGGCCGGCTGGGTGGCCGTTGCCGCGCTGGTCTGCGGGGAGACTCTGGCGGCGTCGCTGGGCTGGGCGTACGCCGATTGGCTGGCAGGTTTGTTCGGCGTCGCCCTCATCCTCGCGCTCGACGCCTGGGCCGCGCAGCCCACACCCGCTCGGGCGGCCATGGCTGGGGTCGTGGCTGGGATGGCGGCCGGGGTCAAGTACACCGCCGCCGCCGGATGGATTGCCGCGGCCGGGGTCCTGGTCTTTGTAGGAGGTTTCCGTCGCGGCTGGCGCAGCCTGGCGGCCTTTGCAGCCTGCGCCGCGTTCGCCTTCGCCCCGTGGCTTCTCAAGAACCTCGCCTATGCCGGCTCGCCGCTGTTCCCCTTCTTCGGCGCGAGTCCATGGATCACTCCATTCCGTCAGGAGATGTACCGCGGGGTATCCGCCGGCGTCGCCCCGCTGGCGGCCCTGCTCACGCCGCTGCGGGCCACGCTGCTAGGGGTCGAGAGCGCGCCGGGGTATGCCGCCAGCCTGGGGCCGCTCCTGCTCGGCCTGATCCCGGGAGCACTTCTGGTGCGGCGCGCTTCGGCTGCCCGAACGCTTCATCTGGGCGTCTTCGCCATCGCCGGCTGGGCGACGTGGGGGATTGGATCGGTGCTTTCCGCGCAACTCGTGCAGTCCCGGTTGTACTATGTCCTCTACCCGGCCTGGGCTGCCCTCGCCGGGGCCGGCTATGCCAGCCTGGCGCGCATCCGCATCGGACGCGTGCGCGTGCGGCGTCTGGCGGCGGCCCTGATCCTCTTGGCACTGGTTGCGACGGCAGTTGGGCGCGCCGTCGCCGCCGTCGAGTCGGGGGCGCTGGCCGTGGTGCTGGGGATCAAGCCTCCGCGTGCGTACGTCGCCGACCGCTTGGGGATGTACGAGCTGGCGATGCAGGCCGTTGTCTCCTTGGGGGACCAGGCCCGCGTCCTTTCCCTCTGGGAGGCGCGCGGCCTGTACTGCCGCCCGACCTGCTTCCCCGATCACTGGATCGACCGATGGGCTGCCGATCGTGACCAGCACCAAACGGGGGAAGCGATCCTGGCCAGCTGGCGTGACCAGGGATTCACGCATGTCTTGCTCTACCGCGCCGGCGCCTCCTATGTTGGCGAGCATGACGTGCGCTACTCCCGCGAGGATTGGACCGTGCTGGCGCAAGTACTCCAGCAGCTGCGGCCGCTGGAGGCCTTCGGCGACGCTTACGAGCTCTACGAGGTCCCCCGGTGAGCCGGAATGCCTGGGCCGCGCTGGCGGTTATGAGTCTGGCCGCAGCCGCGCTCATGGCGCATTTTGTGCGTGCGCCGGGCTACATGGACTCGGAGTACTACTACGCCACGGGGATCCAGCTGGCCGAAGGCCGCGGCTTCAACGAGCCGTTCCTGTGGAATTACCTGGACGACCCGGCCGGCCTGCCGCATCCCTCCCATCTGTACTGGGGACCCCTTGTCAGTCTCGCGGCCGCGCTGCCGATGTGGCTTGGTTCGACGGGCTTCCGCGTTGCTCAGATCCCTTTCCTTTTGATGGCGGCGGGAGTGCCCCTGTTGGCGGCCTGTGCCGCCCTGCGAATGGGCGCGACGCCGCGCCGCGCCTGGGTGGCCGGTGCACTGGCCGTGTTTCCCGGCTTCTTCGGTCCATTCATGGTCACGACCGACAGCTTCGGCCTGTACGCACTTGTTGGCGGGACGACGCTCCTTCTGTGTGCGGCCCTGGTCGCCCGGCCGCACTGGATGGCATGGGGCCCGGCCGGCGTGTTGATCGGGCTGTGTCACCTTGCCCGTGCCGATGGGGTCCTCTTCCTTCTCGTCGGGCTTGCCGCGGTGTGGTCTTCGGGCCGCGTGCGCCTCCGTTCGGCGGCACTGCTGATCACCGGCTACGCCCTGACGATGCTCCCCTGGTGGTTGCGGAACCTGAGCGCGGTAGGGAGTGTATTCGCCCCCGGTGTCAGCCGGACGCTGTGGCTCAGGGTGTACGATGACCTGTTCGCGTTCCCGGCCGCCAGGCTGACCTTCGAGCGGTGGTGGGCCGGTGGCCTGGGCGAGATCCTGCAAGCCCGCCTCCAGGCCCTGGGTGCCAATCTGCAGACTCTGGTCGCCGTCGACGGACTTGTCTTCCTTCTGCCGCTCATGGCGCTCGGCGCCTGGCGCCTGCGTGCGCAGCCGGTCGTCCGTCTCACCGCACTGTTCCTCTTCCTGCTGTACGGGGCCATGACGCTCGTATTCCCCTTCGCCGGATCTCGCGGCGGCGTGTTTCACTCGAGTGCGGCGGCGATGCCGATCCTGTGGGCGCTTGTCCCCTTCGGGCTCGAGAAGGCGGTGGCGTGGGGTGCGCGCCGGCGCGGTTGGGACCCCGGCCACGCGGAGCGGACCTTCTCCATCATGGCTGTCGTCCTGGCTGCAGGTATGACGCTGGCGCTGGCGTGGCCGCGCCTGTCCGATGCGGGGCAGGGGGCGAACT
>Ga0105095_10002103_pt1 | contig 10664 bp, 7 predicted proteins | sample PPLLak2March2015_2_FD_79180 | JGI IMG/M metagenome (GOLD analysis project Ga0105095, IMG submission 79180) | Freshwater sediment microbial communities from Prairie Pothole Lake near Jamestown, North Dakota, USA - PPLs Lake P8 Core (3) Depth... | ecosystem: Environmental > Aquatic > Freshwater >... | reverse complement strand
TCAAACTCCAGCAGCACTTTCCTCTGAAAAAATTTTGGATGATGCTTTGATTCCTTTTTGGATGATTTGAATGCAAGCTTGAATTCTTCCCTGTCATAATCCTTGTATTTCGTTTTATTAAACCTGTCGAACAAAGCCATAGCAAAGTCATCGAATTTATCACCCATCTTGTTTCCTAGAATTTTTTCCAACAGAGATTTTACAATTCCATTTTTTCTATCTATTACTTCACTGGTCTCTCTCATTGGAAAATTTGGATAAAATTGTCTTACCCATAAATTCTTATTGTAGAACTCTTCATAGAAATTCACTCCAAAGGTGGGAAGCAGCGTAACAATCTCTGTTGCGGTAAAAATATTTTTCTCCTCTATTTCCAGGTGTTCGGAGTCGATAAAATAATTTATACAGAATATCTTTTTTGAGTTGAATAAAAATATCTTTTTAAAAATCATCAGCATGAATCTGGAAAACCAAACTCTGTTCGGGTGAGTTATAACGAAATAATCAATGTCGGAATCTTCTTCCATAAATCCTTTTGAAATAGAACCTGAGAGTAAAATTCCACGTATAAACGGAAACCTTGAAATAAATGATGAAACCCGTCTGGCAGTTTTTAATCTTTTTTCTGCAAGCTTATTTCCTATTTGTCTGCGAACAACATACTTCTCGTCTTCACTTAGCTGATAAAATTCACCTTTGTGATAAACAATGTTATCAGAAGACAAACTTTCCAGTTCCCCCTTAATTTCCTCCGGGCTGGTGTGATTATCTCCAAGATTAATATAAATTTCATCAGCAGTTAGCGGGTAGGAAAAAATATCATAGTACGCCAGCGTACGTAAAATGCTGCGCCTTAATGGAGTAAAATTATAATCGTTGTCCAAAATATTTCTTGAATTTCTGTTTCTGAAAGATGACTTACTAATCTTATCTTTAAGTTAAGAAAATATTAGCATTGTTCTCAAGTCCTCTTTAACAGCTAAAAAGTTAATAGAGGAAATAGTAGTGTGTACATTCTATATTCATTTTAATTGAAATTTACTTTTAGATGGCGAAAATTAAAACAAATAACGGATTAAGCATATTATTTGGTTTGACGTTTCTATCACCGGTCACATATTCTGTTCTAGCATATGAAATGGACGTTATACAAAGAATGTTTTTCTTTTCTGTCTCACTACTTTTGTTTCTGGTTTTCGTAATTAAGTTTAAAATTGACAAAGCCATCCCGCTGAATAAATTTCTTTTAATCCTGATCATAATTTTTCCATTGACGTTTCTAACTGCATTTTTAAATGGTTCGGCTTCTCTTTTACTTCTGAAATTAAGCGATATTATTGTTCCTCTATCCATTTTTCTTCAATCTGCACTTTTGTTTGTAATCATTGGAGAAGATAGATTCTTTAAAGTTGTCTCTTACACAGTAGTAATAATTTCAACCCTGTTCAGTATGATTGGTATGTTTGAAATTTTTCAGATAACTTTCATTCCTCTTCCAACGGTAATGCCACCAGGTTCGACGTTAGGGCACAGAGGCTTTGCTGCGGAATATCTTCTTCCTGCAATTCCTTTCTTTTTAATTGCGAATGAATACATAAGCAAAAAGAAAAAAAATATTCTTCTTATCGCAGCAGTTATAAATGTTTCATTTCTCCTTTTTACTCGCAGCCGAGCTGGACTATTAATTTTATTTGTTATCGCTATAATTTATATCGTTTTCACTTTTATCAAAAAAGAAAAGGGGAAGAGATTTGGTGTCTTAAAACCTATTTTTGTTGTAATCTTATCGTCATTCCTTATTTCTCTAATTCATGTTAAAGTGGGAGAAAGACCCGATCTCAAGTCAACCGCTGCAAGTTTTTTTGACGAGGAGTTTAAGAGTAATATTCTCCGATTGAATTTTTGGGATGCTTCCCTTCAAATGATAAAAGAGCAGCCGCTTACTGGTAAAGGTTTATATAAATGGAGCGGATATTATCCTCAATATTTCGGGGATTATTTTAATGATAAAAATCTTTTTCTGGTTCATAACATTCACGCACATAATGATTTTCTTGAAATCTTTGCTGAAAGCGGTATTGCAGCATCGCTAACTCTCGTTTTGATCTTTCTAACTATTGCATTTACTCTATTCAATAAAAGTAAAAGAAACGAAAAGTATTTCCCACTGCTTCTTACTTTTCTTATAACTTTTGCATTTGCTTTTGTTTCGTTTCCCAACTATAAATTTGCTTCATACTTCCTTGCCGCAGTTGTTGCTGGAGTTGCAATGATATCGTCAAACGAACAAGGGAATAAGCCAGTTATCATAAAGTTGAATCACTTTAAGTGGGTATTGGCTGCATTGATAGTTCTCGGTTGTAGTGTTTCATATATTAAACTGAAATCAGAATTAAGCTATGGACAGGCAATCTTTTTGAAGGAGCGAAGACAGTATCCACTTATGCTGCAAAAGCTTGAGGACGTATCGGAAATATTATATCCGCTAGACGCAGCAAAACAGCCGGTTGATTATTACAGAGGTATAGCCAATTCTTATATGGGAAGACATTCCGAAGCATTGAAGAATAACCTATCTGCACAGGAACTCGCACCTTTTAATCCAATTATCATGCAGAATGTAGCAGCCTCATTTAAGGCTATGGGAAATCTTCAGAGCGCAATCGAACAATATGAAAAAGTTCGTAAAAATTTTCCTAATTATATAAATCCTCAGATTAATTTGCTTGAGCTCTATTTTGAGTCGGGAGAAACGGAGAAGGCAAAAGTGCTATTTTATGAGTTAAATAAAAAATCTCCTGATAATTCCCGACTGCTTGAGTTCAAGAGTAAACTTCAAATTGAGTAACACTTAAAATCTGTTTGTTATTTAATCTTAAAGTCAGTTTTTTCTTAGAGATAAGGTTGGGGTGAGGACTTCCTTTTCTTATTTTTAGAGTAGAAATTATTCGCTTTCCGCAAATCGGGAACCTTTTCTTTACATGTAAATAAAGAGGGAATTATGGAAAAACTTCTTCTCCTCGGCGCCGAAGCAATTGCCCAGGGTGCTATTGATGGGGGAATGTCTGGAGTATATGCATATCCAGGCACACCATCTACTGAAATAACAGAATACGTCCAGCATAATAAAACAGCAATAGAAAGAAATCTTCACAGACAATGGTCTGCAAATGAAAAGACCGCTATGGAATCTGCATTGGGAATGAGCTATGCAGGTAAACGTGCGATGGTTTGTATGAAGCACGTTGGATTAAATGTTGCCGCTGATGCTTTTATCAATTCAGCAATCACCGGTGTCAATGGCGGATTGATTGTTACGGTTGCTGATGATCCTTCAATGCATTCATCACAGAATGAACAGGACTCCCGCTTCTTTGGCAAGTTTGCAATGATTCCAATTCTTGAACCTGCAAACCAGCAGGAAGCTTACGATATGGCCTATGAAGGCTTTGAACTCTCTGAAAAATTTAAAATTCCTGTGATGATACGGATTACTACAAGACTTTCGCATTCACGTTCCGGAGTTGAAACACGAGCAATAAAAAATGAAAACAAACTTACTTATCCTGAGGACCCGATACAGTTCGTTCTTCTTCCGTCAAATGCGAGAAAGAGATATAAAGGATTGCTTGCAATTCAATCATTACTAGAGCAGGAATCGGAACATTCAGTTTATAATACATTTATTCCCGGAAGAGATAAATCGCTGGGAATAATTGCGTGTGGAATTGCGTTTAATTATTTGAAGGAAAACTATCCATTTAAAAGTTGTCCCCATCCGGTGCTTCAGATAAATCAATATCCGCTTCCTTTTGTCAAAGTTGAAAAGATAGTGGACGAATGTGAAAAAGTTCTTGTGCTTGAAGATGGTTATCCTTTTGTGGAAGAACAGTTGAGGGGATTTCTTAATATCAACTCGAAAATCATTGGCAGATTGAATGGAACGGTTCCTCGGGATGGTGAATTAAATCCTGACATAGTAGCCAGAGCACTTGGCAAAGAAGTGAAAACTTATATGAAAGTACCTGATATAGTTAAGAATCGTCCACCTGAACTATGTTCCGGGTGCAGCCACAGAGATATTTATAATGCATTAAACGAAACGATGCGGGAGTTCGGCAAGCAAAAAGTTTTTTCAGATATTGGATGTTACACGCTCGGTGCTCTTCCGCCATGGAATTCGATTAATTCCTGTGTCGATATGGGTGCATCTATCACCATGGCAAAAGGTGCTGCTGATGCGGGAGTCAGACCTTCTATTGCGGTAATCGGCGATTCAACTTTCACTCACAGCGGAATGACAGCTTTGCTTGACTGTGTTTATGAAAACACTCCGGTTACTGTTATAATTTCAGATAATGCAACCACAGCAATGACTGGAGGGCAGGCATCTCACGCAACAGGTAAGTTAGAAGAGATATGTGTTGGTCTTGGTGTTAAATCTAAGCACGTAAAAGTTCTCACACCATTACCAAAATTCCACGAAGAAATGGTAAAAGTTTTTCGCGAAGAGTTTATGTATGAAGGTGTATCCGTCATCATCCCACGAAGAGAGTGCATAGTGCAGTCAGTTGCAAAGAACAAGAAGGAGGGTAAAGTGAGAACCGGGGAGGTTAAATTATGAAATCAGATATACTTTTATCAGGTGTTGGAGGTCAGGGAATTCTCTCCATAGCGGCCACAATCGGAATGGCAGCACTTGAAAATCATCTTTACTTAAAACAAGCGGAGGTTCATGGAATGAGTCAGCGCGGCGGTGCTGTGCAGTCTCATTTAAGAATCTCGGAAAATGAAATTGCCAGCGACTTAATTCCACTCGGCAAAGCAGATTTAATAATTTCGGTTGAGCCGATGGAGTCATTGCGCTATCTGCCGTGGCTTTCAGAAAATGGATGGCTGGTGACAAACACAACCCCGTTTGTTAACATAACAGATTACCCCGATATGAAAGAGCTGCTTGCAGAAATAGAAAAACTCCCGCATCATATCGCAATTAACGCAGATGAAATTGCACGACAGGTGAAATCGCCCCGTTCATCAAATATTGTAATGCTTGGCGCATCATCTCCCTTTCTCGATATTCCTTATGAAAGTCTTGAAATAGGAATAAAGAAAATTTTTGGTAGGAAAGGGGAGAAGGTAGTTCAACTAAATATAGATGCACTCAAAGCCGGATGGGAGTCTGCAATAGCACATACTCAGTTGGGAAGCCGGTAGATGGTAATTGGAGGTTATTATTTCGGAAATAACATTAGTATTTGATTATTCAGGGATGAGTTAATACACCAACTATTTTAATTCAAGTCTATATTGTTTGAAAAAATTCGCTTTAGAAATCTGCGTCTCATTGATTGAATTAAAATATCCAACTCTAACCGAATACCATATAGAATTTCCAATATTCATACTGAATATATCCGAATTATAGCCAAGAGAAATAATCTTTTTTTGTAAATTTTCAGCATCCTTCATTTCTCTGAAAATATCAGCCTGGAAACAAAATAAAGTTCCGTCCGTGAAAATTCCGTTTGAAATAAAATTATCTTTTGAACTATCATAAATGACCACTTCGAGTTCAGTTTCTATTACTCTACAGCCAAATTCATCAACTTCAACTCCTTCAGGCGTATCGGGACATAAGTCGATATCATCATCAACTCCATCGTTATCCCTATCTAAATTTTTTCCCGGATAAAGAGAAACTCCTGTAAAGAAACCGATGAATGCATCATTATTATTTCCTGCCTTGATATCGTCAAGATAATCTGTGTTTGAAAAGTTAATGTTAACTCCAACATTGAGGCTCCACATATCACCGAATGGAAACCTTACACCTGCTTCACCAGAATATGTGATTGTATTTTTATTATAGATTAAAAATTGATTATTAGGCAATTGATTGCCACTACCATCTCCTGGGTCGAAGGTTGTATATGCAATAGTAGCTGAAGCGTACGGTACTCCGTTACCGAGTCTTATAGCATAGACAAAACCTCCCCCAAGAAAAAGAAAACCTGTTCTAAAATTATCTGGAGCCGGTGGGTATACTATTTCGTTACTGAAAACTTCTCCACTCAGAAAACCACCACCGCCAATTAACCTTATTCCAAATGCATGAATTGAGCGCGAAGGGAAATAATATTCAAGTAACAATCTGCTATTGACATCTAATTCATCAATTTTGTAATCCGTCTTCGGAATTGTTCCGCCTAACTCAACTGTAATTCCGAAAGCGTTTGATAGAGGATGGTACGATGTGGATGATAAAGATTGTGGATTAATAATTAGATTAAAGATGAATAAAAAAAAGCAGGTTATAAGAATATTTTTCAATTCAAGTTAGAATTAAGATTTTATTTTTATTTGATAAGTATTTACCAGATGAGAAATTTCAACCATTGGAATTAAAAAAAATAAATGAGCCCGGCTCAACCGGGCTTTTTGAAATGCTATTTACTGGAAGCCAGTGCTTCGACTTCTTCAACCGACTTGGGTATCGGATTTGATCCGAGAACTTTGTAACCATCTTCAGTAACAAGAATATCATCTTCAATTCTAATTCCGCCAAAGTCCTTGTAATCAAGCACCATATCATAATTTATGAATTCTCCGAATTTGTTTTCCTGCTTCCACATATCAATCAATTCAGGAATAAAATAAATGCCGGGTTCAATTGTAAAAACATATCCAGGTTGAAGATTTTTTGCCAATCTTAAATATTTTAACCCAAACTCTTCACTACGCTGTGTATTTTCATCATATCCAACATATTGCTCTCCAAGTGATTCCATATCGTGAACATCAAGTCCCAACATATGTCCCAATCCGTGTGGGAAAAACAAACCATGAGCCCCATAATTAACAACATCCTGGGGATTACCTTGCATTAAACCAATTTCCTGAAGCCCTGTGACAATATCAAATGCAGCTTGCAGATGAATATCTTTGAAGTTCATTCCTGGTCTAACTGATTGTATGGCATTTAATTCTGCGTTGAGTACAATTGAATAGATTTCTTTTTGCTTCTGAGTGAATTTTCCGCCCACCGGGATAGTTCTGGTTATATCACTTGCGTAATGAAACTTACTCTCTGCACCGGAATCATTCACAAGTAACTGACCATTTTCAATAAGATTTCCGTAGTTGTGGTTATGTAAAGTTTCACCATGCACTGAAACAATTGGCCTGAATGAAAGTCCGTAACCAAGAGATAGAGCAATGCCTTCAATCATTCCGGCAATCTTTTGCTCGTAGATCCCGGGCTTTACCATCTTCATAGCAGCCACATGCATCTTGGCAGCAATATCAACTGCATCTTCAATTTCTTTTATTTCTTCTTCTGATTTTATAGAGCGTTGATTAATCACGGCTTTAATTAATTTTTCAGAAACATAATCATTTACGTTCGAAGTGTTTAACCCAGTTAAAGAAGCGATCTTTAAAGTATTTTCAGTTCTGTACTGAGGAGGGAAATGTATCTTTCTTCCTTTTCTAACTGCATTATTAATTTGTTCAGCCAATTTATCTACTGGAGCAGTTCTATAAATTCCAACTTTCTCAGCAAGCTCATTGACCTTTGGTTGAGGTCCCATCCATACTATGTCGTCCAGGCTAAAGTCATTTGCAAAAATTGTCTCTAAGTTATTATCAATATCTACGATTGCTGCAAAACCAGCTCTGTCAATTCCAAAATAATATAGAAAAGAGCTATCCTGTCTGAAGGAGTAAGTGTTTGCCGCATAGTTAGCAGGAGTTTCTTCGTTGCCTAAGAATAACAAAACACCGGAATCAAATTTATTTTTTAAGATATCTCTTCTCTCTACAAAGATATTAGTTTCGAACATTGTGACTCCTTAATTCAGATGAAACAGTAAAAATATGTTAAATTCTTTGACAGTTAATTTAAACAATTTGTGTACCCAAATGTAGCAATTACATTTCTATTTTTATCAAATAATAATAACATCAATTTTTAGTCCAAAAATGCAGTTTTCATTATCTCATTTTGAAAAAAATACTCGCATAAGATTTGACTAGTTCTTAAATTTACTGGAAGATTGTTTAAATAATTTACAATAAAAATAAAACTGATCAATATGTCTAAAGAAACCAAGGCCTCCCAAAAATATATGCATTATTCACATATAATTTTTTTCTTAATGCTCATAACCACTTTTCAAGGATTTCCGCAAGCATCAAAGAGTTTAAATCATGCCTTTCACAATACATTTGTTTTTGGACTAGATGGAGGAATTACTCTTCCTCAAACTGATTATGAAAAAAGTAAGACAGGCTATTCTGTGAGACTTTCCAGTGAATATTTTTTTAAGACTAACTCAATTCATTTATTTGGCTTAAAGCTCAAAATAGGCTCAGAGGAGGTTACAGGTGAAGATTCCAGAACAACAGTCTCTACGAAGGATGGATCGCGTGAAATTCCGCCTATTTTTAAAACGAGCGTTTTTTCTGCCGGGCTTGCTGCCACATACAGTATTTCCATTAACGATGTATTTTTTCCATACATATCGGTAGGATTTACAAATTTCTGGTTCGATCCAAAAGATGGTGATGGCAAACCTGCCTCTGGTAATTCCTCAAATTTATACAGCAAAACAGCAAATGGATTTAGTTTCGAAGGTGGATTCAAAATACTTGTCAGTGATAAAGTAGGTATCAATGTTTCAGCAAATCCCTACATTATTTCAACTGACTACTTAGATGATATAGCTGCTGCATTTGAAAATGATTCTTATACTTCAATACTAGTTGGAATTTCGTATTCTCCATTTGTTGATTCTGATTCTGATGGTGATGGAGTTTTAGATTCAAAAGATATGTGCCCGGACACACCTTATGGAGGCGAAGTTGATGATTTCGGATGTCCGATTGACTCTGATAAAGATGGTGTGCCGGATTATTTAGATCAATGTTCCGGAACTCCAAAAGGTACAACTGTAGATCAAAAAGGATGTCCACTCGATTCTGATGGTGATGGTATTCCAGATGTAGGTGATCTTTGTTCGGATGAAGCAGAGGATTTCGATGGATATGAGGATGAAGACGGTTGTCCGGATTTAGATAATGACGGTGATGGTATTCTAGATGTAAATGATCTCTGTCCAAATGATGCTGAAGATTTAAATGGAATTGAAGATGAAGATGGCTGCCCGGATGGAGATGTAGGAATTAATCAGAATAGTTTCTTATTGAAAGCTGATGATGTTTTTTCAACTAATTCGTCCAAGATTAAAATTGAAGGAAGTAAATATCTGGATGAAGTAATAGCAGTAATGAAAAAATCTCCGGATAAGAAATGGCGAATCGAGGGACACATGGACTCAAAGGGAGATACAAGATATTTAAGAACTTTGTCACTCGATCGTGCAAAAGCCGTTCTGGAATATTTTATATACTTTGGTGATTTAAAGCGAGAAAACTTCAAAGTTTTAGGTTTGGGAGATAAGGTGCCTGTAGCAGATAATAGAACTGAAGATGGTAGAAAACAAAACAGGAGAATAGAAATACTTGCGGAGGAGTGAAATATTTGACAACTTGTTTCCCCGTATAGAGGAGACTTATTTATTTTAGTTGCTTAATAACCTTAGCTGGAACCCCTGCAACTATAGTATTTGGTGGAACGTCTTTTGTAACAACTGCACCTGCACCGACTATCGAATTTTCTCCAACTGTGACTCCGCACGTTATAGTTGATGACGAGCCTATCGACGCACCTTTCCTGATAAATGTCTCAACAACGCCCCAATCAGCATCTGTTTGCATTGAACCATCTTCATTAGTTGCTCTCGGGTGCTTATCGTTAATGAATGTAACATTGTGTCCAACAAATACATTATCTTCAATATGCACACCTTCGCAAATAAAAGTATGCGAAGAAATTTTACAGTTCTTTCCAATGAAAGCATTGTTCTGAATCTCTACAAACGTTCCGATTTTAGTTCCATCATCAATGGAACAACCATATAGATTAACAAAATCATAAATCTTTACATCTTTGCCAAGTTTTACGTTATTTATATTTTGCTTATTCATAATTCTACTATCTGTCCTTTATTGTTTAGCGACAAATCAGCTGCTTGAAGTAGTTTTATCACTGCCAGTCCGTCTTTTCCGTTGGTCAAAGGTTGCCGGTTTTCTTGAATTACAGATATAAATTCTTGGGTGCCGAGTCCAAGAGCTTCTGTTTGATTTACCTTGGGTGAGAACATATCTCCGATTCTGTATTGCACCAAAGCTTCATGTATGCTTTCAGTTGATTTGAATTCAACGCCGCTATCATAAACCTTAATCTTTTCGAAGTTCTCCATATCATCATATACAAGCATTTTTTTGTCGCCACCAACTATAATTCTTCTAATCTTTACTGGTGATACCCAATTAACGTGAAAATGTGCAAAACAATTATCTTCGAAGTAAATGCATATGTGAGCCAGATTTTCCTTGCCTTTAAAGTTTGCAATACCGTTTGCAACAAGCGCTTTAGCTTTATGATTTATCAGAAGGTATGTCATAATGGAAAGATCATGTGGCGCAAGATCCCAGATCACGTTCACATCTCTCTGGAAAAGTCCAAGATTAATTCTTTCCGAGTCAAAGTAAATAATATTTCCAAGCTCATTTTTATCGATGAGCTCTTTAATTTTAAT
>Ga0105095_10002101_pt1 | contig 10672 bp, 11 predicted proteins | sample PPLLak2March2015_2_FD_79180 | JGI IMG/M metagenome (GOLD analysis project Ga0105095, IMG submission 79180) | Freshwater sediment microbial communities from Prairie Pothole Lake near Jamestown, North Dakota, USA - PPLs Lake P8 Core (3) Depth... | ecosystem: Environmental > Aquatic > Freshwater >... | reverse complement strand
TCCGCGCCTGCGCCGACAACCATCTCGGCGCCCAGGTGGTCGGGCTGAACGTGAAGCGGCTCTACGCGCTCACCTTCGGCGTCGGATCAGCCTGCGTCGCGGTCGCGGGCTGCATGATGATCCTGCTCGTCGACGTCACCCCGGTGCTGGGGCCGGCGTACACGCTGCTCGCGTTCGTCATCGTGATCGTCGGCGGACTCGGCTCGATGCCGGGGGCGCTTCTCGGGGGCGTGCTGATCGGCGTGTCCGAGGCGCTGGCGGGGTTGCTCATCGTGCCGTCGGCGAAGAGCATGTTCAGCTTTGCGTTGCTGATCCTTGTTCTACTGTTCCGGCCCCAGGGGCTGTTGGGCAAACGGACGTGAGCCCGGAGCGCCGCGCAGCGATCCTGCTCACGCTGCTCGGCGCGGCGCTGGTCGCGCTCCCGTGGCTTGCGGGCAGCTACGTACTATCGGTCGCGACGCTGATCCTCTTCTTCGCCTACACGGGGCAGGCGTGGAACGTAATGATGGGCTTCGCCGGCCAGCTCTCGCTCGGGCACTCGCTTTACGTGGGTTTGGGGGCCTATGCGGCGGCGGGGCTCTTCTTCCACTATGGGATCGGGCCGTGGGCGGGCGTCTGGCTCGCGATCGCGGCATGCGTGGCGGCCGGCGCGGTGATCGGGTTCCTCGCGTTCCGGTTCGGGATCTCGGGGGTGTACTTCGCGCTCCTCACGATCGCGTTCGCCGAGTTCACCCGCATCGGCTTCGACCACATCCAGTGGCTCGGCGGTCCGGGCGGGCTGTTCATCAAGGTCGAGCAGCGCGAGGCGTGGGATCTCCTCGACCTCCGCGGGACGCCGCGGATGTTCTACTACGTGATGCTCGCGCTCACGACCGGCGCGTTCGCGCTTTGCGCCTGGCTCCTGCGCAGCCGCGCCGGCTACTACTGGCAGGCGATCCGCGAGAACGAGGAGGCTGCGCAGGCGCTCGGGATCAACACCTTCCGCTGGAAGATGCTCGCAGTGGTGATCAGCGCTGCGATGACCGCTGTCTCGGGCGTGTTCTTCGCGTTCTATTACAACAACCTCTTCCCGGAGCAGATCTTCCACATCAGCCGCTCGATCGAGATCATCCTCGGTCCGATCATCGGCGGCCTCGGCACGCTCTTCGGGCCGATCCTGGGCGCGGCGGTGCTTACCATCCTGGCCGACGGGATCACCGAGCTGATGGCGCTCGCGGGGCTCGAGATCCCGGGCGTGAAGCAGGTGTTCTACGGCCTGTGCCTGCTGGTGGTGGTGATGTTCCTCCCCCACGGAATCTGGCCGACGATCGCGCGGCGGCTCGGTCTGACGAGGCGGTGACGATGGCGCTCCTCGAGGTGCGCGGCGTCAGCAAGGCCTTCCGCGGATTGCGTGCGGTGCAGAGCGTGTCCTTTGACGTCGCTGAGGGCGCCATCGCGGCGATGATCGGGCCCAACGGCGCGGGCAAGACCACCTGCTTCAACGTGATCGCGGGAGTTTTTGCACCCGACACCGGAACGGTGTCGCTCGGCGGACGCGCGATCACCGGCCTCCATCCGCACCTGGTCTGCCGCGCCGGAGTCGGCCGGACCTTCCAGGTCGTGAAGCCGTTCCCGCAGATGAGCGTGCTCGACAACGTCGTGGTCGGCGCGCTCAATGCATCGGCGCGTGTGGCCGATGCGCGACGCGAGGCGCGTCGTGTGCTCGAGCTGCTGCACCTGCAAGAAAAGCGCGGCGCGCTTGCGGCGAGCCTCACGCTCCCGGAGCGCAAGCGCCTGGAGGTGGCACGCGCGATGGCGACGCGGCCCCGACTGCTGCTGCTCGACGAGGTCATGGCCGGCCTGCGGCCGACCGAGGTCGACGAGATGGTCGGCGTCTTCCGCCGCATCAACCGTGAAACCGGCCTGACGATCCTGCTGATCGAGCACGTCATGCGCGCGGTGATGGCGCTCGCGGGGCGGGTGGTCGTGCTGCATCACGGCGAGAAGATCTGCGAGGGCGCGCCGGAGGAGGTGGTGCGCGATCCGGCGGTGCTCGAATGCTATCTGGGTGAGGAGGCCTTGTGACGGCCGTCCTCGAAGTCCGGGACCTCGACCTCTTCTACGGCGATGCCCAGGCGCTCGACGGCGTCTCGATCGCCGCGGACGAAGGCGCGATCATCGCGATCGTCGGATCGAACGGCGCGGGCAAATCGAGCCTGATCCGGACGATCGCCGGCATCGAGACGCCGCGGCGCGGCGCAATCCGCTATCGCGGGCGGGAGATCGGCGGGCTGCCGAGTCACACGGTGTGCGAGCTCGGCGTCGGCCAGGTCGCGGAAGGACGGCAGGTCTTTCCGACTCTGACGGTGCGGGAGAACCTCGAGATGGGCGCCATGCTCGCCCGCGCGCGTGTGCGGATGAAGGCAACGCTCGAGGAGGTGTTTGGGCTTTTCCCGCGCCTGCGCGAGCGCGGGGGCCAGGCCGCCGGGACCCTGTCGGGCGGCGAGCAGCAGATGCTCGCGATCGGGCGCTGCCTAATGGGCCAGCCGGAGCTGATCATGTTCGATGAACCTTCGCTGGGGCTTGCGCCTACTGTGGTTCAGGAAGTTTTTCACACCATCAAGGCGCTTCACCAGCGGGGCCTGACGATCATCCTGGTGGAACAGAACGTCGCGGTGTCGCTGCGGCTCGCGCAATCGGCCTACGTGCTGGAAAACGGGCGGATCGCAATGCAGGGGAGCGGGGCCGAGCTGCTCGCCGACGACCGGGTGCGCCAGGCCTACCTCGGGCTTTGACCGACTGACGACACCGTCGCCGACGGGGCGGCGCCGCTTGCGTGCACTGCTTCACGCGGCAGACGCTGACGGTGCCAAAAAAGTCACGCGCCGAGCCTCCGCGCAAGCTGGCACGCCTTCTGCTACTCATGGACTAGCTTTCGCCTTTTTCCTCCTCCTTTGGGGTGAAAGTCTTTTGCCCTCGGGTACGCCCGGGGGCTTTTCTTTTGTTATACGGAAAGGTATACGGCCCCGGATAGAGCCCTACGGGGCGATCGGCGCCGGGGAACGGCTAGAGTCGCCCGCGCGCCGATCGCGCCCGTAGGCCGCCGAGACCGCGCACGTCGCCCGGCTCGACCTGGATCCGCCCCTGCCTCCCGCGCCCACCACCCGCGCGGGAACACGACCACAAGCCAGCGCAACAAAACATCCCTTGCCGCATCGCCGCCGTGGCCTCGCGAACGCGATGTGCGGACCTCGTCATTTGACCTGCAGTCGATTCAAATAATCCATCACCGTCAGTATGCGAGTGCGGGCAATGGTCTCGCAGTCGGCGCCCGGAACGTAGGCATAGGAGCAGAACCGAGTTTCCTCCTCTATGTACCGGGCGCCCCAGATCGGCATGCCACGAATGCCATGCGCCGGCAACATCTGCCTCCCATCGATGATCTCGTAGACACGCTGGATCGGGAACACGCCCCCATTCGCCTTGGCTAGAGTCGTCAGGTCAGTCGGCCTCTTTGTAAGCCACATCCTGTACTCGCCATCGCCTTTACCTTGCGGCCCATGGCATAACGCGCAGCTTGACCTGTACTCCAGCTCGCCGAGGTCAATCCTGGACTGTGGCTTTGCCTGCGCCTGCGCAGCACCGGCCGCGCAAGCGAGGGCGATACCAACCAAAGCAGCCATTGGCGCGACGCTTCTCATCTCCATCCTCCACGGTAACGGTGCGCGATGCGCGAAACAGAACACAACTATCCGAACCTTTTTGCGGGTCTTTGGCATTTTTTGTGAGTGTGGGCCAATTCTGCGGGGCAGGTCTTGAGGATCGTCAATCCGACGTTACCCGCGAACGCCGTGAGCTTCTGTGGTTTTTCGCGTAGAGGTCGCAACGATCCCTGCGGACTTCCTTTCTCGGTCAGCGTCGGCTTCCCGCTCCCACCACCCGCACGGGAACACGATGACTTGCCGGTGACACTCGCGCCAGAGGTGTCGTCCTTCGCGACACTCGATAGCCTGTTACGAGGCTCAGAACCCGGGGGTCGGGGGATTACTGGATTTGTACATCCCGGTTCACGAGATTTGACAGACTCCCAACGTTTCGTCGCATACGCTGTCCTTAACACAACTTCGCTACCACCAGGCACCTCAGCGGCCTAGGCGAATGCGGTCTATGTGCTTTGCTGATTGCAAACCGCAACTCGAGTGAGGAGGAACAAGTGGCGAGGAAGATGAAGGAGCGACGTCGCACGAATCAGATGGTGATAGTGGACCGTCGGAGAGGGAAGATCCGAATGTACGGCGAGATCGTTCTCTGCGCCGTGCTGGTCGCGAACTTAATATGGCTACTCCGATAACGCTGGCCGCGCACCACTATTCGTGTCCTGACCGCGCAACCTGATCGGGAACACGACCACAAGCCGGTCCTGCCCGCTCCCGACTCGTGATGAGCTGTGGAGCCCAGCGGACTCAGCGGCTCACAAGTAGGTCCACTCGCGCTCGACCGAGCCACGCGAGCCCAGCACGCGCAGCGTGCTCGGCGCGTTCGCGGCAGCCCACGCTTTTCCGTAGTTGATCGCGAGGCGCCGGTCGAAGAACTGATGCGACTTCTCCCCGTCGCTGATCTTGACCTCCCAAAAATGCCTCGTGGTCGGCTGTACCAGGATCGTCTTCTGCGCCTGGATCCCCATCCGAATCAGTCCGGTCGCCACGTCCCACCCCCTTTCGGAACAGACAATCCAAGCAGTGGCCCTAGCGCGCCTCGCCTTCATGCCATCACCGCAAGCTTGGTGGTTGCGCGTTCGACACCGAGAGACCGAGGGTCTTACGCGCTAGGTGTCGAAAACTATGCGCCGGCGGGCGAGGCCGGAGTGTGAACTTTTGTTATGTGTTTGAGGTTTTCGCACGCTACGGCGCTGCGGTCGTACACGTCTGCAGCGGCTCGAGATTGCGCGTCGGCGTTTCGCGACCGCGGCGACTGCCGCCTCCGCAGGCTGCACTGAGCGGCACCTAGCGCAATACGACCCCGCCCGCGTGGCGGGGTTTTCGTTTGTGGGGCTGCGGCACGCCAGTCCAGGTGGCGCCGCCGGGGCGTAGCACCGTCTCGTCGGTCAGGTGCTCGTACTCGGGGATCCTAATGCGGACGAGGTGGGGCAACTCGGCCAGCGCGGCGAGGACTTCGCAGATGATCCGGTCGAGTTTGGCGAGGCGGCGCGCTTCCGCGTTGCGGCTCGGAAGTTGCGCACGCGCCGCGTTCTGAAACGCTTGTTCGCTACGATAACGCCGCAGCGCCCCGTGCAACGCCGCTCCCATGGCGTTGCGGTGGACTTTTGGAATCAAGTCGAGCACGGCGTTGGTCTTCTTCTCGTCGGCGTCCAACTCCCGAGCGTAGGTTTAGCCGTATCCCACGCGCAGCGAGCGCCCGCCCCTCGGATTCGTCGCTTGCTTCGGAGCGGGCCTCTTCGTCATGCGAGCCTCATGCGCTTGCGGATGTAGGCGAGCCGCCCTGCGGTCCCGCCTCGCCAATGACTACCGGTGCCGGCCTTCGGTTTTGGCCAACGGGACGACGCTCGGTGCGCGCAGCGAGTCTAGGTGGTCCGCCCACCTCTGCAGCGCCTCGCCGACCTCGCGCTCGTAGGCGTGCAGGTTATAAACGCCCCGGATACCGCCCTGGACATGCCCGAGTGCAGCCTCCGCAACTTCGTCGCGGACGCCGATGCGAGAGAGCCCCGCGCGCATGCTGCGGCGCAGGTCGTGCAGCGTGAAGTGCTTTAGGGTGAGGTGCTTCGACTCGCGAAGCGCCGCGGCGAGCGCGGGCTGCGTGATCTCGAATCCACGCCCACGCGCCTTGAGGATCTCGACTGCTTGCCGAGGAAGGCGGACTGTCCGGGCGAGCCCGGTCTTCGACCATCCGATCGTCCATGTGCCGCGCTCGAGGTCGGCCGCGGGCCACTCCATCGCAACGAGCTCGCCCGTCCTGGCGCCCGTGAGGATCGCCAAGTGGAGCGCGTCGCGCACGTCCGCGTCGCCGAGCGAAGGGAGTTGCCCCAAGAATGCGGCCAACTCCCTGTCATCGAGGAAGCGCGCTCGCGCCTTTGACTTAAGTTTGCCGGCCAGCACACCGCGCCAGGGATTGACGTGGTTCGGAGGCAACTTCTTGCGGGCGATCGCATGATCCCATGCTCCGCCGAGGCGCGAACGCAGCAATCGAGCGAGCGCGGGCGCCTCGATCTTGACCCTTGCGAGGAAGTTTGCGGCGTCCGCACGGTCAACCTCGTGCGCCGGCCGAGCGCCCATCTCGGGGATCACCCGTCCCTCGAACATGCGCAGCGCGTCGTACCGTGCCTTCTCGGTGCGGCATTCCTTTTCGATGTGGTCCTTCAGGAAGAACCGGCAGAGGTCCTCGACCGTCGTGCTGTTGCGTACACGGGCGGCGCGCTCAGCGGCGTGATTCGCGCGCGCCTCGGCGCGCTTGCGGCGCTTATCGATCTGCGGGTCGGTGCCATCGTCGCGCGCCCGACGCCGCTCATCCCACCGCGCGACAGCTTTCTCCCAACCGATCGCCGGCCAGCGGCCCAGTTTGATCTGGCGCAGCCGGCCGTCTAGCGGCGAGCGGTAGCGATAGGTCCACATTCGCGCGGCGGGGCCGTAGCACGCCAGCCGCAGGCCGGGGTATCCGGCGAAGGTTAGCCATGCGCCCGACGGGAGTGCGCGGGCTTCGGCTGCATCGAACTTTTCGAGCCGACGCTCGGCCTCAGCTTGAAGGTTGCGCAGCGATTCGCCCATACTGAGCTTTTACAGTTTCTATACCGGATTTATATCCGCAAACAAAGCGTTGCGCTACCGTTCGGGTCCCGTTTTGGCGCGAGTCCTTCGTTAACTCTTAGAATCAAAAAGGCGACGCTGGGCTAAGCGTTTGATGGGCCGAAAGAAGCTGGGCACTGAGGCTTTTGGGATGAAAGTGTTTTCGGGCGGCCCTCGGGTCGCCCGCTTTCCTTTCTGCAACCGCTCAGGCTACAGCCGCGCGTGGCTTGTGCCGGTGCGCGTCTCGGCCCGAGCTTGGCAGGCGGTGCACCGGATCGCGGCCGGATAGGCGTCCAGGCGCCCGAGCGGGATGTCGTCCCCACAGTCCACGCAGGCGCCATACGTCCCGGCATCGATCCGTGCGCGTGCCGCATTGAGCTCGCGCAGTTCGATCACGTCGCGCTGCACTTCGGCAATATCGAGCGCGGCGATCAGATCGGCGTTGGCGTAGTCGCCACCTTCGATCACCTGGTCAATCGCCTCGCTTCCCGCAACGTCCCGTGCCGCGGCGAGTTTGGTGCGGATGTCCTGCTCGAGCTCGGTGCGGCGGCGCTCGAGGGCGGTGCCGAAACGGGCGAGGGTGGCTTTGTCGAGCATCGAAGTCTCCGGTGGTTCCCTTATCTCCACGGTAGTCGCGCCGCCAACCCGGCGCTTGACCGAGATCAACGGAGCGGCGGCGGCGGGGGAGCGTTGAAGCCAGGCGTTTCGCCCTGATATCGTAAGCTGAGCCGAGAATGACGCAGATGGCCCCGCATTCCTTCGATACGACGACCGCAACGTTCGAGCAGGACGTGCTCGAGCGCTCCAAGACCGTACCCGTACTGGTGGATTTCTGGGCCCCCTGGTGCGCGCCGTGCCGCGCGCTCAAGCCGATCCTGGAGAAGCTGGCGGTCGAGTACGAGGGGCGCTGCGTGCTCGCTAAAGTGAACACCGACGAGAACCCCGAAATCGCCACCCGCTACGGCGTGCGCGGAATCCCGAACGTCAAGGCATTTGTCGACGGCGAGCTCGTGGACGAGTTCACCGGTGCGCTGCCCGAATCCGGCGTGCGGGGCTTCATCGATCAACTTGCACCTTCGAGTGGCGAGAAGCTGCGCCGCTCAGCGGCCGCGGCCCTTGCACGTGGCGATTCGACAGCTGCGGAAGCGGCGCTGCGCGAAGCGCTCACGGTCGAACCCGACAACGCGGCCGCGCACGTCGATCTCGCCGCGCTGCTTCTCGCGCGGGACGACTATGCCGGCGCCGAGGTGCACCTTGCGTCAGTCCCAGAGGAGCAGCGGGACGACCGTGCGGCCACGATCGCAGCCAAAGTCGCGGTGTGGCGGCGAGGGCAGAGCCTGCCGGACCTCTCCACGCTCAAGGCCGCCCTCGATGCGCGCCCCGAGGATCTGGAGGCGCGCCTGGGCTACGCGGAGCGCCTCGCGGCGGAAGGCCGGTTCCGGGCCGCGCTCGACGAGTTGATCGAGGTGGTGCGGCGCGACCGCGGCGAGTGGCGGGAGCGCGCGCGCAAGACCGTGGTTGCGCTTTTCGGTGTGGCGGCCGACCAGCCGGACCTGGTGGGCGAGTACCGCCGGAAGCTCGCCGGGGCGCTGTACTGACGGCCGCGCGGAGGCGGGGCAACCCTAGCGGGGTTGCTTGTTTTTAGGGCACAATCGGTCGCATTCGCGATCCCGAACCGACAATGCCGCCATCATGGAAGCCCCGCTGATCCTGACGCTCGACTCGCACGGGGTCCCGCATCGCTGGGTCAGCTGGCAGCAGGCCTGCTTCTACTACGCGAAGAACCTGGTCGCCTGGACGCTCGGCCAGACCGCGTTTACCGCCTACGGCGGCATCTGCCGCGCGACCGGCGAGCGCTCGAGCATCACCGGCCACTCGATCATCGCCGTGAAGGGCAAGGCGATGGCAATGAAGGGGTTCGCGCAGATTCCCCCGCTGAACAACCGCGAGCTCTTCCGCCGCGACCGTCACCTCTGCGCGTACTGCGGCGGGGAGTTCAGCTTTCTGCGCCTCACGCGCGATCACATCCTGCCGCTCTCGCGCGGCGGGCACGACACGTGGACCAATGTGGTCACCGCCTGCCGGCACTGCAACGGCGTGAAGCGCAACCGCACGCCGAACGAGGCGGGCATCGAGCTTTTCTACGTGCCCTACGTGCCGAACAAGGCCGAGTACCTGATCCTCACCAACCGCCGCATCCTGTCCGATCAGATGGAGTTCCTGCTCCAGCACGTGGCCGCTCACAGCCGCGTCTTCGACCTCGTGCACGCCGACGCGTAGCGCGGTGCGCGCCGCGCGCGGCGTCATGGCCCAGGACTTCTGGCGCAACTCCGGATTCCACCTGCTCGAGCGCGACGCTTCCGGGCGGCTGCGCGTCACCGATGATTTCCTGCGTGCCTACCTGCTGCGCCCCGAGGTCCGGCCGGTCGATGAATCCGGGCCCGGCGAGCGCGCCCTGCACGAGCGGCTGCTCGCGGCGCCGCGCCGCGCGGTGAGCGCGTCCGACCTGGGAGCGATCGAGGACGAGGACACGCGCTTCAACTACCGCGTGCTGCTCGAGTTCCGCGCGCGCCTGCTCGAGGCGGAATCGGTCGAGGCCTGTTACCTCGGCATCTTCGCGGGCGAAGTCAAAACGCCGCCGCTCTTCATCGACCAGCTCGCCCAGGTGCTCCTGCGCAATGTTCTGGAGGGCGTCGAGGATCCGCTCGAGGCGCGTGCGGGGGAGCTCTTCTACCGCGAGCAGAAGGCGAGCGTCGACGACGGGCAGATCATGCTGGCGGATCTGGAGATGGTGGGGCTACACGCGTCCGGCGGCACGTACGGCAGTCTCGGCCGGCTGATCGTGGAGGCGCAGACGCCGATGCGGGCCGTGAACCTCGACGTCCTGGACCGGGACAACGCACACCTGTACTGGCTGCGCGATCAGCGCCACGACTTCGTGATCAGCGTCAACTACGGCCGTCCGGCGCTCGCGGCGTTCGCGCGGGTGATCGAGCGCTGGATCACGCACTTTTTCGGCGTCGAGGTGAAGGTCATGCCGGTGCGGCAGATCGAAGACCAGCGCTGGGCGTGGCACATCGGACTCGATGCCCAGTCGACGGCGGTGCTGAACGACCTGTGGCGCGGCGAGGAGGTCGAGGCCGGCCGGATGCGGCGCCTCCTCGCGTTGTTCCGGCTCGAGTTCGCCGAGCCTGCCGCGATGCGGCAGGACATCGCCGGCCGGCCCGTCTATCTCGCGCTCGGGATGGACGAGGAAAACGTGGTCCGGATGAAGCCGCAGAACCTGCTGCTGAACCTCCCGACCGCGGCGCGCTCGTGATCACTCCTGATCGGTGAAACATGATCGGCAACACATGATCGGCAACACGTGATCGGCAACACATGATCGGCAACACCAGCGTTGTGCCCGAGTACTGGCTGCGCGCCAAGCGCGCGCTGGCGCGGCGCGACCCGGTGATGGCCGGGATCATCCGGACGCATCCGCGCATCGGGCTGCGCAGTCGCGGCGACGCGTTCCAGACGCTCGCGCGCTCGATCGTCGGCCAGCAGATCTCGGTGAGAGCGGCCGACAGCGTATGGGCGCGGGTCGTCGCCGCCGTGCCGGCGGTCGCGCCCGCGGCCGTCCACGCGCTAGATCTGCCCCGGCTGCGCGAGTGCGGTCTGTCGGCCCGTAAGGCGGAGTACGTTCGCGATCTCGCGCGACACTTCGCCGACGGCACCATTCATGTCCACCGCTGGCCCGAGATGGACGACGAGGCGGTGATCGCCGAGCTCGTTCAGGTGCGCGGGATCGGTCGCTGGACCGCGGAGATGTTCCTGATCTTCAACCTGCTGCGCCCGGACGTGCTGCCGGTCGACGATTTGGGCCTGCAGCGGGCCGCGAGCCTGCACTACCG
>Ga0105095_10002100_pt1 | contig 10673 bp, 5 predicted proteins | sample PPLLak2March2015_2_FD_79180 | JGI IMG/M metagenome (GOLD analysis project Ga0105095, IMG submission 79180) | Freshwater sediment microbial communities from Prairie Pothole Lake near Jamestown, North Dakota, USA - PPLs Lake P8 Core (3) Depth... | ecosystem: Environmental > Aquatic > Freshwater >... | reverse complement strand
TAGGCCTGCTGCAACATCTGTTTGGCCTGATATACGCTTTCCCTTTCGTGCGTTTTGACCGGATCCTTTTTTGGAGATTGTGGTAATTCGCCCAGTTGCTGATATCCGGTGGCCGCGGACTTATCGAGGCCGGTATCGCAGGCCAGTTGTACATACTCGAACCAGAAAAATCTCCGGTTGAGGTATTCATCCGATTCCGACAAACGCGTTACCGTATCTGTGATGTTGCGAATCGGTCGAAGATGATAATCCACTTGCTCCCCGGACAACTTCACCGCCATACGCGGCTGAATGAAATCCTTGAGTTCGTTATCCGTTATCTTTACAAAATCCGTACCGAAACGGACCGGGCCATACAAAAAGGATTCGCTTCCGGTAGCCAGCCATAACATGGCAATCGCATTGGCCGAACGAACCAGATAATCAAGCGATTCAGGTTTGTTTTGGGCGGCTGCGTTCCGCTGGTAATACGCCGCTTCAAACAGCGACAGACGAGCCAACCCATATTGTTTGGTCTCAACCTTATACAAAACCTCGTTCCATAATTGACTGAACTCCTCCGACGGTTTTGCCAATGAATCGAGATGGCCGATTTCCCCCTCCGAAATCTCCAGGGGCTTCCAACTGAATATCATGCTTTCGAACTCATTGTCCGGACTTCGCATCAGCAGAGTTGGATGCTGCGTCAGGAGCCACTGCTTTGCCTTGAGGTATTCGGTAATCGAGGGTTTGCCCTGGTAAAATTTGGTCAGCCGCTTATCGATCTGGTCGATCCCGTCAGCACTCTCGAAATCCGTCAGATTGAACTTGATGTTCGTATCGACAGGGTCCGAACTCTTTTGCGACGGTTGTTCCATCGTTTTTATGCCTTTGATGAGTCTTGCCATAAAACTTTGAGATTGTTCCTTAGCCGTATCTTCGGTGGGAGGGATATTCGCCAGCAGTTGCGTTACCACCGCCTGCTTCTGCAGAAACCCATCCGAGACAATATAACCATAACTGACCGCGAATCGCTCAAATTCCTCCAGCAGTGGCTTTACCGCCAGTTTCCATGAGGCCTTGACCCCCCATTGCATTTCATTGGCCTGGTCCGAACGGCCCATTTTTTCGAGAATCTTCGCAAACTCAATCTTGATCTGGAGTTTGTTAACCGCATTCTGAATGGCCGATTCCATCTCGCTGATCATCGCCTTGATCTGACTGGAGCTTGGCACCCCGGTAGGAATGCTGGTGAAAACAAAATCCAGAGGCGGCATCTCACGATATAACGTTGCCGCCAGGTGCAAATTTCCTTTAGCGTCCGCTTGCTGCGCCTTTTGCCGCATGATTTCCGGTTGCCATTGACTCGAAATACCGATAAAAGGACTGGGAACCGTCTGATCACTGGGAACAAGAAAATCACTCTGCTGACCGGCTTTCAAACTGTCCAGTTGGCTGTCGTCATAAAACTGAGAAACAATCTCACCATTTTCATCAAGAAAAATCAAAGATGATGGTTCGTTAGCGGTTTCACCGCCAATGACACTTCTGCTCATGGGACCTCCCATAGGCATACCGGGTCTTCCCATAGGCATCATTGCATTGCGCATCGCGGACGGCATCGCGCCGGGCAAACCACGGGTCCCCCATGGATTTCCGCCGGAACTGTCAAGATTCTGCCAAATAAACAGCCGACCGCGCGGGTCAAATCCGTATGGAGTAGATACAAAAAATTCTTTTGCGTTTTCGATATGAAGTTTATGGTCCCAAAGCGTTTGCTGCCAGTTCTGACCTTGGCTGCGGTCCATGGTGATCGCGGTCTTTCCCAAAAACACCGCGTCAAAAAGTAGCTCATCAACGGTTTTACCACGGCGGCCGTTCTCCTCAATGTCACTAATCAGCTCGCTAATAGCATCCGATTGGGTGTCGCAGGCCCACTTGAGCATTCGCTTGGCGATGTCGAGATCGTCGTCATAGCGAGAAAACGACACGGGTCTGATTAGTCGCCCCTTGTACGGTTTGCCCGGTTGGAAACTAGGCGTGTGAAGCTCCAGCATATCGGAATCCGTAAAATAAATCTTCTGCCCCTTATCGCTGATCAAATATCTTTCACCTTGATCGTCACGGTAAAAATTTATCTCAACTGAACCTTTTTCCTTTTCCAACACACAAAACAAAGGAACCATGTCAAATTTACTGGCATACTCTCTTGATTGCGATTGCTGCTGGGTCAACTGTCCCTGCAGAGACTTCAGGGTACTCAGTTGCGCGTATGAAAAGACCAGATACTTTCCTTCCTCGTTCGCCCCAAGGGCCATCGTTTTCTGACGCCGCCAGGCAGACTTGAAGGTAGTCACAGGGCTTACATGTATCGGAATCGTCAGCAGATGTTCGACAAAAACCGGACTCGAATCATAAATAGTCAGCGTATATTCGCCGATCTGACCCAAATCGCCGTTGGCAATGGGCTGCCTGTCCCTAAGCAGATTATAAAGATTGCGAAGCCCGCTAGCCGGTTGCTGATCATCCTGCCCACCGAGGCCGGTTGACGATTGTCTGGAGTTGCTATTATATTGTCGAGGAAAACCAGAATTGGCTCTTGCCCCAGTCAAACCACCTTCCTGGGTAAAGTATTTTTCGATTTCTTCTTCTTTACCGCTCCAGCGAAACAGATAAAGATCGGAGGCCTGCCATGGTCCTTGTTTGTTGGGCTTGTCGAGAAATCTCCATTGCGACCTGCCCGACGCCTGCATTTGCTGCCAAAGATGGCCTTTTATATAGGCATAGGTATAGCCGCTACGGTCCGTCATCAGAAAATACTCGCTGTTGAAAAATTCCTTGCAACGGGCCACCTCGTCAAATACAGGATCCCGACTGATCCCCAACGAATAAGATATAATGCTCAAAAGAAACCGACTTATTGATTCCGGCACACCCGATTTCGACTGAGGCCAGCCAGCCGGAGCCGCCGTCCGACGAGCGTCAGGATACATCCCAGGTGGCATCCCTGGATACATTCCAGGTGGCATTCCAGGTATAAAGTTCGGCCTCACCGATCCCGGTTGGACGGCGGCCGTCTGGTCCTCACGACCGAGGTCTGCATCGAGACTTTGCTGGATCGGCAGCAGCCGACGGTTGCGCTCGATAATGGACGGTCGTGACTCCAAACGCAAAAACTCCTCGTCCTGATTGGCATCTATCATCCATGCCCGAACAACATCCGCCTCAATCTGCATCGGATCACTGTCAATGACCATATCGAGTATTTGCTTCATTTGCTCTCGTGGAAGCACCGACTGATCGTCGATGACCACCGCCGAGAGCGATGCCTGCACCAACGCCATACCAAGATCACCGTTCACCAGTTCGTCCCCGCGTCGCTGCTCCCAGCGAGGCCCGATAAGGTCCACCGCTTCCTTGTATTTGCCCTGACGAATCAGAATCTGGCAATTGGTCAGGTATTTCTCATCGTCAACCCATTCCTGTGGAACGTTCGAGTCGCCCACCTTGGTCTTTTTTATTATCCCGCGGCGATGGTGCAGCATACCACCCAGTTTCGCGTAATTGTCTTGTTTTTTCGCCTGCCAGGCCTCCTGGAAAAGTGTAGCCAAATTCCGCGGAAAATCAGGAACGACAAATTTAGGCACTGCCGGTTTGCTTTCAACATCGCCCGGACGTTGAATTGAAGGAGGTACCCATGGGGGCCTGTCCATGTTTTGATAGGGCGACCGCGGGCCACCTGGTCCCTGCTGCAGATATGTCGGATCTACCGGCGCCACTCCGCCCAAGCCTACTCCCGGGCCGATAAGCGGTCCGCGGTCCGGCCTACCACCCGAACGATTGCCGGAGGACGTATTGGGGTCCGACCCAGATTGACCTGCCAATTCACCGGAGCCTGCCGACAAAACCGCAAAAATCACGCACCCCAGAAACGCTAAGACCTTACCGCTTGGGCAAAAACCAACACCTCGGCCATTTTCCACAAAGTAACTCATGGCTTATTCTCCTGGCATGTAGCTTACGCTTGCATTTTCCCCCTATTTCAATTTAGTTCATCACAATTATTATACCAATACCGACCGTTTTTGCAATGAATAATATAACCCCCCAAGAGGATTTATCTAATTCCCTGTGGAACCACAAACGAGCATAACCCCATCAAAATCAAGCACTTACAAGATTTTGCTACCCCCAAATCCAACGAAATCTCACCGCCCAGATTGCCGGCTCAATTGTTTTATTTACTCAAACTGACTCTCAATAATCTGTTGGATGCTGAGGCTGATCAGTTGTGTCAGGCTCAGCGTTATGAGCGAACCGGCGTACGCACAGACACTCGTGCCGGTCATTATCAGCGTAAACTGCACACCAGGGCCGGCGAGGTAAACTTGAAGATGCCCAAGAGGACAAGGCCCAGTTGGGGTGCTTTTTTGAGTGATTTGAAGAAGCGAGGTCTCAAAGGAGTGCGTTTGTTTGTTTCGGACAAGTGCCTTGGATTGGTGGAATCTTTGGCTGAATTTTATCCTGACTGTGATTGGCAGCGTTGCACGGGGCATTGGTATCGTAATGTCTTTAGCCATGTTCCTAAACAAAAAGTCAGAGAGGTCGCAGCGATGCTCAAGGCTATCCATGCCCAGGAAGACAAACAGGCGGCCACAGAGAAGGCTCACACTGTCATCAAGAAGCTCAAAGAGATGAAATTGTCGAAAGCCGCCCAGATCGTTGCTGAGGGTTTTGAGGAGACTTTCAGTTATTATTCTTATCCTGATAAGCACTGGCGGCAGTTACGAACCAACAATCCTCTTGAGCGAATTATGCGTGAGATCAGACGTAGAACGCAGGTGGTTGGCAGTTTCCCGGATGGTCATTCAGCGTTGATGTTAGCTACAGCTCGACTGAGGTACATTGCTGGTACCAAGTGGAGTAATCGTCGCTATATGGACATGGATCACCTTTATGCTCTTGAAAGAGATCGGCCCATCAAGGAAAAAAGCACCGCGTAAGCCCGATAACTCGCGGCCCCCTAGGGGGCCAAGGTATGGAAGAAAAGACCAGATGAAAGACTACCAGAAAAAAATGTGCGAAAGATTCTTGACACTACCCCACCACCACGGCCAGCCAAAACCCGCACAGCCACAACCTTTTGTGGTTAATGAAGTTACGCAACACCATGGCGAACATTTTTGTTGCTGGCAGCGACTATTTCAGGCTAAAAAAAGGAAGACCCTACCGTGGCGAGAGGATCTTCCATACTTGCCCGCAAACACCACTTATTCTTCAAGTGCCAAAGTGGTTTTGCCGTTTTTGTCGAACTACTCATTCGACCAAGGTTCGTCGGCTTTGATATTGATAAAACTTTCCACCGACAAACCTGTCATAGTTTAACTATGACACATTTTTTTTTTGGCGGTTTTCTTCTTGGTGGTTTTTTTCTTCGCTACTTTTTTCTTAGCCACTTTTTTCTTCGCTACTTTTTTCTTAGCCGCTTTTTTCTTCGCCATGTGTATCACCTCCTTTCCGAAGTGAATATCAATCGCATGTTAAACAATCAAAAACTATTTCTAACTAAACTCTTCATCGATCATTATTTCTTATTTACTTTTTAGCAATACAAAAACTTCATTTTTTTTATCGTCATATAAGCTCATGTGACTTCATTATATTTTTATCAGACACACACAAACATCCAGTTTTGTAATCCGCTAATATAAAAATAAACTAAAATTGCGTAAAAACAAATCAAATTCATGTAAAAACATACTAATTTCATGCAAAAACATACCAAATCCACATAAAAACAAACCAAGACTGTTGAAAACAAACTACAATCACACAAAAACAAATCAAATTCATGTAAAAACAAAACCAAATTTATAAAAAAACAGAAAGATTGCATAAAAACAAACCAAATTTACAAAAAAAACGTTACTGCGGAACAATCTAACAGCTTAACTGATAGTTAATCGCTTTAATTTATAAATTTAAAGGTGTGTTACGGTGAGGTGTTGAACATTTTACAGTTTATTTGATGCCGAAATTTTGAAAGACCATATATATTTGAACGGTTGTGATGTATTCGATGTGATTATTCGATGTGATTATTCAATGCGATTATTCGATGCGATTATTCGATGAGCACACTGTGCAAGTAACAAATACATCCTAAAATTGCTTATTGAGCGTCAAGTTTTTGGGGAGTATTATGTCTTATAGTACAAATATTATAATTATCTGTAACAAATTGTGGTAAGAAATCGGGGTATCGGGACCAACTCAGGTATGTTTTGTGATGGCAAGCAGTCGCCTGGGATGAGATGGATAGGACGTGCAGTGCCCATGAGCAGCCAAAAACAGTTACTTGCCCATGCCGGGCGATTGAGTTATAATTAGTCCGATAGTGATATGTTTGAGAAATGCAATCTGAGCGATTTGGACAACGGAATATGAGGATTATTGCTTTAGCTAACCAGAAGGGGGGAGTCGGTAAGACTACAACGACGGTCAATCTGGCTGCAGCGTTGGCTGAAATGGGTAAAAAGGTTGTTTTGATAGACCTGGACCCGCAGTCTCATCTGACGGCTTTTATGGGGATAGCACCGGAGGATATCAGGTATTCGAGTTATTCGGTATTGATGGAGTCGGAGCCGCTGAGAAAGTCGCTAATATCGGTGCGGGATAACATGAAGGTGGTGGCTTCGGAGTTGAATCTGGCGGCAGCGGAGCAGGAGTTAGTCTCGGTGGTAGGCAGGGAGACCATTTTGCGTAATGCGTTGGCGGGGTACGATCAGGAGTGCGACTATATTTTCATTGATTGTCCGCCTTCGCTGGGTCTGCTGACGCTGAACGCATTAGGTGCGGCAGGGGAAGTTTTTATACCGATGCAAGGTCAATTTCTTTCGCTGCAGGGGTTGAGCCAGTTGCTGGAGTCACTTTTGCTTGTGCGAAAGCGGATCAATCCGTGCTTGAAGGTCAGTGGGTTGCTGCTTTGCATGTTCGATGCACGAACTTCACTTTCAACGGAGATTGTAGGCGACATAAAGGGATTTTTCGCCGGTCAGCGGGATCGGGACTGTCCGTGGAGTGATATCAGGATTTTCGAGACCCGAATACGTCGCAATGTAAAACTGGCTGAGTCTCCCAGTCATGGTCAAACGATATTTGAATATGAACCGGATTGCAACGGCGCCCGGGATTATCGAGCTTTGGCTGAAGAAGTCGAGTCGATGTCCGCTAATGAGTCTGTGCAGGAAGAAGCCGGCAAACCGACAACGGTCGATGGTGATGGGTTAGTGAGCGGCGTCCGGGGCGATCAGCCGAAAGCTGCGGCTGTTGTTCCTGCCGGTGAGACGGTTGGTTTGGATACCAGGGCTGATTCTCCGGTAAGCGAAGAGACTGATTGTCAGGATGACCGTGGATAATTGCTTACGCGTGCAAGCGAGTGGCAGGGGGCGGGCAAAGGTGAAGCTTGCTTATGTTTTGCACAAGTTTGGCGTAAGTATGCCACCGTCGATTCAAACATCATGGCCGTTGGGAAGCCCGATGGAATTTTATGAACCTGAAACGATTACAATCATTGCTGCCCTGGCTGGTGCTGGGTATTTATTGGCCGATGTTGTTTGTCGGGACGCACCTTCCCCATCCGCCACGTATAGACTTGTACGGCAGGGACAAGACGCTGCATTTTGTCGCGTACTTTTTTTTGACCGTGTTGTTTTGGGTGGCCAGTTATGGTACGGATCGTCCGAGCCTGCGTAAAGGCAGGCTGTATAAAGTTGTTGTTTTGTTTGCTCTTTACGGGGCGATGGATGAGATAACGCAGGGATTGGAATTTATAGGTCGGACATGTGATCCTTTTGACTGGGTGTTCGATATATGCGGGAGCCTGACAGCATTGCTGTTGTTGTTTTTGATCCGTCGCTGGCTGTATTGGTTGATACTTTACTGGGTGGGTTTGGCGGTGATTACTCATTGGCCGGCTGATAAACCATTTGTTAAGTTGCCGGAGTTTTTGCAGCCGTTTAGGGCAGCATATATGATGACGGCGTATCTGGCGCTGACGCTCGCCTGGTGGCGTATGCTTTGTCCTCAGCGGCGGTTTATAATCAATAAAACCATACTGGTCTTGACGTTATTTGTGTTGGGTTTTTACGCATGTCTGGATGGATTTGTCAATATGTGGATGCGTGGTAGTTTTGATGTTAGTGATTTTCTCTCAGGGTTGGCGGGTATCGTTATTGGGATAGGATGCTCAGCGGCCCTGGCCCGGCACAATGTCACAGTCGAGGCTTATGGCAATGGCGAATAATCGCAACGCATAACAAACTAAGGTTAAGATAGCTGTTGGGACGTTATAGCATATAGCTTGATGTTGCAGAAAAACAACATAACAAACCATACAAACTACCTCTGTTACCTACTCCTTAAACTCAACACAATCGGTATAATTCTAATGTTGTGTTTTTACAACACTTTTATAGGTCAATGTTGCGAAAAAACAACAAATGCTCTTGACTTTTAGGCGGTAAAATTGTAATTGTATATTAGAGAGAAATATGTTTCTCATTTGTTATTGGGCAGAATCAAGCCACATGCAATAATGTTTGAACAGTTCGGCAGGAGAGAGAATTGAGATAGTTTTTCGTATCAACTTTTTTGGGAATTGATCCCCAACATTTAAGGTTTTTGTTATCGGATTATGCAAACGGGAAAAGAGAAAAAACAAAACGATCAGGCCGTTGGTTTTTTGAAAGTCGCTTTTGACGGTTCGAAGACCCCGGAGCTTCGCTTTGGTTACATGGCGGGTCATCTTATCAATGTTATGCCTTTGGGTGTAGTGGCATTTGATACGGAGTTGACTATAACCGACATTAATCCCAGTGCCAGGGGGATGTTGATCCCGGCGGAGAACATTGCCGATGCCCTGTCCTTTGGCAGTAACTTCGATCAGGAGCAGACGTGGCATCAGCGTTTACAGTTGGCTCTGGAGAGTTCGGATCCGTGCGTTTTCGAGAATATTGCTTATGCCAACGATGGTGTGAACCATATTTTGCATATTATCTGTACGCCGTTGACCGAGGAAGTAAGTAATCGGCATATCGGCGGTATTCTTTTGATAGAAGACGTAGCGGATAAAGTGATGATGGAAAACGATCTGGCGTCTGCGGAGCGTCTGGCGGCGATGGGGAAGCTTGCCGCCCGTGTGGCTCACGAATTGAACAATCCGCTGGACGGGATTTTGCGTTATATTAATCTTGCTCTGCGGGTGGCGGACAAAAACAACAGCGATCAAAGCGTGCGGTATCTTCAGGAGTCGCGTAAAGGTCTGCAGCGGATGGTGCAGATCATAGGTGAGCTGCTGGAATTTTCGCGAAGTACTTATTCGGCTTTTGAACAGACCGATCTCAACGATATTGTGGAAGACGCCCTCAAGGCGATGGAATCGCCGATTCTGGAGAAGAAGATTCAGGTGGAGCGGCAATACACTTCGGATTTGCCCCATATTCGCAGCGGTAATTTGTTTCAGGTTTTTTGCAATCTTATCAAGAACGCGGCGGACGCCATGGATCAGCGGGGCAAGCTGACCATCCGGACCGGTTGTGACGAGCACTATTTGCTGATCGAATTTGCCGATACCGGCTGCGGTTTCAGCGAGGAGACGCGCAAGAAGCTTTTTGAGCCGTTCTTTACTACCAAAGACGCCGGTAAAGGTACAGGGCTGGGCCTAGCTATTTGTAAAGATATTGTCGAACGTTATAACGGACATATTTGTGCCCAAGATCGGCCGGGTGGAGGGGCGGTTTTTACGGTAAGCATACCGCTGGGGTTTGCCACCAAGAATCAAATTAGGCGGTTACGGAGCGGATAGCTGTAGGTTTTTCGGACAGGAAAGGGAGACAGTAGAAATGGCGGGAGAAAAACTATTAGTAGTCGATGACGATCAGATCATTCGTGAATCGTTATGCGAGTTTCTCAAGTTAGAAGGTTACCAGTGTCGTCAGGCAGGTGATTTCAAACAGGCCCTTGGGGAGCTGGAAAAACAGGACTACAATCTGGTTGTTACCGACGTCAATATGCCGGAGATGGACGGATTTGAATTGCTGCGGGTGATCCGCAAGCGTTATCCGGAAGTGGTCACGATTGTTATCACCGGCTACGGTACGATCGAAAGCGCGGTCGAGGCCATTAAGATGGGGGCATACGATTATCTGACCAAGCCGATCGTCGATGATGAAATCCGCATGATTGTCTCGCGAGCTTTGGAGCAGCAGGCGTTACTGCAGGAAAATCGCAATCTGCGCAATCTGCTGCGTGGGCAATACGGGCTGGATAATATTGTCGGTCAGGACTACAAGATGCTCAAGATATTCGAGCTGATCGAGGCCGTGGCCGACAGTAAAGCGACAGTGTTGATTACCGGTCAGAGCGGTACCGGCAAAAGTCTGATCGCCCGGTCGATCCACCATCGGTCCAACCGCATGGAAAAGCCGTTTGTTGAGGTGAGCTGCGGGGCATTGCCGGAGACACTGCTGGAAAGTGAGCTTTTCGGTCATGTCAAGGGTTCGTTTACCGGAGCGGTAAGCGATAAAAATGGTAAGTTCCAGGCAGCGGACGGCGGGACGTTGTTTTTGGATGAGATCAACTCTGCTCCTGCCAGTCTGCAAGTGAAGCTTTTGCGGGTGCTGCAGGAGAAGCAG
>Ga0105095_10002095_pt1 | contig 10679 bp, 6 predicted proteins | sample PPLLak2March2015_2_FD_79180 | JGI IMG/M metagenome (GOLD analysis project Ga0105095, IMG submission 79180) | Freshwater sediment microbial communities from Prairie Pothole Lake near Jamestown, North Dakota, USA - PPLs Lake P8 Core (3) Depth... | ecosystem: Environmental > Aquatic > Freshwater >... | reverse complement strand
GACGAGGGCTGGGCGGTCGTCACCGATTTCGGGATCGCCAAGGTCGCCGACGCGCGCGGGCTCACGATGACCGGTGTCACGATCGGGACGCCGTCGTACATGAGCCCCGAGCAGTGCGCCAGCAAGGAAATCACGGGCGCCACCGACCAGTACTCGCTCGGCATCGTGGCCTACGAGCTGCTCACCGGCAAGGTCCCCTTCGACGCCGATTCGCTGATGGGGATCATGTGGAAGCACTTCAACGAGCCTCCGCCGCCCGTGCAGGATTCCCGGCCCGACTGCCCCGACCACATCGCCGAGGCCATCGCGCGGATGCTGGCGAAGGACCCCGCCACCCGCTGGCCCACGATGGATGATGCCGTGACGGCCATCGGGCAGCCCCCCATGGCCCCGGGCGACCCGATCCGGCGGCAGATGCGGGCGCTCGCGAGGGGCGGCGCGGCCGGCGACTTCCTGGACCGGCTGCACACGCCCGCGAGCCCGATCCCGGTGACGTCCGACTCACCCACGATGCCATCGGGACCGACGCCGTCGATGCGCACGCCGCCGCCCATGTCGCCGCCAACGGGCCGCGGAACCACGGGCCGGCCGCCGTCCGTGGCGGAGGTGCCGACCGTGCTCACGGACAACGCCCCGACGGTGGCGACACCCGAGGTTCCCACCGTGGTCACGCCGCACGCCACCGGTGCCACGGGCGCCCCGCAGCCCATGGCGCCGCCGTGGACCACGTACCCGGCCGCGCCACCGCCGGAGCCGCGTGTGTCGGCGGGGACCGAGCCCGCGCGCCGTCGTCGCGGGCTGATACTCGGCCTCGGACTCGCGGGGCTGGCGGTGGTCTCCGCCGGGGCGGTGTGGGTGGCGATGAGCCTCCGATCACCCGGGACGGCGGAGCCCGAGCCCGCCACTCAGCCGGACTCGATGGTCACGGCGCCGCCGGCCCCGCCGCCGAGCCCGGTGGCCGGGGTGGAGCTGACGCCGAGCGCCGTAACCGTCACCGAGGGCGAATCGGGCGAGCTGCGGGCGTTCTTGTTCGACAGCACGAACGTCCCGCTCAGCGGCCGGGTGATCGAGTGGCGGTCGTCGAATACGGCGGTGGCCACGGTCCAGGCAGGTCAGGGCGTCGCCGGGATCATCACCGCCGTCAAGGCGGGAACCAGCCGCATCATCGCGCTGAGCGAGGGCAAGGCGGACACGGCCACCGTCACGGTCACCGCCGGCCGGGCCACGGTGGCCAGGGTCGTCGTCCAGATCCAGGCGGATACGCTCGCGCCGGGCGACGATCCTGTCCCCATCGTCGCCGTGGCGCAGGACGCCCAGGGCAACGCGCTCGGCGGCCGCTCCACCGAGTGGAGCGTGAGCCCGGCCGGCGTGGTCCGGATCACCACCCGCGGCCAGGTCATCGCCGAGAAGGACGGGACCGCGCAGATCATCGGCGTCTCGGAGGGGGTCCGGAGCGCGCCGGTCCGGGTGGTCGTGGCGACGCCCGCGATCGTTTCTGTGCGCATTCTCGGCGCGCCCGACTCGATCGTGCAGGGCGGCGCCCCCGTGCGGCTCGGCGTGGAGGTGCGGGACGCGCGCGGCCGGCCGGCCACCCCCACCGTGACGTGGTCGTCCAGCAGTGACGCCCGCGCGTCGGTCTCGCAGGGGTCGGTCACCGCGCGGGCCACGGGTGACGTCACGATCACGGCGAGCGTGGGGAGAGTGTCGGGCACCGCGAGGATCCGGGTGGTGGCAGCGCCACGGATTGCCGTGGCCCGGCTGAACGTGACGCGGCAGCCATCCACGCTCGAGGTCGGCAAGACGCACGCGGTCTCCGCCGCGGCCCTCGATGCCGACGGCCGGCCAATCCTCGGCCGGGACATCGTCTGGAGCTCGAGCGACCCGCGCGTGGCGACCGTGGGGCCGGATGGCACCATTCAGGCGGTCTCCGCCGGCCGCGCGACGATCACGGCGCGGAGCGAGGGGCAGACGCAGTCGTTCCAGGTGGAGGTCACCGCACCCGCCGCGCCGCCGCCCACCAACGTGGAGGAGGTCAGGCCACCGCCACCCACGCCCGTCACTCCCGCGGTCACGGCGGCCGCGATCGGGCTCGGGGCGGAGATCAGTTGCGCCGCGTTGGGCGACGGGTCGGCAAGCTGCTGGGGGACGGGGGCGCCGCCCCGGGCGGCCGCGCTCAACGCCCAGCGGATCGTGACCGGCGCCGCACACGCGTGCGGCCTGCTCGGCAACGGCAGCGTGATGTGCTGGGGCGCCAACGCCAGCGGCCAGCTCGGCAACGGCGCGGCGTCCCGGGATCCCGTCGCGCGGCCGGTGCGGGTCGAGACCGACCAGCAGTTCAGCAGCGTCGTGGCCGGCGCGGCACACACGTGCGGGATCGCGAGAGACGGGTCCGCGTGGTGTTGGGGGGAAAACAACGACGGCCAGCTTGGCAACAACAGCACCCGCGACCAGGCCATTCCCGTGGTCGTCGCCCGCGGGTTCACGTACCTGCAGCTGGCCGCCGGGGAGAAGCACACCTGCGGCATCGCGAGCGACGGGAAGGCCTATTGCTGGGGGGACGGTTACTCGGACCAGCTCGGTATCGGCATCCAGGATCAGCGCCGTCAACCCGACGAGGTGCGCATTCGCGAGGCGTTGACCACGATCGCGGCCGGACGGTACAGCAACTGCGCCGTGGGCGCCGAAGGCGGGACGTACTGCTGGGGGCAGGGCTTCGCGGGCACGCCGCGGCAGATCACCGCGGACCAGCGATTCACACGGGTCGCCGTGGGCGACGGGTTCGCCTGCGGGCTCACGGCGGCCGGCACCGCCTGGTGCTGGGGCCGGAACACCCGCGGGCAACTGGGCGACGGCGGGGAGCGGAACCAGACCGCTCCGGTGAAGGTGGCGACGGACGCCGTGTTCACGTCGATCGCGGCCGGGAACGCGCACGCGTGCGGCGTCACCCGCGCGGGACCCACGCTCTGCTGGGGCGAGAACGCGAAGGGACAGGTAGGAACGGGCGCGGCGGAGCCGGTGCGAAGTCCCGTGCCCATCGAGATCCGGCGCTAGGCGCCGGTACAACGTCACCTCTGCTGGAGGATCGAGACATGCGCAGTGATCGGAGCGTGCGGGCCGCCCTCACCGCCCTTGCGTTGGTGGCCATCGCCGGGGTGACGGTGCCGGCCCACGCGCAGTATGTGGCAGAATTCACGCCGTTCTTCACAAGCTTCTACCCGCTCATGGACGTCGGCGACTTCGATCCGGTCAAGGAGCGTCAGGCCGCGGCGCCGGGTGCCGGGGCGCGGCTCACGTTCTGGGTCAGCCCGACCATCGGCATCGAGGCCGCCGGCGCCTATGTGTCGAGCGGGACGAAACTCACCTCCGACGACGCGTCGGTGAACGCCGGCGTCTCGCTGCCGGGGTACATCATCAACGGGACCGGCCGCGTGGTCTTCCGGCCCGCGCGCACCAACCTGTACCTCCTGGTCGGCGGCGGCATGGTCATGCGGGGTGGGGACACGTGGGATCCGGACGTCACGGGCGTGGACACGCAGTCCCTCACGAACTTCGGCGGCGTCGTGGGCTTCGGCGCCCGGGCAAACGTGACGCCCAAGTTCGCGCTGAACGTCACCGTCGAGAGCTTGCTGTATCCCTGCGATCCGGACGGCGACGGCGGTGCCTACGAGTCCAAGTTCCAGTCGGACATCTACGTCAGCATCGGCATCCCGATCGGATTCGGGCGAAGGTAGGCGGATAGGCGGTCAGGCGGTCGGTGGATCGAAGCGGTTGCTGACCGCTTGTCCGCCTGACCGCCTGACCGCCTCTTCTTCAGCAGCTCTCGCCGAGGCTGGCGCCGATCTCCGCGCCCACCTCGCAGGATTCCGCGCTCTCGCCGGCCTCGTTCACCGCCGTGACCACGAAGAAGTACTTCGTGTTAAGGTCCAGGCCCGCCGGATGATCGAATTTCGCTCCCAGGCCCGGATGGAACATGTTGCCCGCGAGCGACGCGTAGGTCACGCGCTTCACCCCGGCTTCCGCCGCCATGTACACGTTGAACGACGTCGCGTCCGGCACGTCCGCCCAGCTCAGGGAGACGTTGCCGTTCTCGATCTTCGCGGAGACTGCCGCGGGCGGCGGTGGCACCTGCTTCGGGTTGCCGTTGATGGGGCCGCTGTCGCTGCAGCCTAAAGCGGCGGCCGCCGCGACGGCGGCGAGCGGGATGCGCATGGGTCCTCCCGATTTCGGGGGTTGGCTGGGACTCCTACCCTAGGCCCGGGCGCGGCTGCTGTCAACCGTGTGGGGGTTGGGTGATTGGGGGGGTGGGTGGGAGGATAGGCGGCAAGACGGCAAGACGGACAGCGGTCGTTAGGGAGAAGGTGACAGAGGGCCCCGATGTCGTCCGGCGCATCCTGTTGCCCCCACCTACCCACCGCTTCCCGTCTGGCCGTCTCGCCGTCTGACCTGAGACCTGCACTCCCGCATCCTCCCCGCCGCCGCCCGACAACGGTTAGCCCCCGCTCCGCGTAGAAGCAGGCAAACCACCCACCAGCAACCACACCCACAGGAGTCGAGATGCGCAGCATCGGCAGTCTGTTCCTGGTCGCCGTCGCGGCCGTCTGGGCCGGCGGTTGTGCCCGGGCCCAGAGCCAGGCGCCCACCCCACAGGCCCGCCAGGGGCAGGCCGGGCCCGCCGCGCAGCAGGGCGATGGCGCCGCGGCGCGGAACCGCCCGCAGGACCGCAAGCCCAAGCCCTACAAGGACGTGATCACGGCCGAGGCCAAGACCGACTCCGGCCTGTTCCAGGTACACCGGATCGACGACAAGCTGTTCTTCGAGATCCCCACCGCGCTCCTCGACCAGGAGATGCTCCTGGTGACGCGAATCGCCCGGACGCACACCAGCATCGGCTACGGGGGCGAGGAGTCAAACGAGCAGGTGATGCGCTGGCAGCGCCAGGACAAGAAGGTGCTGCTCCGGACCGCGACGTACGTGAACGTGGCAAGCGACTCCCTGCCCATCGCCACGGCGGTGCGGAACTCCAATTTCGAGCCCATCGTGGCCGCCTTCGACATCGAGGCGTTCACACCCGACAGCACGGCCGTGGTCATCGAGGCAACCCCCCTCTTCACCAAGGACGTACCCGTGCTCGGGTTCCCGGCCAGCCGCCGGGAGCAGTACCGGATCCGCCGGCTGGACGAGGCCCGCTCGTACCTGGTGTCGGCGCGGAGCTACCCCCGCAACGTCGAAGTGCGTCACGTCCTGACGTACGATGCGGGACTGCCCCCGGCCAACGCGTCCACGAGCAGCATCTCGCTCGAGATGAACCAGTCCATGATCCTGCTCCCCGAGCGGCCCATGATGCCGCGGCTGTACGACGAGCGGGTCGGGTACTTCGGCGTCCGGCAGACCGACTACGGGCGCGATGTGCAGCGGGCCGAGGAGCGCCGCTACATCGCGCGGTGGCGGCTCGAGCCCAGCGACACCGCGGCGTTCCGGCGCGGCGAGCTGGTGGACCCGGTCAAGCCGATCGTGTACTACATCGACCCCGCCACCCCCGTGAAGTGGCGGAAGCACCTGAAGCAGGGCATCGAGGACTGGAAGGTGGCGTTCGAAGCCGCGGGCTTCCGGAACGCGATCCGGGCCGCCGACCCGCCGACCCCGGAAGAAGATCCCGAGTTCAGCCCGGAGGACGTGCGGTACTCCGTGATCCGGTACTTCTCCTCGGACGTGCAGAACGCCTACGGACCGCACGTCTCCGATCCGCGCACCGGCGAGATCCTGGAGAGCGACATCGGCTGGTACCACAACGTGATGAACCTGGTGCGGAACTGGTTCCTCATCCAGACCGCCGCGGCGAACCCGGCGGCCCGCCACGTCAAGTTCGACGACAGCCTGATGGGCGAGCTGATCCGGTTCGTCGCCGCCCACGAGGTGGGCCATACGCTCGGCCTGCCCCACAACATGAAGGCGAGCGCCGCGTACCCGGTGGACTCGCTCCGTTCGGCGAGCTTCACGTGCCGCATGGGCACGTCGCCCTCCATCATGGACTACGCCCGGTTCAACTACGTGGCGCAGCCCGAAGACGCGGGTGTGTGCTTCATGCCCGGCATCGGCGTCTATGACAAGTACTCGATCCGCTGGGGCTATCGGCCCATCCTCGACGCCGCCTCGCCGGACGCGGAGCGCTCCACGCTCGACCGCTGGGTCCGGGAACACGAAGGCGACCCGATGTACCTGTTCGGCGACCCCTCGAGCGTCGACTACACGGCGCAGACGGAGGCCATCGGCGACGACCCGGTGCGCGCCAGCGAGTTCGGCATCGCCAACCTCAAGCGCATCGTCCCGGATCTGCGCGCCTGGACGCAGGAGCCGTTCAAGGACTACGGCCAGCTCGACGAGCTGTACGGGCAGGTCATCGGCCAGTGGGGCCGCTACATGGGCCATGTCGGGACCGTGGTGGGCGGCGTCACGCAGACCCGCAAGACGATGGACCAGGCGGGCCCCGTGTACACGATCGTGCCCGAGGCGCAGCAGCGCGCGGCCATGCGGTTCTTCCGCGACCAGGCGTTCGCCACACCGGCGTGGATGCTCGACCGCGACATCCTCTCCCGCATCGAGCCCGCGGGCACGGTGGACCGGGTCAGCGGCCGGCAGGCGGCCGTGCTGAACGGCCTGCTGAGCTTCGAACGGCTCCAGCGCCTCATCGAGTCCGAAGCGACGCTGGGGAACGCCGCGTACACGCTCGGCGAGTTCGTGGACGACCTGCGGGGCGCCGTCTGGACGGAGCTCCGGACCGGGGCCGCCACCGACGTGTACCGCCGCAACCTCCAGCGCGCCCACATCGAGCGCCTCGGGTACCTGATGACGGAGGAGCAGCCGCCCCTCCCGGCCCAGTTCCGCGGCTTCATCCAGCGGACGAACGTGGACGTGTCGCTGAGCGACATCCGGGCGTACGCCCGGGGGGAGCTGGAGACGCTCAAGCGGCAGCTGACGGCGGCGAACCCATCCGACCGGGCGACGAGGCTGCACTACCGGGATGCGATCGCGAGGATCGATAAGATCCTCGATATCGAGGATTGAGGCGGTTCGGCGGTTTGGAGCGAGGATAGACGGCAAGACGGCAAGACGGACAGCGGTTGTCAGGAAAGCGGTGAACGGGTGCGCGGATCGTTGATCTGTGCACCCTGTCGCTCGGGTCTGAGGACCGCTAGCCGTCTGGCCGTCTCGCCGTCCGTCCTGCCACCTCCCCCCCTGCCCATCCACCACCCACAGCCTACAGGTAAGGCGAGGCCAGCCTCGCAATCCCGTCGCGCAACCGGATCGGTACCGACCGCGCATCCATCTCCTCGGCGGTGACCCGCCGGGCGGCGTCCCGCTTCTGCTCGAAGGTCCGGTTCAGGATTGCCGTGAGGGCGGGGTCGTAACACTCCACGTTGCACTCGAAGTTGAGACGGAGGCTCCGCGCGTCCCAGTTGGCCGAGCCGACCAGGGCCCATGCCTCGTCCACGGTCATGAGCTTCGAGTGGTCGAACGGCGGGGGGCTGAAGAAGACCCGCACGTCGCGCTTCAGGACCTGCCAGAGCAGGGCCTGGGTGGCCCAGTGCACGTAGGGCAGGTTGCTCTTGGCGGGGAGCACGATCTCCACGGTGACCCCGCGGGTCGCGGCCACCGCAAGGGCCGTGACCAGGGGGGCGTCCGGCACGAAGTAGGGCGTCACGACGCGGATCGATGAGCGCGCGCAGGCGATTGCGCCGAGGATCACGCGGTGCATGGCGTCGTAATCGGCGTCGGGGCCGTCGGAGATGCCGCGGGCGACCACCTGGCCCGCCACCGGAACTTCGTGCTGCCAGAGCGGGCCGTCGAGCGTCTCGCGGGTGGTGAAGGCCCAGTCATCGGCGAACGCGTCGACGAGGTGTTGCACCACCGGGCCGTCGAACCGGAAATGCAGGTCCTGGACGGGGCGCCTGGGATGGGCCGACAGCACGTGTCGGGCGCGGATGTTCATTCCGCCCGTGAATCCGACCGCGCCGTCCACCAGCAGGAGCTTCCGGTGATTGCGCAGGTTCCAGAACGGCGCGCTCCACGGTTTCAGGGTGGGCATGAACCGCGCAACGCGCACGCCCTGCCCGGCGAGCACGCCCACGATGGACGGGCGCGAGTAGCGCGCGCCCACCCCGTCCACCAGGACGCGCACCGCCACGCCGCGGCGCACGGCCCGGGCGAGCGCGTCCACGAAGCGGCGGCCCGCTTCGTCGCTGTCGAAGATGTAGGTCGCGAGCCCGATGGACTCCCGGGCCTCCTCGATCGCGGCGAGCATCTCCGGATACGCCGCGTCGCCGTTGCACAGCGGGCGGACCGCGTTGCCCGTCGTGAGCGGCCGCCGAGCCACACGGTCCACGTACCGCCCGAGGGAGACGAGGTAGCGGTGCGGCGGGTCCAGCGCGCTGTCGAGCACCCGCTCCGCCCCGTGCAGCACGGCGTACTGTCCGGTGAAGGGCGGCGCATTGCGGCGGAGGTTGGAGGCCCGGCGCCGGATCCGGTTCACGCCGAGCAAGGTGTACAACACCGCCCCGACGACGGGCACCAGGATGATCAGGCCGACCCAGCCCGCGGCGGACCGTGAGTCACGCTTGTAGAGAATGGCGTGGCAGGCGGTGCCCACGGCCAGCAGCGCCGTCAGGACGGCCGCGACCCAGTTGCCGACGTCCGCGAGAACGGTGACCAGCGTCTCCACGCCCCCAACATACGAGCAGCCCCGGTGCTTGACAAAAGCGGCGCGGACCGGCACGTTGGCGATCGAAACGCAGTCTGCAGGCATTGTGCATGGACGTCTGATTCCTCGTCGCACCGTCGCGGTCACTCGCCGGCGGTGCGTTTGTGTGTGGGGCGTGGCCGGGAGCGAGGCCCGCCGCGCCGAACGGGCACCAGCCCCCGAGACAGGATCGGTGGAGCATGGCGCAGGGTGTCGTGAAGTGGTTCAGTGACGCCAAGGGCTTCGGCTTCATCCAGCAGGAGAATGGCCCCGACGTCTTCGTCCACCACACCGCGATCATGGCGGAGGGATTCCGCACGCTGGCGGAAGGGGAAAAGGTCGAGTTCGAGACCAAGGAGGGGCCGAAGGGTCTCCAGGCCGCGAATGTGAGGAAGGTCCAGTAGGAAGCAGACGGCAGGAGAACGGCGCCGGGTCAGACGGCAACTCCCGCCTTCCTATTTTCGCTTCTCTTCCCGGCTCCACTCCGGGGGGTGGACGTTCTCGCTCCAGCGGAGGGCCATTTCCACCGTATAGAACACGTCCGGATCGGCGCGGCGCACGGCCTCGATCACTTCCGGCACCCGCCGGCCGAGGGCCGAAATGAAGATCAGGGTCGCGGTCCCCTCGACGGTCGCGCCGGGGAAGCTCCCGAGCACGCGTCCCCGTGACCCGATCGAAGCGCTGATCTCGGCCGCCCGCGAGTGCGTGATCAACCGGATGAGATAGCGCCCCTGCGAGAGGCGGCGCTCGATGAGCATGCCGACGCCCACGCCGGACGCGTAGCCGCCCGCGTAGAACGGGGCGAGCCACGGCTCCGTCTCGATGCGCACCACGACCTGTGCCACCACCACGACCCAGATGAGCACTTCGAAGAACCCCAGCAGCACGGCGCTCCAGGTACGGCCCTGGACGACCGAGATGGTCTTCATGGTGCCGACCGAGACATCCACGATGCGGAGGAAGAAGATCGCGATGCCGAGGAGAAGCGGAGGAACTGATTGGAGAAAGTCCATGGGACGTAGGATAGACGGTCAGACGGCCAGACGGCCAGCGGCATACAGGCGGGTGGTGGTGGCGAGGCCTTTCACCATCCTGCCGCGCCGTCCGCTTGCCGTCTGACCGTCTGGCCGTCTACCCTTCCACCTGTCTCCACCACCCCAACCCTACCCCCTATGCCGCCACAGTACATCTACACCATGTACGACCTGCGCAAGGTCGTGCCGCCGCAGCGGGAGATCCTCAAGGGGATCAACCTCGCGTTCTTTCCCGGCGCCAAGATCGGCGTGATCGGCGCCAACGGCGCCGGCAAGAGCTCCCTGCTGCGCATCATGGCGGGGGTGGACCACGACTTCCAGGGCGACGCCCGCCCGGCCGACGGCGTCCGGGTTGGGTATCTCCCGCAGGAACCCGCCCTCGACCCCACGAAGGACGTCCGGGGCAACGTCGAGGAAGGGCTGGCGCACATCCGCGACCTGCTCACCGAGTTCGAGCAGCTGAGCCTGCGGTTCGCCGAGCCGATGTCGGACGACGAGATGAACCGGATGCTCGAGCGGCAGGGCGACCTCCAGCACCGGATCGAGGCCCTGGACGGCTGGGAGCTGGACCGCAAGCTCGACATCGCCATGGACGCGCTCCGCTGCCCGCCTGGCGACCAGGATGTGACCACGCTGTCGGGCGGCGAGAAGCGGCGGGTGGCGCTCTGCAGGATCCTGCTCCAGCAGCCGGACCTGCTGCTGCTCGACGAGCCCACCAATCACCTCGACGCCGAGTCCGTGGCCTGGCTGGAGCGGCATCTCGCCGAGTTCCCCGGCACGGTGGTCGCCATCACGCACGACCGCTACTTCCTGGACAACGTGGCGCAGTGGATCCTGGAGCTGGACCGGGGCGCGGGGATCCCCTGGAAGGGCAACTACTCCTCCTGGCTCGAGCAGAAGCAGCAGCGGCT
>Ga0105095_10002093_pt1 | contig 10684 bp, 10 predicted proteins | sample PPLLak2March2015_2_FD_79180 | JGI IMG/M metagenome (GOLD analysis project Ga0105095, IMG submission 79180) | Freshwater sediment microbial communities from Prairie Pothole Lake near Jamestown, North Dakota, USA - PPLs Lake P8 Core (3) Depth... | ecosystem: Environmental > Aquatic > Freshwater >... | reverse complement strand
GTTCTGGGAGGTGTCCGAGCTGTGGGACACCCTCCGCGCAGGGGGCGGCCCGTAGTGCGGCACCGGCCATCCGGACGCTCCAGACCGGACCCCCGCCGAGCGGACAGCCAAGCTGCTACCGCAGCCCCAGCACCTGCTCCATCCCGTAGCTCCCCGGCGCGCGGCCGCGCAGCCAGAGGGCGGCGCGGAGCGCGCCGCGGGCGAAGTGGTCGCGGGTGGCGGAGCGGTGGGCGAGCTCGAGGCGCTCGCCGGGGCCGAGGAAGAGCACCGTGTGCTCGCCGGGGTTGTCGCCGCCTCGTAGAGACTGGATGCCGATCGCGCCCGCGGGGCGCGCGCCGGTCTGGCCTTCGCGGACCAGCACCAGGTGGTCGGCGAGGCGCTCGCCGCGCGCGCCGGCGATCTCGGCGGCCAGCTCGAGGGCCGTGCCGCTCGGGGCGTCGAGCTTTGCGCCGTGGTGGAGCTCGAGGATCTCCGCGTCGTAAGCGGGGCCGAGCAGCTCCGCGGCGCGGCGCGTGAGGAACCGCATCACGTTCACGGCGACCGAGAAGTTGGCGGTCACCACCATCGGCGCCTTCTCCGCCAGCCGCGCCAGCTCGGCGCGGGCCGCGTCCTCGAAGCCCGTGGTGCCGACGACGCACGGCACGCCGCGCTCGGCCGCGGCGCGCGCCAGGCGGAGCGTCGCGTCCGGCAGGGCGAAGGCGATCGCGACGTCCGCGGCGTCGAGGGCCGCCGCCAGGTCGTCCGTCACGCGCACGCCGTCCTCCAGCGTCTCGCCGAGACGCGGGTGTCCCGGCGCCTCGACGGCGGCGCCGAGGCGCGCCTCCGGCTCCGCCGCCACCGCGGCGCGCACGCGCTCGCCCATCCGCCCGAGCGCCCCGAAGACCAGGACGCGCGTCAAAGGAGCCCGAGCTCCTTCATCGCCACCTGGAGCCGCTCGCGGTTCGGACTCGAAAGGCGGGTCAGCGGGAGCCGGATCTCCTCGAGGATCAGGCCGCGCAGGGCGAGGGCCGCCTTCATCGGGATGGGGTTCGTCTCGCAGAAGAGCGCGTCGAAGAGCGGCAGCAGCCGGTAGTGGATCGCCCGGGCGCGCTCGACGTCGCCGGCCCGGAAGGCGCGCACCAGCTCCACCATCTCCGCGGGGGCGAGGTTCGAGGTGGTCGAGATCACGCCCTTCCCGCCGAGGGCGAGGAGCGGGAGCGTCAGCGAATCGTCGCCCGACAGCACGGAGAAGCTCTCCGGCACCGCCGCGATCACGTGGGCCATCTGGTCGAGGTTCCCGCAGGACTCCTTCACCCCGACGATCTGGTCGATCTCCGCCAGGCGCCCGATGGTGGCCGGCAGGATGTTCGACATCGTGCGCCCCGGGATGTTGTAGACGAAGAGCGGGAAGGCCGTCTGGCGCGCCACCTCGGCGTAGTGGGCGACGATGCCCTCCTGGGTGGGCTTGTTGTAGTACGGCGAGATCAGCAGCGCGCCGTCCGCGCCCGCTTCCTTGGCGTAGCGGGTGAGCTCGATCGCCTCGGAGGTGCTGTTCGAGCCCGTCCCCGCGAGGACCGGCACGCGGCCGCGGGCCGCCGCCACCACCACCTCGACCACGCGGCGATGCTCGGCGTGGGAGAGGGTCGCCGCCTCGCCGGTGGAGCCGCAGGGGACGAGGCCGTCGACCCCCGCCGCGATCTGGAGCTCGACCAGCTCCTGGAGCGCGCGCTCGTCGACCCCGCCGTCGCGGAACGGCGTCACCAGCGCGGTGAGTACGCCCTCGAACACAGTCAGGCTCCCCCTGGGTCGTCGAGCGTCAGGGTACCGCGAAACACCTCGGCCGCAGGCCCGGTCATGAAGACGGGAGCCTCCGAGGAGGCCCACTCGATGGCGAGTTCCCCCCCGCGCAGCTCGATGGCCAGAGAGCGCTCGGCCAGCCCCCGCAGGATCGCCACCACCCCCACCGCGCATGCGCCGCTTCCGCAGGCGAGGGTCTCGCCGGTGCCGCGCTCCCAGGTGCGCTGGCGCAGCCGCGTCCGGCTCAGCACCTGCACGAACTCGACGTTCACGCGGTTCGGGAAGGCGGGGTGGGTCTCGATGCGCGGGCCGAGGGTCGCGACCGGGGCGGCGTCGACGTCGTCGACGAAGAGCACGGCGTGCGGGTTCCCCATGGACACCGAGGAGAGGCGCACGCTGGCGCCGTCCACCTCGAGGGGCACGTCGAGCACGGGGCCGTCGCCGCTGCCGAGGCGCGTCGGAATCTTGGCGGGCGCGAGGATCGGCGGCCCCATCTGGACGCGCACCCGGTCCTGCCCCGCCCAGCGCGGCACCACTACGCCCGCCAGGGTCTCGACGCGCAGCTCGTCGGCGCGGGTGTGCCCGTGGTCCCGCAGGTACTTGAAGAAGGCGCGGATGCCGTTGGCGCACATCTCCACCTGGGAGCCGTCGGCGTTGTAGATCTCCATGCGGAAGTCGGCGCTGCGCGACGGCCGCACGACCAGGAGCTGATCGAAGCCGACGCCGCGGTGGCGGTCCGCCAGGCGGCGCGCCAGGGGCTCGAGGGGCGGCAGCTCGTCGCGGATGCCGTCGAGGACGACGAAGTCGTTCCCCGCGCCGTGCATCTTGACGAAGGGAAGCGTGCGGCTCACGGCGCGGCCGGCATCGGGTCGTTGCGCTCCTGGGGCGTCGTCTGCCTCTTCTTCTCCGCCGCGGCGCGCGCCTGCGCTTCTTCTTCCTGGAGGTACTTTTCGTCGCGGACGGGCGTGCCGTAGCGGCCGCAGGCGAAGAGGCCGGCCCCCGACGAGGCCAGCGCCACCAGCAGCATTCCCGTCGCTCTCCTCGCAGCTCGCGTCACGGCTTCGCGCCTCCCGTCTCGGTTCCAGTCTTCGCTTCGAGGGCCGCGAGGGCCGTTTCCTCGGACCGCAGCCGCGCCTCGGTCGCCTCGAGGGCCGCCAGCACCCGGCGCCGCGCCGGGCCGCCCACGCCGTCGCGGGCCTCGACCGAGCGCTCCAGCCCGATGAGCTCGCCGGCGGCCGCCGGAAACGCCGGGTGGAAGGCCCGCAGGTCCGCGGCCGAGAGGGTACGCGGATCCAGCCCCTTCGACACGCAGTGGCGCACCAGCTTCCCCACCACCTCGTGGGCCTCGCGGAACGGCACGTCCTGGCGCACCAGCTCCTCGGCCAGGTCCGTGGCGAGGAGCAGCGGATCCTCGGCCGCGCGCCGCATGGCCTCGACGTTCACCCGCAGGGTGGCGATCGCGCCGGCCGTCACCTCGAGGGAGTCCCGCAAGGTGCGCGCGGTGTCGAAGATCGGCTCCTTGTCCTCCTGGAGGTCGCGGTTGTAGGTGAGCGGCAGGCCCTTCAGCACCGTCAGCAGGGTGACGAGGTTGCCGATCGCGCGCCCGGCCTTGCCGCGCACCAGCTCCGGCACGTCGGGGTTCTTCTTCTGCGGCATCAAGCTGGAGCCGGTGGAGTAGGCGTCGGCCAGCTCGATGAAGCCGAACTCGCTCGTCGACCAGAGCACCAGCTCCTCGGCGAGCCGCGAGAGGTTCACCATCGCGATCGCGCCCGCCGCCAGGAACTCGAGCGCGACGTCGCGCGCGCCGACGCTGTCCATGCTATTGGCGGTGGGCCCCGCGAAGCCGAGCTCGCGCGCCGTGCGCTCGCGGTCGAGGGGGAGCGTCGAGCCGGCGAGGGCGCCCGACCCCAGGGGGCTCCGCGACAGGCGCGCCCGCAGGTCGGCGAAGCGGGCGGCGTCGCGGGAGAAGGCCTCGACGAAGGCGAGCCAGTGGTGCGCCAGGCGCACCGGCTGGGCCCGCTGCAGATGGGTGTAGCCGGGGAGCAGCGTTTCGAGGTGCTCGCGGGCGCGGAGGGTCAGCGCCTCCTGGAGGCCGACGAGACCGCGCTGCGCGGCCAGCGCGGCGTCGCGCAGGAACAGCGCGAGGTCGGTGGCGACCTGGTCGTTGCGGCTCCGGCCGGTGTGGAGGCGCCCGGCCACCGGGCCGATCTGCTCGCGCAGCCGCGCCTCGACGTTCATGTGCACGTCCTCGAGGCGCGGGTCGAAGGGGAACGCGCCGCGCTCGATCTCCGCGCCGATCCGCTCGAGCCCCGCCACGAGCGCCGCGGCGTCCGCGGCGTCGAGGAGCCCGGCGGCCCCGAGCATCGAGGCGTGGGCGATCGAGCCACGGATGTCGTAGCGCGCCAGCGCGCGGTCGAAATGCACCGAGGCGGTGAAGCGTTCGACCGCCGGATCCGTCGGAGCCTCGAAGCGCCCACCCCAGGGCTTCTTGGGATCTGCCATGCGGCGAAGTCTCGGGCATTCTCCACGTATGGCCACAGGCTCCCGGGGGAGGCGTTCGCGGCGCCGGCGTCGCGGCGGGGCGCTGGCTGCCCTCGGCCGGATGGTGGGCGCCGCGCCGGTGCGCTGGGTCCTCTGGGGGGCGGCCCTGGCGGTGGGCCTGGGCGTTGGCTTCGAGACGGCGCGGCTCGACCAGATCGTCCGCGCGCGCTTCGAAGGGCGCCTGTTCCGTGTGCCCTCGCGGGTGCTCTCGGCGCCCGCCGTTCTCTACCCCGGGGTCGACTGGCAGGTGGCGGACCTCAAGGGGACGCTCGACCGCCTCGGCTACCGGGAGCTGCCCCGCGCGGGGGCAGTGCCGCCGGGCCGCTATCGCTTCGAGGCGGGGAAGCTCCGCCTGCACCGCCGGGCCTTTCCTCACCCGTCGCGGCCCGAGCCGGCGCTCTCGGCGGAGATCGCCCTGGCGGGCTCGCGCATCCAGGAGATCCGCGACGCCGAAGGCCGCGCCCTCGGCGTGCTGTCCCTCGACCCCGAGCCCGTCGGCGCCTACTACGGGCCCGACCGCTCCCAGCGCGAGCTCGTGCGCGTCGCCGACCTGCCGGACCACGTGGTGGGCGCGGTGCTCGCGGTGGAGGACCAGCGCTTCTTCGACCACCAGGGCGTCGACGTGCACCGCATCCTGGGAGCGCTCTTCGCGAACCTGCGCTCGGGCCGCGTGATCCAGGGCGGCAGCACGCTGACCCAACAGCTCGTCAAGAACTTCTTCCTCACGCCGGAGCGGAGCCTCACCCGCAAGATCCAGGAAGCCTGGATGTCCCTGATCGTCGAGGCGCGCTACCCGAAGCCCCTGATCCTCGAGGCCTACCTGAACGAGATCTATCTCGGGCAGCGCGGCGCCACCCAGGTGCACGGCATCGGCGAGGCGGCGGACCTCTACTTCGGCAAGGAGGCGGACGAGCTCACGCCCGCCGAGGCGGCGCTGCTGGCGGGGACGATCAACAACCCGAACGGCCGCTCGCCCTTCCGCCATCCGAAGCTCGCCCTCGAGCGTCGCAACCTGGTGCTCGACCTGATGCGCGAGCAGGGGCGGCTGGGCGAGCCGGTGGCGGCGGCCGCCAAGGCCGAGCCCCTCGGCCTCGCGCCGCTCTCGGCGGAGCCGCGCGAGGCGCGCTTCTTCCTCGAGTTCCTGCGCCGCCAGCTCCCCGAGTTCTACGAGGCCGACAAGCTCATCAGCGAGGGCATGCGGATCTACTCGACGCTGGACCTGCACCTCCAGCTCGTCGCCGCGCGCGCGGTGCGCGAGGGCCTCGCGCAGCTCGAGAAGGATTTCCCGAGCCTCGCGAAGGGGAAGGGCCGGCTCGAGGCGTGTCTCGTGGCGCTCCGGCCCCAGACCGGCGAGGTCGTCGCGCTCGTCGGCGGGCGCGACTTCGGAGCGAGCCAGTTCGACCGCTGCAGCCAGGCGCGGCGTCCGGTCGGGAGCGCTTTCAAACCATTCGTATACGCCGCCGCGCTCGAGCCGATCGTCGGCGGGCCCGCGATCACCCTGGCGAGCTGGCTCGACGACAGCCCGCTCTCGGTGCCGACGCCGTCCGGCCCCTGGCGGCCCGTGAACTTCGACAAGGAGTTCCACGGGCGCGTGCGGCCGCAAGAGGCGTTGGCGCGCTCGCTGAACGTGGCGACGGCGCGGCTCGGCCAGCGCGTGGGGCCGAAGCGCATCGCCGAGCTCGCGCGGCGCCTCGGCGTCGAGAGCCCGCTTCCCGAGGTGCCGAGCCTCGCCCTCGGGGCGGCGGACGTGGCCCCGATCGAGCTCGCCGTCGCCTACGCCACGCTGGCGAACGGTGGCGTGCGTCCGGGGGTGCGCGCCTTCGAGGACGTGGTCGACGCCGAGGGGCGCCGGGTCGAGCGCCAGGCGGTGCGCTCGAGCCGGGTGCTCGACCCGGGCACGGCGTTCCTGGTGACGCAGCTCCTCGCGGGGGTCGTCGACCACGGCACCGGCCGCGCCGTGCGGGCCGCGGGCATCAGCGGCCCGGTGGCGGGAAAAACCGGCACCACCAACGACGAGTACGACACGTGGTTCGCAGGCTACACGCCGGAGCTGGCGGTGGTGGTCTGGGTGGGCTTCGACCAGCCGCGCAGCATCGGCCTCGCCGCCTCGCGCGTCGCGCTTCCCCTCTGGGTTCGCTTCCTGAAGGAGGCGACCGGCGGCAGCGTGCCGGGGAGCTTCGCGGCCCCGGCCGAGGTCGAGCAGGTCGACATCGATCCCGAGTCCGGCGCGCGCGCGATGCTCGGCTGCCCGCGCCGCGAGCCGACCTGGTTCGTGCGCGGCACCGAGCCCGAGGAGACCTGTCCGGGCTTCCGGATCGCGTGGCCCGATTTCGGCCGCGACCGCGACCGCGACGAGCCGGAGGAAGGCGCTTCCCCGGAGGATCGGCCCAGCCGCCGCGAGCAGCGGCGGAGCTGGCTGGAGCGCTTCTTCGGGCGGCTCGACGGCGAGGAGTAAGCTAGGTTCGCCGCGGCATGACGCCGAAGCTCAAGCTCTTCCTCGGCGCCCTCGCGCTCAGCATCCCGCTCGATCAGCTCACCAAGGAGTGGATCCTGCGGTCGCTCAGCTACTCGGACGAGATCCCCGTCGTGCCGGGCTTCTTCCACATCACCCACGTGCGCAATCCGGGCGCCGCGTTCGGCATGCTCGCGACGAGCCCCGAGCCGGTGCGACTGTTCTTCTTCGTCGGCGTGACGCTCGTCGCAATCGGGCTGATCTTCTCCTTCTACCGCAAGCTCGCCCCCGGGGACCGCTTCTCCGCGCTCTCGCTCGGGCTGATCCTCGGCGGCGCCGTCGGCAATCTTCTCGATCGTCTTCGCCACGGCGAGGTCGTCGACTTCCTGCACTTCCGTCTGTGGGGCGGCTACACGTGGCCCGACTTCAATCTCGCCGACAGCTTCATCGTCGTCGGCGTGATCCTGCTCGTGATCGAGCTGCTCGCGACGGAAGGCGAGAGCCGCGAAGAAGCGCGCGCAGGCAGCGAGAGCTGAACGCTCCCCGAGGGCGACGCAGCCCCGTGACGCTCGGCACTTTCTCGCGCGTGAGTGCTTCTTCGTATTGACACTCGTGCGTCGCTTGGGATAGTAGAGACCGTCCGTTCGATTCTCCTTTTCGAGTGCTCACCCCCATGAAATTCTTCATCGACACGGCCAACCTCGACGAGATCCGCGAGGCGACCTCCTACGGTCTCCTCGACGGCGTCACCACGAATCCGTCGCTGCTCGCCAAGGAGTCGGGCGATCCGCGCGCCATCCTGCGCGAGATCACCAAGCTGGTCGACGGACCGGTGAGCGCCGAGGTCACCGCGCTCGACGCCGCCGGCATGATCTCCGAAGGGCTCGAGCTCAAGAAGATCGCCGAGAACATCGTCGTCAAGGTGCCGATGACGCTCGAGGGGCTGAAGGCGCTGCGCAGCTTCTCGGAGCAGGGCGTGGCGACGAACTGCACGCTCGTCTTCAACGCGGTGCAGGCGCTGATGGCGGCCAAGGCGGGCGCGAACTTCGCGTCGCCCTTCGTCGGCCGCCTCGACGACATCTCCACCGACGGCATGGAGCTGATCGAGCAGATCTGCACCATCTACCGGAACTACGGCTTCGACACCGAGGTCCTGGTGGCGAGCGTGCGGCACCCGATCCACGTGGTGCAGGCCGCCCTGCTGGGAGCCGACGTCGTCACCGTGCCGGCCAGCGTGCTCCGCCAGCTCGCCAAGCATCCGCTCACCGACATCGGCCTGGAGCGCTTCCTGGCCGACTGGGAAAAGGTGAAGAACCGCTCGTGACGTGACGCCCCGGCGCAGGCCCCCCTCCCCTCCGAGCCACGGAAGCCCTGCCCATGAGAAGGTCCAAGAGCGACTACGTGATCCACACGGTCCGGAACGCGCTCCGCGTGCTGGAGGCGTTCCGCGACGAGGTGGAGCTAGGGGTGACCGAGCTGGCTCGGCGCCTGAATCTCCACAAGAACAACGTGTTCCGGATCCTCGCGACCCTGGAGCAGCAGGGCTACGTCGAGCAGGTCGGCGAGAACGAGGCCTACCGGCTCGGGGTGCGCTGCCTGGAGCTCGGCCGCGCCTACGGCGCGTCGCGCAGCCTGCTGCGGCTGGCTCGCCCGCTGCTCGAGGAGCTGGTGCGTCGCTCGGGGGAGTCGGCCCACCTCGGCGAGCTGCGGGAGTTCGAGGTGGTGCACCTCGACGGCGAGCAGGCCAACCAGATCGTCCAGACGGGCCTGCGGGTCGGGCGCACCCTGCCCGCCCACTGCACCGCCCTCGGCAAGGTGCTGCTCGCCTGCTCCCGGTCGGACGAGCAGGAGCGCTTCGACCGCGAGGTGATCGGCCGCGGGCTGGGGGCCCGTACGCCCCGGACGCTGGTCGATCGCGACAAGCTGCTGGAGCACCTCCACGGGGTGGCGGCCCAGGGCTTCGCCATGGACCTCGAGGAGTGCGAGCGCGGCCTCTGCTGCGCCGCAGCCCCGGTCTACGACGCGAGCGGCCGGCTGGTCGGGGCGCTGTCCATCTCGGGCCCCGCGTTCCGGCTTCCCCAGGACGCCCTCCAGCGCAGCGCCGTCCCCGCCCTGCTCGACGTCGCCCAGCGCCTCTCGCGCCAGCTCGGGTACGTCCAGGCCGCCTGACCGGCCCTTTCCCCGGGCCTCCCGCGTCGCTAGTCTGCACTCCGCAAGTCCGCGGAATTGCACACTAAAATGACCGGGAGTCACTTCGATGGATTTTTCGCTCAGCGACGAGCAGCTCGCGCTCCAGGAGACCGCCCGCCGCTTCGCGCACCAGGAGATCGCCCCCCAGGCGGCCCGCTACGACCAGAGCGGCGAGTTCCCCACCGAGATCATCCGCAAGGCGTGGGAGCTCGGCCTCTCGAGCGTCTCCATCCCTTCGGAGTACGGCGGCGTGGGGCTGAACCTCTTCGACAGCTGTCTGGTGGTGGAGGAGCTGGCCTGGGGCTGCGCCGGCATGGCGACCTCGATCATGTGCAACGACCTCGGCCTGACGCCGATCCTGGTCGGCGGCACGCCGGAGCAGAAGAAGGAGTGGCTGGGGCGCCTCACCCGGGACTTCTCGCTGGTCTCGTTCTGCCTCTCCGAGCCCGCCGCCGGCTCCGACGTCGCCGGGCTGCAGCTGCTGGCCGAGAAGGACGGCGACCACTACGTCCTCAACGGCACCAAGTGCTGGATCACCAACGGCGGCGTGGCGGATGTCTACACGGTCTTCGCCACCCTCGACCGCATGAGCCGCCACAAGGGCATCTGCGCCTTCGTCCTCGACGCCAAGATGCCGGGTATCACGGTGGGGAAGAAGGAAGACAAGATGGGGCAGCGCGCGAGCGACACGCGCGTCATCCACTTCGACGGCGTGCGCGTGCCCGCCTCCCAGCGCCTCGGCCAGGAGGGCGAGGGCTTCAAGATCGCGATGAAGACCCTCGATACCACGCGCCCGTCGATCGGCGCCCTCGCGGTCGGCATCGCGCGCCGGGCCCTCGAGGAGAGCATTGCCTACGCGCGCGAGCGCAAGGCCTTCGGCTTCCCGATCTCCGGCTTCCAGGCGGTGCAGTTCATGCTCGCCGACATGGCCAAGGAGGTGGAGGCGGCGCGCCTGCTCACCCTGCAGAGCGCCTGGATGATCGACCAGGGCCTGCGGGCCTCGAAGCACTCCTCCTTCGCCAAGTGCTTCTCGACGGACGCGGCGATGCGCGTCACGACCGACGCCGTGCAGGTCTTCGGAGGCAACGGGTACACCAAGGAGTATCCGGTGGAGAAGCTGATGCGGGACGCCAAGCTGATGCAGATCTACGAGGGGACCAACCAGATCCAGCGGCTGGTGATCGCCCGGGAGCTGCTGAAGGAGTAGCGCCCCGATTCCTCCCCGGCGCGCCAACCCCGCGGATCTGCGTCGTTTTCGGCCCTCCCGTGGGGGCCGGTCGATCTGATAGAATTCGCTCCCCGACCCCGCATTCCGGCTGTCTCTCCCACGGGCAGCGGAAGAGGTTCCACCCGTGACGCTGCGCAAGGAAGCGCTCGACTACCACTCCAAGGGCCGCCCCGGAAAGATCAAGGTGGTCCCCACCAAGGAGACCACCACCCAACACGACCTGGCGCTGGCCTACACCCCCGGGGTCGCCGAGCCGGTGCGCGCGATCGCCAAGGACCCGGAGGAGGCCTACCGCTACACCGCCAAGGGCAACCTGGTCGCCGTGATCTCGAACGGCACCGCGGTGCTGGGCCTCGGCAACATGGGGGCGCTCGCCTCCAAGCCGGTGATGGAGGGCAAGGGCGTTCTCTTCAAGCGCTTCGCCGACATCGACGTCTTCGACATCGAGGTCGACTCGACGGACCCCGCGGAGATCATCCGCTTCTGCCAGATGATCG
>Ga0105095_10002088_pt1 | contig 10698 bp, 9 predicted proteins | sample PPLLak2March2015_2_FD_79180 | JGI IMG/M metagenome (GOLD analysis project Ga0105095, IMG submission 79180) | Freshwater sediment microbial communities from Prairie Pothole Lake near Jamestown, North Dakota, USA - PPLs Lake P8 Core (3) Depth... | ecosystem: Environmental > Aquatic > Freshwater >... | reverse complement strand
CAACCCTTCAGGCAAAGCGTATTGAGTGAAAGGTCTATAAAATTCTTACCTGTTGTTTCAAAATCTGAAATATTCAAAATTCAATCAAAAACATCCCGTGAAAAAACATGCACCATTGTTACCGCCACGCATCCCGTGTGAGTCCATAGTGCTCCAACGCTCTTCATACTATGGCCATTCAGGGATTTGGTAACAAACCGGTCAAATTATCATAAAGATTACTGTTTTTGATTTTTGGCCCAGACAAGAATTATCAGCTTTCTCGCATTGAGTGCTCTGCTCTTGCCTGGTTACTGGTTAAAAATGATTACTTCACGACAAAGTCCCGGATCTGGTCGATGCCGTCAAACTCTCCGCTTGCCGATATCATCAGTTTGAATCTCAGGAAAAAACGGGTGCATTCAGAGAGATGCACTATTTCAAGCACGTCATCGCCGTTTTTTGATTTCCCTCAATGGAGCCCGCTACAACAGGAACGTCACGATGGCAATGACCACGAAGATTATCACAAGCCATTTTGCGATTTCCATGGAAAAACCGGCAATCCCCCGTGCTCCCAGTATGAATGCAACCAGGGCAAGGATCAGGAAAACTACCGCCAGATAAATTAAATCAGCCATTGTTCACCTTACTTCTACTTCTTTTTCAATTTTGATACGGTTTTATGTGCCGCAATTTTGGCATCAGCAACGGCTTTATGGACACCGATCTTTACATCATCCGATCCTTTCTGAGCTTCCTTTTCGCCACCTTTGGCTATGTTGTGCGCGGCGACCGATGCATCATCATACACGGCATGTGCTGCCACCTTGGCATCATCGATGGCTTTGCTCGCCTTTACTTTCAGACTATCTGCCATTATGCTTTCAACTCCTTTCCCTGGTATGATTCTTTCAGGAAATTATCCTGATATATAACAATTTTCAATACTCACACCAGAGCAACGGTACATTGCAGGAATCTGGTAAAAACCTTACCCCGTATTGCAAAATCTGAAACAACGCAGTACCATGTTTTTCACTCAGAACAGGACACCGCTGATAATGAACGAAATTCTGCCGGTCCACCTATTCCGTTCCCCGTTGAACTCGCACATCTGTTCTCCCTTTGTGCTGCGATTTGAACCATCACAACCGGAGAAAATCTTTGATTTTTTTGAACGGTATTTTACCGGGCTCCCGCCCGATTCACCTGCATCCGCCCGGTTTTTTTAGGCTTTTTTGACCCACGATTACCACGTTATCCATAATTGAATAGAGGAAAAACAGATTCCATCGAAGAATAGAATGGTCAGATTTTTTTAGAAAATATAATGATTTTTCCGCTTTGTAGAAACCCTGAGTTTTCAACAAATTGTAAAAGCACCTATTTACGGAGGGGACAGTGCCTGTCCCCCCGGACCGCCCCTGCACTTTGCGATGGTGTTGTATTACCTTCCCGGGAGTTATCGCTCCAGGGGGATGCCACAGCGGCGGGGGCGGATACATTACATGCCGTACCCTAAAAAGAGCGTTAAGAATAATATTTTGAGGATTTCTACTGGGCAGATTTTTCAGCACTTTCTCGTGCTGTCTTCAAGATCATGTATCCAGCTGGCAGCTGCCCTGAGAACGGTCATGGTTTTTTCGGTCTTATGGAGATTCCCGCTCTGGGTATATACACCGTCATTGTCCTGTGAGATTAATTCATTGATCACCCATACGCCAAACGGGTCGGTGGTCACAGAAAGACCATAGGAAAAACCCGGACAATTGATAAAAACTTCACCGGATTCATAATCAATGTTGATTTTCAGATCGCGATCTTCTTGTTGCACCATATCCTTCAGGAATACCGAAAGATCGTAGGTTGTCAGGATAATTTCAACATTTTCTGGACGTAACATACGCAATCACCCTAGTCCCATTCGCGTGGTTTGAGATAATACTTTCCAGAACATGATTCATGATGTGCATGGTGTGCCTGTATACAATTTTCAGAATGGCAGTCACCCGGGAACCAAAGAAAGAATTCGACTCCGTGTCGATGTGCTGCAGTTACCTGAAGAAATAATGATAAGCCCCACTCAGACAATGGGATGGATGGCTTTCTTTGACTCCGCATACCGGGGCACCCCTCCCCGGGACATCGGCCGCCCCCGGAAGGAGTTCGTTGAGCTGGTGCGGAGGGGAGAGATAACCGGATCGGTCCTGGACTCGGGTGCGGGACCGGTGAGCATGCCCTCTTCTTTGCACAGGAAGGACATGAGGTGTGGGGGATCGACTCCGCTCCGTTGGCGATCGGGAAGGCGAAGGAGAAGGCTGCTGCATGGGGACTCACGGTGCATTTTCAGGTCATAAATGCGCTGGAACTCTTCCGCCTCAACCGGAAGTTCGACACCGCTACTGATTCAGGCCTCTTCCCTGCACTGTCCGATGAAGACCGCCCGATCTTCATGGATAACCTTGCAGCATTCCTGTCCCCCGTCGGGAAATACTCCATGCTCTGCTTTTCCGACCAAGAGCCTGCCGGGTACTGGCCGAGGAGGATAAGCGAAAAAGAGATTCGGCACAGCTCCCGGGAGGGGTGGGTCATCAATTATAGCAGGGCGGCGACGTTCGAGAGCCGCACCCGTGAACAGGGACCCCGCACCAGGCTCTCATCGATATCAAAAAAATGAGGACGGGTGACCGTTCGGCAGGATGCTTATTCGTCCACGGATGCAACGCACCGCAGGGTATGAGGCTGGATCTCGCTGCGGAGCTTCCGGAACTTTGAAAAAGCTTGTCTGAACTCCGGAGTGTTCCGCCACTGCGTGAGTGTATCCATGTCCTTCCACGGACCAAACGAAATGAATTTCTGTGAATTTTCGGCATCCTGGATAAGGACAGCGGGTTGTCCTCATTTCATGGTAGTGAAAGTCCATCGTGCAAGACTGTCCCCTGTTTTAATCAAAGCCGCTTCGTTACCTGGTTTCACCGTCCAGATGCCGGCAGAATAAATGGTTCCGATCTTCGTCATAATAACAATCCCCCTCCGCTGGAAAGATGAAATAATTTTCCCCGGCGGCAGGATTTTTATCCTGTCATACATTTCTTAAAAGGAAGACCTGGCTGGTGTTTTCATTCATCACCGCAGGTGTGCGGTATGATGCTGCCCGTTTAAATCAAGAGGAATAATTGATCGATCGATTAGGGATTATACTCCTTGCCCTAGAAGTGATTCATGATAAAATCCCGGATCTTTGGATAGTCAGCCAGACGGTTAACGATATATTTTGTTACTTTGATTATCTGGACATCAAATAATCTTGTTACTGCAAGGCCGATGATAAATATCAGAACGCCCATGATGACTGCCAGGACTACCCCTATCTCGCCAAAGAACGACACGTAAAAGAAGGTAACGACCATTGCCAGCATCGACAGAAGGGCAGACCTGATAATAAAATAGAGTCGTTGCAGCCACGTAGAAAGCAGTAATGCCTTTATCACCGCTCTTTTTTCAATGACACATTCACGTCCGGGCGGCACACTCTCTATCTCGTGGAACAGGCTTTTTGTCTGGTTAAGGTCTGATAACCGGAGTATCTTTCGTGCATACCTTGCGTCAGACAAATCTTTGGAACTGGCAGATTCAATGTCCACCATAATTCTCTGGGATATTTCAGCTATTTCGTTATCTGTCGGGGATGGGTCTTCCGATTTCTGGGCATCGTCTGTCATAGTACCTCTGTCCTGGTCGGTATTGGAGCGGGTTATCGCCGATAATGCCTTTTGACTATTCTTCATATAAAAATATTACCTGGGTAACCAGAATTCCGGAACGCACGCTATACGTCCGTGCAGGAACGGATGCTATTTTTATCCGGGAAGGGTAGCCAGACAATGTTCTCATCATGTCAGGAAGAAAGAGCACACTCTGCCAAACCACCTGCACAAAAGGATGGTCCGGCTATACATTGCTTTGAGTCAGATCTGACGATACCTCTTTGTTTCCATCAGTATTCTGCCACGCAGACTCCTGTGTCAGCAGGAGGACTTTCTTGATAAAATTGTGGGAAATAACTCTTTCCTCGCCTGCCCTTGAAATGATGAAGGAATTCCTTTTAGTGAACCGGTTGTGCAAGTAATCTTTTTACATCGTCAACCGTTGCCACCAGCTTCATCTCCATGGTGTTGAACGCAGACCATTGAACGATCTCAGGCTCCATCGCCATTTTCTGGAAGACATCGAGGCTGGGAGCGTCAAACACTTCATACAAGGTATGTTCAGGAAGAACGAACCAGGCGCCCGGCATTTTGATGTCGTACTTCTTCATGAGCGATTCGAGCTTATTCAACAGGTTCAGGTGAATCTGTCGGGTTTTTTCATTAAACATCCAGCAGCTCTCAGGGGAGTGTCGGGAAATTAACAGGAATGTCGGCATACCAAAGTATCACCAGATACCCCTCCATCGTTCCGGTATTTATTCATATTGGAGAATAAAAATGGTTGAAAAAAATCAGGGACGCACCAGGTCTGCCACGGATGCGAGAACTTAACCATACAATGATACCCAGGATTTCATCACCTCATGCACCTGGATACCGGCAATCCCAATTCTCCACCGGGAATGGCTCCCTGCCAGACACCTTAAAATCCCTCAGGGACACAAGGATGATGCATGCCACCCGATCCCGGTGCCGGCCAGGTCTTCATGGAAATGACGAAATACCGGTACCTTACCCCTTCGGACCAGGAAAAGCACCTGCTCCAGCCGCCTCTTGAGCTCCCGCCCGACCCGGAAAAACCCATCTACGATCTCCCGAAACCGGAGATGATTACGGTCCCTCCCCGCGATCTCAGGACCGCAATAGAAGAACGGCACAGTGTCCGGACGTACGTAAAAGAACCCCTCTCCCTGCCGGAGCTGGCGTTCCTGCTCTGGTGCACCCAGGGGGTAAAAAAGGTTGCCGGTACCTCTGCAACCTTCCGCACCGTCCCGTCAGCCGGGGCCCGCCACGCACTCGAAACATACCTCCTCATCAATGATGCCGGGGGACTTGAGCCGGGGCTGTACCGGTACCTCGCCCTCTCCCACCGTCTCCAGCAGCTCGCCACTGACCCGACACTGCACATCCGGATCGCCAAAGCCTGTCTCGAGCAGCAGTTTATCATGCGGTGCGGGGTGGTCTTCCTCTGGGTCGCCGTCCCGTACCGGATGACCTGGCGGTACAGCGAGCGGGGCTACCGGGAACTCCACAAGGACGCCGGGCATGTCTGCCAGAACCTGTACCTTGCGGCATCGGCAGTCGGCTGCGGGGTCTGTGCCATCGCCGCGTACGATGACGATATCATGCACAGCATTCTTGGCATCGATGGCGTGGACCAGTTCCTGATCTATCTTGCCACCGTTGGTAAGACAAGTCATGCACACGGTTGAGAATTCCAACCAGAACCGATATGAGGATCAACGGACTAGTACGTCAGAATTCCGTTGGTTCAGGGTTAAATGGCTGGAATTTTTACCCGATAGCATTGTCGGGGATTTCCCGTGAATTCACGGGTACGCAACTATATCGTCTGATACACCAAATAGAGGTAATCGGAAGATGAGGCAGGCATGGGACGCGTACGGACAGATTCAACACGGCGATATCAGTGTGCATCCCTGATTTGCGATTATTTACTGAAGAAAAATATCACCCATGCCAACGTTACAGCACGGGATATAGCAAAATTCCATCATCTGACCGGCAAATCCTCCCGGTCAATCAGTGCAATGCTGAACTTTTTATACAGCAACCGTATCAGGGAGTCCCGGTTCGGATTTTATATTTTAGGGACGCTGGCGTTTAAAAAAGTTGATTATCCCCACCACTACTCCATTGAACTGATTGACGGAGCCAGGGGCTTATTGTAATTTTTTTTGTCTGGAGAAATCTTTAAAAATATTTTTCTTAACGCTCTTTTGAGGGCTACAGCATGTAATGCCTCCGCCCCCGCCGCTATAGCATCCCCCGGAGCGATAACTCCCGGGAAGGTAATACAACACAATCGCAAAGTGCAGGGGCGGTCCGGGGGGACGGGCACTGTCCCCTCCGTAAATAAGTGGCTTAACAATTTGTTGAAAACTCAGGGTTTCTACAGAGCCATTTTTTTATCATTACGCAGGTTTATGCAGGATATCCCGGTTTCTGATTCGCTGCATGAGTCATAACTATCGAACATTTTTTGCAGTGATGGCACCGTGCATCCCGTATTTTTTTGTAAAAATCCTTGGGCGTTTTATTGATGATTGCATTTTCCGTGAGGCAGGAAGGGCAGGTATACCGTATAATGTAACCGGCCCGTGTTCCCATAACCTCTTGTTTTAACGATAGTTTTGTCATAGTATCTTCCTTTGAGAGTCGCACCGGATTGAAAGTGTGTCCCAGCCGGTTGGTTCATTCCCTTGCCGACAAAGAGGATTTTGCAGGGGTGTGGAGTTTTCAGCTTGTACTGAGTAATTCCCCAGGAAAACGGTGGTGGTGCCCAAAATCGTCTGTGATTATTATACTATAGGGAGTCCGGACGTATAGCATGATAGGATGGTATCGGTTTGTCTGGAGGACAGGTTTCCGGGGCGACAACCAGCTCTTCCGTTCGCCTCCCGGGAAACAGTCCCGATGAAGGTCCCTGACCTCCGAAGCGGTATGAGGTGAGGGAAAGGCAGCCGCTGGCTCCGGCGTATCGTTACAAGCCAGGGGTGTCATCATCTCACCAGGCAACAAGGAAAAGAAAGGTGATGTACAGCGAGCCGGAGCATCAGCGAGGACGAGGGGACCAGGCATATCAGTTTTAAAAAGCAGCACCTTTATCACCGGGCGCACGGAATTAGGATTACTCGTTGTTTGCGAAGAAAACCCTGAATAACTACCATCCCTCTTCAGGTGATAATATCCTGATCTTCCGGTGAATCTTGGAATGAATGCAACGAATAGTGATCTTGACAGGAGGAAGCTTGCCAGCCTTGCCCTCATTCCATTTTCTCTCATTCTCATTGTCATATTTACGGTCCTGGATATCCGAACCGCAACGGACCCGCCGTTCCTGCTCACCATCCTCAATACCCTGCTCATCGGGATAATCCCTCTCGTTATCGCGATCATTGCATTCCGGAGTTACCGGTCCAGCGGGTCAACAAGCCTCTTCATGATGGGGTCCGGTATGATGATCTTCGGGATTGGCTCGATTGCCGCCGGCTGGGTCATCGGGTTAACGGATGGTGCAAATGTCAGTGTCGCCATCTATAACGTCTGCATCTTTATCAGTGCAGTCTTTTACCTGACGGGAGCCCTGCAGACTTTCACCAGAAGTAAAACGGCCGGAACAGCTGGGCTTGTGTGGAAGATCGCGGCCATTACCGCAGGCATTGTCATTTTCGTAGTGGCGTTTACCTCCTTAACCATCATGGGATCGATCCCGCCGTTTTTTATTGTTGGTACCGGGCCGACCATTCTCCGGCAGACCGTTCTCAGCTATGCAATAGCGATCCTCGCAATCACATCTCTCGTGCTCTTCCGTCTTTTCACCCTGAAAAGAGAAGATTTCTTCTTCTGGTATTCGGTTTCTCTCGCGGTAATCGCTATCGGCCTGGTCGCCGCTTTCCTCACACCGGCAATGGGAAGTCCGGTAAACTGGGTCAGCAGAGTTATGCAATACACAGGCGCCGGTTACGCGCTTGTCGCCATTGTTGTCACCAGCAGGCTCGCACAGGACAGGGGACTCTCGCTTGAAGAGACGCTCAGCAGGTTCTTCAGCGAGGCTGAAGCGGGGTACAAAACGCTCGTAGAAACCGCGACCGATGCCATTGTGGTCTTTGACCAGGCCTACCGGATCATTATCTGGAACACATCTGCGGAGGAGATGTTCGGGTACACAAAGGACGAAGCGATCGGACTCTCCTTCACCAGACTCCTCAGCGGGAACAGTAACGATAACGGGAATGGGGAGGTGATTTTCACCAGCGGGAAGTTGTCGGGAAAAACGAAACCTGATATCCTGTGCTGTCGGAAGGACGGGAGCACGTTCCTTGCCGGATTGGCGCTGTCCCGGCACACGGTTTCCGGTGTAAAGCTGAGTACCTGCATTATCCGTGATATGACAGAACGCATCAGAGCAGAAGACCGTATGAGATTCCAGGCAAACCTGCTCGCCAATATTTCGGATGTGGTCTATGCAACTGATATGCAGATGCGCCTGACCTCCTGGAACCCGGCTGCGGAGAAAATATACGGCTGGAAAGAGGAGGAAGTGTTGGGAAAGCCTGTATTTGAGTTCGTGGGCTCGAAATTCGATCCCGGAGAGCGGGCTCGGCTGACTCAGGAGTTGATGGAAAAAGGAAGGGTGACCGCACAGGTCGAGCACACGACAAAAACAGGTAACCGCATTGTCTTTGACTCAGTCACGATGCTTCTGCGTGATGCTGACGGGAAGGTGAACGGCTTTGTAGGTGTCAATCACGATATCACCGAGCAAATGCAGGATGAGGATGCGTTGCGGGAGAGCGAGAAACGGTTCCGGGCGATCTTCGAATATTCTCCCTTTGGTATCGCGACGTGCGATCTGAACGGAAGACTGCTTGCGACCAATTCTGCCTTCGAATCGATGCTTGGCTACACGATGGAGGAACTGGGGAACAGGCATTTTTCAGAATTCACGGATCCCGGTGATATCGACAATGAGCAGCAGATGTTCATGGAGGAGCAAGCTGGCGATCACGATTCCCGTGAATTCGAGAAGCATTACATCAGGAAGGATGGGCGGATCATACTCGTCCGGGTTGTCGGGACATTTATCAGGGGTCCGGACAGGAAACCTTCGATCGGGCTTGTTATGATCGAAGATGTGACCGACAGGCGGCAGACCGAGGAAGCGCTGAAGCGATCGCTTGCTGAAAAAGAGGCCCTCCTTTCCGAGGTCCATCACCGGGTCAAAAACAACCTGGCTGCATTCATTTCGCTCCTGAGCCTTGATGGAGCAACCGAAGAATCTCCGGCAGGAAAAATGCTCAGGCAGGACCTGCAGAACCGGGCCAGGAGTATGGCACTCATCCACGAGACATTATACCGGACACACCAGTATTCGGAAGTTGACCTGGATGTGTACCTGAACAACCTGGTCGGGCAGATCGTCAATTCCTACACCTCGCCGCAATCCATCAGGATAGTCATTGAAGCTCAGGGAATATCCCTTGATCTTGCCCGGGCGACACCGGCAGGCCTGATTATCAGCGAGCTCGTGACCAATTCTCTCAAGCACGCATTCCCGAAGGAAGCGATCGGATGGCAGGCGGACCAGAAAGATCCATGCACTATCGGGATCCGGCTGGTGAAGGAAAATGGATCGTACCTCCTGAACGTCTTTGATAACGGCATCGGGATGCCATCCGGAATCGACCCCCTGACCTCGAAGTCCCTGGGACTGAAACTTGTGACATTTCTCGCAAAACATCAGCTGAGGGCAACGATCGAGGTCAACACCGGAAAGGGAACGGAGTTCATGTTCCGGTTTAAGCATTAACTGATGAAAGACCCGCCTATTCTTATCGTCGGATATGATTGAGACATCGCGCTTAATCTCCTGCGATTATGGCAGGAAAGGTTCTTGTAGTTGTGGCCAACTCTTCTGTATGCCATCCCAAAAATCATGTCCCGTGAAGTTCGGATTTGCAGTCAGCATTGAGGGGATGATCATCGAAGTCCCCTGCATTGGCAGCGACTGTGCATGGTTCTTTGATAACCATTGTGCGATCCTCAGTATTGCAAAAGAATTATGCAGGGACCAGAAAAAGAAGGGGCTGAAAGGTACAGCAGCTGATTAAGATACGCTGGCGATCATCTCTTCTGTGCTGGACCTGTCTTAGTCTAAATGTGATTGGTGGAATCATGGTGAGTGCTCCCTGTCTATATATAACATTACGGGCGAAGGTGAATCGAAGCGAGATAAAAAAAGTTAATTATCCTTGGTTCGCTGGATAAGGAACACGGCTCCAAGGAACCCGATGATCATGGTTGCTGGCAGGAATGCTGAGGGAAATTCTGGGATGTTTGGAATTGATTCACATGCATCACCTACACCATCACCATCGGAATCAAGCTGGTCTGGGTTAAAGGTCGTGGGGCAGTTGTCCAGCGGATCGATAAACCCATCCTTGTCTGTATCTGTTGATGGTATACCGCAAATACCGCTAAACTCAGCATGGCTTTCGAAAGACGGAATGGGATCCTCGATATAGGTCCCCGTCAATTCACAGGTTCCATCGATTGTCACTGTTATCGTGCCGCCTGCCCATGTTAACGGTGTTCCTCCGATTTCGGCATTCAGATCATCGTCAACATTTGCCTGCCATACCTCATTTGGCTCAAAACCTGTGAAATCAATTCTTAAACCCGGAGTACCCCAACCACTATAAGTCGCGGTTCCCGGGTTTGTTTCAGGTAACAGCCCCAGGTACGAGTCAAAAAATCCGTTACTTCCGATATTGACTGTAGCACTTGTGAGACGGGAGCCCGAGTCATCGGATGTAAAGGTGATATTCGGCCAACTCTGGTATTCGCCTGCAAAGTTTCTATTTGATGAACCACTGATTATCGCTGCCTGTGCAATTCCGGCAATTGCCAGCAAAATGACTAACACAATACCTATTATTGACATTTTTCTCATGTTATTACCTCTTTCTGCTATAATTTGGAT
>Ga0105095_10002085_pt1 | contig 10706 bp, 9 predicted proteins | sample PPLLak2March2015_2_FD_79180 | JGI IMG/M metagenome (GOLD analysis project Ga0105095, IMG submission 79180) | Freshwater sediment microbial communities from Prairie Pothole Lake near Jamestown, North Dakota, USA - PPLs Lake P8 Core (3) Depth... | ecosystem: Environmental > Aquatic > Freshwater >... | reverse complement strand
CCTTCGAGGAGCTGGCGAGCTCGGCGACGCGGCTCTACGAGGCGGTCGCCAACCAGGACGGCGCGACCGAGCGCCTCGAAGCTTCGCGCCGCCTGGAGGCGTTCCTCGCCTTCACGCTGAGGGTGGACCGTGACCGCTTCAGCCAGTAGCCGCGCCGCGCTCCTGCTGGCCGCGCTGCTGGTCGGCGCCGGCTGCGTGGGGCAGGCCGCCGCCCCGCGCGAGGCCCTGCAGCCGCTGCCGTCGATGGGCGCCTACGTGCCGGACGACGTCGACATCGCGCTCCGCGACCTCGGCCGCGCGCTGCTCGCCAGCCGGCCGGAGGCCGTCGACGCCGCCATCGAGCGCGTGGTCGCGCTCGATGGCGAGCGCGCCGCCGGCGGCGAAGACCCCTCGGGCGCGCTGCCCTACGCGCTCGATGCGCGCCACGCCCTGGTCGCGGACCCGGGCCTCTACCGCGCGCTGTCCGCGTATCTGCTCGAGCGCGGCGACCTTCCCGCGGAGCTCCGCGCGCGGATTTCCCAGGAGGTGGCCGACGACCCGCTGGCCCTCGCCGAGGCGCGCCTGCGCGACGCGCGCACGGTGCGCTTCGGCCGCTACTTCAACGCCATCGCCGAGGCGGCGGGCCGCAGCTTCTCCAACACCATCCTGCTCGCCTACCGCCTCACCCAGGCGCTCGTGAACGTGGCGGTGGCCGAGCGCACCGACGACGCGATCTCGCTGCCGGAGCGCCAGGCGCTCCGGCTCTGGAAGCAGTTCGTCGAGCAGCACCCCGAGGCGCCCGAGACGCCCGCGGTGATCGCCCGCATCGAGGAGGCGCAAGCGCGCTGGTACCGCACCCAGCGCGACCGCACCGTGCACGCCGCCGAGAAGGCCCTCGGCGAGGGCGACGCGCGGCTCGGCCTCGCCTTCGCCGAGCGCGCGGTGCGCTACGCCAGCGAGGACGGGCGCGCCCGCGAGCTGCTCGCGGAGGCCGAGCGCGAGACCGCCGCCGAGCGCGCGCGCCTCACGCGCAGCGAGGGCGCGGAGCTGAGCGAGGGCTCGGAGACGCCGGAGACGCGCGCGCTGGCCGTGGCGCTGCTGCGCGCACCCCGAGGAGAGGCGCCCGCGATCGAGGCCGTCGCGGCGCCGCTCGCCGACGGCGAAGGCCCCGCCCGCGACGAGGCGCGCTTCGCCCTCGCCCTGACGGACGGCGAGCGTGGCGACGAAGAAGGCACGGAGGACGCCCTCGACGAGCTCGCCGGCGACGACGACGCCGCGATGGCCCGTCACGCCCGCGCGCTGGCCGAGAGCCCGCAGGAGAACCCCTACCGATTCTGGAAGCGCGCGCGCCGCGCCGATCTCGCCGACAAGACGCGCTGGGTGCTGCTCGGCCCGCTCGCCGACGGCGCCCTCGACCGGCCCCGCGTGGCGCGTCCCATCGAGTGGCTGCTCGAGATTCTCGGCGTCATCGGCCTCGTGACCGGGCTGCCCTCTCGCCTCGTGCGCGTTCCGTTCCTGCGCGAGGGCCGCCGCTCGCCGGCGGTCTTCGCGGAGCGCTACCTGGAGCGGAGCCCCGAGGGCGAGCGCGCCGAGGAGGTGCGTTCCTGGCTGGTCGACTACCACGAAGATCGCGGCAACGCCGTCGCGGCCCTGGCCATTGCCGAGGCTGCGCCTCATCCGGAGGACGGCCTGGTCGCGCGCCTGCGCGTCGAGGCCGCCGACCAGTTCCTCGAGTTCGCGCTCCGTGCGCCGGACCTCCCTACCCGCGCCGCGCTGCTCCGCCGCGTCGGCCGCGAGTACGAAGGCACCCCCGCGGCGCGCGAGGCCGTCGGTGAGCTGCGCCGCACCCTGCGCGAAGCCACCCCCCAGCACATCCGGATCTCCCGCGGCTTCATCCAGGAGAACCCGGCCGTGGTCGGCCCGAGCGGGCTGGCGCTGCGCGGCGAGCTCACCGACGGCAACAAGCGCAACGGCGAGCTCCACCCCGACGGCATCGCCCTGCTCGGCAGCCGCGAAATCGAGATCTCCTACCTGCCCGAGAGCGGCGACCCCCGCGACGAAGCCGTGCGGCGCCGCGAGCAGGTCTCCTCCGAGCGCATGCAGCGCGCCGTCGCCATGCTGGAGGAAGCGTCGCTCCACAACGCCCGCGTCGACTCCGACTATCCGATCGAGTACGACGCCGACCGCGACCTCTTCTTCGAGCGAACCCGTCTCGGCCTCGCCGACGACGAGAAGCCGAACGCAGAGTCGCGCTCGAGCTACGCTTTCCGCGGGCTGCGCGAACGCTATGGCCTGGTCCGCAAGCGCGAGTCCATCCTCCCGGTCGAGCTGGTCGTGCAGGGCTCCCTCGAGGACATGAGCCTCGGCGCCTTCCCCCGCATCCGCATGCCGAAGCCGACGCCGGACGCTTTCCTGTACGAATGAGCGGGGGGCCGCCATGCACTTCCTCCTCTTCTACGACTACGTCGGCGACTACGTCGAGCGCCGCGCCCCCCTGCGCTCCGCCCACCTCGCCCACGCCCGGGCGGCCGTGGAGCGCGGCGATCTGGTGCTGGGCGGCGCGCTGGCGGAGCCCGCGGATTGCGGCGTGCTGCTGTTCCGCGGGGCGTCGCCCGCCGCTGCGGAAGCCTTCGCCGCGGCGGACCCGTACGTCCTCCACGGCCTCGTCACGCGCTGGCGCGTGCGCCGCTGGACGACCGTGATCGGAAAGGACGCGGAGGAGCCGCTGCCGGATCCACGTCCCTGACGCGCCCTCGGGCGTGGTAGGCTGCGCTGCGCCCCGAGGAGGCCGCCCGTGCCGGAGACCCACGCGGAGCTCGCGCCGAACCTGATCCTGTACCCCGTCTTCGCGATGTTCCTGCTGGTCGCGATCGTGCTGAACCGCCTGCGCTCGCTGCGCTTCGCGGCGGTGCGCAGCCAGCAGGTTCCGATCGGCTACTACCGGGCCTACCAGGGGGACGAGCCCGACGCCCTGAAGGTGGTCGCGCGGCACTTCAGCAACCTCTTCGAGGTGCCGGTGCTCTTCTACGTCGGCGTGCTGATGACCTACGTGACCCACCACGTGAGCTACTGGCTGGTGGGCCTCGCGTGGCTCTACGTGGCCCTGCGCTACGCGCACAGCTACGTCCACCTGACCTCCAACGACGTGCAGCTCCGCTTCACGGTGTACCTCGCGAGCGGCATCGTGCTGGCGGTGATGTGGGCGAGCCTGCTGTTCCAGCTGCTCCGGACCAGGTAGTGCGGATCTCCCGGCTGTTCGCGGCGTCGACCGCCCTCATGGGGCTCCCGGCACTCGCCGACCCCGTCCCCGCCGAGCGCGCCGCCGCGCTGCATCGCGAGGCGATCGTGGTGGACGGGCACAACGACGTGACGTCCTGGATCCTCGACTACGGCTTCGACCTCGGCATGGACGGCGCCGACCCGGGCAAGCGCGACGCCCGGCTCCAGTGGGTGCTCGGCTGGGCGCTGCCGACCCCGTCGGGAAGCGAGCTGCGCACCCACACGGACCTGGCGCGGCTGCGGGCGGGAGGCGTCGACGCGCTGTTCTTCTCGATCTTCGCCCATTCGAGCTACGCCGGCGAGCCGGGCGCGAGCAAGCGGCGCGCCCTGGCCATGATCGACGCGCTCGACGAGCAGCTGCGCCGGCATGCCGACTCGCTCGAGCTCGCCACGACCGCGGCCGACGTGCGGCGCATCGCCGCCGCGGGGAAGACGTCTGCGCTGCTCGGCCTCGAAGGCGGCCACGCCATCGAGAGCGACCTCGCCAACCTGAAGGAGTTCCACGCGCGCGGCGTGCGCTACCTGACCCTCACCTGGAGCAACACGAACGACTGGGCCGACTCCTCGACCGACGCGCCGCGGCACGGCGGCCTGACCGACTTCGGGCGCGAGGTGGTGCGCGAGCTGAACCGGCTGGGGATCCTGGTCGACGTCTCGCACGTCTCCGACGAGACGTTCTGGGACACCGTCGAGGTCGCCCGCGCGCCGCTGATCGCCTCTCACTCCTCTGCGCGAGCGCTCGTCGACCGGCCGCGCAACATGACCGACGACATGCTGCGCGCCGTGGCGCGCAGCGGCGGCGTGGTGATGGTGAGCTTCACGGGCCTGTTCGTGGACCCGCGGAAGGCCAGCAACCTGAAGATTGCCCGCGACGCCGTGTCGAACCTGTGGCCCTCCGCGGTCCCCCTCGAGCTGGTGTTGGACCACGTCGACCACGTGACGCGCGTCGCCGGCGTGGACCACGTGGGGCTCGGCTCGGACTTCGACGGCGCGCCCTTCATGCCCGTCGGGCTGGACGACGTGGCGGGCTTCCCGAACCTGACGGCCGGGCTGCTCGCGCGCGGCTACGGCGAAGAGGACGTCCGGAAGATTCTCGGAGAGAACACCCTTCGCGTGATGTCGGAGGCGGAGGCGTTCGCGAGGCAGGCGGCTGCGGCTCCGCGGGGCGGGCTCGCCAAGTCCCCGCGAAACCCCTAAGGTGCGGCGCGCGCCCCGCCCCAGCCCTCCATGCCCATTTCCTACGAGATCGACCCGGCTGCCGGGATCGTCCGGCTGCGTGTCGTCGACGAGGTAACCCTCGCCGAGACGCTCGACGTACTGCAGGCGCTGGGCGCAAACCCCGCCGCGCCGGGGCGCCTCGACATGCTCGTGGATCTGCGCCGCACCCTCGGCCTGCCCCAGACCGGTCAGCTCCGCGCGATCGTGGGCGAGCTGGGGCGGTTGGCCCCGAAGCTCCGCTGGGGCGCCTGCGCCCTCGTCGCCAGCAGCGACTCGGTCTACGGCGTGAGCCGCCAGTTCGCGGTCTACGCCGAGCGCGCCTTCGAAGCCGTGCAGGTGTTCCGGAGCCTCGACGAAGCGGAGGCCTGGCTGGCCTCGGCCCGCGCTCAGGCCTCCGGCTCGGCGAGCTGAGGCGCGGCGCCCGGCGCCGCGAGGAAGAACACGGTCACTTCCTCATAGGGCTGCGTGCCGGTGTTGACGCCGCGGTGCACCCGCTCCTCCGGCTCGTCCCAGCCGGCCTCGCCGGGCGCCAGCGGCACCGCCACGCTCGGGCTCCCGTCGCGGTACTCGATCGAGAGCGCATCGCCGCGCACGACCACCGACACGCGGTGGTGAGGGTCCCGGTGCCAGGCGGTCGCCTCGCCCGGCTCGAGCCGCAGGCGCCTCACCAGCGTGCTCCCGCGCCGGAGGATCGTCTCCTCGGTGATGGTCCAGCCCTCCGCTGGATCAGCGACAGCTGTTGAGCGTGCCTCCGCAGACCGGCAGCTCGACGCTCAGCGCCGACTTCGGGTTCTGGACCTGCAGGAAGTGCAGCCCGCTCCCGATGCTGGCGTTGGCGAGATCCACCGAGACGACCTGGCTGCTGCAGTACGGGGTGAAGCTCCCGCCCACGCAGCCGATCGTGCCCGCCACCGGCGCGCCGTCGATGAAGATCGTCGCGTCGCTGCGCACGTCGATGCCGACGAGCTGCATCGGGTCGTCGGCCGGCAGGAACGGAATGTCCGGGTTGGTGCCGCCGGAGTCGCCGAGGTTGGTGATCGAGAGGAGCGGCTGCCGGTAGTCGTTCTTGCCGAAGTTGCTGGACAGCGCGGCGGTCATCATCAGGTTCAGCGTGCCCGCCTGCGCCTCGGCCACGAGCTGAGCCTGGCTCAGGATCACGCTGTCGTTCCCGTTCCGATAGTCGTTCGTCCCGGCGCGGTAGCTGAGCGTGATCAGCGCCCCGTTCCGGACGCCGGTCCCGCGCAGGTTCACCGAGCCCCGGGCATCCGCCGTCTGGAGCGGGTTCAGCACCGCGAGGGTGGCGGTCAGGTTGGTGCCCGCCGCGGCGGTGGTCTGGTTGAGCTGCACCTGCCGCGCCAGCGCGCCGGAGTAGCCGGTGCTGGCCTCCTCGAACATCTGGAACATCGGCTCGGCGCCCGAGCCGTAGACGGGCTGGAAGATCACGAAGGCCGACTGGAAGCTCGCCTCCTCCTCGTAGCCGTTGGCCGGGTTCCAGGTGAACTTCGCGTTGGGGGGCCCGGGGTAGTTCAGCGGCAGGCCCTGGATGTTGATGCTCTGCGCCGTGGAGCCGAACAGCATCGTCTCCTCGGCCGTGGTGATGCCGAGCGAGAAGTGCACGAAGCGGTCCGTCATGCCCCGCATGGTCGGCGCGTCGAAGCCCGCCAGGGTCGACGAGTTGTCGTCCGCGCCGAGCGGGAGCGCGTGGCAGCCCGAGTTCATGTCGGCGCAGGTCAGCACGCCGAGGATGTCGCCCGCGTCCCCGCCGAAGGAGCCGAGCGAGGAGTCGACGAAGAAGTCCTCGAAGCCGTCGGTGGCGAGGTTGCTGACGTCGTCGTTGAGCGCGCGCGAGCGGGGCGGCGCGTACACGCTGACGGCGAGGAAGCGCGCCATGTCGTCGCGCTCCTGGACGGTCAGCCGGCCGGGATCCCCCGACGGGCCCGTCGCGCAGCCGCCGGACTGGTTGCACATGACGCCCGAGAGGCTCTCCCCGACGAGGTCGACGAAGCAATCGTGATCGCCGTCCGCGTCGCCCAGCACGCAGTCGGTGCCGCCGGCGCCACCGGGGCCCACGGCGCCGTTGTTGCCGCCGAAGGGGTCGCCGAGCGTGCCGTCCCAGTGGAGCGGGAGCGTGTTGCGCAGGCCCTTCGTCGGCATGGTGGTGCGCACCTCGTCGTCGCCGGTGCAGTCGCCAAAGAAGCAGGCCCCGCCGATGCGCCAGACGAGCTGGTCGGTGTGCGCGTCGGGATGGCAGCTCTCGCAGGAGAACGTTCCGGTGTCGGAGGCGAAGGCGTTGGCGAAGGCGATGCGCCCGCGGCGCACCTCGGGCGGCGTGGGGTCCTTGCCCACGGGAATCTTCTGCAGGTGCACCATCGCCGCCGGGTTCGAGACGTCGACCACCGAGACGGTGTTCTCGTAGGTGTTGAGCACGTAGGCGGTCTCGGGAGCGCCGAGGCCGTCGGACTTGAGCGCCACGCCCTTCGGGATCTGCTGACCGAAGTCGGCGGGAACGCCGGCGTTGAGGTTCAGGATGCCGATCACGTCGCCGGTGTCGGGGTCCATCGTGAACAGGCGGCTCGTGCCCATCGCCGTCGCGACGATGGTCGAGTCGTCGGCGCTGATGGCGATGCCGTAGGGCGTCGCGAGCGCCTCGCCGAGCGGCGGCTGGCCGGGGGGCAGCGGCTCGAGCTCGAAGTCGGTGGGGGTCCCGCAGCCGGCGCCCGCGCAGTTCACCCGGACCACCTGGTTCAGGAACATGCGGTTTTCGAGGTCGATCAGGTTCTCGCCGAACAGGCCGTTCTCGGCGTTCCGGGCGTCGGTGCCCGTCACGAACACGCGGTCGCTGCCGTCCACCGCCAGGTTGTAGAGCAGCGTGCCCACACCGCTGACGACGCCGTACTGGGACTCGTTGCTGGTGTTGAACACGAACAGGTCCCGATCCGGCACGTCGGGATCCGCCACGATCTCGGTGGGCTCGCCCGGGATGTTGGGGCTGGTAATCACGAAGGTCACGATGTCGTCGACGTCGAGCGTGCACTGCGAGCCGGAGGGGCCCGGGGGGTCCTCGGGGCAGACCGAGAGCTCGGTCTGGTTCGAGGACTCGAAGGCCGCCACGTAGAGCTTGCCGTTCCGGACCGTGATCGCGCGCGGGTCCTGGGCGGTGATGTGGATGCGACCGGTCACCTTGTAGGTGCTGGTGTTGACGATCGCGATGTCGTTGCGCGAGGAGAGCGCGACGTAGGCCTTGCTGTTGCTGGCGAACGCGACGCCCACCGGCTCGTCGAACTGGGAGACCCCGTTCACGATGTCTTGCACCGTTTGAACGACCGTAAGGTAAGTGGGGCTCGCCGGGTTCACGTCGACCACGCTCACCGAGTCGGAGACGTGGTTGGACACCCAGAGCTGCGTGCCGTCCGGCTTCAGCGCGAGGCTCACCGGCTCGACGCCGACCGCCACCTGGGCGCCGCTCGAGAGGTTGTTGGTGTTGATGACGCTCACCGTGTTGCTGGTCGTGTTCGCCACGTAGAGCGTGCTGCCGTTGGCCGACAGCACGATCGGGTTGCCCTGCGGGCTCGTGAACTCCTGGTAGCCGACGGCCTCGTGGTTGCTCGTCCCGCACGGCGCGCCGATGGCGAGCGCGGCCACCAGCGCGAGGGGGGCGATCAGAGCATGGCGAGAAAAGGGCATGAGGAACCTCTCGACCTCGGGCGGACCAGGGGGAACGGGTCGCACGCCGCACCCCAGCAACCGCACTTGCACGTCGGGCTAGTCTACACCCGGGCGAGCCGGAAATGGGGCAGAAAGATCGAGGACTTCGGCGTGCCTTTCCCCTTAGGGGAAGGCACCGACGGCCGCTGCCTGGGCGCGATCGAGCAGCTCCACCGGGTGCAGCACCGCGGCCCGCAGCGGGCGCTCCCGGGCGCCGGCGGCGAGCTGCATCAGGCAGCCCGGGTTGCCGGTCGCGATCCAGTCGGGGTCGGCCTCGGCCAGCGCATCCAGCTTGCGCGCCAGCACCTCCCGCGACATCTGTCGGTGGGTGAGGTTGTAGATCCCCGCGGCGCCGCAGCAGGCGCTCGCATCCCTGTGGGGCACCAGCCGGAGCTCCGGAATGCGAGTCAACAGCCGCCGGGGCGCCGCCTCGACGCGCTGGCCGTGCACCAGGTGGCAAGGATCGTCGTAGCAGAGCCTCCCGGCGATGGGGCCGAGTGGGGCGCGCAGCCCCACCGCGTGGAGGAACTCGCAGACGTCGCGCACCCGGCCCGCCAGCCCCCGGCCGGCGTCGCCGAGCCAGTGCCCGTACTCGCGGAGCGCCGCTCCGCAGCCCGCGGAGTTCGAGATCAGCGCGTCGAACTCGCCCCCTTCGAAGGCCGCCACGTTCGTCGCGGCGAGCTCGCGGGCGAAGCTCGCGTCGCCGGCGTGGGCCTGGAGGGCGCCGCAGCAGCCCTGGCCGCGGGGCACCACGACGTCGAAGCCCTCGCGCGCCAGCACCCGGGCGGTGGCCGCGTTCACGGCCCCGAACAGCTCGGGCATCAGGCAGCCCTCGAACAGCGCGACGCGCCCGCGCAGCGGAGGCGTCCCGGCCACGAGCCCGGGCAGCCGGCGGCGCGCGGCGCGCCGCGGCACCGCGGGCGCGAGCGCGTGGACCTCGCGCAGCGCGCGCGGGAGCAGCGGCAGAGCGAGGCGGTCGAGGCGTAGACGCTGGACGACACCGAGCAAGGTCACCACCGCGCGCAGCGCGCCCGGGCGCGGCACCACGCGCCGCAGCGCGAACGACTCGATGCGCCGGGCGAGCCCGCGACGCAGCCCCGCGCGCTCGACCTCGGCGCGGGTCTCCTCGATCAGCCGGCCGTAGGCCACGCCGGAGGGGCACGCCGTCTCGCAGGCGCGGCAGCCGAGGCAGAGCCAGGCCTCCTCGACGAGGGACTCGAGCGGGAGGCGGCCCTCCGCAACGCCGCGCATCAGGTACACGCGCCCGCGCGGCGACGACGTCTCGCGTCCCGTCGCGCGGTACGTGGGGCAGGAGGACAGGCACAGGCCGCAGTGCACGCAGTCGAGCGTGCCCTCGTACAGGCCGGCGAGCGGCGCGGCGCCGGGGACCTCGGCGCTCACAGCTTCCCCGCGAAGCGGCCCGGGTTCAGCACGCACGTCGGATCGTACTGCGCTTTCAGCCGGCGCAGCAGCGCGAGCCGCGGCCCGGGCTCGCCGAAGACGTCGATCCCGCGCTTCACCGCGAGGGGCGCGGCCAGCACGCGCCAGCTCCCGCGGCCGCGCGCGGCGGCCTCGCGGGCGGCCGCCAGGATCGGCGCCGCGTCATTCGGCAGCGCGAGCGCCGCGCGGGCGTGGAGCAGCCCGCGCGCGGGCTCCGTCGCGAGCACGGCGCCCGCGGCGCGCAGCGCCGCCGCCGCGGACGCCACCGCGGAGGGCAGCACCGCGACGCGGAGCGAGAGGGCGCCGTCCGCCGCGCCCCAGCCCAGCGCCTCGCGCGCCGCATCCAGGTCCGCCGGATCCGCGGCCTCGGCCGCGAGCTTCGCCTCCAGCCAGGCGCGCTCGGCGGCCACCGCCGGCTCGTCGCCGGCGAGCTCGAGCAGCAGGCGCGCGCCGCCGCCCGCGTCGAAGCCGGCGTCGAGCGCCAGCGCGGCGCGCACCGCCGGACGGCGCGACGCCTCGAGGGTCAGCGCCGCATCGACCGGCGGCGCCGCCACCAGCAGCGCCCGCGTCTCCGGCAGCGGCCGGAGCCGCAGCCAGGCCGACGCCAGCACGCCGAGCGCACCGAAGGAGCCCGTGAAGAGCTTGGCGAGGTCGTAGCCGGACACGTTCTTCACCACGCGCCCGCCGCAGCGGACCAGCGCTCCGGAGGCGAGCGCGACCTCGAGGCCGAGCACGACGTCGCGCGGCTGCGCGAAGCACGGACCCGCGGCGGCCGAGGCGAGCGCGCCGCCGACGGTGGACTCCGCGCCGGGCGGGTCGAGCGGCAGCTCCCAGCCGGCGGCCGCCGCCGCGCGGCGCAGGGCGTCGAGCCCCGTTCGCAGGGGCCGGACAGCACGTCCCCACGCCCGCAGCCGATCCGGGACGAGCGACTTCTTTGCGGGCGCCTGCTCTGCGCGATTTGTCTCGGCAACCATCCGGGGATTTTAGCCCTCTCGGAAGCGGTAGCCCACCCCGTAGAGTGTTTCGATCATGTTGAACTCGTCGTCGACCGCCTTGAACTTCTTCCGCAGCCGCTTGATGTGGCT